>Ga0335085_10004814_pt1 | contig 22092 bp, 16 predicted proteins | sample Lox_Sample_45_FD_206712 | JGI IMG/M metagenome (GOLD analysis project Ga0335085, IMG submission 206712) | Soil microbial communities from Loxahatchee National Wildlife Refuge, Florida, United States - Lox_Sample_4.5 | ecosystem: Environmental > Terrestrial > Soil > Wetlands | place: USA...
CCGGTCCACGATGACCGGTTCTGCCAAAAAGGACGCGTTACGTCGTTGCATAACCACGATGGGCCATAGGCACGTGCGAATTGCGTCGCGACGTGCATAGATACGCGCAATTCCTTTCTATGCAAGTAATTCTTTGCCCTCGGCGCAAAAATTTTTGCACCTGTGACGCCGAGACATCGCTGGAAGCGGCAGCTTCGCGGCTCGCGCGAGCCGCGCGAGCGCCCGCGAGCGCCGCCGCTCGCCAACGCGGAAACACCGATTTCACGGGCATAAGTTGCATCTCTCGACGGCGCATGCGCGGCGCACGCGGCGGCGATCGCGGGCATTAACATAAAATAAAAGCGACGGGGACGGCCGACGCGGCTCCGGCGCCGCCATCCGCTCCGCCGGCGCCCGGCCCCCGCGGCGGCGGTGGAGTCGAGGCGCCGGCAGCGCGGCTTTTCAGCGAGGGTGCCCACCCGCGAGACGCCGCGCCGTCGCTAGGAAAGCCTCCACCGAGCCGGGCTCCGTGTTGAAGGCGGTGACGAGGCGGATACAGGTGCTGGCCTCGCCGCCCCAGCGATAGAACTCGAAGCCGCCGGCGAGAAGGCCGCGGATCACGGCCTCCGGCAACTCCACGAAGACCTCGTTCGCCTCGGTCGGATGCCGCAGCCGCGCGCCCGGAAGCCGCGCCAGGCCCTCGGAAAGCCGCGCCGACATGGCGTTGGCGTGGCGCGCGTTCCGAAGCCAAAGGTCGCCCGCGAGATAGGCCTCGAGCTGTGCCGAGAGGAAACGCATCTTCGAGAAGAGATGGCCGCCGCGCTTTCTCCGAAAGGCGAAATCCGCGGCCCTGGCGGGATCGAAGAAGAGCACAGCCTCCGCCGCGAGCGCCCCGTTCTTGGTGGCGCCGAAGGAGAGCGCGTCCACCCCTGCCTTCCAGGTGAGCTCGGCGGGCGAGCGGTTGAGGGCGACGGCGGCGTTGGCGAAGCGCGAGCCATCCATGTGGAGCGCGAGCCCGAAGCGCCGGCAGACCGCGGCGATCTCCGCGACCTCGTCCATGCGGTAGATCGTCCCTGCCTCGGTCGCCTGGGTGAGGCTCACGGCGGCGGGCTGGGCGTGATGGACGCCGCCCTTTCCGCCGCCGGCGACCGCCGCATCGAGATCACGGGCGGAGATCTTGCCGTCGGCGCCGTCGAGCATCAGGAGCTTCGCCCCGCCGGAGAAGAATTCGGGCGCGCCGCACTCATCGACCTGAATGTGGGCGTCCTTGTGTCCATAGATCACGCCATAGGGCGGCGTCATCGTCGCGAGCGCCAGAGCATTGGCGGCCGTGCCCGTCGCCACCGGAAAGACCGCGACCTCCCGCTCGAAGACCTCGGCGAAGCGCCGGCTCAAGCGCTCGGTGATGGGGTCGTCACCGTACGACGTGACGGCGCCCGCATTGGCCGCGGCCAGCGCCGCCATGATCTCCGGGGCCACACCCGTTACGTTGTCGCTGCGAAAATTCATTGCCGCCTCCGCTCGATCGATCCCGGCTATTGTCCGGACTTGAGGTCTATGGTTCCGATCTCGGCCCCGGTGGCGGGATCGAGGAAGATGAGCGTCTCACTGCCGTCCGCGCGCTGGAGACGCAGCACCAAACGTCCGCCGGCATCCCGCATTTCGAGCACGCGAGCGCCCGCCGGCAACGTCACGGTCGCATGTCCGAAGCCCGTCGCCGCCGAAGCGACAACCGGCGTCTGGCGCTGGGTCGCGCGATGGATGATGGTGGCGACGACCACCGCGAGCCCCACCACCAGCATCACGCCCATGACCGCCACCAGGATCTTGAGAGCGCGCATCGATCGGGTCCACTCTGCCAGCCCATGACCACGGCGGCCCAAGCAAAACCCCTGGAGCAGCGGCTCGACGCGATCGTCGAAGCGGCCGAGGCGGGCGAGCGCCTGGATCGGGTGCTGGCGCGCCGCTTCGGCGATCTCTCGCGCACCCGCCTGAAGCAGCTCGTCGTGGAGGGCCGGGTATCCGTGGACGGCGCGACCATAACGAACCCCTCCTTGAGGGTCAAACCGGGTCAGCGCTGCGCGGTGACGCTGCCGCCGCCGGTCGCGGCGGCGCCGGAAGCGCAATCGATCCCGCTCGACATCCGCTACGAGGACGAGGAGCTGCTGGTGCTGGAGAAACCCGCGGGCCTCGTGGTGCATCCCGCGCCAGGCAATCCAGACAACACCCTCGTCAACGCCCTCCTTGCGCATTGCGGCGAGAGCCTCGCGGGGATCGGCGGCGTGCGTCGGCCGGGGATCGTGCACCGGCTCGACAAGGATACGAGCGGCCTCATGGCGGTCGCCAAGACCGAGCGCGCCCATGCCGCGCTCGCCGCCGATTTCGCCGCGCGCCGGATCGATCGCGCCTACCTCGCGGTCGTCTGGGGCGTGCCGCAGCCGCGCGAGGGCGAGATCTCGGGAGCGATCGGCCGCAACCCCCAAAACCGCAAGACCATGGCGGTGGTGAGCCGCGGCGGCAAGCCCGCCGTCACACACTATCGCGTCCTGCGCATCTTCAAGGACGTAGCGGCGCTCGTCGAATGCCGGCTCGGGACCGGAAGGACGCACCAAATCCGCGTTCACCTCGCCTCCAAGGGCAATCCCCTCATCGGCGATCCCGTCTATGGGCGCAGCCGAGGCCGAAAGCGCGCCCTGCCGGAGCCGATCCGTGCGGCGCTAGAGGCCTTCCCCCGCCAAGCCCTCCACGCCGCGACGCTCGGCTTCGAGCACCCCGCAAGCCGGAAATGGCTGGTATTCCAAAGTAAATTACCGCGTGATATTAATGACTTAATAACGATCCTAGAGCGCCTTTAATTTTGGACAAAACCCGACCACAATGCTAAGTTATTAATGACCGGGTGGACGGAGGATAGTCTCCGCCAGACACTCGTGCGAGGGAGCACACGATAGGAATGGCGAGCGCAGCGACGGTTCCGACCGTCTCGTCGGAAGGCGGTCTTTCACGATACCTGCAGGAGATCCGGAAGTTCCCGCTGCTGCATGCGGACGAGGAATACATGCTGGCGAAGCGGTGGCGCGAGCACGGCGACCCCGAGGCAGCGCACCGGCTCGTGACGAGCCACCTGCGGCTCGTTGCGAAGATCGCCATGGGCTATCGCGGCTATGGGCTTCCGGTCTCGGAGCTCATCTCCGAGGGCAACGTCGGGATGATGCAGGCGGTGAAGCGCTTCGACCCCGACCGCGGCTTCCGCCTCGCTACCTATGCGATGTGGTGGATCCGCGCGGCGATCCAGGAATACATCCTGCACTCCTGGTCGCTCGTGAAGATGGGCACGACGGCGGCGCAGAAGAAGCTTTTCTTCAATCTGCGCAAGCTCAAAGGCCAGATCGAGGCGATCGAGGAGGGCGATCTTACGCCCGAGCACGTCCAGAAGATCGCAAAGGAACTCGACGTCCCCGAGGCGGACGTGATCAGCATGAACCGCCGCCTGATGGGACCGGACCACTCGCTCAATGCGCCCGTACGCGTCGATGGCGAGGGTGAGTGGCAGGACTGGCTCGTCGACGAGCGCGACAACCAGGAGACCAAGCTCGGCGACCGACAGGAGCTGGGCTTGCGCCGCGACCTTCTGGCGAAGGCAATGCGGCTCCTCAGCGAGCGCGAGCGGCACATCCTGGCGGAGCGGCGGCTCAAGGACGATCCGACGACGCTCGAGGACCTCTCGCGCGAATACGGCATCTCCCGCGAGCGCGTGCGACAGATCGAAGTCCGCGCCTTCGAGAAGCTGCAGCGCGCGATCAAGCAGTCCGCGATGGAGCGGCGCCTGGCTCCGACGGCGTGAGGCGTCGCATCTCCTCTTGATCCCGGGGCTTTCGCCGAATTAACCTTCGGGGAGAGACTCGGAGGGGAGATCACATGCTCGAACGTCGTGCTCCTGCTATGGGCGAAAGCGAGGCATTGGCCCGCCGTGCGACGGCGGTCGCTCCGGCGCTGGTCGCGGCGTTGCTCGGGGCATTCCTCGTCCTGGGTGCTGGCTTTGCGCCAATCTCGGTCATTCACAACGCCGCGCACGATACCCGACACGCCTTCGCCTTCCCCTGCCACTGACGACCATGGCAGAGCTTCGCCGCACGCTCCTCGCGGGGCTCCTGGCCGGCATCCTCGTCGGCTTCGTCGTTACCGGGCTCCAGGCGGTCCGGGTCGCGCCGCTCATCCTCGCCGCCGAGGTCTATGAGAGCGCCGCCGAGCAGGCCGCGTCTACCGCGCACGATCACGCCGCGGCAGTGCCGGGGCACGATCACGCCGCAGCCGCGCAGTGGGAGCCGGAAGAGGGCCTCGAGCGAACCGGCTTCACGCTGCTGGCCAACGTCGTCGTCGGCTGCGGCTTCGCTCTGCTCCTCGCGGCGGCTTTCGCATGGCGCGAGGCCGCCGGTGGGACCGGCATCGGCGCGTCCCGTGGGCTCCTCTGGGGACTTGCGGGCTTCGCGGTGTTCTCTCTAGCGCCGTCGCTGGGACTGCCGCCTACGCCGCCGGGCAGCCTGACGGCGGACCTCGCGAGCCGCCAGGGCTGGTGGCTGCTCACCGTCGCCGCCACGGGCGCGGGCCTTGGTCTCGCCGTCTTCGCGCGATCATGGCTGTGGAGGATTTCCGGGCTGGCCTTGCTGGCGCTGCCGCATCTCCTGGGCGCCCCGCGGCCGCCCCCGGGTGCAAGCGCGGTGCCGGCGGAGCTCGCGACGCAGTTCGCCCTCGCCTCGCTCGCGACCTCGGCCGTCTTCTGGATACTGCTGGGAACCGCCGGCGGTTGGCTCTACCGGCGCCTCGGAGCGCCGCAAGGGGCCTAAGGGGTCACCTCCGCGGCGCGCTTCGCCCCGTCACTTCCTCGCCCCATTCCTGCACGAGCTCGTCGGCACGCGCCTTGAGCTGGCGCTGCAGCTGGTCCGCGCGGAGGTCGACAATGGTGCGCGCAAGCGTGGGCATCGCCAGGAAGAGCGCCCAGCCGATCGCGGCGCCGCCGTACATCATCAGCCAGTTGAACGGGCTCGAGAGCAGCCGCGTCGTCTCGGCCATGCCGAGCCCGTGCGTCGAGAGCTGCAGCACCAGCGGCGCGAGCCCCGCGGCGTTCATCGCGCCGACCGTGCGCGTCAGGTATTTCGCGCGATAGCGGTCGAGGAGCGCCGCGACCATCGTCGGTATTAGCCCCGCCAGGACCAGGATGCAGAGCGGCAAGGCCATCGCGGCGAGCACGGTCATCCCTGCGAGCGCCGCGATGGCGGCGATGCCGCGGCCGGCGGCCTTTTTGCCGGCCCTGGCTCCGGCGACGCCGGATGCGGATCGTCGGACGGCCATGACTCAGGCCACCGCCACGATCAAGCCAAGCGCCATCGCCCAGGCCAGGAGCATCGCGACGCCCGACGCCATCTGCGCGCCGAGGAGCGTCGCGCGCTCCGGCCGCCTCGGACCGTCGACGCGGAGATTGGCGAGCTCGCGCTCGATCCGCGCCCATTCCTGCCCGGCGGCGGAGAAGCCCAGATTGTCCCGCTGCCGCTCCGCCGCCCCATCGACGAGCGCGAGCAGCTCCGTCAGGCTCCCCTTCTCGGCGAGCCGCGGCAGCTCCTCCAGAAGCTGCTTCCGCCGGGCTCGGTTGCGGAAGCGCTCGAGCGTCGCCGGAAGCTGCCGGGCGAGGCGGGCGGCGGTATGGCGCACCGCGCGCGGCCCGCTCGCGGATTGCAGCTTTGCGAGCAGCTTCAGCGTGCCGAGCGCGCGCCTGCCGGGATCGGCGCTGCCTATCTCGTCGAACCACTCCACCGCCGCGAGCTTGAACCGGGCGCCGAGAAAACCCGCGAGGTGGCGGTCGATCTGCGGCTCCTCCGCCGGGCGCTGCTCGAGGACCGCCTCCATCGCGCGCAGCACGTCCGCGGGATCGAGCACGTACTGCGCCTCGATCAGCGGCGAGAGGCAGTGGAGCGTCGGATTCGTCTCGTAAACCACCCGCTCCGGACCGAAGCCCGGCCGGCGATCCTCCAGAAGGAGCCGCATCCGCTCGAATGTCTTGAGGAGCGGCGTCTGCTCCGGCCGAAGGCCCGGCTGCGCCGAGAACCAGAACGCCGGCAGCCGCGCGACGATCGCCTCGGCGACCGCGGAGAGGGAGAGGTGGCCGCGGAACGCGCCCGCGAGCGCAGGACCGAAAGCTCCAACGCCCACGGAAATGCCCTTGTACCGGATGGGTGCGGCGGGATCGAGGGCAATCGCGGCGCGGGCGGCGAGAAGATCCTCTCCTCCCACCGCGCCGGCCTCGGCAGTCTCCGAGAGCGCGGCGGCCACGAGCTTGCTGCGCTCGGCATCTCCGAGGCTCCGCTGCAGCCAGGTCTCGAGCTCCGGCGACTTGAGCGCCTGCGGGACGGAGGCGGGCTTGCGCGTGAAGGCCTGCGCGAGAGCGCGCGCGGTGAAATGGCTCTCGCCGTTGAATTCGAACGCGCGCGTCGCGCGCCGCGGCAGCGCCGGCTGCCTCGGCGAGAGGCGGCGGCCGTGGAGCCAGAGCTCCAGGTCCTGGATGCTCCAGCGGTCCCGCGCATCGTCGGTCAGGAGGCCGCGCACGGGCTCGATCATCGTCGGCGAGAGGCGCTCGCTCCCGACGATCGCGGCATAGGAGCCGCGGCTCATCTTCTCCAGGAGCAGCCGATCCTCCGGAAGCTCCGCGACGGGATTGCGCCCCAGCAGCAGCAGCACGATGGCGACGCCGAGGGCGTAGAGATCGTCCGCGGCGGCGCCGTCGCCGCGGCCCCAGGGATTGGCGAGACCGCTCTCGACGGTCTCGTAGAGGACCGGCTGGGCCACGGCAGGCGGCGTCGAGCAGCAGTCTCCTAGCATCGGGAAGCGGCGCGCCGCATCGCGGAAAAAAATGTTGCCGACGCGGATCGCCCGATGCGTGGCGCCCGCCGCGAAGAACTGTCCGAGCGAGGAGACCAGCGGCGGCAGCAACGTGCGGACGAGCTCGTCCTCTGGAACCGGTCCCGGGCGGTCAGGGCCGGGCGCCGCCGCGCCGCCCATCGGGCGGTCGTAGACGATCGCAAAGCAGCGTCGCGCGGCGAGCGGCCACTCCACGATGCCCCAGGCCAGCGGCACCAGCATGGCATCGAAACGCATGCCCCGCAGCGCTTCCAGCACCTCGATCCGCGGCGGCATCTGCGGATCGCAAACGAGCGTGAATAGGCCCGCGGCCGGCATCTCCCGGTCGATCGCAGCGTAGGCGCCGGCGTGCGGCGACCAAAGCTCCGCCAAGGGCTGATCGACGTGGATCTCGAAGTGGCCGGCGAGGGTTACCACCCTGCCCTCGCCCGCCTGACCCTCCCGTTGCACCGCCTGCACCATCGCCTGCCAATTCGAGATTGCGAACCGCCTAGGCTAGTCCGCAAGGGCAAACGGGGCGTTAATCCCGCTTATGATGCGGGAGCGCGAAACAGCCGGCCTCCCGGCATCGGCGTCTTTACGCCGGTGGTGCCGGGAAAGCTGAGCGGCAAGCCCAGGAGCGAGCGCACCGCGAGATAGCCGAAGGCCTGCGCCTCGAGCGCGTCGCCGTCCCAGCCCACGGCCTCGACGGGCTCGACCGGCGCGCCTAGGACGCGTCGGAGGGCGGCGGCGATCGCGGGGTTGCGTCGCCCGCCGCCTCCCAGAAGCCAGCGCCGCGGCGGCAGCGGCAGATGGCGGAGCGCTGCCGAAACGCCCGCGGCCGTCATGGCGACGAGCGTCGCGGCCCCGTCGGCCGGCATGAGATGCTCGGGGACGAAAGCCTGGAATTCGTCGCGGTCGAGTGATTTCGGCGGACGGCGCGCGAAATAGGGATGCCCGAGGAAGCGCGCGACCCATCGCTCGTCCGCCCTGCCCGCAAGCGCGAGCGCCCCGTCGCGATCGAAAGGCTCGCCGGTGTGGCGGCGGACCCAATCGTCGACGAGGGCGTTGCCGGGGCCGGTGTCGAAGGCGAGCATCTCCTCCACGCCCGGCCCGAGCCACGTCACATTGGCGACGCCACCGAGATTGAGCACCGCGAGCGGACGCTCAAGCGAGGCCGCGAGTGCCGCGTGATAGACGGGAACGAGCGGCGCTCCCTCTCCGCCCGCCGCCACATCCGCCGAACGAAAGTCGCAGACGACGTCGACGCCCGTGCGCCGCGCGAGCAAGGCGCCATCGCCGAGCTGAACGGTCCGCCCTTCCCTCGGACGATGCAGGATCGTCTGTCCGTGAAAGCCGATGATGTCGAGGGGACCGACGGGGTGCTCGGCAAGGAAGCGCCGCACCGCCTCCGCATGGAGCTCCGTGAGCTCCTCCTCTACCCGGGCCATGGGGCCCGCCCCGCCGAGACAGTCCCTGATGAGGTCGCGCATGCGCTCCTCGTAGGGAACCGTGATCGCGGGTCCGGTCTCGACGGCCGCACGGCCATCGGTCGTCACGAGGGCCGCATCGATGCCGTCGAGCGACGTGCCGCTCATCAGCCCGAGCGCACGATAAAGCCGGCCGCTCACCGCGCCGCCGGGATTTGTTTCGCCGGGGCTTGTGTGCTACAGGAGCCGCCCCATCGAGTCCGCTCGAGAAAGCCCGACACCTTCGATCTCCGTGCCGCCGCGATGACCACTGCCCGCTCCGAGTTTCTTGCCGCCGCCGAGGCCCGAGGCTTCGTGCATCAATGCACGGACCGGGAGGCGCTCGATGCGCGCCTCGCCGAGGGACCGGCGACGGCCTATATCGGCTTCGATTGTACCGCGGACAGCCTCCATGTCGGCAGCCTCGTGCAGATCATGCTGCTCCGGCTCTGGCAGCGGACCGGCAACAAGCCGATCGTGCTCATGGGCGGCGGGACCACCAAGATCGGCGATCCCTCCGGCCGTGACGAGACGCGCAAGCTCCTGACCGAGGGCGAGATCGAAGCCAACAAGACCGGCATCCGCCGCATCTTCGACCGCTTCCTGAGCTTCGGCGAGGGCCCGAGCGACGCCATCATGCCGGACAACGCCGACTGGCTCGACGGCCTCCATTACATCCCCTTCCTGCGGGAGTTCGGGCGGCATTTCTCCGTGAACCGCATGCTCACCTTCGACAGCGTGCGGCTCCGGCTGGAGCGTGAGCAGCCGCTCTCCTTCCTCGAGTTCAACTACATGGTGCTCCAGGCCTACGACTTCCTGGAGCTCGCTCGGCGCCACGATTGCCTCATGCAGATGGGCGGCTCCGACCAGTGGGGCAACATCGTGAGCGGCGTCGAGCTCGGACGCCGGATCGACAATCGCGGCCTCTTCGGCCTCACGACGCCGCTCATCACGACCGCCTCGGGCGCGAAGATGGGGAAGACCGCGCAAGGCGCGATCTGGCTCACCGACGACCGGCTCCGCGCTTATGACTACTGGCAGTTCTGGCGCAACACCGAGGACGCCGACGTGAGCCGGTTCCTGCGCCTCTTCACGGACCTGCCGCTCGAGGAGGCGGCGCGCCTCGAGAGGCTCGGCGGCAGCGAGATCAACGAGGCAAAGCGCATCCTCGCGACCGAGGCGACGTCGCTCTGCCACGGCCGCACAGCCGCCGAGGCCGCAGAAGAGACCGCACGCAAGGTCTTCGCCGAAGGTCGGATCGGGGAAGCGCTGCCCACGATCGAGGTGTCGCGCGGCGAGCTCGAGCGCGGCGTGCCGGTCTTCGAGCTCTTTGCTCGCGCGGCGCTCGCCTCCTCGAACGGCGAGGCGCGCCGTCTCATCCGTGGCGGCGGCGGCCGCCTCAACGACGCCGTGATCGAGAGCGAGACCCGTTCCGTCACGCTCGGCGACCTCAACGCCGACGGCGTCGTCAAGCTCTCCGCGGGCCGCAAGCGCCACGCGCTGGTGCGTCCCGTTTAGTGGCCGGTATCGGTCGAGAAGGGCAGCTCGGCGGGATTGGGCGGCGGCTTCGTGGGATCGCCCGGAGCGAACATGAAGAGCTTGCGCAGGAAGCCCGGGGCAACCGTGCTCAGGGGATTGACGGTGACCTTGGGATCCGAGACCGCGCCCGCGACCCGGAAATTCACGCCGAAGACGCCGGTGCCCTCGGGAGCGAGCACGTCGCCCAAGAGCGGGATGTTGCCGAGGAGGCTGTTGATCGTGTAGGCCGGCACGAGCACGCCCGCGAGATCGAGCGTGTCCTCGCCGATGTCGACCGTGCCGCCCGCGGTGATGCCGATCGCATTGCCGACCGCCCGCGCCTCCGAAACCTTGAGCTTGCCCGCGTCGTAGGTGAAGTCGCCGCGCAGGCGCGAGAACGAGATCCCCTGATCGCTGCTCACAAGCGCCTCGATCCCCGATAGGGAGGCGACGCTCAGCAGCCGCGCCAGCAGAGGCGCATGCACGATCTGGAAGTCCGCGCCATCGATGTGCCCGCCGAAGATGCGCTCCTTGCCGCGGTCCTCGGCCTGGGCCGTCACCTTGACCCGCCCGCCGACCACCGCCGAGCTGACGCCGAGCGCCTTGAGCACCGCGCCGAGATTGTCGCTATCGAAGGTGAAGTTGCGCGATCCGGCGGGCTCGCCGAAGCGCAGCGCCATCGTCCCGGCTCCCGCGAATTTTCCATCCAGCACCACCCTCTGCCAATGGACGCCGTCGTCGACGAAGCTCAGCGACAGCCCGCCGATCTCGCGCTCGGGTCCGAGGATCAGGCGGTCGAGCTTCGCCTCGATTGCGATCGGCACCTGGCGGCTGCCGACGCGACCCTTTCCCAGACCGGACAGGAATTTGCTGGCGTCGAGACTTTTCCCGCTCATCGCGACCGACCAGCCGCCATTTGCCGGGCGCGAGACGTTCCCGGAAACGTCGGTGCCGCCCAAGACGAAGCGCCGGACCGAGATGCTTCTCACCTCCTGCGTATCCGGCGCGAATGCGGCGGAGAAGGCGGCGATCATGCCGCCGCCCTCGATCGTGGCCTCCGGTATCGCCGTGAGCTTTCCCTCCGCGAAGCCGAGCCGGGCCCGCGCCAGGACCGCCGTGCCGGCCGGTTTCGTCCAATCGAGATCCTTCACCTCGATGCTCGCCTCCAGAAGCTCGAGCGCGAGCTCCGCCTCCGCCGCTCCCTTCTTCTCGGAATAGGAGAGCTCGATGCCCACCGGCCCCGTCACCATGTCCGAGAAGAAATCGACACCTAATCTCTTGCGCTGGGCGTCGTCGAGGCGCGTCTTGACCGTGTAGCGCCGGCTGGGGGCGCCCGCGCGCAGCGACTGCGACCACGTGAACTCGGCGGGAGCAGCCTCGATCTTCCCATTGCCCTTGACCTTGAGCGTCGTGCGGTCGATCTCGATCGCGAGGTCTCCATCGGTGAAATCATGTCCCATCGCGATCCCCGGCACCGACGCGCCGGTTACCTTCGCCTTGGCGCCGTACTCGACGTCCCCTATGCGGAGGTCGTGGAGCAGGGGAAAGCCGAAGCTCACCTGCACGTCGGCGGCGCCCGCGACCTTGGTAGGGTCCACCCCGAGGGCGTGCGCGTAGCGCAGCGGCTTCGTGTCGATGACGTCGAGGACGTCGTGGACCGGGCCGCGCATCCCCACCGCGATCGCAATGGTCTCGTCGTTGGTATCGAGCTTCGTGAGCCGGACCGTGGCGGCAGTCACGCGCAAGCCCGCAAGCGTACCGCTCGTCGGCAGCAGGTCCATATGCGCGCGATCGAAGATGCCGGTGCCGCTCACCTCCCGCACCGGCGCGAGCGGCGGAAAATAATCTATCGTGAGATTGCTGAAGGAAAGTGTGCCGCGCGCGCTGTCCACCAGGAGCGGCTTCGCGGCATTGCCGGTGAGATCGAGGACCGCGTGAACGTCCAGGCTATCGACGTCCGCGGAGCCGTCGCGAACGTGGCCCGTGACCCAGCTTCGGCTGCTCGGACTGACGGCATCCGGCCAATACCGCGCGAGCGTGTCGAAGGCGACGTGCTGGAGCTTGAGCTTGGCGTCGATGTCGAGCCTCTGCAGCGTGCCGCCGCGCAGGAATTGCGGATCGACACCCGAGACCTCGGCGGTCACCGCCAGCGTCGGGCCGTCGAGGTCGAGGCTCAACTGGTCGACCGAGAGCCGCCCGGTCAGCGGCGAATAAGAGAGCCTCGCCGAGCCCCGCGATATCGCAAGCGACCCGCCCGCGAGGAAGGGCGCGTCGATGCGGCCGCTCTTCACAGTGACGTCGCAGCGCGCTCCCTCCACGCTCAAGCTCGCCACATTGATGGTGAAGCCGACGCTGCCGCTAACGGGGATCTTGAGCGCACCGAGGAGGGCCAGCGGCTGCGCTGCCTGGGCGAAGCTCGCGGGCTCGAGATCGGCGATGTCGAGCTCGCCCGTGAGGCGGTGCTCCGCATCGACGTATTGGAAGACCGCGTCCATCTTCGCCTCTTGAGTGCCGGCTACGACGATGACGCTGCCTTGCCCGGCAAGGCCCTTCTCGTTGCGGATCAGTAACGCCTCGACGCTCTTGGCCTGGTAGGTGACGCCGAGCGCGCGGTCGTCGAGGATGAGCGCGGCGTTGCGGATTTCGATCTCTCGGAGATAACCCAGCGGCCCGCGCCGATTGGGCCGCACCTCGATGTCCTCGAGCAGGGTGCGCGCGAGATCCTCGCTGCCGGTACCCTCGCCGAATCCCAGATGGATGGTGCCGTCCGGCGCGCGCGCCACACGGAACTGCGGAGCGGTGAGCACGATCCGAGTGGGCGCGACGGTGCCGGTGAGCGCCGCCCTGAGACTGAGATTCAATGCGACGCGCGGCAATCTCATCGCCGCGCCGCCGTCGCTGCGGCGGAGGGTCACGTCATCCGCGATGAGCGAGATCGTATGCGTCTCGGGCTCGAGGCTGAGCTCGGTGTGCTCGATCGAGACCTCGATGCCGCGCTCTGTATCGGAAAGGATCGCCTGCACCGTCGGGGTCAGGAAGTCGAGCGAGATCGGCCCGCTCGTCAGTCGCCAGCCGATGGCGACGATCGCGACCGCGAGCGCCGTGACCACCGCGGAGAATATGCGCAGCACGACCACGGTGCCGTGACGCAGTGGACGCCGCTTCCTCGGCCGGCGCGGCTCCTCGGGCGCTTGACCCGCGGGGTCCGGGCGCGCAACCTCCCGCTCGTCGTCGTGCCGCGTCTCGGAATCCATGCCGTCGCCGCTCTCGTCCCTAGCTGGTCACCGCCTGCCTCGGCCTGCCGATCGCGGCTTGGCCGAGCTCGGCCTCCTGCGCTGGCGCGAGCGCGCCGCCGAGATCGAGGACCCCGAGCTCGCGGGATTCATGCAGGCGCTCGCCGCGGATTCCGGGGGCGCCGAAGCGCTGGCCGCGCTCTTCGGCAATAGCCCCTACCTCACGGCGTGCTGCCTCAAGGAGCCCGCTTTTCTCCAGCGATTCCTCGATCGCGGTCCCGACGCTACTTTCGCCGAAGTCGCGCGCACGCTCAATCACGATCTCTTGCACGCCGCGGAGCGCCCATTTCTCATGCAGCGCTTGCGCGCGGCCAAGCGCCAGGCCGCGCTCGCCGTCGCGCTCGCGGACATCGCGGGGCTCTGGCCGCTCGAGCGCGTGACCGGAGCGCTCGCGGAGATCGCGGAGGCCGCGATCGACGCCGCGCTGCGGTTTCTGCTGCGCGCGGGCCACGAGACCGGCGACGTGCGGCTGCCGCATCCGGACGAGCCGCAGAGGGAGTCCGGCTGCTTCGTCCTCGGGATGGGCAAGCTCGGGGCGCGCGAGCTCAACTACTCCAGCGATGTCGATCTCATCGTGCTCTTCGATCACGAGCGCGTACAATATACCGGCCGGCACTCGCCGCATCACTACTTCGCGCGTCTCGCGCGCGAGCTCGTTCGCCTCCTCGACGAGCGCACCGAGGACGGGTACGTCTTTCGAACCGACTTGCGGCTCCGGCCCGATCCCGCCTCGACACCCCCGGCGCTCTCGGTGCTGGCGGCGCTCACCTATTACGAGAGCGCGGGCCAGAATTGGGAGCGCGCCGCGTTCATCAAGGCGAGGACCGTCGCCGGCGATCGCGCCGCGGGCGAGCGCTTCCTCGCGGAACTCACGCCCTTTCTCTGGCGCAAGCACTTGGATTTCGCGGCGATCCAGGACATCCACTCCATCAAGCGGCAGATCCACGCTCACAAGGGCGGCGGGCGCATCGCGGTGCTCGGCCACAACATCAAGCTCGGACGCGGCGGCATTCGCGAGATCGAGTTCTTCGCGCAGACGCAGCAGCTGATCTGGGGCGGGCGCATGCCGGAGCTCCGCATCTCCGGTACCTGCGAGGCGCTCGCGGCGCTTGCGCGCGTCGGACGCATCGCGCCCAACGTCGCCGAGGAGCTGACCGCCGCCTACCGCTTCCTCCGCCGCGTTGAGCACCGGCTGCAAATGATCGAGGACCAGCAGGTGCACAGCCTGCCCGCCGATCCCGCCGGGCTCGAGCGCCTCGCCTTATTCCTCGGCTATTCCTCCGCGCCGGAGCTCAGCGCGGAGCTGCTCCGTCAGCTCGGCACCGTTGAGGCCCATTATGCGCATCTCTTCGAGGAGGCGCCTTCGCTCTCCGCGCCGGGCAATCTCGTCTTCACCGGGAGCGAGGACGATCCCGAGACGATGGCGACGCTGCGCCAGCTTGGCTATGCGGACCCCTCCGCAGTCGCGGCGATGGTGCGGGGCTGGCATCACGGCCGCTATCGCGCCATGCGCAGCCAGCGCGCGCGCGAACTCATGACCGAGCTCATTCCGGGCCTCCTTGCGGCCTTCGGCCGCACTCCCAATCCCGACACCGCGCTCCTGCGCTTCGACCAATTCCTGGAGCGGCTGCCGGCGGGAGTGCAGATCCTGTCGCTCTTCCACGCCAATCCCGGCCTACTCGATACCGTTGCGGAGATCATGGGCGGCGTGCCGCGCCTTGCGGAGCAACTTGCGCGCCGCCCGAGCCTTCTCGACGGCATGTTGGGACAAGGCTTCTTCGATCCGCTGCCGGCGCAGCCCGAGCTTGCGGCCGAATTCGCCCGCGCGCTCACCTTCGCGCGGCATTACGAGGAGCTACTCGAGGCCGCGCGGCGCTGGGTGCGCGACAAGCGCTTCCGGATCGGCGCGCAAATCCTGCGCGGCCTCCTCGACGGCGCGAGCGCGGGCGCCGCCTTTGCCGACGTCGCCGAGAGCGTCATCGCGGAGCTGCTGCCCCGCATCGCCGCAGAGCATGCCCGCAGCCACGGCGTAGTCCCCGGCGGCGAGATCGCCGTTCTCGCGCTCGGCAAGCTCGGCGGGCGCGAGATGACCGTGACCTCCGACCTCGACCTCATCCTCGTCTACGACGCACCCTCGGGGGTCGAGGCCTCCGACGGGCCGAAACCGCTGCCGGTTTCCACCTATTACATGCGGCTTTGGGCGCGGGTTGTGAATGCGCTGACCGCGCTTACGCCGGAAGGCACGCTCTACGAGGTCGACATGCGCCTCCGGCCTTCCGGGACAAAGGGCCCGCTCGCGACGAGCTTCGAGGCATTCCAGCGCTATCACACCGAGAGCGCCTGGACCTGGGAGCACATGGCGCTGACGCGGGCGCGGCCGGTCGCGGGCTCATCCGGCCTCGGTGAGCGGGTCATGGCAGAGATCAGAGCGATCCTCACCCGTCCACGCGAGCCCGACCGCCTCGTGCACGAGGTCGAGGACATGCGCCGCCGCATCGCCGAGCAGCATCGCCGTCCGCCGATCTGGGAGGCGAAGCATCGCCGCGGCGGCCTCATCGACGTGGAGTTCGTCGCGCAATACCTTCAGCTCCGCCATGCGCACGTCCGGCCGGGCGTGCTGCGGCAGAACACCGGAGCGGCCCTCGAGGCGCTCGCTGCGAGCGGCTGCCTCGACCGCACCGTCGCGACCGAGCTTCTGGACTCGCTCGAGCTCTGGCGCGACGTCCAGGGCCTCTTGAAGCTCACGGTCGAGCAGCCCTTCGACGAGGCGGCGGCGCCACCGGCGCTGCGGACGATCCTCGCCCAAGGCGCGGGGGCGATTGACTTCGAGCACCTCAAAGCGGATATGAGCGCGGCGGCGAGGCGGGTGCGAATGCATTTCGCGAATCTGGTGGCGCGACCCGCCGCGCAAGCGCGCCGCCGGCTCGGCCTCATCGAGCCCGGCAAGATTTCCGCATCCCATTCGGAGGAAGAGACCGCATGAGCCTCGAGATCGGCGACAAAGCACCGGACTTCACGCTACCCACGGACGGCAACCGCGCGGTGTCGCTCAAAATGCTCAAGGGCAAGCCCGTGATCCTCTATTTCTACCCCAAGGACGACACTTCCGGCTGCACCAAGGAGGCCTGCGGGTTCCGCGATGCGCTGCCGGATTTCTCGAAGAGCGGCGCCACCGTGATCGGCGTCTCCAAGGACGGCGTCGCCTCGCACGACAAGTTCAAGAAGAAATACAAGCTCCCCTTCACCCTCGCCTCCGACGAGGACGTCGCGGTCGCAAAGCGATACGGCGTCTGGGTGGAGAAGAGCATGTACGGCCGCAAATACATGGGCATGGACCGCTCGACCTTCCTGATCGACGGCAAGGGCGTTATCCGCGGCCTCTGGCGCAAGGTGAAAGTGCCGGGCCACGTCGAGGAAGTGCTGAAAGCCGCGAAGGAGCTCAAGGCCTGACTGGATTCTCGGCCCGCACGCTCGCGGCGGCCGCCGAGGCGGTCCTGCTGAGCGCGGAGCCCGCGGCAAAGGTCGCGCTGACGCACGCGGCAGCCGCTGCTTGGCATTGCAGGGCTCTCCGCGAGATCGGCCGCGGATCGCCGCCGGCGCGGCCCGAGCGACCGGAGCGTCCAATGCTCCTCCCACCGCGGGAGATGCCGAAACGCCGCGCCGGAGGCCCGCGCGCGAGCCGGGTCGCGCTACTGCACGCGCTCGCACACATCGAGCTCAACGCCATCGACCTCGCCTGGGACCTGATCGCGCGCTTCACGGAGGAGGACCTGCCGCGCGCATTCTACGACGATTGGGTCGCGGTCGCGGACGAGGAAGCGACGCACCATGGCCTCCTCGCGGCGCGGCTCGCGGAGCTCGGCGCCGCCTACGGCGATCTCCCAGCGCATGATGGACTCTGGGAGGCCGCCTCGGCGACCGCGCACGATCTCCTGGCGCGGCTCGCCGTCGTACCGCTGGTGCTGGAGGCGCGCGGCCTCGACGTAACCCCCGAGATGATCCAGCGCCTCGAGCGCGGGGGCGACGGGGCGAGCGCCGAAGTGCTCCGCCGCATCTACCGCGATGAGATCGCCCACGTCGCGGCCGGTCGCCGCTGGCTCGAGTGGACGTGCGGCAAGCGGGGTCGTTCCGCGGTCGAGACCTATCAAGAAATGGTTCGGCGCTACTTCCGGGGCGCGCTGAAGCCGCCCTTCAATGCGGCTGCGCGCGGCGCGGCGGGCTTCGTCGCCGCGTTCTACGAGCCGCTCGCAGGCGCGGCTTGCGGTGCGCATGCGGCGCGTCCGCGGGACGCTTGAGACGCGGCGCACGCGGCGCAATGCTCTTCGGCAAGCCGGCCGCCAGCAGCGCGCCGATCCCCAGCATCTTCGGGATTACCGCCGAGGTGAATCGAGCGAGGACGGGCGACAGCGACGACGGAGCCGGCTCGGCAGCAGCGCGCGCGAGGCGGGCCGCCAGCGGCGCCGCGAGGCGCTCGGCCTCGCGACGCGCGGCTTCTCGAAGCCGCGTCAACTCACCCGCAGCGTCGAGAGGCAGGAGCAATCCTCCGGCCAGCGCAAGATACGCGGGCCAATGCGCGAGGTGGCGATAGAGGCTCGCGACCTCCTTGGACGCGCGAGTCTCGCCGAGGCGATTGAGCCACAGCACCTGCTCCAATACCGATGGCGGAAGGGCCGCGAGAGGAGGAAGCGGCATCAGGGCGCGACGACGGCGCGGTGCCGGTGTCGGCGCCGCCGCCTCGACGAGCTCCGCCCCCTGCCGTCTGCGAGCGCGGCCCTCGATCACGAGGCGGAGCGCGGTCAATGCTACGAGATTGAGCGCGTTCCCGGTGTTGTAGGTCTCGATCACCGCGCCGATATCCTCGATCGCGCGTTTGTCGAGGCCGAGAAGCCGGAAACTCGCCCCCGAGAGCGGCGGCAGCCTCGCTCCCATGCTCGCGCGGAGCGCGGCTCCCCGCGCCGCCACGTCTCCCGTGGCATAGCCGTCGCGCAGCACGCGCCACGCCCAAGGGAGCGCGCCCGGCAAGGTCGCGAGGTGCCGGTAGACGAGGTTCACGACGGGAATGCCGGTGACGCGCTTGATGTCGTCGTAAAGCGCTCGCGTACGGAGGTCGGCCGCGGCTTCAGAGATCTCCGGAATGGAAGGCAGCGCTCGCGTCACACGCGCTGGCTTCCCTGCGCCGCAGCCGCCTCGCTCGCCGCCGCGTCCGCGCCCTTGATGCGCTGAGCGAGCGAGGCCTCGAGGAAGCGGTCGAGGTCGCCGTCGAGCACGGCGCCGGTGTTGCTGGTCTCGATGCCCGTGCGAAGGTCCTTCACGAGCTGATAGGGCTGCAGCACGTAGGAGCGGATCTGATGGCCCCAGCCGATGTCGGTCTTGGTAGCGTTCATCGCCTCCGTCTGCGCCTCGCGCTTCTTGAGCTCGATCTCGTAGAGGCGAGACTTCAGCATCGCCATGGCGTGGTGGCGGTTCTGATGCTGGGAGCGCTCGCTCTGGCAGGCGACCACGACCGGCTCGGCGCCGGGCGGTGCGTAGGTCAGGCGGACGGCGCTATCGGTCTTGTTAACGTGCTGACCGCCGGCGCCGGACGAGCGGTAGGTATCGACGCGGAGATACTTCTCCTCGATCTCAACCTCGATCTTCTCGTCGATGACGGGATAGACCCAGATGGAGGCGAAGCTCGTGTGCCGCCGGGCGTTCGAATCGAAGGGCGAGATGCGCACGAGCCGGTGCACACCGCTCTCGGTCTTGAGCCAGCCGTAGGCGTTTTCGCCCGAGATCTGCAGGGTCGCGGATTTGAGTCCGGCTTCCTCGCCGGGGCTCTCCTCGAGCCACTCGACCTTATAGCCGTGCTGCTCGGCCCAGCGCGTGTACATGCGGAGCAGTATCTCCGCCCAATCCTGCGCCTCCGTGCCGCCGGCTCCGGCATGGACCTCGAGGTAGGTGTCGCTGGCGTCGGCCTCGCCCGAAAGCAGGCTCTCGAGCTCGCGTTTGCCCGTCTCCTCGCGCAGCCGCTTCAGCGTCGCCTCGGCCTCCAGGAGGATCGCCTGGTCGCCCTCGGCTTCCGCGAGCTCGATCAGCCCCAGCGTGTCCTCGAGCTCGCGCTCGATCGCGCGGTAGGAATTGATCCCGCGCTCGAGCCGGCTGCGCTCGCGCAGCAGCGCCTGAGCTTCGGCGGGCTTTTCCCAGAGTTTCGGGTTTTCCGCGAGAGCGTTCAGCTCCGCGAGACGGCGGACCGATTGGTCCCAGTCAAAGATGCCTCCTCAGCAGAGCCAACGAGCGCCTGATGTCGTCGGCCGCCGCCTGGTGTTCGGCGCGCATGTGATCGCTCCCAAGGATCGGATACGGGAATCGCGAGGTCGAAGCTCAGTATAGCCCGCCCGTGCCGCCGGCGGGAGCGGAACCCGCGGGCGGTCTCGGCGGCGGCGTCGATGCCGGAGCGGGCGCCGGAGACCCCGGGGTCGAGGATGCTCCGCCGGCGACACTGACCGCAGGCTCGTCGCCGCTCGCCTCCGGATCCTGCTCCGTGACCGAGCCGATCACTGGAACCGGCTCCTCGCCGTTGGGCTCGGTACCGGGCTTGAAGGCCTCGTAGATGACGGGCTTGTCGCCGGGCTTCGCGGGCTGGCCGGTGGTCGCGTTGACGCGCACCATGCGGATGCCCGGCGGAATTCGGAAGGGAGTGTTGGGAACGTCCTTGAGGGCGCTCGCCATGAATTCCTTGAAGACGGGTGCGGCGACCGAGGCGCCCGTCTCGTGCCCGCCCAAGGATTGCGGCTGGTCCATGCCCATGAAGACGCCCGCGACGAGGTCGGGCGAGAAACCCACGAACCAGGTGTCGTTCGAATCATTGCTGGTGCCGGTCTTGCCCGCGAGCACACGGTTGAGCGAGAGGATGCTGCGGCCGGTGCCGCGCTCGATCACGCCCTCGAGCATGTGCACCATCTGGTAGGCCGTTCGCGTGTCGATGATCTGCTCGCGCGTATCCGGCAGGACCGGCGGCGGCTGGTTCTCCCATTCGACGTTATTGCAATCGGGGCAGCTCCGCTGATCCGCGCGGAAGACCGTCACGCCGTTGCGGTCCTGGATGCGGTCGACGAAGCTCGGCGAGATTTTCTTGCCGCCGTTGACGATCATCGCGTAGGCGGTGGTGAGGCGCAGCACCGTGGTCTCGCCCGCGCCCAGGAACATCGAGTATTCCCGCGGCATGCGGTCCATGACCCCGAAGCTCTCGATCACCTTTGCCACGGGCTCGAGCCCGACGGCGATGCCGAGCCGCGCGGTGATGAGATTGCGCGACTGCTCGAGGCCGACGCGCAGGGGCAGTGGTCCGTAGAATTCGTGCGTGTAGTTCGAGGGTGTCCAGGGCGGGAGGCCGGGTCCCTGATCGACCGAGAGCGGCGCGTCCTCGACGATCGAGGACGGCGTGAACCCATGGTCGAGCGCCGCCATGTAGACGAAGGGCTTGATCGCGGAGCCGGTCTGCCGCCGCGCCTGGGTCGCGCGATTGAACTGGCTGATCTCGTAGCTGAAGCCGCCGGACATCGCGAGGACGCGGCCGGTGTGGGGATCCATCACGACGATGGCGCCGGAGATCGCGGGTATCTGCCGGAGCCCGTAAAGCGGCAGCGCCGGCGTCTGCGGCTGCACCGGCTGCGGCGCGGGCGCCGGCGCGCGAGAGTTGGCGGGCTTCGGCGGCGGGGCCTCCGGCTTCACCGCCTCGACGAGGATCACGTCCTCCATCGACAGCACCTCCGCGGGGTTGCGCGGGGTATTGCCGACCCGCGCACCCTCGAGCGGCTTGCGCGCCCATTTGAGCTCGCTGAAGGGAATCCTTCCGGTGGTCTGATCGGAGAGCCCGATCGTCGCACCTTCGGCGTCGACGCTGAGCACCACCGCAAGCCGCCAGCCCATGTCGCCCGCGCCCGCGGGGAGGCCCATCGCGGCAAGCCGCTTCCACCAATCCGTCCGAAGGTCCAGATGGTCGAGCGCGCCGCGATAGCCGTGCCGGCGGTCATAGGAGATGAGGCCGTGCTTCAGGGCCTGATCCGCCAGGACCTGCAGCTGCGGATCGAGGCTCGTGCGGACAGAAAGCCCGCCCTGGTAGAGCACCTTGTCTCCGTACTGTGCCAGGAGCTGGCGCCGGACCTCCTCGGAGAAATAGTCGGCCCTCACCAGCTGCGTCTCGTCGCGCTTGCGGGAGACGAGGGGCTCGGCCTTCCCCGCCTGCGCCTCCGCCGGCGTGATGAAGCCCGCTTCGACCATGCGGTCGAGCACCCAGTCCCGGCGCTCCTTTGCGGCCTCGGGGTGGCGCTCGGGGTTGTAGTTGTTGGGCGCCTTCGGCAGCGCCGCCAGGAACGCCGCCTCGCCGACCGTGAGTTCGTCCAGCGACTTGTTGAAGTAGTTGAGCGCGGCCGCCGCCACGCCGTAGTTGCCGCCGCCGAGATAGATCTCGTTCATGTAGAGCTCGAGAATGCGGTCCTTGGAGAGCGCACGCTCCATCTTGAGCGCCAGGAGCGCCTCCTTGATCTTGCGGCTCAACGAGATCTCGTTGCCCAGGAGGAAGTTCTTAGCGACCTGCTGGGTAATGGTGGAGGCGCCGACGGGACGACGGTTGGAATGGAGCCGCGCGATGTCCGTGACCGCCGCGCGCACGACCGACATCAGGTCGACCCCGGGGTGGCTGTAGAAGTTCTTGTCCTCCGCGGCGAGGAAGGCCTTGATGAGCAGGGGCGGCATCGACTTCACGGGCACGAAGACCCGCTTCTCGGTCGCGTACTCCGCCATGAGCCGCCCATCGCTCGCCTGCACGCGCGTCACGATCGGCGGCTGATAATCCGCAAGCTGCGAATAATCCGGGAGATCCCGGTTGAAGTACCAGAGCGTGAGCCCGAGGAAGACCGCCCCGAGCAAGCCGAGGCCGAAGACCAGGCCAAACAGGAACTTGAGGA
>Ga0335085_10004815_pt1 | contig 22088 bp, 14 predicted proteins | sample Lox_Sample_45_FD_206712 | JGI IMG/M metagenome (GOLD analysis project Ga0335085, IMG submission 206712) | Soil microbial communities from Loxahatchee National Wildlife Refuge, Florida, United States - Lox_Sample_4.5 | ecosystem: Environmental > Terrestrial > Soil > Wetlands | place: USA...
CTGTCCCTTATAAATCGGCACACCGTTCCATGCGTCGTCAAAATGCAAAGACCGTCTACTTGGGACGCAGGCGACCCACTCTCCCTCTCAGTGTTTCCAATTGTTTGCGCGAAGTGCAAACACGATTTTTCCGTGCGAACCTTTCTTACTGTTCCCAAGTTGCACCACAATGCAGCACTGCAAAAATTGCTCGTTTCTAAGTCATTGCGCTCACGGAAGTTGGTCGGGGCGTGGAGATTTGAACTCCAGACCTCCTGCGCCCAAGGATTGCACGCACTGAGAATCAGCACTTTACGACAGTTGCTGAGAAGTACCGCGAATTGCGACAAGATACTGTGCCCGCTAGCTTTGGCTCGCTCCGCACCGCACTCAATCGCATTCGACAGGGATTGCCGGTAGGCACAAAAGTGGGCACAGCCTGATAGGTTAGGAAGCCAGATGCTCCCCCTCGAACAGAAATCGCAACGTGCCCGGATAAATTTTCCCAATTTTCGAAGTATTCGTTCCTGCGCCGATGTGTACAACCGGGTCGGGCCAGCTCAGCATTGAAGGTCACGAAGCGCCTCATTTCAAATAAGAAGGGCTGATTGAAGGTATCTAATCGTATTGCGAAAAGTACCTCTTGGGCTAGCCTGTGCCGTCTGAAAAAGGAGATGAGCGGTGGTCCGCAAGAGGTCATTCCTGAGGCCATGCAAGTCGCCGATTCTGCTGAGATGAAAGTGCCGCCTGAGCTGGTCCACAGACTACAGGTTCTTGACCATGCGAGCGAATTGCGAAAGTCGTGGCGCCAGTGCTGATGAGGTAGCTGGTCGCAAAGGTTGCGAACGAGATCCGGACCGGCAGCAAGTTGAATTGATTTTCCTTTCGATCTCCCTCGCCGAGACAGCCAGTTGTGTCAATCGCGACGCGTTGAACAACTCCGAACGGGTTTGCAGTACGTTTTCGAGGGCGGCCAATACTCATTTTGCGGAACAGGTCGGCCACCTTGGACCGCTGGGAGTACTAAGATGGTAAGCTCAATTGTACAGTATCTCTCCTACCGGAAAACCGATACAATCAAGAAACCGATTTCAAGAAATCGATGTCTGCATGAGAGTCGCCTCCCAACAACTCCGGTTATCGGCCAGCGACTTGAGCAATCACCTGGCGTGTCATCATCTAACGGATTTGGAATTGCGTGTGGTACGGGGAGAGCGGGCAGCTCCCGAGTGGCGCGCCCCCGATTTAGTGATGATTCAGCAGTTGGGCCTACGGCATGAGGCGCGATATTTGGAATTTCTCAGCACGAGCGGATTAGAAGTGGTGCACTTCGGGGACGTGAAGGATGAGATTCGTGTTGCGACCGAAACTGAGAAAGCGATGGAGCGGGGGGCGCCGGTCATCGCACAGGGGGCATTGAGCCATGGACGCTGGTTTGGCAGGCCAGACGTCTTGCGACGAGTGGAAAAACCGAGCGTACGATTCGGTAACTGGTCATACGAAGCTTACGATTGCAAGCTTGCGCGCGAGACGAAGGCCACCGCGATACTGCAACTGTCTTTCTATTCGGAACTCCTCAGCGAGACGCAGGGCGGCGCCCCGGAGTCGACGCCCGAAAATATGTGGGTAGTCCGTCCAGGCTCGGCTTTCAAAGGCGAAAAATATCGCGTGGCCGAGTATGCCGCTTATTACCGCTACGTGAGAGGTCAACTAGAAAAGGCGTGCACCAATAGTACCTCAGTGGAAACGTATCCAGAGCCTTGTCCACAGTGTGAGATCTGCCGATGGTTCCAGGAATGCGACCAGCGGCGTCGGGTTGACGACCATTTGTCTCTCGTCGCGGGCATCCGCCAACTACAGCGCAAACAACTTGAGTTTTGGAAATACGACACCGTCGCAAAATTGGCGGACATGCCGATCCCGCTGAAAGAAAAGCCCCTACATGGTTCTCGCGAAGGCATGGAGCGGGTCCGCGAGCAAGCGAGAGTGCAGATTGCAGGACGCATTCAGCAAGGACCGGTTTACGAATTGCTGAAGATCGAGCCGGACATAGGCTTTTGCCGATTACCCGAGCCGTCCCCAGGCGACCTGTTCGTTGACCTCGAAGGCGACCCGTTTGCTGGCGACTTGGAAATCGGTGGAGGACACCAATACCTGTTTGGATTCGTAACGGGTAGTGGTGCGGGCAGCCTCGACTATCAAAAGCGATGGGCCTTCGACGCGCAAGAGGAAAAAAGCGCTTTTGAATGGTTGGCTGACGCAATGACAGCACGGCTCCTGGAATTTCCGGCAATGCACGTTTTTCACTTCGGTGTGTACGAGCCAAGTAAATTCCGATACCTGATGGGCCGATATGCGACGCGCCAGGAACAAATAGACGCCATGTTACGTGCTGGGGTGTTTGTCGACTTGCATCTCGTTCTTACAGAAGCGGTGCGGGCAAGCGTTGAAGAATACACGCTCAAGAAAATCGAGGAATTCTTCGAATTCAAACGAACAGTTTCTCTGGATCAATCCCGTGCAGCGATGCGACACATTGAGCATCGTTTACAGATGGGCTGGGGTGAGGAGGAACTCTCTTTAGAACAGCGCAACACGCTTGAGGGATACAACGCGGACGACTGTCGCTCGACCGCTGCGCTACGAGCCTGGTTAGAAGAGGAGCGCGCCAATAAGGCACAGGAAGGTATGCAGATTCCGAGGTTTGTGCCAAAAGACAGTGAGCCCAAGGAAGACCTGAAAGAATGGCAGCAGCGCGTCGCTCTGCTTGCGAAAGAACTGACAACGAAGATTTCCGCTGATCCCAAACTCCGCTCTCAGGAGCAGAGGGCGGAGTGGTTGATGGCTCAGCTCATCGATTGGCACTGGCGAGATGGAAAACCCGCCGCTTGGGAATTTTATAACCTCGCTGACAAGAACGATGAGCAACTGCTCGACGAGAGAAAGGCTCTCTCGGGACTGATTTTCGAAGGTGTGGTCCAGAACCCGAAGGGCAAGGTAGTACATCGATACAGCTTCCCAAAACAGGAGACCGACGTTCGCGCAGGCAAAGAACTGTGGCACCGTCAACAGAGAATCGGCAATCTAGGTGCGATTGACCTGAAGAAGCGATTCGTCGACATTGAAAAATCAGAGGTTTCGACAGGAATTCACCCAACTTCGGTGTTTGCCCGGGATTCCTACAGAAAGCAGGACGCCCAGAGAGAATCGCTGTATAGCATTGCATTGTGGATCAGAGATCATGGAGTTGACTCGCCGGGTTTGTACCGAGCCGGCCGGGATTTGCTGCTGCGCAACCCGCCTCGACTTCGAGCGGGTAATGGTGACCTCCGTATATCAGAAGTGGAGGACTTCACAACTGAGGCCTGCCGAATCGCGAGAGCTTTGGACAGTACTTGCCTTCCAATACAAGGACCGCCCGGCTCCGGGAAAACGACTTCAGGCGCTCAGATTATTCATAACCTAGTGCTTTGTGGCAAGAAGGTTGGAGTCTGCGCCACGGGGCATGAGGTCATCCACCTCCTTCTGAAGAAAATCATCGCCGGTCCTAACGGAGACAAGGTCAGGTGTCTTCACAAGTGTGACAGGGGCACTTACGAAGGAGACGGAATAGCCACCACGTCTGACAACAAGGTGCCGATTAAGAGTCTTAGATCCAATTTGGTGGATGTCGTTGGCGCTACAACATGGATGTGGTGTCGCCCCGAATACGTCGACTCAGTTGATGTGCTTGTTTTCGACGAAGCGGGTCAAATGTCTTTGGCCGATGTTCTGGCGGCGTCACCGGCAGCAAGAGATCTTATCCTTATTGGTGATCCGCAGCAGTTGCCAAGACCCCAGAAGGGTAGCCACCCAGAGGGGGCCGAGCTCTCAGCGCTGGAGCACATCCTGGTCGATCGTGAATTTGAGAAGGTAAAGATTATGCCGCCACAATTGGGGCTATTCATGTCCAAGACAAGAAGGTTGCACCCAAAAATCTGCGAATTCACGTCGGAAGTGTTTTACGAATCTAAGCTGCACCCTGTTTCGTTCACGGCCAATCGTACTCTGTCTGGTCACCGCCTCTTCGACAAGCCAGGGTTGTATTTTATCCCTGTGAATCATCAGGGAAACTGCAATTACTCGCCACAGGAGGTGGAGGTTATCGCGACGATCGTTGGAAGTTTATTGAAAACCGATGTGAAATGGTTTTATGGTCCCGGGAATAGCGCACAGCTAAGACGCGAAAAAGACATCCTTATTGTTGCCCCGTACAACGCGCAGGTTTCCGATTTGGTCGTTCGTTTGCCAGGGGTGAAAGTCGGTACAGTGGACAAGTTTCAGGGACAGGAAGCGCCGGTGGTGATTTACTCACTCACGACATCGTCGCCAGAAGATGCGCCCCGGGGCATGGAATTCTTATACAGCCTCAATCGATTCAACGTAGCCACATCGCGGGCAATGTCGAACGTCATCGTCTTGGGCAGTCCGAAGTTGTTCGAGCCTGAGTGCAAAAGTCCGAGGCAGATGCAATTGGCGAATGCATTGTGCCGCTATCTTGAGTTGGCAACGGTTGTCAACGTGCCAGGGGTCTAGACGGCCTTAAATGTCAGACGGCGGGCGACGGGTGTGTCTCGTCGGTTGCAGCGGTTCCGTCAGAAAGCTTAGGATTCCATTCATTGCGAATCTGTTCGGCACGGCGAGAGACTCGGTCGATCAGTTCGGCGACGGGTACGTCAGAGGACGAAAGCATCGGTTCAGCCCAGGGATCAATTTCGAGATCATGTAATTTCTCGAACACAGGTTTCATTGCCCGATTTGGATCGCGAAAGAATACACTCCCGCGAATCCGCACAAACCGCCAGCCGAGCCTCTCGAGAATCGCCTGGCGTTCCATGTCTTCTCCGAGTTTTTCGAGGGGATGGTAGCGGTCGCCATCGCACTCGACAGCTAGTCGTCGCGTTTTTCCCTCTACCACGAGGTCAATTCTCCGCGAGCCCACCTTCCACTGCGGCGTGACTCGATAACCCGCTGTGAGCAGTCTCTTCAAAACATCCCGTTCAAATGGAGACTCGGTTCTCTTCTCCTTATCTTCGATTAGTCGCAACAGTGCCCCTGGGTCTTGCGCATGCTCGATCAAACGCCTACGCAAATCTCCGGAACGGAGATCCATCTGAACATTCAAAGAGTGGACTACCCAGATTTGATCTCGGGCGCGGCTCGCGGCGACGTTGTAACGCTGCTTGAACATCTGCTGGTCGCGGAAGGGTAGGGGGGCGCCAGCCGGCGTATCAACAACGGAAAGAAATACTACGTCGCGCTCGTCGCCCTGAAACTGAGCCGGCGTTCCGCACAAGAAACGATGTCGTTCGTACAAGTCCGGCGGAATGTGCGTCCGCAAGAGACGGTCGATTTCGAGTGCCTGTTCCTCCCCAACGAGTGACACGACACCGAAACTCGTGCGGTCTCCGAATTCATTCTTCTGGTACTCGGGTTGCTCAAGCGCCGCTGCCGCTAACGAAGCCACGATTTCGGCCTCTTGACGGTTAACCTTCCCATCGCGAGTTGAGCCTTGCACTCGATAGGCGACGGTATGGGGCTTCAGAACGATGCGGCTTGCGTCCCGCAAGGGCTTGATATCACCGTCATAGGATAGGTGGTTGCTGAATTGGATGATGTCGGTGACGCAGCGGAAGTGCTCGACTAGGCGAATCGTGCCACCAAACGATTGCCGCGCTAGGTCGTAAACTGAGGTTTGGCCGTCGTACAAGTGGGCATTTGGAATTCCTTGCAGAAATTGATCGATCAAATTCTGCACCACAGCGATCTCTTGGCCGACGGCCGAGGGACTGACCTGTTCGTGGTCGCCGACGACCACGATGCTAGCGCCGAGATATAAAGCGACCAACGCCATGACGTCGCTTTGGCTCGCTTCGTCGATAATTACGACGTCAAAGCGTGATGTGCGCGGGTCGAAATTTTCAACGACTCGCGACAACGGCATAACCCATACCGGAACTGCGCCTCGGCATTCCACCATTTTGCGAGCGGCTTCTGCCCGGAGGCGCGGAGCTCGAATGCCCGTGCCCTTGCCAATCTTGCGAATCGTATCGAGCCAGCCAATTAAGGCTTGCCGCTGCGTTAGAGATGTCCGTTTCGCTTGGAAGGCCCAAGCCTTGCGGTCAATCAGTTCCACGGTAACGGTGCGGAGCTCTTCCGCACAGCGGTCGATGGAGGCTTGAATGTCCTCGAGAGATACACTCGCACGGTTTTCCAACTCATCGTGTAGCTGCCGCCACGTCCAGGCATCGGCTGGATTGCCTGGTTCGGACGCCGCGCCGTGTACGCCAGCGCGTGTTCGAATGGCAGCGGCCCAAGCGGGCGCGATTGTTTCGAGACGGGCGAGCAACTCTTTGCGGCGTGCGAGCTCGTTTCTGAGTGACTGAAGTTCCAGCAAACGTCCGTAACCGGCACGGTACGATTTAGGGTCGCAGTCTAAAACTGCGTCATAGAGATTTGCGACCGCGATTGAATCGGTGGCAACTCTTTTCGAAAGGGAGAGAGTCTCGCGAAGGCCACCTAGCAACTTTTCGTTCCGCTCCCAAAGTAACGAGTTCACGCGTGCACCCAAAATCGGAAGCAGATTGGTGGTCACGGCTTGTTGAAGCCTACGAAGCTCACCGTCTGCTCCGACACCGGGCGGTTGTTCCGCCATGAACTTTTCCCACACGAATCCCGCCTGCTTGAGCTCTTTCTCAATCGGTCCCCAGGTGCGAGAGCTCCAAGTCAGACAGTCGCGAATCGGCGCGCAATATTGAACCGCGCTCTTTTCGATTTCGTCACCGAGACCTCGTGCAGGAGCGGCCCCAAGGGGAGCCATCTGTCGGTCCCACCGAGCGGAGAGGTCACGCCGGAGGAACCTCACCCGACAAAACTTACTGATCGCCAAAAAGTGCTCGGGCAGCTTGGGCTGAATGCCATTGACCGTCACAGTTCGGACTAATTGGTTCCAACGCTTGTGCGTGAGCAAGGTCACAAAGCCAAGACTGCCGTTTTCTCGCAAATGCGTGTGAATCTCAAGGGCAGTTCTTTCCTGGTCCTCAAGGGAGCCCGTGGGACTCAGGCTGGGTGCATGTCGGAGCAATACTTCCTGCGATTTCGCGATCTCGAGGTGAACTTGCTCGATGAAAGCTACTAGGTTGTCCCATGGTTCGCGGTGAGGTCCTCCATTCTTTCCGGCATAGACAGCGGCCAATTTCCAGCGTTCACCGCCGGTCAAAGGTTCTATCGCCTGCTGTACCTTAGTGACGATGGTCGACAGTAATTCGGGCGTCAGCGTAGATGTTACTTGTAGCCAAAGGTCGGATCGATGTTCGCGGTCGGTCTTGCTGAGGTGATCCCTCGTCGTCGCAAGCGCCTCAAATTCCGCAGGGCTCGGCAATTGCGCCGCATCGGGAATGGGTTGCGAAAGCTCGCGTTCCGCATCGGAAGGGACGGAACGATTGGTCGCATAAAGCTCTGTGACTTCCCCTTCCGAAAGCGGCATCGTGGCACTGAGAGCAACTGGACTCGGTACCCAGGCGCACCGAGTTTCCTCCTTAGCGACCCATCGGGCTGCGTCGGAAGGCGACCAAGACCTTCCGGCGATAACCACCTCGCGGTACTCGTCTGCGCGTGCATTTGCAAGGCACTCGCGCGAACGGTCCAACTTGTCTTGCAAATCTGCTCTCTGCTTCGAGAGACGCTCGGCTTCGATCTCAAGGGTGTTGCCGTCCGCCTGCGACAATCTTTCTGCAATCGTTCCCACGGCGCTTTCGAGTTGCTTGCGACTGTCCAGGTCACTTTCAAGAACACTCACGCAAAGCGACCTCAATTTGGATACCACTTGGGAACGGACCATACGAAGCGCTTTGGTCGTGTGGCTAGTAACTAAGACACTCTTCCCATGAGCGAGAAGATGGCCGATGAGGTTTCCGATGGTGTGTGTCTTGCCGGTGCCAGGCGGTCCCTGTACGAGGATTCCGCCCATGGTCTGAGTGTATTGGGCAATCCTGATTTGTTCCGGGTTGGCAGGTTTGCTCAGCAGAACATCTTGAGGTGCTTCGGACGGGAAGCGAGCTTCGGGAATGGCTTCGCTACTTATGAGGGGCGACTCAAGCCCTACGATATTCAGAAGGGACCAGGGAAGATCTTCTCGACTTCGCAAATCTTCGAGAATGGCCTCGATCGTCGCCGCGAACCCGAGGGTCCGGGATCTTAAGAAAATCAGGGGTGATCTTCCGATTCGCGGATCGTCTTTTTCGCTCTCAGGTGCGCCCGATTCCAGGAAATCTCCCCGCGGAGACAACTGCACCACTAACCGTTTTAGAAAACCAGCAGTGTCGTGATCACCCAATGGGTGATAGTTGCCGCGTTCGAGCTCCTCGCGGCAACGGCCAATTGCGCGACCATCGACGTCGGGCATGGATTGAAAGAGTGCGGAATATAGTTCAACGGGATGCTCGGTTTCTGTTATGCAGAATTCCGGTGTAGCAGGATCAAACGTTACTTGCAGACGCTGGAGCAGAACGGGATGGTAGACACCACCTTCCTGCCTTCGCCAGCTAAGAATCCCGTCTCCGAGAACTAGCTCGACCCGTTCCGCTTCGCGTTCCATCCGTCCATAGAGTTCATACAGCGCTTCGAAGACTCTAGCCGCGACTCTAGCCGGTTTCTCGTTTCTAGCCCATTCCTCACGCATGGGCTTCCATGCCCCCAGTGCGGTAGTTCGATTGGGGTCATCGTCAAATCGAACCATGACTGTCTCGCCTCTTGCATCTTGCTCGTTCTTGGTATTCCGTACGTTTAGCTCCTTTGTGGGGTCCTCCCACCCGATCTCGAGCCAAGATTTGAGTTCGGCCGGCGGTTCGGGAGGGTGCGTGAGCTTCGGACGTGCCACCTTGAGAATGAAATCCTCGTCTTCTCGCGCGTTTGAGAGTTTGGTAGTCTCGGCTTCATCTTGTTCGACGGTACGTGGCCGTCCCCGTTGAAGGGCCGAATGATCGGGCAAATCCTTGAACCAGAGGGTCCAGAGCTGTTCGCGAATTTGACGCTTCGGCGGGTTGCGATGCTGGTTTAGGGCTTCGAGGTACTGGAAAACACGCGACAATCGCTCCCGCCCAATGCGCAGGGATTCCAAGTCCATCGACACATCCACGCCGGCTAAATCAAGAAAAGCCGGTGATCTGCTAAAGTCTGAACGGAAATAATAATATACGTAATCGACTTATATATGAGCAGGATAATGACGAATTGTTGAAAAGGAGCACTCGCGAAGAGATTGGCGGGACGGCTCAAGCCTAATGCTCTCTCTGCCACCCCGGTTGCGCCCCTCCACCCCATCAACGAACCCCATCAGCTCCTAAACTAGAACGGATTTGCCCCAGACAGTCCTCGGATGCGGCGAGGGATTTGATTTCGGCTTGATGGTCGTACTCTTGTCTGCCGACACGACAGGGTGGTCACCAAGCCCAGAGAGCCGTCGAACAGGAGGAAAGATGGCGTAACGATCTGACAACGCTACCTCATTAACGTATTTCGCTGACACTATAAAACTAGTTTGATAATGTTGCGGCATGTTTTTACCAGATACTAAGCCAAATGCAGGCGCCCTACCACCACGTTCGCTCTTGCCGCGGTGGGCAAATGACCAAGACGGATGGTCTCGGACGATTGCGGGTGACGTTCTCAAACGCAGGGCGCCGCCTTCTGACCTCGATATCGACCGCTATCTACAACTGTTGCTGTCCGAGAAGAAGCTCTCGGAAGAACCTTTCCAGCCGGTTCCGAAGATCGAGGAAAAGCAGCTCTCAGGAAATCCAATGGAGACTGTACGCCTGGACTCAATCAAGCTGGGCGACGGTGTCAATGCGCTCAAGCCGGGCACTCAAATCGATTTCGCGCCAGCCGTAACAGTGATTTTCGGAGAGAACGGTTCCGGTAAATCGGGATTCGTTCGTGTTCTAAAACGCGCCGCTGGCGTTAGAACCGCCGAAGAGATTCTTCACAATGTTCGCGGTGACAAGCGGCCGACGCCGAGCGGGAGCTTCACGGTCACAACAGGAACCAAACCTCAGACGATAGAATGGAAGAACGAGTTCGGCATTACGCCGCTCAATCGTATCGGCATTTTCGACGCCAGAGGCGCTCGTCTGCATGTTGAGGACGACCTCACATACGTCTACACTCCCGGTGAACTCACACTTTTCCCGTTGGTTCAGGGCGCGATAGAGCGCGTGCGCAGCGCGCTCGAAACAACGATAACAGCCAGAACTCCTGGACCGAATACGATCCTCGCCTCGTTCGACCGTTCGTGCTCCATCTACCCGACCATCGAGACCCTCGGATCGGCAACAGACCTGGAGGAGATACGAAAATACGCCGCCGTCCCAGAGGACATCGGCGCCACGATTGAATCCCTCACAGTCGAGATTGACGCCCTCAAGTCGTCGAACATCCAGAACGAACTAAAGCGTTCGCGCGACCGGCTGACCGTCGTGGAGGCATTGAAGTCAGCGATTGAAACAGCGAAAGCATTTGATGTCGAAATCTTCAGCTCTCGCGTTGATGTCAGGAACGACGCATCCCTGCGCAGCGATCAGGCTGGCAGCAAGGCTTTCCAAACTGTTGGAATTCCCGGCGTTCTGGGGAAGGAATGGCGGCAATTCATTCAGGCTGGCGAGGAATACCTCAAGAAAAACACGGCCGCAACATATCCCGTTACGGAGGACCCGTGCGCCTACTGCCGACAACCGCTGACTGCCAGCGCCCTGGAACTCGTCAAGAAGTATCGCGATTTTTCCGGCAACGAAATCAGGGCCGCTCTCGACGCCGCGGAGCGCCAGCTACGCGAGTACGCGGCGCCGGTTCTCGCCTTGAAGATGGACTCGGTTCAGCAGCAGCTCGCCGCTGAGACGAATGGCGGCCCGGATGTCTTGAACCAGGTGGCAGTCGTTGTTGAGCAGATAAGAAAGCTGAAGCTCGCGGTTGCGGCCAATTCGGCGATTGATTGGGAGAACAAGAGTTCTTCGCTCGCTGCCGCGGAAACCGTCGTGTCAGACGAGGCAAACCGGTTGACCGCGCACATCGCCGGTCTTCAGGCATCCGTCGACGAGCGGCAGGCAGCCCTGAAAAAGAAACAGGCTGAATTGATCGAGTTGCAAGGCAAGAGAACCGCAAGTAGTCTCTTCCTGCAAATCGAGAGGCGGGTATCGGACGCGAAGTGGGTCGGAAGGGCGACAATCGTCAAGAACAACCTGACGGGTGTCCTCCGAACGCTGACCGAGGCCGCGAAGGACGCGAGTGAAGAACTGCTTAATAAAGATTTCGGCAAACGCTTTGAAGCCGAGTGCAAAAGGTTGCGGGCTCCGAATGTGACATTGAATTTCCCCGGGCGCCAGGGCCAAGTGACCCGGCGAAAAATGCTCGCCTCCTACAAGCCGAGTCAGGTTCTCTCGGAAGGCGAACAGAAGGCGCTCGCCTTGGCTGATTTTATGGCGGAGGTCACATCCGTACCGGCGTCTTCGCCAGTGGTATTTGATGACCCGATAACGAGCATGGATTATCGACGCATCCATGAAGTCTGTGACCGCGTCATCGCTTTGGCCGCAGACCATCAGATCATCGTCTTTACTCACAACATCTGGTTCGCCGCCGAACTCCTCAGCAAGGCTGACAAGAAAAACTGGAAGTACTACGACATCAGACTGGAAGGCAACGAGGCCGGGCTGGTCACGGCGGCTTCCCATCCGCGCGTCGATACCATCGCGCAGGTCAGCAGCAGGGTCGGCAAGATTATCGAAGGCGCCGAGAAACAGCAAGGAGAGATCAGAGCGGCCTTGGTCCAAAAGGGCTACGAAGAACTCCGTGGGCTTTGCGAAATCGTGGTCGAGCACGAAATGTTCAAGGGTGTCGTCCAGAGATACGCCCCGAATGTGATGCTTACAAAACTCGAGAGGATAAATATAGCCAAGCTCCAGGAAGGCATGGCCGCTATAGTGCCGGTCTTCGAGAAGAGTTGCCGCTATATCGCATCCCACTCCCAGCCCATCGAAACGATGGGCATCCGCCCGACCCTGGACGAACTCAAGGCCGACTACGACACCGTCGTCCAGGCTCGCCAGCCCCATAAGGAGTAGGGAGCGTGATTCGTATATTTTCGCTCAGCCCAACAACGACAGTAGCGAGGTCATTTTGACGGTCCTCGCATTCGACATTCCGACGCAAGCGGTCCAAGCAGCCGCGCGGTAGTATTCGCTATAGATCACCCGTGCGGACAAGAACAGACCCGTCCGGTTCCGAGCGGCCAGCTAGATATTTGCGGCGCACGACCTCTTCGATAGCATGCCTATTCGCCTTGAATACTTCCAGTTTATCCTTGGTATCCGCGTGGAAGTGATCATCGAGCGCCTCTCTGCTGATGGCGCATGGGACACGCGTAGTCCGGTCCTGCCCCCAGAAACTCACTACACCACGATCAGAACTATATCTCTCCTCGGGCGCCGGAAAGCTCAGATCATTTCGTTTTGGCCGTTCTAGTGACCGCTTCACGCACTCCGCCACAAACGCAGCGAATGACTTTATGTCCATGTTGATGCTGGCGCTGTCCAGTGCGCTTAAGTATGCGTCACGATCCTCGACACGGATCACCGTCCACGGGTAACCGCCGGACGCGAGCATCACGTTCATCAGGAAGCGAGCCATCCGCCCGTTGCCATCAGGGTACGGATGTATGTACCCGAACAGCCAGTGGCCGAGCACAGCGCGTACTGATGACTCTGCTTCTTTTTCGAGGAGATCGAAGAACACCGGCATGGCGTCGCGCACCGCCTCCCAGCGCGGCGGCACATAGCGCGAGGTGCGCAGATACACCGGAATGTTCCGGTATCCGGCCAGCGCGCCCGGTTGAATCACGCCTGCCGCAACGCTCGGTTGGAACAGTTCCCGGTACCAGTCTTTGTGAGCCGCGCGCGCGAGCGCGCCGGGGTTCTCGCCGCCGATCACCTTGCCGACAGCTCCTTTCACGGCCTGGAACGCCTGCCAGTAACCCCGCGCGGCCAGCGCGTTACGGTTTCTGCGGTCCTCTTCGTCATGCTCCGGATTCCATTCGCCCTGCCTGACTTTCTCGATCAGTTCCGGCGTGACGGAGTAGCCTTCGATCGATAGCGAATGGTATGCATCGCTCTTGTAGATTTCTTCGACATGACGGAGATAGGCCTCCCTGTCTTTCGGCAATCCCGGCGCTTTAGGTAATGTCTCCACGACGGCGCCGCGCATGGATTCCCACATCATCTGCACGCGTTCGACGATGGGAGCGGCCGCGCGTCGCGGCGCGCCGAATATCTGCCCCGCCTCGAAGGGATTGCTCTCGCGGACATCGTACCCGGACTTCTTCATCGCGCCGACGATCTCATCCGCCAACCCGCCGCGGCCGGTCTGCCTGAACGCTCCGGCAAGATAGCCTGCTTTCGCGGAGTGGCCGCCGTTCAGGAGAAGGCGCAGCAGGTCCGAGGCATCGGCGAGGCTTGCCAGCACGACTTGCGATTCAACTGGATTGCGGGCGAAGAATGTCTCCCCTACCCCCACCAGCGCCGCCGCCGGCGAGAAAAGCCGCAGCCCGTCGCGCACCGCGAGATCCGCTGCTGCCGGCATTTCGGCTTCTTTCAGGTCATAGAGCGACGTTCCAAAAAGAAGCTCGATCGCGTGGTTTGTGCCCTTCGGACTACACACCACCACCTGTTTCGGAATCACCGTTTTCTCGCCGTGCAGCCAGAGCGACTGCTCGGCGGAAAGGTGCCACTGCTCACCGAAACGCTCGCTGGAATAGCGGGCACAGAATTCCCAGAACGACGCATACCAGGGTGTGCTGTCGCCTTTGCGCGCGGCCGGGCTAGAGGAAATCAGCCAGCCCTTCATCACGTCCTGAAGAAAGCCGTTCTCGACCAGCCGCTCCCGGTGAACACGGCTCAATTCGTCGGAGCGGAATACACGTCTCCCGCCCTCCTGAAGCGCCTTGAGCACATCGAGGGATTCAGCCATTTTTTCGTTCGGTGTCGCCATAGGTCCTCTGACGCTCCGGGCAGTCACAAGCTTATCATGCCGTGCTTATGCAAGCATATTATGCTGTGCACATACAAGCTGATTGCGTTGTGTAAATACAAGCATATCATGATTCTTATAAAATAAGCCTATAAAATACAGTAGTTTACAAGAATAAACCAGTCTCAAGGCTAGGCTGGAACTGTCATGCTTTCAAAGCCCCGATCATTGGACGTCACAGGCCTACAGTCCCATTCATCCAGCAACGACTGCTCAGGGGACGATTTTTCAAGACAGCCGTTCCGGCCTGAATTTTCTCGAGTACCTCACCTTCTGCGCAGAACCATTTCGATACCATGGAAGTGGACAGCACTTTCTGCTCCTGGCTCCCAGGCTAGTTGTATTACAAATGAGGCTGTGGTAACTATCGTCGCCGATGTGCGAAATGAACGAATGGACATTTGCGTCAGATGCCCGCAAAACGATTCAGTCGATCCTTGCCGACAACCCACAGCTTCTATTTACCGAAGTCAAACTCGAGGAACGTTCCGGCGGAGGGCAGCAACGTCGCGGCGTGATCCTCTACTGTAAAGAGGGCGACGCCGTCCTCACAAGGGAAATTAACTGCCAAAGTCCTTACGTCGATCCTCTTCTGGAAGACGCCTTCCACAATGCAAATCAGAAACGAGTCGATTATTGTTTCACGCGAAATGTAAACCGATTTGTCCTGTGGAAGACCTTTTAAGCGAGAAGTTAATTGCCGAGCGTGATCCTGAGCATTTCAATGTGATTGCGATTTGACAGCGCTAACGACTCTGCGTCGCCGGCCAATTGACACCGGCAAATCAGATGAATGCCACCGAATCACTGAGGGAGCGAAGCAAAATATGGCGGAAATTACGAGAACACGGGTAGGCGAACTTCAGCGGGGCGTGTTCAAAATTCTGCTCGAACATCCGGAGGGTTTACCTGCGAAAGAAGTAATTCAGCGGATGCAAGAGGTCGTTCCCCCCACCGATTTTGAAAAGAGTGATTACGCGACCCGGCCCGGCGTTCAGCGGTTTGGGAAGATGATCCGGTTCGCGACAATTGGACCCGTCAAAGCAGGCTGGATGATTAAAGACAAGGGCAAGTGGTACGTCACCGAGGAAGGCAAGAAGGCCTATGCAAAATACCCGGACCCGAATCATTTTCGGATGGAAAATCATCGGCTGTATCACGAATGGCGTGTTAAGCAACCGAAAGACCTACCGGAATCAGGGCTTGATGAAAAGGACGAAACAGCAGCCATCGAGGGTGTCGCTGAAACTACTACCGCCTTCGAAGAAGCAGAAGAGAATGCCTGGGCCGAAATCGAGCGCTTCGTCTCAAGCATGAATCCATACGATTTGCAGAAATTGGTAGCTGCGCTGCTACGCGCGATGGGTTACCACGTTTCTTGGATTGCGCCACCTGGACCTGATAAGGGCATCGATATTCTGGCGCACAACGACCCTTTGGGAACCAGCACACCGCGAATCAAAGTCCAAGTCAAGCGTCGCGCTGACAAAATAAGAGTAGATGATCTTCGCTCATTCATGTCGCTCTTGGGTGAACACGATGTCGGCATCTTCATTTCAACTGGAGGTTTTACTCCCGACGCGGAATCGGAAGCCCGTACCAAGGAAACCCGCAAGCTAACTCTGCTCGACCTAGAAAAGCTGGTCGATTTGTGGGTAAAGAACTACGAAAAGATCGAAGAGTCTGACAAGCGCTTGCTTCCGCTCAAACCCGTCTATTACCTTGCCCCTTCAGAATGATTCCTTGAAATGCCGCGTCCCCTCTATATTCCCCCAGAGGTCAAGAAAGCCATTGTTTCCCATCTAAGAGACGCCGTTCCCCGCGCAGTCCAGGGGTTCTATTCAGCATCGGCAGACGAAGACACATTGACTGGGCATCTGGGAGCGCTTCTGAAGGCGGGTCCCAGAATCGTCCGGGTATACAACAATGAGAGACCGAGGAGTTGGACGTGGTCAATTGACTACGCCAAATTTGTGGGTGGAGGCCGTGACGCGTCTGAGCACATCATCGGCGCAGATGGCATATTCGAACTTCGAATCCGCACGGATCAAACCATTGAACGAAAGTCTCTCCTGTTTCAAGCCAAGAAGAATTGGCGGAAAGACTCTCTGATCTTGGAACAGGCCATCAAGCTTACGACGTGGAAGGAAGCGGCATTTATCCTCAACTATACCGACAACAGATTCGAGGCTGTTGACCTAGCGGATGCCATTCGCCGAGGGGGCTCGAAACCGGGCGACGCGATCTCGTTAGACGAATATCTGGGTCATTGGTTCCTAGACTGTCTTGTCGGTGACACCGACCTGTCCTATGACGCGCGGGCGCGCTTGTTGCGGTGGAAAACTCTATCGGGCGAGATCGTTGCGATAAGATTCCCTCTGAAGAGGCGATTTCGAATAGACGTAGCGACTCTGCCGATCGGGACAGCCGCGAGGTTAATTCCATCTTCGAAGGTTCATGAGTACAGGATGAACGCAAGAGCGGAGGAGATCCTGTCTATCCCAGACCATCCTTCTAGCGAAGACCTTAAATTGGCGAAGAAGCGGGTGGCCTCGCTATATCACCCAGACAAGTTTCCCGAGCTGTCCGAAACGCTTAGGCGAATCCTGACGAGAAGAGCACAGGAGGCTTCCGAAGCCTTCGCGGAAATCACAAAAAAACGACGTCGATGAATCAAAGTTGCGCGGAGCCCGACACGCTCTTTATTGATATAAGTGCTTTAAGACGAATGCCTTGGCAACATCAGAATAATCGTCCAGCAGATTGACATTGCGTAGGCTGGGAGATTATGGCCCGCCAGAGGATCCCATCTCCTCCTCGCTTGCTCGCTCGCGTCAAAACCTGCGCGCTCGCTGCGCTCGCTCGTCGGAAGGCGGGTTCTCCTGGCGGAGAACACCGCAGTGACGTAACCTTTCTTCAGCTTCTCTCTGGTAATTTCTTAGCGCTTTATGAAATATCCATCGCACTCAAGTAATTGAAGGTAGGATAGTTGGATGCATATGAAGAATTATTTCACTTATTATTTCCTATCATCCAAATGACACGGATTCTTAGCCGAGAATTTTGTATCGCGCGTATCAAGATTGAAGAAACACGGGCTAATTGCTTCGCCTTCTATTGCATAGCCCCAAAAGCATCGGTGTGAAGGAAGTGAAATTACTCAGCTCGACCTTCTATCTGCGGGGTTCTTGCTAGCATACGAATCCGCAAAATCCTCATGAACGAAGTACTCCGCAGGGCGACCGGAATCTGGTTTTCGTTTAAACGGTATGATTTCTCCTGAATCTTGAAGCGTCTTGATTCGGCGGTCGCGATCCCGTGCGTCAATGTGCTGAAATTTCCTGGTAAGCCGGCTTTTCGACATTCCCTCATTGCCAGCTTGCCGGATTGCGTCTGCCATTCGTGTGAGCGCATATCCTTCAGCGTTCATCCCAGTGGACAATAAGGCGAAAATGCTCTTCTCAAGTTTCTTTGCCATGATCTCAGCGCGCTGCCAAGCCTCACGAGACACCCGCAACGTCCCGGACATAGAAACCTCATAAATGGCCGCAAGCTTTAGTATGTGAGCACGATGACGGTTAAAGTATGGAGTCGCGAGTTCACGGTTCGGGTGATCATCGAATCGTTTCTGAGCCTTTCCGTACCATTCCTCGTACTCCGGCAGAACCTCTGAGAGATCAGCCTGTCCCCTTAGGTTAGAAACCTGCTTTAGCCGTTCGGCCAGCGGTTCGACCAGAGAGGGATCGGGCGCCCGCGGAATAGGTATAGTTTTGGGCGGGCCTTCCGCTGTTAGAATCATGAATCGAGGCAAAAATCCTCCGGTGCTATCCTCTCGCGCCAGGTTAGTGAACATCCAGTCATTGGAACTTGTTGCGAGGATGTTCATACGAGGCGCCTCCTTGAACACGATCGGCGGTGTATTACCCTTGTGTCCGGTGCTGCGGTACCGCAAGGCTTCTGGAATTGATAAATTGTCGTACCGATCCGTGATCCATTCCCTCGCGCCCTCGAACCTCGGGGTGCTCAACATCCTGAGCTTTTCAGACATCTCGCCCCAGACATATAGGCCAGCAGTGTTTTCAGCCATCTGTTGCATCAGCGCTTGAGGACTGCCCCATGTTTCATTGCGACGGATCGATGTAAGTTCTGCGCGTTCGAGGATTGGCGAAGCCATGCCAACCAATGTGCTACGCCCCAAACCACTCCCACTTAGCAGGAGAAACCACAAATCGAACGTGTGAGTCACTGCACCTAGAGGAATGGTGACGCCGTTTCTGTTGAGCGTAGTCGCTAGCAGTTGCATAGCTACGGCCTCGTGCATTTCCCTGGGCGCCTCAATCACATCTGCGTATTCTGCATACGTATTTATGAAGTCAGGCAAACCTGTGCGATGTGCTGAGACTGAATCAAATTCATCCATACTGACCAAGGTGCTCACTGGATCCGCCTGGATCGTCGTTTGAACGTCAATCGAATTCTCTTCGAGTTCATCAATGATTTTGTTTATCATCTGTTGTCCTCTGCCGACCCAGACGGCGCTTTTTCTGTTCTCGATGTCGTGGCGGGCACAATGCTCGCCTGAATCAGCGCATCGACATCAGACCGACGGATGAAGACTCGACCCGAAAATTTGACGTAGGCAATCTTCTTCTTCCAAATCCAGTCTCGAACAGTCGCCGGCTTTATCCTTAGGAGGGAAGCAGCTTCACAGATTGTTAACAACTCACTGTCGCATGGAATCGTGTTGCTCATTTTTGCCCCTCGAATCGTGCCGTGATTGTTTTCTCTAGCCCTCCAGTTTCGACCGTGTGGGCGGACAAATAGGATTCGATGTCCGTTTTCCTGTACCGTACGAGTTTCCCAACCTTCAAGAACTTTGGGCCCCTCCGTTCGCGGCGAGCGCGACGGAGGTAGGGAATCGTAAGTCCATAGATTTCCTGTACTTGTCTTTCGTTCAAAATCTCTGACGTGTTGCTCATTTTTCTGATTCTCCTTGGGTGCTAATGGGCGTCTCTTAGCAATCCTTGACTTACCCTATGTTAGATGTTAGTCTGAGCCACGAGTTGTTTTAAGTATCGTGGCACTAACAGACAATTCATGGCACACACAAAAAGCAAAATAGCTACACAGCCCGAAACGTTGCTCTTTCCGCTTCGGTTCCGAGCATCGATTCAGCGGGTAGCGGATCCCATACGCGTGGGAGACTGGATCGTCGGATTTTTACCAGAAGATTTTAGCGAAGAGAATGAGGAGGAGTACGTCTTCGTACCTGGAGACCTGTCCCAGGAATGGGAATTCGACCGCCTTCCCGTCGAATGGCTGACTTCTTACCTGGGCCTCGTCAGAGAACAATCCGATAAGCTTGGATCACACTTCCCGGCTTCCGACACAATCATGCGTACATTGGTTGGCAGCGGGACTTTTCGGGAGGAGGACTGGGTTGAGGAAGAGCGAATTTCAAAGGGTACAGTTCCCATTGGTGGAAGGGTTCGCGCCCTCCCCAAAGAAGTTAGTGACCAGATTCGCCGCCTGAACGTGCGCGGGGGCAAGAGAGTCTATCTACTCCGAATCGACGACTTCTGGCTGGAGTGGCGTTTGGTTGAATCGTTGGCCCTTCTAGCAGGCAGCCTCAGTCAACGGCACCGTATTGTTGGGGCGCCCAAGGCCGAGGCCGAGAGAGCTTGGTCGCTCCTAGAGCAATTGAACAGCAACTCGTTAGGGACCAAGCCTGGACGTCTACCCAAGTTGTCTCAATCCCGCTCTCTAGGCGACCACGCGAGAACGCTGATCCGCGATGTGGTGCAACGGGCGTTCAGGCGAGTCTTCGGGAATCCTAAGACGACGTTTCGATTCGGGTTGAACGATGGTCCGAGCCTCGTTCTGGCTGGCAGAAGCCTGCTCGCGATAGCGTACCTCGTCCTCTTGCGTAACTTCGCTCGCGGCTGGAAGCGATGCAAGCGCCCGGATTGCCAGAAGCTTTTTCCCATCACCGATGATAAACGCAAAGTTTTCTGTTCGCAGTATTGTGGTCACGTTGAATCGCAAAGGAAGAATCGAAGAGAACGGAGGGCAAAGTGATCTACAAGCGTGGCAAGATCTATTGGTACAAGTTTATGTGGAAGGGCGAGATCGTGCGCGAATCTACAAAGCAGGGCAACGACAAGGTTGCTCGGCAGATGGAATCCGCCCACCGCACATCGCTGGCGAAGGGCGAGGTGGGTATTCGTGAGAGAAGGCCCGTACCCACGTTGGGCGACTTTATTGACAAGCGGTTCGAACCTTGGGCACGCGCAACCTTTGAAAGTAGCGCGCCCAAGACTTGGCGAGATTTCTACAAAGTCGGCGTCCGCGCGATCAAAGAGTTCAAGGAGTTGGCAAACTTGCGGCTCGACGAGATTACGAGTGAGAGAGCGGCTGAGTTTGGTGCTTACCGTCAATCGAAAGGGCGCAAGATCAGCACGGTAAACAGCTCTCTGCGAGTGTTGCGCCGCATCCTGGGGCTGGCCGTCGAATGGGGCGTCATAGAGTCTGCTCCGAAAATCAAGAAGTTGCCCGGCGAGCGGCATCGAGAACACGTTGTTACGCATGAAGAAGAAGCGAGATACCTCACAGTAGCTCAAGAGCCGTTGGGTTCTGTCGCGGCTGTACTTGTGGACACGGGCCTACGACCCGAGGAATGTTTCCGGTTGCGTTGGGAGTCGATCACGTGGAGTAACGGACGCCACGGCACTTTTCTTGTCACGCACGGGAAAACAGCCGCGGCGCGCCGCTTGCTTCCGATGACGCCAAGAGTAAGAGCCATTCTAGAGAATCGCTGGGAGGGCGACGGTAAGCCTGCAGAAGGTTGGGTATGGCCAGCACCCACTCTTAGCGGACATCTTGAGCCATCCAGCATCAAGAAGCAGCACTCAAAGGCTCTGAAAGCGAGTGGCGTCCGTCCATTCGTCCTCTACAGCCTTCGACACACATTTCTTACTCGCCTCGGAGAGTCTGGGTGCGATGCTTGGACGCTGGCGAGGATCGCCGGTCACAGTTCCATTGCCGTTTCTGCACGCTACGTGCATCCATCAACCGACGCGGTGTTCGCCGCCGTAGATCGTCTTGGTGGGCACAAAATTGGACACACCGTGAAGCAGGACTCTGATTCGGAAGAGCTGAAGAAGCTGCTACCCTCATGAATAGTGAACGGTTAGGTGGTCGGGGCGTGGAGATTTGAACTCCAGACCTCCTGCGCCCAAGGCAGGCGCGCTACCAGGCTGCGCTACGCCCCGACAAGCGAGACCATCATTCTAGCGCACGTTGGCTGTCCGCAACGAGTCACAACCGGACGAAACCTGCGCATGTCTTGCCAGGCACACAACTTCTGAAGGACTACCTTGAGAGTCCATTGCATATGGTACTGCTGGGAATAGGCCGGTGTTTCTAGACGGTCTTGTCCTTCGAGTAGCAGATCTTTTCGAGATTGCATTCGATGCATTTCGGTTTGCGAGCCTGGCAAACGCGCCGTCCATGCCAGATCAGTTGGTGAGAGAAGAGAATCCAGCGGTCCTGCGGGATCACCTTCATGAGATCGCCCTCGATTTTCTTGGGGTCGGTATTCTTGGTCAAATCCAAGCGGCGCGAGAGGCGCTGGACGTGTGTATCGACTACGACCCCAACCGCGATTCCAAACGCGCTCCCGAGGACCACATTGGCGGTTTTGCGCGCGACTCCCGGAAGGGTGAGGATTTCCTCCATCGTCCGCGGCACTTCACCATGAAACTCTTCCACGATTTTCTTGCTCGCGCCAAGAATCGATTTCGTCTTGTTGCGGTAGAAGCCCGTGGAGCGTATTTCATTCTCGATGTCGTTCGGATTGGCATACGCCAAGGCCGCCGGAGTCGGATACTTCTTGAAGAGTCCGGGAGTGACCATGTTCACGCGCTCATCGGTGCACTGCGCCGAAAGAATTGTGGAGATCAGCAGTTGAAAGGGATTTTCATGCGCCAGGGCGC
>Ga0335085_10004816_pt1 | contig 22088 bp, 17 predicted proteins | sample Lox_Sample_45_FD_206712 | JGI IMG/M metagenome (GOLD analysis project Ga0335085, IMG submission 206712) | Soil microbial communities from Loxahatchee National Wildlife Refuge, Florida, United States - Lox_Sample_4.5 | ecosystem: Environmental > Terrestrial > Soil > Wetlands | place: USA...
ACTCGGTTGACGCCGCGATTGAAACCACACTGGAGTATTTCCGGGCCTCCGGTAGAGCCGTAGCGACACACGGAATGCCCGCAGCGCAATACTCGAGAAGCTTGAGCGGATCCACCGCCACCGTCTCGGCATTGATCACGTAGGGAATGATACCGACATCGAATCCCTGGACGTAGGCGGGCAGAGACGCATACGGGCGCGGACCGAGCACGTGAACGTTCGGCGCGGTGAGCGCTGCGGTATCCATTTGAACCGGCCCGATCAGTACGATCGAGCCATGCGGGAACGCGGCCGAGATGGCTCGGATCAGCACTGCGTCACACCGTTCGTAGACCGCGCCGGCAAAGCCGATAATCGGGGAGGGCAACGATGCAAGATCGGACGGCAGCGGCTGCGGCCTCGCCATATGATCGTAGTTCACGCCCTGGGGCAAATAGTACGCCCTCCCGCTGCGTGGGACCTTACTTCGGGCGAGGCTCTGCGCCGTACAGACGACGGCATCCACCTTATGTAGAAGCGCGGTCTCCAGCGGACCGATCATCTCCGGCGTGACGCTCGGCAGCTGCATGTAATCGTCGAGGCAATAGTAGATTGATGCAAGTTCGCCGAGGCGCCCGATGAGCCCTACTGATGGCGGAGAACCAGTTATCAGCAGTGGCTGTCGGCCCGCCAGGCCACTTTCTGCTAACGCATTTTGTATTGCCGATTGCATGGCCCGCACGTTGTATGCGTAAATCCACGGGCGATCATGCCAAGGCAGAACCTTCGGTTGCACGACAGCCACGGGGTTGGGGTACCCAGCGCCGCCGACTAAGGCTTCGGTCTTCTGACTCGCGCCGAACATCGCGAGGATTTTCCGGCCCGCACGCCGCATGTCCTTGGTCCCCAGGCCCGGTTTTCGGTGACCGATTCCGTTAACCCAAACCACTGGATAATCGGGGATAATCCACCGGAAAACATGCTGGATCGTCGAGACATTACGGCCCCAATCGTCGCCGAAAACAACCACTGGGGTCCCCGGGGCCAAGGTCATAGAGGGATGCCGACCATATTAGGCGTCCTGCCTCGAAAACAACTCATACATGGCGAATGATGCTTGCGCGGATGTGGTGCGCGGAAGCCCACCTTCCAAACCCTGTTCCCACTCGACTGGGTAGGTAGGCTTCAGAACAGGACAAGGGATCTCAATCATGCTCGGGTAAGAATAGGATTCGCTGGCAGCGAGGGCGAACGACTGAATGGTACGACTGCGGCGCTCGGAGGCTGATGTTCTCCGGCATGGCCAGACGCGGGAAACGCGTTCGCGGTTAGGGCGCTGGGGCGATCGCCTCGCCGCGTTACCCGCTCGCCGCGCTCTCGAGCACCGTGCACAACTCGGCGATGTCGGCGGCGCTCCCTTCGCCGTGCGTCAGACACACGCGGATAGTATCGCGTCCCTCGAATGCCGCCGCAGCAACCCAGGCTCGGCCAGATCCGAGCACCCGCCCTGCGACGGTGCGGACGTCGCTCGACCCAGCGGGCGGCTCCACCGCTAGGACCGCCAGCGGCGAAGCATTCGATATGGTCCACCCCCGCGCGGCGAGCTCACTGGCGAGCATCGCCACAAGTTCTACAGAGCGCTCCACGTGGCAGGCATATCCCTCCCATCCCGCGGCGGCGAGCGACAAAAAGAGGCGCAGTCCCAGGAATCGCCGCGACCACTGCGCAGTTGTCACGTAGGGGTCGACCGCGGCTTCGTTCGACGGCATGAACCCCGTGGCTACCTGAAAGGCCGCCGACAACACCGCAGGGTGCCGAGTCATGAACATCCCGCACCCCATCGTCGTCGCGAACCACTTGTGGGCGTCAATCGTAATCGAGTCGGCGCGTTCAATTCCTGACAGAAGACCGCGCAGCTTGTCTGAGGCGATGACCGCTCCACCCCACGCGGCGTCGACGTGATACCAGAGCCCGGATTCCCGCGCAATGTCGGCGCAGGCACCGAGCGGATCGATCATGCCGGCGTTGGTGGTGCCGGCGGTGGCGACAATCATGAAAGGCACGCACCCCTTCGCTGTGTCAGCTCGCACCAGGCCCGCAAGGGCATCCGCATCCATCCGTCCGGTTCCATCGGTTGCGACGAGCCGGGCCGCGTTGCGCCCCAGACCGGCCTGGAGCGCGATCTTCACCCAGGCCAGGTGGCTCTCCTTCGAGATATAGAACACAGGCTGCCCGCGGAATGCTCGTACGCCGTCAGCGGCAAAGCCCGGATGTGCGCGCGTCAACGCGCAAATCACCGACGTGTAGTTGGCCTCCGATCCACCGGATGTGAAGTGGCCCATCGCGTCCGCTGGGAAGCCCGCTCGCTGGGCCACAGATCGAATGACGTGCGCCTCGATCTCGACCGCGGCGGGCGCGGTCGTCCACGTCGCAAGCTGTGGGTTGAACGCCGCGGTCACACGGTCGCCGCAGAGCGCTGGAAAGGCCGGAGCGGGGTTGTAGAGCCCGAAATAGCGCGGGTGCGTCATGTGCACGATCCCGTGCTCCATCTGATCGATCACCCACGGCAGCAGCTGGTCGAGCGCTCGCGGCTCTCGAAAATCGAACGCCGCGAGCGTCGTTCTGAACGCGTCGAGGTCGAAGGTCGGCACGACCGAACCCCGCGCAACGCGCTCGTTGGCCAAAATCAGCTCTCCGGTGAGGTAGTCGTCCCACCGCTGCCGTTCCTCCCGCGACGGAAAAAGCGCCGCGACGGGCGGTTCGACTTCGCTCGCCATCTAACTTGCCATCGCGGGTGATTGCCCAGGGGGTTGGCGCCCCATCCGTCCGGGTCGGTGGGTGGCGAGATACCCGAGCCAGTTCGCGTACAATCGCTCGGCCGCGTCCCGCCAGTGCCGGGGCGGAGCGTCGCCACCGATGGCCGCCGGCGCGTCCGGAACAGCAATCGGATAGTGGGCGAGAAGCGCGACGGTCCGCTCGCGCTCCGCGCGGCACCGGAACGCGGCGAGCGCCGCCGCCGCCCCGGCGCTGAAATAGTTCCGGGGGACGTCCGGGTAGCGATCGCTCCGACTCATGAGAAACCTCCGCACGTCTCGCCAATACTCGCGTCCCAGGGCGCCCGCGTCGTACTCGGGGTGTCCCTGGAGAAACACGAACAAACTCGCCCCGCGCCTGACGAAGAGATCTGGCCCGACCGACGCCGAAGCCGCCAGCACCTCATAGCCCGCCGCAAGAAGGGAGGACTCGGCGACCGTGTTGAACCGGGAATGCGGCATCGGCCAGCGGTCCGGGAGTCCGGCCACGATCTCGTGGCTTCCGCTCTTCGCCACGTCGAAGACCCCCGAGATCTTGCTCTCGAACCGATGGCGCTCCACGCCATCCAGGTGATCCACCGCGGCATGGGCAGCGAGGCACGACCAGATGGCGGAGGTCGTGTGATCCGCTGCCCAATCCACGAGCCTCGTGAGCGTGTCCCAGTAGGGCTCGTCGGCCAAGGCGCGAGCTCGCGGCTCAGTCCCTGTGACGATGAGCCCGTCGGGCGGATCGCTCCAGAGCGCGTGAACGTCTTCGTAGCGCGACCGGACATAGGCGCCGGCAGTCTCACCCCGGGGAAGGTCTGGCAGCCGAAAAAAGCGGAGCCGAACGTCCGCCTCCGGGGACGCCGCGCTGAGCAGGTCGCGGAACTGACGCTCGGTCGCTTCAACCGACGAGTCGCCCATGTTGTTGACGACGCCGACGACGATCGGATCGGACGACCCGGTCACGGCCTGGTCGCCGCGTGCAAGGCTTCGTCCAGGTCGGCGACGATGTCGTCGACGTGTTCGATGCCCACGCTGAGCCGAATCATCTCCGGCGTCACTCCGGCGCTCGCCTGCTCCTTGGCCGACATCTGACGATGGGTGGTCGACGCCGGATGGCAGGCGAGCGTCTTGGCATCGCCGAGATTGACCAGTCGTTTGATCAGGCGCAGAGCATCGTAGAACTTGGTGCCGGCGACAAACCCGCCCCGGATTCCAAAGGTCAAGAGCGAGCAGGCGCGACCGCCCAGGTATTTCTGCGTAAGCCCGTAGTAGGGGCTGTCCGGAAATCCGGCATAACTGACCCACGCGACGCGCGCGTCCCCGCGCAGAAACTCCGCCACCCGCTTTGCGTTTTCCGTGTGGCGGTCGATTCGGACCGCGACGGTCTCGATGCCCTGGAGCAGCAGAAACGCGCTCAGGGGGGACAAGACCGACCCCATCGTGCGCTGATAGACGCTCCGACATCGGGCGATATAGGCGGCGTTGCCGTATCGTGCCGTATACACCAGGTCGTGATACGATGCATCCGGCTCCGAGAACATTGGAAAACGGTCGGCGCGTTCCGCCCACGGGAAACGTCCACTGTCGACGACGATGCCGCCCAAGGTCGTCCCGTGGCCGCCCATGAACTTGGTGAGCGAGTGGACCACGATGTCGGCCCCGAACGCGATCGGGCGATGCAGGATGGGGGTGGCAACCGTGTTGTCGACGATCAACGGGACGCCATGGCGATGCGCCACGGCCGCCAAGGCCTCCACGTCGCATACGTTGCCCGCGGGGTTGCCCACGCTCTCGCAGAACACGCCCCTCGTCTGGTCGTCGATGAGGGATTCGATCGCACCGGGTGTGTCGGATGCGGCGAACCGCACCGCAACGCCCAGCTTCGGCAACACGTGGGCGAACAGCGTGTGCGTGGTGCCATATAATTGGGGCACGGACACCAGGTTGGTGCCGGGTTGCGTGAGGTTGAGCGCCGCGAAGTGCACTGCGGCTTGGCCCGAGCTCACGCACAGAGCTTCGACCCCGCCTTCGAGCGCCGCGACGCGCCGCTCGAGCACGAGATTGGTCGGGTTGTTGATCCGCGTGTAGCGGAAGCCTTCGGCCTCGAGGTTGAACAGCGCCGCGCCGTGTTCGGCGCTCTCGAACTCGTATGCCGCCGTTTGATAGATCGGCACGGCCGCCGCCCTCGTGGCGGGATCGCCCTCGTACCCGGCATGGATGGCGAGTGTTTCGTTGCGCACGATTCGTCAGAGTGACAGCGCCGTCCGCACACCGGCCGGCCAGGCGGCGAGGTCGATCCCGTGCGTCGCGAACAACGCGAGACCGAGCCGATCCATGCCGAAGGCGACGCAGGCCGTGTGCGCGACGTCCCCGGAATCCGTACGCAGGCCCCATGTCGCGCCAAAATGATCTTGGTGGTAGTTGAAGCTCATGCACGCTGTCGGCTCCTCGTCGGAATTGACGGGGACGAGCAGCTCGAACTTGAGCGCCTGCTCCACTTGATTGATCGCCATGATCTTGCCGGCCCGTCCAAAGAACGGGTCGCTGGCGGGCGCCAACCGGAACGGCAGCGCGAGTTTCCCGATCAAGTGCTCGGCCGCCGCCATCCAGCGGGCGCGGAACTCGATCGCGGCCTCGGGCGATCCGATACACACGTACTCACGCATCCGGAACGATTGCAGCCTCCCGACCTCGTGCGAGGCCTCGCGCCGAAAGCAGTACGACTCCACGTCGAACTGGTCGCCGGCCGCGGCCACGGTCCCGCGGGCGGCGACGAGCGGGTACAGCGGGTAGCAGGCCGCGGGCGTGAGCACCAGATCGGTCGCCCCCAGGCCGGAGATCCAGTCGCGGCCATCGCCGGCCGCCAGTAACGCGCGAATTTCGGCTTCGCCGCCGTGCAGGCAGGCCACCGAGCCGAGCAAGTGCGGAAAACTCTTGAGGTAGCCGGATCGCTCGATCACCGCGCGCCCCATGACCGGCGGAAATCTTAGGACTTGAGTCCCCGCCTCGCGGTGTCGACTGATGAGGCGCGACAGTCCCTCGACGACCTGTTCGAAGGGTCCGGATCGCGCGAACACTCCCTTGGCACTCGTCGGGGGCAGGAGCGCGTCAATGATCCCCTGCAGCGGCTCGTTCGCGGTTTGTGACACGGGCGGCCTCAGTCCCGTACGAGGGCCGGAACATCGAACAGCAAGAGCGAACCCGCCGCACCGGCGAGGATACGATCGTTGCTGATCATGATCGACGACGACAGCACGTCGCGCAAGCGCCGCGCGATGCTGAACTCTCCGTCGTTCCGATACCCCGACAGCCCGCAGGCCTGCATCGCGCCCATGACGATCGCGATCGCCGATTCCGAAGAGCTGACCTTCAGCAAGTTCATCCCGGTCTGGAAATCGAGCGCCTCGAGCGCCTCGTCCGAGGCCGACGCGACCTCGAAGCGCCGGACGGCCGAACTGATAGTGGCCCGCAGCGCGTTGAGGGCCAGGATCGACCGCGTCAAATGTGCCGCGCCGGGGGGAACCTGCCCGTTCGCCTGGCGGGCGGCATCGCGGACGAACCGGCGTGCTCGCGAGACAGCGCCCGCCGCGATCCCGCACCACACGGCGCTCCAGGTCAGGTGCGCCACGGGGACCATGCTCTGCGGGTGAATGCGCTCATAGGGGACGGGAATGATCTGCTCCACCCCGGCGGAACCTCGCAGGGTAAAGCCGGTGCTGCACGTGCCGCGCATGCCCATGGCATCCCATCCCCTGATGCGCTCCAGCTCGTAGTCCGACTTGAGAAACGCCACGAGAACCTGGTCGGACGGCGGGGAATCGGGTGCGCGCCGCGCCGTCATCAAAAGCCCGTCGGCCTCGGCGCCATACGACATGACCGTGGCGTTCTTGACCAGCGACATCCGGGAGCCGCTGCGCTCCACCGCGCAGGCGCTGGCCCGCACGACACCCCCGGTCTGATTCTCCGTGGTCGACGAAGCCAACAACAATTGCTCCCGCGACACCATGCGCAGTAGTTGTTCGTGCCAGGGGCTGCCACGCCCATGCCGCGCCAAGATCGCGACTTGAATCTGATGCATGGCAAAGATCATCGCGGTGGACGCGCAGGCCCCGCCGAGCACGTAGCACACATCCACGACATCGGACATCGTCGCCCCGTCACCGCCCAACTCCCTCGGGACCAGCATGCTCAAGAGCCGCTGCTCCCGGGCGGCCGCAAAGGCCTCCGCCGGGAACGCGGCGGCGCGGTCGACCGCGTCCGAATGGAGACCGGCCGCCGCAGCCGCGATCTCTGCGCGCGCACGCAGGCCGACTTGAGGCGCGGCGCTCGGGGACTCCAGATCGAGAGTTGTCAGGGTCGTTCTCCAAGTGGCGGTCACCCGTCGCAGCCGTGGGACTGCGATATGGGCCCGCCGTATTCAATATCGACAGGCCGGCGACGATCATAACCTGTTCCAAATATCGTCAGCAAGCCTGGGGCGGGCCAGCGTTCCCCCGGCCCGACGGCGCTATTTGGCTTATGATTATAGCGTGAACCCAGAGTCGACGCGGACAGGGACCGGGGATGCGACAGCCCCGCATGTCAGGGTTGCGGCCGTCGTCCATCGCTTGATGGCGGACCGCACTCTTGATCGTTCCATTGGAAGCGACGATGATCTGCGCGAAGCGGGTCTCACATCGCTCGATATGGTTAGCCTCGTGCTCGCGGTGGAGGCCGAGTTCGCGCTCTTGATCCCCGAGGAGGGAATCAAGCCGGCCAATTTCCGCTCGATTGCCGCGATCAGTACGCTGGTGCATCAGATTCTCGCGGCCCGATGACGGGGGCGCGTCCCGTGCCGTTGTCGGCCGGGCCAACCGGGACGGCCTGGCTGGCGTGACGCTCGATCCCCATGCAAAGCGGCTTCTGGAGATGGTCGCTGCCGGCGGGCTGGCGCCCGCCTTGTCCGAGGGCCCCGATTCGATTCGTCAGGCGATGGTTCGGCTGGCGCGAGCGGTGGACGTCCGTGATGTGCCGGTCGCGTCCGTCGAGGACCGGCACGTCCGGCGCGACCTTCCCATCCGGGTGTACACGCCGCGGGGCGCCGCGGGTCGCCGGTCCGGCGCGATCGTGTTCTTTCACGGGGGCGTGGGCGTGTTCGGCGATCTCGACACGCACGACGGCTTGTGCCGCATGCTCGCGGACTCGAGCGACTGTCGTGTCATCGCCGTCGGGTACCGGCTGGCACCCGAGCATCCGTTCCCGGCGGCCCTGGACGACGCCGCGTTTGTCGTCGAGTGGGTGTGGGCCCATGCCTCGGACCTCCTCATCGAACGCGAACGCATCGCGGTCGCCGGCGACTCCGCGGGAGGGACGCTGGCCGCCGTCGTCTGTCAAGGCGCCGCGCGAACCGGTGGTCCACCCATCGCGCTTCAGCTTCTCTTGTGTCCGGTCACCGATGTCCGGGGCGGGTCCGAATCGCGCGCGACGTTTGCCGAGGGGTTCTTCATCGATCAGCGGACGCTGGAGTGGGGGAGGAGGCTTGCGTATCCGCCGGGGGTGGACCTCGATGACCCGCGCGTGTCCCCGCTCCGGGCGCCTGATTTCTCGGCATTGCCACCAGCGCACATCCACACCGCGGAATTCGATCCGATGCGTGACGAGGGCAAGGCGTACGCGGATGCGCTGTTGGGCGCCCGCGTCGGGACCGTATATCGATGCCACGGCGGGATGATCCACCACTTCTACTGCATGGCCGGGGCGATTCCCCGCGCGCGAGTGCTCGTACATGAGGTCGGCGCCGCTGCCGGCCAGGCGCTGCGGGGCGGCTAGCGACCACCGATTCCCGGGGCCGGGTCAGGAGGGGACGAAGAACTCGATGTACGACGCGATGCGCTCGTCGCGGATCCGCACGATGTCCACCAACTCCGTGCTGATCGACGTCCCGGTGATCCGGGAGAAGACCGACGCCTTCCAATGGACCGCCGCCGCCGGTCCATCCACGATCATCGAGAGAATCTCCTGATCTCGCAGTGTGAACGTCTTGATCAGGAGCGCGAGGATCGGGCGGTACTGCTCGGCCCCCGAGGCGCACAACGCGATGGGGCTCGCGTTGCTGGCGCCGGCGATCCGGAAGTACGCACCCGGCGCAAATGTTGCACAGAGACCGTGCAGGTCCCCGCGCACTCTCGCCGCATACAGGTCCCGCAGCAAACGCTCGGTTCTCTCTCGCTCCATTCCGACCTCGCTCCCGTCAACGGAGGTGCAACACTTCGTTCCAGTTCCGGTGGTTCCGGAAATGCCACAGCTTCGAATGTATCAGTGTATAATGCGCCCTGGTCGGGACACCGCCAGGTAGGTATGATAGGTGGTGCCGAAGGCTAGCTCCCGGGCGGCCGGAATGTCCGGCCAAGCACCGTACCCGTTCGAGGGCTGGATGGGAAGTGCGTTGTGTTTGAACGGACCCCGCGGCACTGTTGTATCGAGGGTAGGCCCAGGCGCTCTGTCTTCAGACCCCGATGATGGGGAGCGAGACTCCATGGATGATTCGTCGATCGCGCTCAAATATCCTGTGGAGACCGGTCTCGTAAGCGTCGTGATTCCGACGCACAATCGCGCGGGGATCGTGGGACGTGCGATCGCCAGCGCGCTCGCCCAGACCTATCCGACGGTGGAAGTGGTGGTCGTCGACGACGGATCCACCGACGCGACTGAGGCACTGGTTGGGGCGATCCCGGGAAGAACGACCTACCTGTATCAAGCGAACGCGGGCGTCGCGGCCGCGCGCAATGCCGGAATCGCGAGCTCACGGGGTGAGTTCATCGCGTTCCTCGATTCCGACGACACGTGGCATGCCTGGAAGGTCGAGGCGCAGGTCGCGGCGCTTCGCGAGAATCCGTCAGCGGGACTGGTCTGGACTGACATGCGCGCGGTCGATGTCGCCGGCATGGTGCAACAAGAGCGCTACCTCAGGACGATGTACGGCGCCTACGACGAGGTCGACATCGAGGCGGCTACCCGACGGGTCGGCCGGCTCGGGGACGTGCTTCCGACGGCTCCGACGGCCTGGCGCGAGGCGCCGCTTCGCGCCGGCGACCTCTCGGACGAGATCCTGCTCGGCAACTTGTTGCATACGTCCACGGTACTCTTTCGCCGCGCGTGGGCCGAGCGCGCGGGCGGGTTCGACCGGTCGTATCGCAACGGTTGCGAAGACTATGAGTACTACACGAGGCTGTGCACGCTTGGCCAGGTGCTCCTTATCGACGCGCCGAGTGTTGATTACCGTATTGGCGGTGAAGATCAGTTGACGGCGCCGGACAAGCTCTTGTGGATCGCTCAAAAGAATCTCGCAACCGTTCGACGGCGCCTGGCGGAACGCGGTGCGTCGGTCTCGTTGCCGGCCGCAGTCGTTCGACGCCGGCTGGCACAATCTCTGGCGTGGGTTGGATCGATGGAGTTCGAAGCTGGCCAAAAGGGCGCGGCCGCGCGCCATCTGGCGGCTAGCCTCGCGATGCGGCCGCGACCGGATCGACGGATGGCGGAACTGGCGTGTTGCGCGCTGCCGGCACCCGTGGTCGACGGCCTGCGCTATCTCTGGCGGGCGGGCGCGGGGCGCTCCGTCGGGGTGGAATGAACGCGATGCTGGAGTCGGGCCGCGCGCTCGGAGGCGGATGCTCGTCCATCGAGCTGTTGAGCGGATTCAACCCGGCGCGGGCCAGGGCCGAGCGCGAGCTTGCGGACCACTCGGTGGACCTGCCGCTGCCGCAGCGGGCGGATTGGCAGCGGGCCGGAGGGGCGGCGGACTCGCTTCTCCTCGTCGCAAGGGATTCGCGCGGCGCGCCCCTTCAGGCGATGAGCGCCGCCGTCACGATCAGCCGAACGCTGCCGGGCCACCGGTTGTACAGAGTCGAACGTTTCTCGCCTTCCGCGGGCGCCGTCGATCGCGACCTGCACGCGGCGTTCACCGCGTTCGTGCGGAGCGACGCGTGGTCGCTTCGGGCGCACGTTCGCGTGTTCGACCGGGACGCGACGGCGCGCCGCCAAATCGGTACCGAGCTCCTCGAGCTTGGCTTCACGCGCCTGACGCAAGCTCGCGTCTACGATCGCACCCTGATGCTGGATCTCTCAAAGTCGGAAAACGACCTGTTCGCGGCGCTCTCGCGCAGCGCGCGCCGAAACGTCCGGGCCGCGCACAAACGCGGCCTCAGGATCTGCGCCATCACGGACCCGTCTTACGGCCCGCGCCTGGCCAGCCTAGTCGCTCGCGCTTTCCAGAGAACGCGAGGAGAGAGCGTCGGCATGGCCTGGGATCGCATCATCGAACTCTCGATCCTCAACCGAAACCAATCACGGCTCGCGGGGCTGTTCGACGACCGGACGCCGGGCGTTGAAGGGCTTGTCGCGTTCGCCTGGGGGTGTTGCCACGGCTCGTACGTCACATACGAAGCCGGTGGGTCGGTCCGACGCGGCGACCTCGGCAATGCCCCCTTGGGATACGCGCCGCTGTGGGACCTGATCGCCTGGGCCCGCGCCAGTACCTCCGCGTCCTGGTTCGACCTGGGTGGAATCGACAGAACCGGAACGGCCTCGGCACGACGTGGAATCGCCGAGTTCAAGCGATTCTTTTCGGAGGACGAGGTCGAAGTCGGCGAGGAATGGCTGCTCGAGCCGCACGCCGGACGCGCGGCGATTGCCCGGCGGCTCAGCGCGGCGGTACGCGCGCTCTCGGACCTCGGATTCTCGCGATCGCGAGCCGCGTTCACGAGGCACGGCGAGACTGCGCCGACTGCCGGTGGTCAAAAGCCGGGTGACCGCGCGACCTGATCGAGCCGACTCGGCGCCCAAGGCCTGGGTGCGGGCTCTGGAAATGACGGCGCGCGTGGCTCGGAGGCCCGGGCTCATGCTGCCACACGTGTTCGAAGAACTCGCGGACAGGCACGGCGCAGCGCCGGCCGTATTAGGCAGCGAATCCGCCTTGAGCTTTGGTGAGCTTGCGTCGCTTGCCAACCGCTATGCGCGCTGGGCGCTCGACGAGGGCGTGGCCGCGGGCGAGGTGGTGGCCCTCATGATGACGAACTGTCCGGAGTACCTCGCCATCTGGCTGGGAATCACCCGGGCCGGTGGGATCGTCGCGCTGGTCAACACAAACCTGAGAGGTGAATCCCTGGCCCACTCGCTTGGCGTCGTGGCGGCCAAGCGGCTCATCGTTGGAGGGGACCTGGTCAGTGTCGTGGCCGCGGTCCTGCCGCGCCTTCCGCGAGGAACGAGGTGCTGGGTGCATGGCGACGATTTCGAGGCCTTGCCTCGCATCGATCAGGCAATTGCCTTGTTGCCCGACGGCCCGCCTTCGTTCCCGACCGCGTCTCGACATCCAGCCCCAGCTGACCCCGCCCTCTACATCTACACGTCTGGAACCACCGGCTTGCCCAAGGCCGCGATCGTCAGCCACGGACGGCTGATGCAATGGACCCATTGGTTCGCCGGGCTGCTCGACACGGGGCCCGGCGACCGCATGTACAATTGCCTGCCGATGTACCATAGCATTGGCGGCGTCGTGGCCATGGGAGCAACGCTCGTAAACGGGGGTTCCGTGGTGGTGCGCGAGCGATTCTCCGTGAGCCGGTTCTGGGACGAGGTCGTCGATTGGGATTGCACACTCTTTCAATACATTGGGGAACTGTGCCGCTTCCTCGTCAACAGTCCGCCGCACCCGAGAGAGCGCGACCATCGCCTGAGGCTTTGTGCGGGCAACGGATTGCGGGCGGATGTCTGGGAGGCGTTACAACAGCGCTTCGGGATCCCCCGGATCCTCGAATTTTACGCGGCGACCGAGGCCAATTTCTCGCTCTACAACTGTGAGGGCAAACCGGGGGCGATCGGCAGGGTGCCGAGCTTTCTGGCGCACCGGTTCCCGCTCGCGCTGATCCGGGTGAATGCGGCCACGCAGGAACCGGTGCGCGATGCCGCCGGACTCTGCTGTCGGTGCGAAACGAACGAGGCCGGTGAAGCCATCAGCGCGATTGTCGACGCGGATGCCGCGGGGGGCAGTCGATTCGAGGGATATACCGATGCCTCGGCGTCCGAGCGAAAAGTGCTTCGAAACGTGTTTCGGGTGGGTGACGCCTGGTTTCGAAGCGGTGACCTGATGCGGCGTGACGAGGCCGGGTTCTACTACTTCGTGGATCGCCTGGGTGACACGTTTCGCTGGAAGGGAGAGAACGTGTCGACCGCTGAGGTAGCCGAAGTGGTTGCGAGGTGCGCCGGCGTGGACGGCGCGGTCGTATACGGCGTTCCAGTCCCCGGAGCGGAGGGGCGGGCCGGCATGGCGGCCATCACGGTCGCGGACGGGTTCGATCTCGGATTTTTCCGAGAGCATCTGGCCGAGCGTTTGCCCCCGTACGCCCGCCCGCTCTTCGTGCGCGTCCTGAGCAATCTTGAGATGACGGGCACGTTCAAACCCCTCAAGCACGAGCTGGCCGAAACGGGGTTTGACCCCGGCCAGACGACGGACCCCATCTACTTCCACGACCGGGACCGGGAGGCCTTCGTTCGCCTGGACGCGGCGCTCTTCGACCGAATCCAGATCGGGGGAATTCGGCTGTAGCGGGTGCGGCGCGCGGCTACGCCGTGTTCCCCGCGTCCACCGTGAGGGTTGTTCCCGTGATGTTCCGGGCCTTCTCTCCCAGGAGAAACTCCACGGCGCCCGCCACATCGCTCGCTCCGATCAGTCTCCGCAAGGCGCTTCGCCGCGCGATCTTGGCGCGGTCGGCTTCCCCGAGCTCACCCGTCATGTCCGTATCGACGAAGCCGGGGGCAACCGCGTTGACGGTGATGCCAAGTTGACCAACTTCTCTCGCGAGCGAACGCGTGAAGCCCGCGAGAGACGCCTTCGTGGCGCTGTAGACCGACAGGCCGCTGTACCCCGTGAAACTCACGATCGACGTGATGTTCACGATCCGGCCGCCGCCGTCCGCCATCATCGAGCGCACCACGTATTTGGTCAGGATGATTGGTGAAACGGTGTTGAGGCCCACGATTTCCTCGATCTTGGCATTCGGCATGGAGGCGAGGAGGCCGCCGGTTCCGATGCCCGCGTTGTTGACCAATCCATAGATCGATCCGAACTCCGATCGTATTTCCTTCACCAGCCCCGGAATCTCGTCCGTACGCGTGAGATCAAAGGACTTGAAATGGACCGAGCCGGTCTTCCCTGTTGCCACGGCGTGTCGGAGGGCTGCAAGCTCCGCTGTCTCGCGGCGGGCGATCGCGAGGACCGAGTACCCCGACGCGAGCAACGCCCGCGTGATCCCCAGGCCCAATCCGCGGCTGGCGCCCGTCACAATCACGTTATGCATCGCGGACCAGCTTTCCCGATGGCGCAACGTCGAGCGATTCGACAAAGCGGATGGTGGCCGGGACTTTGTGCCCGGCCAACCCCTGGCGACACGCGGCGAGAATCTCGCTTTTCAGACGCTCAGGCTCGAGGGCATCCGCGTCGCGCCCCGGAGCCGGTACAACATCAGCCACGATGACCGAGCCGGTGATGTGGCTTTTTCGCGCCCGTACGCGAGACATCCGCACGCGGGGGTGCCTGTTGATCACCGATTCCACTTCTTCCGGGTGGACCTTGAGCCCGCCCACATTGATGATTCCGCCGCGCCGGCCAGCGAAGTGGCAGCGGCCGGCGCGTTGCTCGACAACGTCGCCGGTGTCCACGAAGCCGAGCGGGTCCAGAAGGGCATCGACACCGCCGCCGACGTAGCCGCGCGCGGTCCGCCCCGATCGGACCCGGAGGGTGTCGTCCTCTATCTTCAGGTCGACGCCGTCGGTTTCGCGCGACAGCAACCTTTCGGGGAAGCCCGCCAACCCGTCCTCGACTTCGTAGGCTACCCCGGCTTCGGTGGAGGCGAACGCATGGGCGACGACCGCGCCTGGGTACAGGGCGCGGAGGCTGTCGAGCAGGGCCTGGTCGACCACCTCCCCCGAAAGCCGGACGTACTTCGGCGAGATCTGGCGTGCGGCTGGGCTCATGAGGGCCCGCCTCCAGTGCGTGGGGGTTCCCGTAAAATGGGTCGCCCCTTGTTCTCCCGCCCGGGCCAAGAAGTCCGTCACCGATTCCCGAGGATCCGACGTCAGGATCGAGCCCCCGCCCAGGATCGCGCGCAGGAGAATCTGCAGCCCGCCAAAGCGGCGGGTATCGTAGAAGGTCGCCCAGACAGCCGGATTGGATTTCGATGTGTTGATTGCGCCGGCAAGCGTCGATACTGTGTGGAGGACCATCTTCGGCATGCCGGTAGTTCCCGATGTCATGAGGATCCATTCCGTACGAAGCGGCTCCATCCTGTCCGCCTGGCCCGGTTCAATCAGACGGGAGCAGGTCACCAAACGTCGAACGCTGGAGGTGCCTGCCACGGCATCGAGTTGATCGGACACGACGGTATCCACGTTTGCCTGTTCGATGATCGACGGGAGGTATTGCGCCGGGAGATCGGGCGGGCAGAGAACGATCCTCCGCGCGTTGCCGTCGAGCTGGATGAGCGCCAACGCCAGCGCGAACTGATCCGCCCCCGAGACAAGGGCGGAGCAACCGCGCAACTGATGGGCAGGTTCGCCGAGAGTCGATCCGGCGGCCAGCGCGCTCAGCTCGAGACGCGAGTCAATTCCGAGCAGCGCGCCCCTCGGCCCGCCGTCGTGGGCGCACATCCCCTCCCAGAGCGACCGGAGTTCAGCCGGCGGCATCGTCGTAGAACCTGACAAAATCCCCGAAGGTGACTGGAAACCGTGCGTCCTCCGTCGCGCCGAACGGATCATAGCCCAAGGCGTCGTCCAGCCGAGCCACGACGATCGCGAAGCACAACGAGTCGAGGCCCGAATCCATGAGCACGAGGTCGTCCGTGAGCGGTGCCAGCTTCCGCGATTGTTCCGACGCGACGCGCTCGAACGCGGAGACGATGATGGGCCGAACGCTTTGAGCCATTGTCGAGACGCTCCTTAGAAGTTTGTCTGTCCAGTGATTATTATACGCGCAGTCATTGCATTTGCGGGCCGCCGTCGGACCGCGTAGCCTCTGACCAATCGTTCCGTCCATGGCATCGCCCACTCCGCTCGTACGCTGCCGTACAATAGAGCATGCCGATCTCGCCCGGGTACTCGCGCTCCTGGAGGCGGGGTTCCCGGAACGCTCGCGCGAGCGCTGGGTGCTCGCCCTGAATCGCTTATCGGAACATCCCACCCCGGCCGGCTTGCCAAAGTACGGCTACTTGCTCGAGGCCGATTCGGAGCTCGTTGGCGTAATTCTAGTCATTTTTTCGTCATCGGTTGTCGAGGGCCAGGTGAGGGTGCGCGGTAACGTGAGCGGGTGGTACGTGGTGCCGGCGTATAGGAGCCATGCCGCCATGCTAGCTTCCCATGCGCTCGGCCATAAGGGCGTGACGTTCTTGAACATCAGTCCAGCGCGGCATACGTGGCCCATCCTCGAGGCGCAGGGCTACACAAAGTTCGGTGCCGGCCAGTTCTTCGCGGTTCCCGCTCTGTGCGCCCCGCAGCCGAGGGTTGCCGTTCGAGCGGCCGCTCACGATCTCAAACCCGGAATGGGTCTATCGCAGTCTGAGGTTGACTTGTTGTTGTCCCACGCGGAATATGGCTGCCACAGCGTCGTGGTTGACTCTGCGGATGGCAGGTATCCGTTCGTTTTTGCACGCCGTTGGGAGCGCTGGAAAGGGATCAAGTTTCCTTATGGGCTCGTCGCCTATTGTCGGGGCTCCGATGTCTTCGTTCGGTTTGCTGGGCCGCTTGGACGGTTCCTTGCTCTCCGAGGGATGCCGGTAATCTGCATCGATGCCAACCAGCCGATCCTCGGGCTGGCGGGCAAGTTCGTCGAATGGGGTCCGCGCTTCTTCAAGGGACCCAATCCCCCTCGCCTCGGTGATGTCGCCTACACCGAACGCGTCATGTTCGGCTTCTGAGAGCGTGTACCGATGATATCGAGCGTCGCGCTCGGGCTCGTCCTGGTGCCGGTGGCGCTGGCGATTTACGCCTACATCGTGTATCCGGTCATTGTTGCCCTCGTGGGTCGGCGAAGACGGATTCCCGAAGGCGATGCTGGCTGGCCGGCCGGGTTGCCGATCGTGAGTGTCGTGATTCCGGCGTACAATGAGGAGACCCAGATTCGGGGGGCAATCGAGGCCATCCTGTCGCAGGATTATCCCGCGGACAGGCTGCAGATCCTGATCCTGTCCGACGCGTCGATCGATCGAACCGACTCCATCGTCGCCAGCTTTGCCTCCCGCGGGGTGGAACTGCTGCGCATGCCTAAGCGCGGCGGCAAGACGGCCGCGGAGAACGCGTCATGCCCGCTGCTGCGCGGGTCGATCATCGTCAACACGGACGCGTCGATTCGCTTGTATCCGGCGACGGTGCGCAAGCTGGTTCTTGCCATGGCTGATCCTGAAGTTGGCGTGGCGTCAGGCCGGGACGTCAGCGTCCCGCCGAGCGAGGGGAGCAACGCGACGGAGGGTGGGTACGTTGGCTATGAGATGCGACTGCGCGCGCTCGAAACCCGGGCAGGCGGGATCGTTGGCGCGTCAGGCTCGGGATACGCCATTCGCAAGTCCCTTCACCTCATTCCCGTCCGAGATGATCTCAGCCGGGACTTCTCGGCGGCGCTCACCGCACGGCGCCACGGGCTTCGAGCGGTCTCCGTAGACGATGCCCTCTGCGCCGTTCCACGAACGGGCTCGCTCCGGCGGGAATACAAACGGAAGGTGCGCACCATTTGCCGCGGCATGGAGACCCTGGCAACCAATCGGAGCCTGCTCGACCCGATCGTGTATGGGTGGTTCGCGTGGAAGCTGTTGAGTCACAAGGTGTGCCGGTGGCTCCTGCCGCCCGCCGCCGTTCTCGGGGTCGTCGGCCTGGTCATTCTTGCGCCACACCATGTCTGGGCGGCCGCGATCGTAGCCGCGGCAGCGATGGTCCTTCTGGTCGCCCTGATCGGATGGTTCTGGCCGGAAGGCCGGGACATGCCGGGGCCCATTTCGGTCGCCGCGTTCGGCGTGGCCGCGAACGTCGCCGTGCTGCACGCCGGATGGCGCTTCGCCCGCGGACACGAGGACCACATTTGGGAGCCTACCAGGCGCGCGGCCGTCGCGGCGCATGGCTAGCCTCCTGGCGTCAGATCGATCGGCGGGCGATTCGCAGCCGAGTCCCTCCGTTGGCTGTGCCGTCCACAAGTTCGGAGGCAGCAGTTTGGGCGACGCGTCGTGCTTCCGGCGTGTCGCGGCGATCGTCGCCGCGCGGCCCGAGTCGCGTCGTCTGGTCGTCGTGTCCGCGATGGCTGGTGTAACGGACCGGCTGGTTCACGCCGTCCATGTCGCCGGCACGCGAGACTTTGCCTATCGCGATGTCCTCGCGGGTGTCCGCGATCGCCACCTCGCCGTGATCACCGAATTGCTGCCGCCCGCCGCCGCGCGGCGCTTGAGCGACGGGCTTGAGAGGGATCTCGCCGACATGGAAGACGTGCTACGCGTCACCATCCTGCTCCACGGCTTTTCGCGCAATGGCCTCGAACTGGTTTCCGGCTTCGGCGAGGTGTGGTCCGCCCGGATTCTCGCGGCCCTCCTCAACGAGCAGGGGACCACGGCGGAGTGGCTCGATGCTCGAGAGGTCCTGACGGTCGCGCGAACGGACGCGGGCGCGGACGTGATGTGGCCGGAATCCCGCCGGCGCACCGCCGCCTGGGTGGCCGCGCGCGGCGGTATGCCGCCGACCGTCGTGATCACCGGCTTCGTGGCTTCCACTGCCGAAGGGGTCGCCGCGACGCTGGGCCGCAACGGCAGCGATTTCAGCGCGTCGATCTTTGCCACCCTCATGGACGCCGAGCAAATCCACATCTGGACCGATGTCGACGGGGTGATGAGCGCCGACCCCCGCCTCGTGGGCGAGGCGATCACGCTCGACGGGCTCTCGTACGACGAGGCCACCGAGTTGGCCTACTTCGGCGCCAAAGTCATCCACCCCAGCACGATCGTCACCGCCATCGAGCGCCGGTTGCCGATCTTCGTGCGCAACACGTTCCGCCCGGACCTCCCCGGCACCCGCATCGACGCGACGCCGTCGTCCGCGCATCCCGTCAAGGGTTTGTCGACTGTCGAGTCCATCGCCCTGCTCAACGTCGAGGGAATCGGCATGATCGGCGTGCGCGGCGTGGCACAGCGTCTGTTCGCCGCGTTGCGCGATGAAAACATCGCCGTGGCGATGATCTCGCAAGGGAGCTCGGGGAATTCCATCTGCTTCGCGGTGCCCGAGGCCTTGGCGGAGCGGGCGCGCGAGACGGTCGAACACGCCTTCTTCGCCGAGCGGCACCACGGGCAGATCCAGCGCGTCGACGTCGTGACGGGCTGCAGCGTTCTCGCCGTGGTCGGCGAGGGCATGGCTGGCCGGCCGGGAATGGCCGCCCGGTTCCTGAGCGCGCTCGGAAAGGCGGGAGTCAACGTGCGGGCGATCGCGCAGGGCGCTTCCGAGCGAAACATCTCGGTAGTCGTCGACGGGGCGGACACACGCCGCGCGCTCCGGGCCGCGCACGCCGGCTTCTATCTCGCCCAACAGACGCTCTCCATCGGCCTCGTCGGGGCGGGCAGCGTCGGGGGCACGCTGCTGCGACAGCTTTCCGAGCAGTCGAGCCGGCTCAAGGGCGAATTCGACGTCGACCTCCGGATGCGCGCGGTGGCAACGTCCTCGAGGATGTTGCTCCGGGACCACCCGATCGATCTTGCGCAGTGGCAAACCGCGCTGGAGTCGGGGGGCCAGGCCATGGACCTGGCCCGCCTCGCGGAACATGTTCACGCCGAGCACCTTCCCCACGCCGTTCTGATCGACTGCACCGCGAGCGATGAGGTCTCGCGCCTCTACGCCACCTGGCTGGAGCAGGGGATCCATGTGATCACGCCGAACAAGCGCGCCAACACGGCAAGTCTCGACTACTACCGGCGACTGCGGCAGGCCAATCGCGCGGTGGGCGCTCATTATCTCTATGAGACGACGGTCGGGGCCGCGCTGCCCATCGTGCAGACCCTCCGGGACCTGGTGCAGACCGGGGATGAGATCATCGAGATCGAGGGGATCTTTTCCGGGACGCTTTCCTATCTCTTCAATCGGTTCGACGGCGCGCGGCCGTTCTCGTCGCTGGTGGAGGAGGCTCGCGGCCTCGGCTACACCGAGCCGGATCCCCGGGATGACCTATCCGGCACCGACGTCGCTCGCAAAGTGGTGATTCTCGCACGGGAGATGGGGCTTGGCATGGAGTTGCCCGACGTGGCGGTCCGCAGCCTGGTTCCCGAGGGATTGCGAACGGCGGCCGTACCGGATTTTCTCGCCGGCCTCTCGAGCCATGACGCCGAAATGGAACGGATCCGGCAACAGGCGGCAGCCAGAGGGGAAGTGCTCCGGTTCGTCGGGCGCGTTGGGCGTGACGGCACGGCAAGCGTGGCGCTGCGATCCTATCCGACCGTGCACCCGTTCGCCAGGATTCAACTGACGGACAATATCGTGTTGTTCCGGACGAGCCGGTACAAGGAGAACCCGCTCATCGTGCAGGGTCCAGGGGCAGGTCCCGAGGTGACGGCCGCCGGCGTGTTCGCCGACCTGCTCCGGCTGGTGTCCTACCTCGGCAGGCCACTGTAAGGCATGTGCGGCATTTTTGGGATCTTGCAGCATCGGGCGGCAACGCCGCCTTCTCCTGAAGCACTCAGGGCCACGGCCCGCCGCATGCGGCACCGCGGCCCTGACGCATGCGGAATCCACGCCGAGCCGGGTGTCGGGCTGGTGCACACCCGACTGTCGTTAGTCGATCTCACCGAACGCAGCAATCAGCCGTTCTGGGATCCCACGGGCCGCTACTGCCTGCTGTATAACGGCGAACTGTACGACCATGGGGAGCTGAGGGCCCGGCTCGAGGCGTGTGGCGCCGCGTTCCGCACGACGAGCGACACGGAAGTGCTTCTCGAGGCGCTCATCCGCTTCGGGGCGGAGGCTACCGTGGCCCAACTCGAAGGGATGTTCGCCTTCGCCCTGTATGACACACACGAGAAGGATCTCGTACTGGCGCGCGATCGGTTCGGGATCAAACCGCTGTTTTTCCACGATGGCGGCGCGGCGTTCATGTTCGCCTCCACGGTCGACGCCATGAGGCCCTGGCTCGCGTTGGAGCCCGACGCGCTGACCGTTTCCGCTTACCTGCAAGGTCACAACGGGCCGCTGTCGGGCCGGTCGTTTTACGAGGGCGTGGGCATCGTGCCGCCTGGAGGGCTCGTCCGCGTCGCGCTGGGCGGTCGGGCGCGGTTCGTCCAATGCCTGACGGTTGCCGACCTGATCGATCCGGCGTTGGCAGACGATCTCGCGCGACGGCCGGCCGAGCGCCTCGTGGACGATGTTGAGCATGCGTTGCTGAGGAGTGTGGAGAGCCAGCTGGTGGCCGACGTGCCCGTCGGGGCTTTTTGCAGCGGCGGGGTGGATTCATCGCTCCTGATGGCGATGGCGGCTCGCTTTCACTCGGACCTCCGCGTGTTTCATGCCGATGTTGTTGGGCCGCTCAGCGAGCGCTCCGCGGCGGAACACCTTGCCCGCCATCTCAAGCTGGACATGAAGGCGGTTGCTGTGCGCGACAGCCATTTTGTCGACTGCATTCCCGACGTCGTCCGCCATTTTGGGTACCCGTACGCGGTGAACCCGCAGTCGGTGGCCGTCCGCTTGGTGTCGCAACTCGTTCACGACTCGGGGATCAAGGCGGTGCTGACGGGGGAAGGCTCGGATGAGTGTTACCTGGGTTACGCGTGGCTCGCGCCCGACATTCGGGGAGCGGCCAAGCGCGTTCCTGGCCGCTTGTTCCGAGCATTGACGGGTCGTCGCCGACGCCCTGCCGCCGCGGCGTCGCCCGATCTGCTGCTCGTCCAGGGGATGGTGAACCAGTTCGAACGAGAGCTCGGGCCAGTTGTGCTCGGCGACGGCCCCATGCCGGCGGAGCGGCGGGCCGCGAGTTCGAGCCTGGCGACCAGTGGGGATCTCTCCTATATCCTGCGCATGCTGCTGCACCGCAACGACACAATGGGCATGGCGGCGAGCGTCGAGGCGCGATTCCCGTTTCTCGACAGCCGCCTCGTCAAACTCGCGGTAAACTTACCGCAGAACAGTAAAGTGCGCTTTTCGCCGTTCGTGTTCGATCCGGAGCATTTGTTCTTTCGCGACAAATGGGTTGTTCGCCAGGTAGCGAGCCGGTACCTGCCGCGAGCGCTCAGTCAGCGTTCCAAACGCGCTTTTCCAATGACCGCGAGTCAGCGG
>Ga0335085_10004817_pt1 | contig 22081 bp, 15 predicted proteins | sample Lox_Sample_45_FD_206712 | JGI IMG/M metagenome (GOLD analysis project Ga0335085, IMG submission 206712) | Soil microbial communities from Loxahatchee National Wildlife Refuge, Florida, United States - Lox_Sample_4.5 | ecosystem: Environmental > Terrestrial > Soil > Wetlands | place: USA...
CGTTGATCGAGCCGAGCACCGTGCGGTCGCCTTCCTCCAGCAGGTCGCGCCGCGCGCGCTCCCAGTGCCGGAGCGGCGGCGCCGGCAGCCCGGGCGGCGGCACGTGGAATCCCTGCGAGATCTCGAAGCTCGGCAGCCCCATCGTGCGCGCCGTGATGTGCACCGCGGGTGCGACGTTAGCGACGACTGCGTCCGCGCCCGCCAACCGCTCGCGCCAGGCCTCGACCAGCTCGCGCAGCCGCGTCGCGTGCTGGTAGCCGAAGTTGAACAGGATCTGGCCGAAATTCAGCGGATTGTCGTAGGTCGGCGGGCCGACCCAGATCGGCGCCGGCGCGCGCGGTATGTCTTCGGCGCCGGCGAGATCCGCGCCCGCCGCCATGTCGCGAAGCAGGAAGCGGACGCGATGGCCCCGCTCGCGCAGCGCCCGCGCGATCGGCACCAGCGTGGTGACGTGCCCCGTGTGCCCGCCCAACTCCCACGCGAAGACGATTTCGGCCATGCGCTCCAAAAGAAAAAGCCCGCGCTGGGCGGGCTTTCATCTTATCGCGGGCGGCGCGCTAGATCGCGCAGGCGCTTCCCTTGCCGCCGTCGATCGTGGTCGGGTTGTCCGAGCCGAAGCTCGCGGGCGGCGAGACGTTCGGCAGGGCCGGCGGCGGCGGGATGATCGTCGCGGGCAGGCTCGCGCTGGGCGCAAAGGCCGTCTGTCCCGCGCCGGCCAGCAGCTCCGTGCCGCCGGACGTCACCACCACCAGGCCGCTGGTCACCACCACGTACACGCCCGGCTTGGGCGCCTGGCCCAGCAGCGACGACTCCTGGCCTTCGGGCACCTGGACCGCGTTGAAGTCGGTGCCTCGAATGCCGACCGTGGCGGTCGCCGTGCGCAATCGGTAGGCGTCCCTGTTCGCGCGGTGGCCGATGAGCCCCGTGATCGCGCGCATGCCGCCCTTCAGCAGCGAGAAGACGAAATTGTCCTTCTCCGGCTCCTTCTCGGAAAACTGATAGCCCTCGATCCGGATCTGCGAGTTCGGGCGCAGCGTGACCTGCCCGCCGTCGGTGAACTTGATCTGCGCGTAGCTGTCGCGCTCGGTGGAGACCACGTCGCCCTGCAGCACCTTCGACTGCTCCGAGAGCAGCCGGATCGAGCCGTCCGCGCGCTGCACGTGCAGCGTGCCGGACAAGTGCTGCACCTGACCCTGGGCCAGCGCGGCGAGCGGCGCGAGCAGCACCGCCGCCAGCATCACCCGCCCCACGCCGCGCCGTATCAGCTCTTGCATGACCCGAGCTCCTTGTCCGCCTTCTTCTCGTCCTCGTCCTTCTTCTTCTCGCCAATCACGCCGCCGCCTGCGTCGTTGCCGCCCTGCACGATCGACTGGTAGCTCTGGTTGATATCGGGCACCGACAGCGGGTCGAGGACGACGATTGTGCCGAAGTAGCCCGATGGGGTCGCGTATTGCACGAACGATCCCGTCGCCCCCGCGGCGCCGCCCGTGCCGCCTCCCGAGCCGCCCGCGCCGCCGAATCCGCCCTGGACGTTGAATTGCGTGCCTGCGAGAACGTAGATGATGCCGTCGCCGATCTGCGCGGCGGTCACGCTGCTCGCGTCCAGAAAGATCGGCCCAGCGCCGCCACCAATGCCACCTGTGCCGCCAGGATTCGATCCATTGCCAGCGCCTCCCGCGCCGCCCGCCCCACCCGCCGCAAGAATGGAACCAAAAAGGGTCATATCGGGAGTACCTACGACATTCGCAGATCCGCCGGGCCCGCCTCCACCTCCGTCGCCCGCCGGACTCGCCGCCGGACTTCCAGTTCCGCCTGCGCCGCCACTCACGTCGATCGCAGTCGCACCAAGCGTTGCACCGACGTTGATCGTGACCGCGCCGCCACCGTAGACCGCAACGCCGCCGCCACCGCCGCCGTTGCCGCCGTTCGACGACATCCCGGAACCGACTACTTGCCCCGCGTTTCCGCCATTGCCACCGCGCGCGACGATCCCGCCCGTCGTAACAGTGCTATTGCTCGAACTTAGGTACACGCCACTGCCGTAGTAACCATAGCCTCCGTTGCCGCCGCTGGCGTATCCGGACAAGGACGTCGAACCAGCCGTACCGCTGATTGAAATGCTGCTGGTTCCTCCATTTCCACCTGCTCCGCCAGCCCCGACTATTGAGCCTGCCTTGACCGGTCCAGTGGCCTCGATATCGGAATAACCCCCACTACCTCCGCTTCCGCCACCACTGCTCACATACTGGCTGACATAGCCACCCGACATTGCCAATGCCACACTTCCCGTGCCACCCACGCCACCGTTCCCGCCGCGGACATCGAAATTGCCCGTGGTCGCGTCGGTATCGCCGCCCACGGACACGTAGCCGCCGGTACCCCCGGCGCTGCCATAGCCGTCCACGCTTCCATACACGCTGCCCGGGGTCGCAACACTAATATTCCAGCTACCGCCTGCGCCGCCGCTTCCGCCCAGCGAAGTTATGCTTCCCGTCTTGACACTGGCGCCGTAGATGCTCGTATTGATGTTGGAGGCGTAACCTCCGCTGCCACCGTAGAGATTCGTCGTCACCGATACGTCACCCGCGGTCACATTCGCCGTCGCGCTTGCCGCGCCAGCGTTACCTCCTGCGCCCGCTCGATTGTCGATCGCACCGGTGACGGTCGACGCACTCGAATTGACGTTCACGCCTGCGCCGACACCGCCAATCCCACCATTCGCATAGTTGTTCAGATCTGCGGTCTGCGGCCCGCCGTCGATCGACGTGGTCGTGCCGCCGCCGCCGCCGCCCGCGCCGCCCAGCGCCACGATTGATCCGGCGCTGACGCCCGCCGCGCCATAGAGCGACACGCTCGACGAATTGCCCTCCCCGCCATCGCCGCCTGAAGACGTCGCCTGCGCGGTCGCCGAACCCTGGCCCGTAGCCCCCGAAACTTTCGCCACCGAGGATCCGCCGGCGCCACCGTCGCCGGCGCGGGCGTCGATTGCGCCGACAGAGAGTGAGCCGTAGCTCGCATACAAGTAGACGTATCCGTTGCCACCGCCAATTCCGCCTTGCGCGGTCGCCGTTGAATTGGAACTGTCCGGCGCGCCAGCGATGGTCGCGGTAGCCGAACCGCCCGAGCCGCCCACGGCGCCCAAGGCGTTGATCGCCGCGATGGATATGCCTCCCGGTGTCGATCCCGTGTAGGCGCTGACGTACCCGCCCTCGCCGCCGTCACCGGCGGAAGCGGTCGCTGTCGCGGTGGATGAGCCGCTTGCGGTCGTGATGGACGAATTCGCTACGCCCCCGCTCCCTCCCGCACCCCCGCGTACCTCGATGACGCCGGTGGAGACGCTGATGGTCGCATCAATTTCCACGTACCCGCCGTAGCTATCGCTACCGGACGCGCCGGAGGCACTGGTCGACGCGGAGTTGTTGCTGCCGCCAAGCGCGGCCGTTGCGCTTCCGCCGGCGCCGTTGGCACCGCCGGTCGCGACGATGTTGTTCGTGGTTACCGAATCCCCGTAAAGCTCGACATCCCCGCCGTAATTTCCGATTCCCCCGTCTGCGCTCACAAACGCAGTGAATCCGCCCGCCCCGTAGGAAACTGATCCGGTGCCACCCTTCCCGCCCGCGCCACCGCTCACGTCGATGTCGCCGCCGATACTGACTGCATTGGTTGCGTCGACGTAGACGTTACCGCCATATCCGCCGCTGCCACCATTGACGTTTACAGTGCCGTACGACCCGCTTGTGTCGCTGAAGGTGCCGCCCGCCCCACCGTCGCCGCCGCGTGCACGGATGGAAGAAGTGCTTACGGACAGGGCGTATAGATCGATGGATCCGCCGTAGCCGCCATTGCCGCCGTATCCGTATGCCGCCGACGCACCCGTCGTGCCGTTGCCTCCGCTCGCCTCGATCGCGCCGGATATCGAGATCGCGCCATACGCAGCATTCATGTTGATCGACCCGCCCGCCGAGCCGTCAAGCCAGCCGGCATCCCCGTTCGCGCCGCGCGCGTCGATTCCTCCGTTGACGGAAATCGAGCCCGTGTTGCTGGTCAGTGTCACGTCGCCGGCACTATTCGACTGCAGGTAGCCGCAGCCGTCGGCGCAGTAAGCCGCGAAATTCGACTTGGTAGTAATCGAGCCCGTGGCGATCGACCCGCTGGTCGCTGTAACGGACACGGACCCGGTCTTGTAATTCATCGTGCTACCACTGGTGCTCAGATTGCCCACCGAGACGGAAACACCGGTCAGCGTGATGCTGCCGCCGCCACTGATGATATTTCCGCCCCCGGCCGACGACGTGATGGCGCCGGTGCCGGTCGGGGTATATGAGGCGTCATTCGCCGAGAGGGAGATGTTCGCGCCGTAGGCGCCCGACCCCGTGATGTTGAAGCTATTCAGCGCGATGTTGCCGCCGGCCTCAGCCGAGAAATCGCCCTGGTAAGTCGAGCTCAGATTCAGGCTGCTCTGGAAATCGATATTGCCGTACGCGGTGACATCGACAGATCCATTCGACGAAAAATTCGACTCGAGCGTGGCAGCCGTGGCGCTGTCGATCGTGTAGTCGGCCGCCGGATCGAGCAGCCATCCGCCCGCGACACCCGCGGGCGCGAGCGTGCTCACTCGGCCACCGGCCACTGTCAGGCTTTCCTTGCCCGACGTCTCGACGAACCCGCCGTCCCCGCCCTGAGCCCCGCCGCGCGCCGAGATCGAGCCGAAGAACCGCGTATCCCCATCCGCCCACGCGATCACCCGCCCGCCGTTCCCCGAGGTCACCGCGTCCGCGCGAATGACGCCATCGGACCCGATGTAGGTCCGCTCTGCGTTCTGCACATCCGGATTCGCGCCATGGGCATCCCCACCCACCAGCACCGTGCCGCCGCCCGTGTCTCCCGACGCGTCGATCACGCCATGACCGATCACGCCGACGCGAACGCCGAGCGCCTGGATCTCCCCACCGTTCCCCGAGCTGCCTTTCGCTTCGACCGTGCCGCCGACCAGGTTCGTGCCGCCCTCGGCCTGCAGCACGACGCTGCCCCCGCTCGTGCCGTTCGCGCTCACGGTGCTGCCCGCATCGATGGTCAGGTCCTTCGTCGCGACGAGCCGGATCTCGCCCCCGGGCCCCACCGTCGCGCCGCCCGCCTCGACGACGCCGCTGTTCTGCACCAGCGCGCCGTACATGCCGATCTTGCCGCCCTCTGCAACGAGCTGGCCGACGTTCACCGCCTGCTCGTTCGCCGCCACCTTGACCGTCACCGCCGGCCCCGCGGCGTCGACTAGCTCGACCTCTTTGCCGGCCGCAAGGATGATCTGCCCGTTCGGCGTATGCACCAGGCCGTTGTTCTCGACGGTCGGCGCCACCAGGAAAACGCGCCCGCCGCCCGTGGTCTCGATGACGCCGTTGTTGACCACCGCCCCGGCGCCCGGGACCTCGGTGAACCGAAGCTTGCCGGACAGGAAGTCCCGGTCCGACAGGTTCAGGCTCGAAGCCACCAGACCCGCCGTGTCGACGCGCGCGGTGGCGCCGAAGACGATGCCGTTCGGGTTGATCAGGAACACGCGCCCGTCGGACTGCAGCGCGCCGAGGATGCGGGAAACGTCGCTGCCGGTCACGCGGTTCAGCACCGCGAGGTTGGCGAACTGCTGGAACCGGGTCAGCTCGTTGATTCCAATGGAAAACCCGTTCCAGTTGATGATCGCGTTGCCGCCCGCCTGGTTGGTGATCGAGACGGCGCTCGTGCCCAGGCCCGAGATCCCGACCCCGCCGTAGACCACCGTCGGCCCGGTCGGATTCGCCCGGGACGGGCCCGCGTTGAGGGCGAAGCAGGCGGCGATCGATACCGCCAGCAGCTTCGGCTTGAGCAGAATTTCAGGCTTTTGGCGGTTCATGCGGGATTCTAGGCCGGCAGTCGGGCGGGAACGACGTTAAAAATTGCACGAAGCATGGTTCAGAAGGTGTAAACGATGCCGAAGTCGGTGCGGACGTCGCCCTCATGGACGCTGCCGGTGCCGTTCGTGACGATGGCGGTGTCGAAGCGCAGGCTCCAGTTCTTGCCCCGCGTGGCGGTGCCGCCCACGCCGATGCTCGCCATGCCGTTGTTCTCGAGCCGGATCGGCTCCTGGTCCACGCCGCGGCCGAAATCCATGAAGCCGAAGATCCGCGCGTTCCACGCCGACCCGATCGTCGTCTTGCCGACGTCGGGCCCGTAGTACTCGATCGAGACATGGTGGCCGATGTCGTTCGCGGTGTAGCGCTCGAAAAATCCGCGCACCGAGGTGATGCCGCCCAGCCCGTACTGCTCGCCCGGGACCAGGGGACTGCGCGTGTACTGGGCGTCGGCCACGAAGCGGAACAGGTTGTCCTGCGGCAGCGCCGTCGTGTAGGCGAAGCCGGCGCGAAAGATCTGGAAGTTGGGCTGGGCGCCCGGCCGCGCGGCGTCGATGGCCGCGGGGCTGGCGTTTCCCTCCGACTGGGGAAGGTTGTGCGAGTAGGCCATGTAGAAGGACACGTCGCGGCCCGGCTCGATGGCGCGGCCGATGTACGACAGCGTGGCCGGGATCGTGGTCACGTTCGGCACGAGCGTGGTCGAGCCGCCGACCAGGAACACGTTGTTGTCGAACGCCTTCCATTCGACGCCGAGCGCGAGCTTCTGCTCGTAGCTGCCCGACCGCGGCAGGACCTGCGTGTAGCGCGCGCCCGCGATCGAGCCGCTGCCCGCGACCGTGAACAGGCCCTGCAGCGTGCCCGAATTGACGTCGGAGCGGCCGCCGTAGACGTCGAACAGCGCGTTGGCCCCGTACAGCGGCACCCGGTAGCCTGCGCCGAAGATCTGCACGTCGTCCCACTGCGTGGGCGAGGTGATCGCCTGCAGGTTGATCACGTGGTCCACGCCGCCGAAGTTCGCGTTCAGGAACCCGACCCCGGCGCGGTTGTAGCCGGTCGTGTCGTTGCCCGTGTTGTCGAAGAACAGCGACACGCGCCACGGATCGTCGTCGACCACGCGCACGACCGCGTCGACCTTGCCCTCCTCGGGCGTCGCCTGGAGGACCACGCGCTCCTGCCGGATCGGGTTCTCGTTGGCGAGCGTCACGTTGGCGCCGATCTCGCGCGTGTTGGGCGACTCGCCCTCCTTCAGCGCGGGCAGCGTGCCGCGGATGGTCTCGTTGCTGTAGTACTTGTTGCCCTCGATGCGCACGTTGCGCACGCGCGCCTCGATCACCTGCAGGTGGACCTGCCCGGAGCGGATGTCCTGCTCGGGCACCAGCACCCGCACCGCGTTGTAGCCGCGGGAGAGGTACTCGGCCTGCAGCGCCTCCAGCGCCTTCTGGATGTCGCCGAAGTCGCGCTGCTTGCCGGTGAACGGCGCGACCAGCTCGTCGACGTCCTTCTTCGGAATGAGCGTGTTGCCGTCGACGACGAAGGCCTGGATGTCGAACTTCGGGGCCGGGGCCGGGGCGGTATCGGACGATTGCGCCCAAACCGCGGAGCCGCCGAGCATGAGCCCCGCCGCCAGAACCGATCGGATCCCCTTCATTGCCCCCCCGGACAATCGACGCCGCGCCCGCACGCCGGCCGCGGACAGTGAAATGATTCTCGCATGCAGGTGTGGCGCTCGCAATAACATAATCGGGCGTCATGGACCAACTCGCGAGGCGGTACTGGGACCAGCTGGCCCTGCGCTGGCGAATCAGCGTGCCGCTCGCCCCCGCGCCCGAGGACATCGACTGGTTCGAGCGTCGCGCAAGTGCCGCCCGCCGCTCCAGTTTGCGGGCGCTGATCTTGGGCGTGACGGCATCGATAGCCACGATGCGCTGGCCGCCGGAAACATCGCTGGTCGCGGCTGACTGGTCCGTCAATATGTTAAGAAATGTGTGGCCGGACCAAGGCACCCCGCCCGGAGCGCGGGTCGTCTGTGCGGACTGGCGCGAATTGCCGTTCGGCGACTCGTCAATCGAATTGGTCGTCGGCGACGGTTGCTTCACTGCGCTCGGGTCCGAGCAGGCCGGACGGGAATTCACCGCCGAACTGCGCCGCATTCTGGTGCCCGGTGGCACCGTTCTCATGCGCTGTTTCTGCCGCCCCGAGCCGGACATCGAGCCCACTCAGCTGTTCGACCTACTGTACGCCGGCAGACTTCGCAACCTAGATCTCTTCCGGTGGCTCCTCGCGGTCGCGACCCACGGCGAATCGCCGGCGGGCGTCCAGCTCGGCGACGTGTGGCAGCTTTGGAATCAACACGTGGGCAATCCGCAGTTCCTCCGAGCTCGGCTTGGATGGACGGACGACGTCTTCGCCAACGTCGAGCGCATGAAGGGATCGTCGATGACCTACTGGTTCCCGACTTTGGCGCAGATCAGGACGCTGGTGGGGCCCGCAATGGAGGTCGTCGAGGTCGAATCGCCCGGTTACGAATGGGGGGCCGTGTTTCCGAGGCTGCGACTGCGCGCGCGTTAGCGAAGGATCGACTCGAGCCCCGCAGCGAGGTGATCCTGAGCGGCCGCGACCTCGGCGTCGGCATAGGCGGGCAAGCTTGGGGTGCGATTGACATCGAGCAGGACGTATCGCCGCCCGTGCAGGAGATAGTCGAATTTGCCGAAGTCGAAGCCCAGCCGTTCGCGCAGGGCGCGCAATTCGTCGGGAACGGGGATTTCTTCCCTGGCGATCGCGTCGCCCGACTTGATGACCGGCGTACGAGCGCGCAATCGAATGCTGCGGTCCCGATCGCCGAAGAAGACCCAGTGCCGCGAGCCATAGGACCCGTCACTGTCCCGCTCCGGCAGAAATCGCTCCACCACGAGCCCCGCCGTGCGCCACGTGGCCTCGGGCACGTCGCGCAGCGAATTGAAGACGGGATATCCGTCGACCACTGGACCCTCCGGAATGTCGCAGGCCACACCGATTTCACGTGCAACGCTGCGCAGCAGCGCCTCGGGCTTGCCGCCGAAGTTGGCGTCGGTCTTCACGATCACCGGGCCGATCCAGTCGCTGTAGCGGTCCAGGAGATCGACGCTGAATCGGCGCTTGGAGACATCGAGCACGCGGCCGTTGACCACGCGCGCATAGCGCGCATACAGCGACCGGTACGCCGGCGGGATCACCGTCAGGTCGATATTGACCACGGCAAGGTCGCCTTCGGGCGGCGCCGAGGTCCCGCGGTGCACGACGATCGAGTGCCCGGCGCGCTGCCAGCGCTCGGCCAGCGAATAGACCATGTAGGGCAGCGCTACCCGCCCCTGCAGCTCGTGCTCGAGGATGACGATCCTCGCCACGCTCAGCCCGGCAGGTCGTCGAGCGCGCCCGCGAGGTGGCCGACCTCCGCCCACGCGTGCACGCGCCAGCCGGCGCCGCCCACCTCGATCCAGTTGAGCGCGGCGTTCGGGATCTCGAAGTCGCGCGTCGACTGCAGCCCGCTCGCCAGCGCGTGGCGCCGCACCATCTCCAGCACGCCGCCGTGGGTGAAGACCAGCACCGCCTCGCCCGCGTGGCGCGCGGCGATGCCGGCCACGCAGTCCACGGCGCGCCGGTGGAAGTCGCGCAGGCTCTCGCCGCTGCCGAAGTCGTAGTCGAGCTCCTTCGCGCGGAAGCGAGCGTAGTCCTCCGGCAGGCGCTCGCGCGCCTCGGCGTAGGTCATCGTCTCGAACTTGCCGTAGTGGCGCTCGCGCAGGCGCGGCTCGAGCCGCACCTCGAGCCCGAGCGCCGCGGCCGCGGGCGCCGCCGTCTGCCGCACCCGCGCGAGGTCGCTCGCGTACAGCGCGGCGAAGCGCTGGCCGGCGAGCGCGGCGCCCACGGCGCGCGCCTGCGCCTCGCCCACCGGCGACAGCGGCACGTCGGTCTGGCCCTGCACGCGCCCCTCGGCGTTCCAGGCCGTCTCGCCGTGCCGCACCATGCAGATCCGTGAAGTAAGCATTCCTTGAGTTCCCGCCGAGGCCGGTATCATAGCGGCGCATGCCTGACCCGCGGCCCACGGCGCAGCGCTCCACGCTTCCCAGCATCGAGCAGGAGGAGTTGCGCGGCATCTCGCGCACGGTCGCCGAGATCGAGTGGCTGCTGCTCGTGCTGGTGCTGCTGTACCGCGTGTTCGGCGGGCCGACGGCCTACGTCGAGCCGGCGCTGTCGATGGCGATGTTCTTCTACGCCGCGTTCGTCATGAGCTTCCGGTACACGAACTTCTACCGGCGCGAGACGCGCTGGAAGATCGCGGTCGAGACGCTCGCGATGATCCTGTTCCTGACCTGGGCGCTGTGGTTCACGGGCGGCCTGCAGAGCCCGCTGCTGAACGCGTACCTGCTGGTGGTGATCACCAGCGCGCTCACGCTGGGCAAGGGGCTGACGCTCGCGCACGTCGGGCTGATCGCGCTGTGCTACCTGTTCCTCGACTGGCAGCTCGGCACGCACGAGATGCTGCACCTGCCCTACATCGGCGGATTTCTGGCCCGGATGGCGCCGGTGGTGCTGGTCGCCTACATCACGACGATGTTCTCGGCCGACATCCGCTACGGCCTGAACCGCGCGAAGCTGCTGTCGGAGACCGACGAGCTCACCGGCCTGTACAACATGCGCGGCTTCGTCGTCATCGCCAACCGCCTGTTCGCGCAGGCGCAGCGCTACGAGCGGCCCGCGAGCTTCCTGATGGTCGACTCGGACAGCCTGAAGCAGGTGAACGACCACCACGGCCACGACGCGGGCAACCGGCTGCTGCAGCACCTGGTCAAGGCGATGCAGGGGCAGCTGCGCTTTACCGACATCGCGGCGCGCTACGGCGGCGACGAGTTCGTGGTGATGCTGCCCGACACCCCGGAGCGCGGGGCGCTCGAGGTGGCCGAGCGCATGCGCCGCGCGATCGAGGAGGCGCCGTTCGCGGTCGACGCGGGGCGCGTGCCCTGTACGGTGAGCATCGGCGTGGCGACCTTCCCCGCCGACGGGCGCACGATCGAGGCGCTGCTCGCGCGCGCCGACCGGGCGCTCTACCGCGCGAAGGAGGCCGGGCGCAATCGCGTGGTGCGCCACGAGGGCCAGGGAACCGGATCAACGTCGCCGGAGGGCGGCGCGCAGGCGCCCGGATCGAGCTAGCCGCGACGGCCGCGATGCGCGCCTACTATCTCCGGTCCGCCGACGGCGGCACGGTACTCGAGCCGCGTGAAGTCGCGCTGCCCGAGCCGGGGCCGAGCCAGATGCGCGTGCGCGTGCGCGCCGCGGGCCTGAACCGCGGCGAGCTGATGGGCGCGCCCGCGTCGCCGAAGGCCGCGGGCATGGACGCCGCCGGCGAGGTGGACGCGGTGGGCGCCGGCGTCGCGCAGTTCGCGACCGGCGCCCGCGTGATGGGGCGGTGCCCCGGCGCCTTCGCCGACTACGCGCTGATCGACGCGCGCGAGGCCTTCGCCGTGCCCGAGCGCCTGAGCTGGGAGGAAGCCGCCGCCGTGCCCATTGCGTTCCTCGTGGTCTACGACATGCTGGTCGCGCAGGGACGGCTGAAGGCGGGCGAATGGCTCCTCGTCACGGGCGTGACCTCGGGCGTCGGCGTGGCGGCGCTGCAGACCGCCAAGGCGCTCGGCGCCCGGGTCATCGGCACCTCGGGCTCGGCCGCCAAGCTCGAGCGCCTCAAGCCGCTCGGCCTCGACCTCGCGCTGGCGACGCGGCGCCCCGACTTCGCCGCCGCCGTGCTCGAGGCGACCGGCGGCAAGGGCGCGAACCTGTGCGTGAACAACGTCGGCGGCAGCGTCTTCGGCGAGTGCCTGAGGGCGCTTGCCTACGAGGGGCGCCTCGCGGTCGTCGGCTACCTGGACGGCGTGCTGAGGGCCGAGCTCGACCTCGACGCGCTGCACGCGAAGCGCCTCACGCTCTTCGGCGTCTCCAACAAGCTGCGCAGCGCCGAGCAGCGCGCGGCGACCGCGCGCGGCTTCGCGGCCGACGTGCTGCCGATGCTCGCGGACGGCCGCATCCGCCCGCTGATCGACCGCGTCTACCCGCTCGACGAGCTGCCGGCCGCCAAGGCGCGCATGGAAGCCGACCAGCACGTCGGCAAGATCGTGGTGAGGAATTAGGGACAGGCACCAATTTTCGCTCTGCGAAAATTGGTGCCTGTCCCCTATTTGCCTTTGAAGGCGGGCTTGCGCTTCTCCATGAAGGCGCGGCGGCCTTCCTTGTAGTCCTCGCTCGACATGCATTCGCGCACCCAGGCGCGCGCGGCCTCGGCGTCGAAGCCGTCGCTCGACCTGAGCAGCTCCCGCACGATGCGCTTGCCGGTGCGCATGCTGAGCGGCGCGTTGGCGGCGATGTCCGCGAGCAGCGCCTGCGCGCTCGCCTCGAACTCGGCCGCCGGCACGACGCGCTGCACGAGGCCCATCGACAGCGCCTCGGCGGCGCTGAATTGCCGCGCCGTGATCAGGATCTCGCGCGCGAACGCCGGGCCCACCGTGTCGACCAGGTTCTTGGTCGACGAGGCGCGGTAGCCGATGCCCATGCGCGCCGCCGGGATGCCGAAGCGCGCGTCCTCGGCGGCGATGCGCAGGTCGCAGGCGAGCGCGATGTTGACCCCGCCGCCGAGGCAGTAGCCGCGGATCGCCGCCACAGTGGGCTTGTCGCAGGCCGACAGGCGCAGCTGGGCGCCCTCGGCCATTTCCTCGTAGCGCTGCACGCCTTCCGGCGAGGAGCGGTCCTTCTCGAACTGCGAGATGTCCGCGCCGGAGACGAACGCCTTCTCGCCCGCGCCGCGCAGCGCGATGACGCGCACCTCGCCGTCGGCCTCGAAGGCATCGAGCGCGCGCGGCAGCGCCTCCCACATGTCGAGCGACATCGCGTTGCGCCGCTCGGGATTGTTGAACGTGATCCATCCCACCGTGCCGCGCTTCTCGGCGAGCAGCCGTTCGGTCATCTCACACCGCCCTTTCCGCGCGCAACCGCGCGATCTCGTCCGTGCCGTAGCCGAGCTCCGCGAGGATCTCGTCCGTGTGCTCGCCGATCTCGGGCGCCGCGCCCGCCACGCGCGGCGGCGTGCGCGAGAGCCGCACCGCCTGGTTGACCACCTGGAATTTCCCGTGCACGCGGCTTTCCACGTCGGCCGCGACGCCGAGGTGACGCACCTGCGGGTCGGCGAAGACCTGGTCCATGGTGTAGATCGGGCCGCAGGGCACGCCGGCCTGGTTCAGCACGTCGATCCACTCGGCGCCCTTCCTCGCCTGCAGCGCGCGGTCGATCTCCGCGTTCAGCGCCTTGCGGTTCTCGGCCCGCGCGGGCGCATCCCGGAATTCCGGCCGCGCGAGCAGGTCCTCGCGGCCGATCGCCTTGCACAGCCGCTGCCACATCCCCTCGCCCGAGGCCGCCACGTTGATGTGGCCGTCGGCGGTGCGATAGGCCGAGGTCGGCATGCTGGTCGGGTGGTCGTTGCCGACCTGCGGCGCGACCTCCTTCTCCTTCAGGTAGCGCGCCGCCTGGAAATCGGTGAGCGTGATCGCGGCCTGCAGCAGCGAGCTCTGCACCCACTGCCCCCTGCCCGAGCGCTCGCGCTCGAGCAGCGCCGTCATGATGCCCAGCGCGGCGAACAGGCCCGCCGAGACGTCGGCCACCGCCGCGCCCACCCGCACCGGCCCCTGCCCCGGCAGCCCGGTGATCGACATCAGCCCGCTCATGCCCTGCGCGATCTGGTCGAAGCCCGGCCGGTCGCGGTACGGGCCGTCCTGGCCGAAGCCGGAGATGCTGGCGAGGACGATGCGCGGGTTGATCTTGGCGAGCGCCTCGTAGTCCAGGCCGAGCCGGAACTTCACGTCCGGCCGGTAGTTCTCGACCACCACGTCCGCAGTCTTCGCCAGCCGCGCGAACACCTCGCGCGCGGCCGGCTGCTTGAGGTTCAGCGTCATCGAGCGCTTGTTGCGCTGCAGGTTCTGGAAGTCCGAGCCCGAGCGCGCGCCGCCCATGTTCTCGTTGGCGTCGACGCCCGGCGGCGACTCGATCTTGATCACGTCCGCGCCGAAATCGGCGAACTGGCGCACGCAGGACGGCCCGGCGCGCACGCGCGTGAGATCGAGGATGCGCAGGTGCTCGAGGGCCTTCGATGCGACGACGCGGGGCATGCCTCTTCCTTCCTTGCTAGCGCGCCGCGGTGACGCGCGTGTTGGCGAGCACCAGGCGGTCGGCGAGATTGCGCACCAGCGCGCGGGTGAGCTGCAGCTGCGCGCCGCCGCTCATCTTCGCCAGCGCCACCGGGTCGAATTCCGCGAGCAGCAGGCCCGTCATCGACTCCACGGTCGCATGCCTCGGCAGCTCGCCGCCCCAGATGTAGGCCATCTCGCCGAAGCACTCGCTGTGGTTGACGACGTTCAGCAGCCGGCCGCCGCGCGTGACCTTCACCTCGCCCTCGGCGAGGAAGAAGAAGCTCGTTCCCTTGTCGTTCTCGCGCACGATGGTCCGGCCCTTGTCCACGCGCGTCCACTTGCCCGCGTTCACGAGCTCCCACAATTCGGCGTCGGCCAGCCCGGAGAGCAGCTCCACGCGCTTGAGCGCCATGTACTTCTCGGTGTCCGGGATGGCCGGCGGCGGCAGCACCTGCCGCACGACCCTGGACAGCTCGAGCGCGAACTCCGACCAGCTCGCGAAGCGCTTGGCGGGATCCTTCCTCAGCGCGCGCAGGATCACCGGGTCGAGCTCCCGCGGCAGGTCCTTGCGCACTTCGGAGGGCGGCAGCGGCTCGAGCTCGAGGATCTTCTTCAGCAGCGCCTCGAGGGTCTCGGCGCGCAGCGGCCGCTGGCCGGTGAGCAGCTCGTAGAGCACGACCCCGAGCGCGTACATGTCGCTGTGGAAGGTCGGCTCGTGGCCCGCGATCTGCTCCGGCGCCAGGTAGTACGGCGAGCCCATCACCGCGGTCTGCACGGCCTGGCTCTTGCGCAGGTAGGCGGCGCCGAAGTCGGCGATCTTCACCACGGTGCCGCCCGCGCGCATGATGTTCGCGGGCTTGATGTCGCGATGGACGATGCCTTCGCGGAACGCGTAGTCGAGCGCGCCGCAGCACTTGAAGCCGATCTGCAGCACGTCGCCCACCGGCAGCAGCCGGTCCGGCGCGGTGTGCGCCGACAGGTCGCCGCCGGTCACCAGCTCCATCGCGACGTAGCCCGAGTCCTCGCCGACCACGGCGTCGAGGATGCTGACGATGTGCGGGTGCTTCAGCTTGCCCGCGAGCGAGGCCTCGTTCTGGAACTGCGAGCGGTGGACGGTCCCGAACTCGGGGTCGCGGAATACCTCGGGCTCGATCGTCTTCAGCGCGACCTCGCCGCCGGAAAAGGTGTCCCGCGCCAGGTAGACCGTGCCGGTGGCGCCCTTGCCGAGCATCTTCTGCACGTCGTACTTGCCGACCTGCAGGCTCAGGCCGAGATCCATCGAATCGGGCACCGCCGCGCGTCTCCCTGCTGGGCCAAGGCCGGGATGTTACTGCATGCGGCGCTTGCCGAGCGCGCGGCGAGGGCCGAGAATCCCTGCTCCGATCGTCCAGTTTCGCGCGCGCATGGCCCACAAGGAAGTTCCGGTCGATTTTCTCGAGTTTGGCATGTTCGTGGCCAAGCTCGACCGACCGTGGACCGAGACGCCGTTCGTCTACCAGGGCTTCGTGCTGAAGACCGAGCAGCAGCTCAACGCGCTGAAGAAATACTGCAAGACCGTGTTCGTCGACCCCGAGAAGAAGGAGGTCGTCGTCGCGCCCAGGCTGCTGACGCTGCCGCCGGCCTCCACGCGCCAGGTCATCGCCGAGCAGGCGAAGGAAAGGGTGCGCGGCAGCGTGGTCTACAAGGAGCTCGCCACCGTCGAGGACGAGCTGCCGCGCGCGCGCGCCGTCTTCACGCAGACGAACCAGATCGTGCACACGATGTCGCGCGCCGTGATCACCGGGACGGCGCTCGACGGCAATCGCGCCAAGCAGGCGGTGACCGAGATCACCGACTCCGTGGTGCGCAACCCGGACGCCATGATGCTGCTCGTCACCATGCGCGACCAGGCCGAGGAGACGCTCAACCGCTCGACGCAGGTCTCGGTGTACATGACGGTGTTCGGGCGGTTCCTGCAGCTCGAGCGCGAGCGCCTCGAGCTGCTGGGGCTGATGGGCCTGCTGCAGGACGTGGGCATGCTCAAGCTGCCGCCGGGCATGCCCGCGCGCCGCAGCGACCTGAGCGCCGAGGAGGACGCGACGTTCAAGTCGCATGTCGAGCACAGCGTCGAGATCCTCTCCAAGACCGCCGGACTGCCCGCCGAGCTGCCGAGCATGGCGTCGCTGCACCACGAGCGCTACGACGGCAGCGGCTATCCGCGCGGCCTGAAGGGCGGCGCGATCTCCCAGATGGGCGCGATCTCGGGCATCGTCGACACCTTCGACCTGCTGACGGCGCCCGCGCCCTACGGCATGCAGATGCCGCCCTCGAACGCGCTCAACGTGCTGTTCCAGAATCGCGGCACGCAGTTCCACGCGGCGCTGGTCGAGCAGTTCATCCAGTGCGTCGGCGCGTTCCCGGTCGGCAGCGTGGTCGAGCTCAACACCGGCGAGGTCGGCGTGGTCATCACGCAGAACCTGGTCAAGCGCCTGCAGCCGCGCGTGATGGTGGTGCAGGACCCGAGCGGCAATCCGATCCACCCGCACAAGATCCTCGACCTGGTGAACGAGCCCATGGCTACGCCCGACGAGCCGTACCGCATCCGGCGCACGCTGGACCAGACCACGGTCAAGATCGACTCGCGAGAGCTGTTCCTGTGAGCGCGGCGGCGGAGCGCGCCGCCGTGCAGCGGCTGCTGGACCAGTTCGGCCTCGACGCGGGCGCGGTCGACGCGCTCGACGCGCTCGGCACGGCGCTCAACGACCGCGCGCCCGAGGCGCTGCAGGCCGCGCGCGGCGAGAGCACGCTGTCCAGCGCCACCTCGCCGTTCTTCCTGCCGCTGCTGCCCACCGGCATGTCCGAGCCGCAGCGCGCGCTGGTCAATGCGCTGTCGCTCGGCGCGCTGGGGCGCGAGTCGCTCGCGCGGCTGCTCGGCGACTGGGGCGCGACGCTCAACCCCGAGGAGCCCGTCGAGCGCGCGCAGCGCGATTGCCAGCCGCTGCAGGAGCTGCTGCGCGCCGGGGCGCTGCGCGTGTATGCCGACGACGCCGCGCGCTGCGAGGCGGCGCTCGCGGCGGCCGACCGGCTGGGCGCCGTGCAGATGGCGCTGCTCGCGGAGAGCGCCGCCGCGGGCGCCCACCGGCGCGCCGCGGGCGCGGGGACCATGGCGGCGTTCATGTCCCGGCTGGGCACGACGGCGGACGCCTCGATGGGTGACCTGGGACAGCTCGCGCTGCTGTTCGTCGACAGCGGCATCGTGTCGCGCATCGACGGCGTGTGGGGCTACGAAGTCGGCGATGCCGTGCGCGATCGCCTGCGCTCGCGCCTCGCGAGCGAGGTGCTGCGCGCGCAGGACGTGATCGGCGACCCGGGGCGCGACGAGTTCGCCTGCGTGCTGCCCGGCCTGGGCGGCGAGGGCGTCGCGGTGCTCGCGGCCGAGAAGGTGCTGCGGGCGCTCGACCAGCCGCTGTGGGTGGACACCGAGGAGCTGTACGCGCGGCCCGCGGTCGGCATCGCCCTGCTGCCCGAGCACGCCGCGACCGCGGTCGAGCTGCTGCAGCGCGCGAAGACCGCCTGCCGCGCGGCGCGCGAGCGGCCGCAGCGCTTCGCGGTGTACCAGGGCGAGCTGGAGGGCCTCGACGCGGAGCTGCTCATCTACGAGAACCGCCTGCGCGCCGCGATCGCGCAGGACGCGCTCGACATCGTGTTCCAGGCGCAGTTCGACGTGCGCACCGGTCTGATCGTCGGCGCCGAGAGCCAGCTGCGCTGGCGCGACGCCAACCTCGGGCCGGTCCCCGTCGGCAAGGCGATCGCGGCCGCCGAGTCGGCGGGCCTGGTGAACGAAGTCACGCTGTGGCTGGTGAACGGCGCGCTGCGGAACTGCCGGCAGTTCCGCGACAGCGCGGGCCTCGACCTGCGCGTGGGCGTGACGCTGTCGGCCAAGAGCCTGCGCCAGCCCGACCTGCCGGACTTCATCTCGAGCGCGCTGAAGACCTGGAACCTGCGCCCCAGCCGGCTCACGCTCGAGATCAGCGAGACCGCGGTCTTCGCGCACAGCCTGGAGTCGGTCGAGACGCTGAAGCGCCTGCGCGACCTTGGCGTGCGCCTGAGCCTGGACGACGCCGGCGCCGGCTACGCCTCGCTCGCCTGGCTCGCGACGCTGCCGTTCCATGAATGGCGCATCGACCTCGCGCACGTCGGCGACATCGTCGAGTCGCAGCCGCACCTCGCGCTCGTGCGCGCGCTCACCGAGCTCGCGCATCGGCTCAAGCTCGAGGTGCTGGTCGCCGGCGTCGAGGACGAGGCGAGCGCGGAGAAGCTGAAGACGATGGGGTGCGACATCCTGCAGGGCCGCCAGTACGGCGGCGCGCTCGAGTCGCCCGAGTTCATCCGCAACCACCGGGCGGACTGAGGCGTGCGTCCCCCGCATCCCGCAGGCGTGCGCAGCGTCGAGCTCGGCGTGGCCGACGTCGCCGCCGCGGCGCGCTTCTATGCCGACGTGTGGCGGCTGGCGCCGGCCGCCGCGCAGGGCGGCGCGGCCTGGCTGCGCGGCTCGGGACCGGCGCACCACCTGCTCGGGCTGCATCCCCGGGCGCGCCCGGCCCTGCTCTCGCTGGACCTCGCGGCGGCCGACCGCGCGACGGTCGAAGCCCTGTACGAGCGCGCGCGCGGCGCGGGCGCCGACGCGCGCCCGCCGGCGGCGCTCGCGGAGCCCGGCGGCGGCTATGCCTTCGCGATGCGCGATCCGGAGGGCCGCGCGCTGCGCGTGGTCGCCGACGACGCCGCGCAGCCCCCGCTGCCCGATCCCGCGGACCGGCCGCGCAAGATCACGCATGTCGTGCTCAACACGCCGCGCCAGGAGGAGGCCGCGCGCTTCTGGTGCGAGGCGCTGGGGTTCGTCGTCAGCGACCGCTCGCGGCTCACGTTCCTGCGCTGCAACGCCGACCACCACAGCGTCGCCTTCCATCCGGGCGAGCGCGCCACGCTGCACCACATCGCCTTCGAGATGGACGATCTCGACGCCGTGATGCGCGGCGCCGGCCGGCTGCGCCGGCGCGGGCACCCGGTCGAGTGGGGCATCGGGCGGCACGGCCCCGGCAACAACGTCTTCGCCTATTTCGTCGGCCCCGAGGGATTCGTCATCGAGTACACCGCGGAAGTCCAGCAGGTCGACGACGCCTACCGCCCCCGCGCGCCCGGGGCATGGGCCTATCCGCCGGGCGTTACCGACCTCTGGGGCCTCACGCCGCCCCCCTCCGCGCGCATGCTCGAGGCGCAGGACCGCATCGCCTTCGCGCCCGATGGGTGAGTACGGGGTCGGCCAGCCCCTCGAGCGCTTCGAGGACGCGCGCCTGCTGACCGGGAGAGGGCGCTTCGTCGCCGACGTCGCGCCGCCGGGCGCCCTGCACCTGGCGCTCGTGCGCTCGCCGCACGCGCATGCGCGCATCGCCGGCGTGGGCCTTTCCGCGGCGCGCGCCGCGCCCGGCGTCGCGGGCGTCTTCACCGTCGCCGAGCTCGAGGCCGACGGCCTCGGCACCACGCGCGTCGCCCTGCAGCGCAAGCGCCCGGACGGCGCGCCCATGTTCTGGCGCGCGCACCCGGGCCTGGCGAAGGAATTCGTGCGCCACGTCGGCGACCCGGTCGCGGCGGTCGTCGCCGAGACCGCGGCGCAGGCGAAGGACGCGGCCGAGCTCGTCGAGGTCGAGTACGAGGCGCTGCCCGCAGTGGCGCGCTCGCTCGACGCGCTGCGCCCGGGCGCGCCCGCCGTCTGGGCCGACAACCCCGACAACGTCTGCAACGTGTTCGAATCGGGCGACGCGGCCGCCACGACGGCCGCGTTCGCGCGCGCCGCGCGCGTCGTGCGCCGGCGCACCACGGTCCAGCGCGTGCACTCGCAGTACCTGGAGCCGCGCGGCGCGATCGGCGAATACGACGCCGCGAGCGGGCGCTATGCCCTGCGCATCGACGTGCAGTACCCGCATCGCGTGCGCGACCTGCTCGCCGCGGAGATCTTCAAGCTGCCGCCGGCGCGGATCCGCGTCGTGGCCGAGGACGTCGGCGGCGCGTTCGGCGGCAAGGGCTGGGCCTACCTCGAGCACCGGCTCGTGCTGTGGCTGGCGAAGAAGCTCCGGCGGCCGGTGAAATGGACCTGCGACCGCACCGAGGCCGCGCTCGCCGACGAGCACGGCCGCGACCTCGAGTCCGAGGCCGAGCTCGCGCTCGACGCCGACGGGCGCTTCCTCGCGCTGCGCGTGCGCAACGTCAACAACCTCGGCGCCTACGTTTCCACCGACCGGCCGCTGCTGCCGACCTTCGCCAACCTCGGCTCGCTCGTCGGCATGTACGCGTTCGAGGCCGCGCACGTCCACGTGACGGGCGTGTTCACGCACACCAGCCCGACGGCGCCGTACCGCGGCTCGGGCCGGCCCGAGGCGATCTACGTGCTCGAGCGCCTGGTCGACGAGGCCGCGCGCGAGCTGGGCATCGACCGCGTGGAGCTGCGCCGCCGCAACCTCGTGCCGCCTTCGGCGATGCCGTACAGGACGGCGCTCACGTTCCGCTACGACTGCGGCGAGTTCGAGCGGGTGATGGACCAGGCGCTCGCGCTGGGCGACTGGCGCGGCTTCGCGGCGCGGCGCGCGGCGGCCGCGCGCCGGGGGCGGCTGCGCGGCATCGGCCTCGCCAACGCCATCGAGCGCGCCGCCGCGCCGCCGGGCGGCGAGACCGTGCGCGTCGCCTTCGACGCCGAAGGCCGGCCCGCGCTTTACCTCGGCACCAAGAGCCAGGGCCAGGGGCACGAGACGACGTTCCGCCAGGTCGCCGCCGAAAAGCTCGGCCTGCCGCCGCAGGCATTCGAGGTCGTCGAGGGCGACACCGACCGCGTCGCGCAGGGCCTGGGCACCTTCGGCTCGCGCTCGGCGGCGCTCGCGGGCAGCGCCCTGTCCATGGCCGCCGACCGCATCATCGAGCGCGGCCGCGCGGTCGCGGCGCGGCTGCTCGAGGCCGCCGCGGCGGACCTGGTCTTCGCCGAAGGGCGCTACACGATCGCGGGCACCGACCGCTCGGTTTCGCTCGTCGACGCCGCGCGCGCGGAGACCCTCGACGAGCAGGCGGCCTTCGTCCCGGCGCAGGAGACCTTCCCCAACAGCTGCCACGTCTGCGAGGTCGAGGTGGATCCCGAGACCGGGCAGGTCGAGCTCGCCGCGTACTCGGTCGTCGACGACGTCGGCACCGTGATCAACCCGCTCACGCTGAAGGGCCAGGTGCACGGCGGCGTCGTGCAGGGCATCGGCCAGGCGCTGATGGAGCGCATGGCGTACGACCCCGAAAGCGCGCAGCTCGTCTCGGCGAGCTTCATGGATTACGCGATGCCGCGCGCGGCGGACCTGTGCGGCTTGGAGGTCGCGAGCCACCCGGTGCCGACCGCGCTCAACCCGCTCGGGGTGAAGGGCGCGGGCGAGGCGGGCACCGTGGGCGCGCTCGCCGCGGTGATGAACGCGATCGACGACGCGCTCGCTGCGCGCGGCGCGCGCGCGCCCGAGATGCCCGCCACGCCCGAGGCCGTGTGGCGCGCGCTTCGCCGCTAGCCGCCCAGGTAGTCGCTCTTGCCGAGCTCGACGCCGTTGTGGCGCAGGATGGCGTACGCGGTCGTGACGTGGAAATAGAAGTTGGGCAGCGCGTAGAGCGTGAGGTAGTCCAGGCCGGTGAAGGTCACCTCGCGCCCGCCGAGCTTGAGCACGACGGACTTGTCCTCGCTGCCGTCGATCTGCGCGGGCTTCACCGAGGCGATGAAGTCGCGCGTCTTCGCGATGCGCGCGCGCAGCTCGGCAAAGGTCTTCTCCACGTCCTCGTGCTTCGGGTTGTCGACCCCCGACAGGCGCGCGATGGCGCCCTTCGCGGTATCGCAGGCGATCGCGACCTGGCGCGTGAAGGGCAGCATGTTCGGGTAGAGCCGGCTCGCGGTCAGCACCAGCGGATCGATCTTCTTCGCCTCGCAGTGCGCCTCGGCCTTGCCGAGGATCG
>Ga0335085_10004819_pt1 | contig 22076 bp, 22 predicted proteins | sample Lox_Sample_45_FD_206712 | JGI IMG/M metagenome (GOLD analysis project Ga0335085, IMG submission 206712) | Soil microbial communities from Loxahatchee National Wildlife Refuge, Florida, United States - Lox_Sample_4.5 | ecosystem: Environmental > Terrestrial > Soil > Wetlands | place: USA...
GATTGCGCTCACGATCTCGAGCAGGTCGTTGATCCAGGTCATGTTCATGGCGTTGAGCTTGTGCGGACGGTGCAGCACCACCTCGGCTACATCGTCGTGCCGGCGCAGGATCACGCTGCGATCAGCCGCCGGCCCCTCCCGGGCGTCGACCGGCCCGCTCATGTGGCGATCCCAAGAGCTGCCACGCTACACGCCTCCCACGCGCCGGTGCTGCCCCGCCCAGTACGGCTCGCGCAGCACCCGCCTGAGCACCTTCCCGGTGGCGGTCCGGGGCAACTCGTCAAGGAAATCGACCGAGCGCGGCCGCTCGAAACTCCCCAATCGCGGTCGGCAGAAGGCGAGAATCTCCTCCTCGGTGCAGGTCATCTCGGAGCGCAGCACCACCACCGCCTTGACCGCCTCGCCCCACCGCGCATCGGGCACTCCGATGACCGCGGCGTCGGCGATCGCCGGATGCGCGAGGAGCACATCCTCGACCGCCCTGAGGTACACGTTCTCACCGCCGGAGACAATCATGTCGCTGAGGCGGTCCTCGATGAACAGATAACCGTCCTCGTCGATGCGCCCCACGTCGCCGGTGTGCAGCCAGCCGGCGCGGAGCGCGTGCGCGGTCTCCTCCGGACGCCGCCAGTAGCCGCTCATCAACTGCGGGCCACGCGCCAGGATCTCGCCGGGCGTTCCCGTCGGCAAGGGCGAATCCGCTCCGTCGATGACCTGCAGCTCGGTCCCGGCGGCGGGCCGACCCGCGGACAGCAGCAGCTCCGGCCGGCTCGCGAGCGCGAGCCGGTGATCGTCCGCCGTCAGGAAGGTGAGCGCCTGGGCGGCCTCGGTCAGGCCGTAGGACTGCACAAACCCGCAACCGAAGGCGTCGATCACGCCGCGCAGCGTGCTCTCGGCGATCGGCGAGGCCCCGTAGTAGATCGAGCGCAGGACATCGTAGCGGCGGTCCGCGACATTCCCGACGACGCTCACGATCGCCTGGAGCATCGCCGGCACCAGCGTGGCGACGCCGATCCGCTCCCCGTCGAGCACGTCGACGACCTGCTCAGGGTCGAACGCATCCAAGACGTAGACCGACCCGCCACGGCACAGGACCGAAAGGGCGGCCGGGATGACAGCAGCGTGGAACATCGGCAGCACGACGAGGCCACGGTCACCCGGGAAGACGGGGTGGGCCAGGCTGACCTGGACGATGTTCCAGCACACCGCGCCGTGGCTCAGCACCGCGCCCTTCGGGATGCCGGTGGTCCCGCTCGTGTACATCTGCCACAACGCATCGGCCGCGCCGACCTCGACTGCAGGCGGCGTCGCGGAACCGTCCGACAACCACCGATCGAGCGCGCTCCAACCCGGACGGTCGTCCTCGCCCTCGGCGACGAAGTGCCTGACGGCCGCGAGCTCGCCGCGGATCTCATCGGCGCCGGCGACAAAGTCGCGGCCCACGATCAACGCCGCAGGCTGGGCGTCGTGGAGGATGCGCAGCCACTCGGGCGGTGTCAGCCGGCAGTTCAGCGGCAACAGGACAACCCCCGCCTTCGCCGCGGCGAAATACAGCAACGGGTACCACGGGGCATTCCTGGCCAGCACCGCCACCCTGGTGCCCTTGCCGCACCCGATCCCGACCAGGTGGTTCGCCAGGCGGCTGGCGGCCGCCGCCGCCTCGGCGAAGGTCAGCGAACGCCCGCCGCCGAAGACGAACTCCGCTCCCGGGCGCTCCCGCGCCCAGTAGTCCAAGAAATCATGAAGCCGCATCGCGCCCTCGAGCAAATGAAACCTGCATCAGCAGTAATTCTCGTGTACTGCGCACGGCTGGCACAGCATCCGCGGGCTAATCCGCTTCAGGCGGCCTGTCCAACCGGACCGGCTCGGCGAGGAGGACCTGCCGCCGTCGTTTCCATGATCGCGGTCATCCGCTGCGGCCGAGCATCGCGAGGAACCGGGTCTCGGGCGTGGCGTCCGGCGGGACCGGCAGTTCGGAGGCGAGCGCGCCGACTCGCCGGAAGAGTTCCAGCTGCGGTTCGATGATCTGACGGCAAGCCTCCATGAGGCGGGCATCGAGGGCAGTGCTCTACCCGGTCGCGGTGGCCAGGTCCCAGCCATGGATGAACACGTCAAGGAACCGGTGCCCGGCGTAGACCGATCCTGGGACTGGCCCGTAGGAGACGGCGCAGGGCGCATTGAGAGCTCCGGGGCGGAGGAAAGCGGCCGCGGCGGCTTCCGCGGATGTGGCGTATGACCGGGCAGGGGCGGCGCCGAGCACGTCTCCGTCGAGGCGATCGCCTACGCTCTCGATGGTTGCCCCGGCGGCGAGCTCGGCCGCCCACAGGTTTCCTGAGACGACATGGTTGAGCAGGGCCCGCGCATCCCAGTCCTGGCAGGGTGTGCCGGCCTGCCAGCGACCGGGCGGGATGCCCGCCACGATGCGGCCGGTGATGTCCAGCGCCTGGGCGTGTAGTTCGGCGATGCCGCTCATGACGTTCCTCCCGGTGTCCGGGACCGGGCAGCGCGAGTGTGGCTGGTCACCAGCAGCGCCGCGATCCGTTCGGCGATCATGACCGTGGGTAGGTGGGTGTTGGCGGACGGGATGTCCGGCATCACGGAGGCGTCCGCCACGGTCAGGCTGTCGATCCCGTGGACCGCGCCGGCGGCGTCCACGACCGAGCCGGAGCCGGGCGCCGGGCCCATGGCGCACGATCAGCGCCTCGTTGCCGACCGCCTTACGCAGCGCCCACACGGCAGTGCGCAGGCTCGCGCGGGCTGCGGGCCCGCCACTGCCTGGCCACAGCTGAACCGCAACGGCCTCACGGTCATGGGGTCCCGGACGCAACGCGAGGAACGCGAGCAGCCGACGGCCCTGCGGCGGGAGCGAAAGCTGCTCGCCGTCGCGTTCCGCGGTCACACTCCCCAGCAGCCGCACCTGGAGCATGTCCTAACTGTAAGTCCGGTCGCAGATCCCGGTTTCGCCGTAGCTCTACGACGGCTCGCTGACCGAGTGGAGCGCCCGCCCCGGCCTGCCCCTCATCGCCGGCTGAAGGGGGGTGAAAGCCACCCCGTTCGGTACCCAGGGACGAGGATGATCCCGAACGGGTCAGTGTGCTACGGCCCCCGCCGGCGCGAGCCCGCGCCGAGGGACCGGCCCGAGCGCAGCGGTGCCGGTGCTGGTCAGCCGTCGCTTGGAGTGTGCCCGCTGACGTCGAGGGCCGCCGGGCTGGCCGGGTCGTCGCTGATGATCCGCAGCGCGGCCGTGACCCGGCCGGCGGCCTGCGGCCGGAACCGGATCGGGACGGTGAGGGAGGTCCCGGGTGCCACGACGAGCGGGAATCTATTCACCTGGGGAGCTCGGAACGCCGGGGAGGCGGAGCTGATCTCCCGGATGTGCAGCGGGCATACCCCGGCGTTGTTCAGCACGAGGTCGCGGTCGACGAACTCCCCCACGCAGACGTCGCCGAAGTCACCCCGATCGGCGATCACGGTCTGCAACCTCGGAATCCCGCCGAGCCCGACGGCGATCAGGTCGACGGTGGGGGCGTCCGGGTCGTTGCTCACGATCCGGATCGTTGCCTTCTCCTGCGTGCCCGGGGTTGTCGCGGCGAACGCGACGGTGAAGTCGACGTGCTCGCCCGGCCGGACCTCGACCGGGGTGCCGGGATTCTGCGACACCTCGAACCCGGCCGAGCCCATCAGCCGCTGCACGCTCGTGATCAGCAGGGGGGCCGACGTGCCGACGTTGAACACCTCGAGGGTGCGGTAGGCGATCTCGTCGCCGCAGGTGGTTCCGAAGTCGAATTCGGCCTCCGGATCGACCGCGATACTCGGCCAGTCCGGTAGGACGAACCGGAAGACGCCGCGCCCGAAGGTGGCGGCCTCCAGCACCTGTGATCCCCGGCCGATCACCAGGTCGGTGACCGGCGCCCGCGGGAAGCGCAGGTCGTCAAGCACTGTCCAGGTGGCGCCCCGGTCGACCGAGCGCAGGACGCCGCCGACGTCGGTTCCCACGTAGATCGTCGTCGGGGTGTCCTGGCCGTCGAGGGCCAGCGCGCCGAACGGGGCGTCGAGGTCGGGCGAGATGTCGGTCCAGCTCGGCGCGGTGAGGGTGGTCCGGAACACGTGACCGGGCAGGCCGGTCCCGTTGAACCCGCCGAGGACCGCGTAGATCACCGAGGCGTCGTTGGGGTCGAACTCCACCCGCAGCACGGGGCGGGAGGGCAGGTTGCGGGTGATGTCGGTGAACGTCGGCGTCCGCGGGGTGCGCAGCGCGTTCGTGGAGACGAGCACGGTCGGCGGAATCCGCCCGTTCGCCGCGACGACGTTGTTCGAGTCGCTCGGCGCCACCGCCACCACGGCGGTGAAACCCCCCGCGGCGGCGATCGGGGTCAGCTGGCGCCAGGCGGTCCCGCTGGTCCCGGCGTTCAGGGTTTGGTACAGGTTCTGGGACCCGCTTACATAGAACACGTCCGCCGCGTTCGGGTCCGCCGCGAGCTGGGGCTTGAATTTCCCGTTCTCGGCTCCGCTGGCCGAGAACGGGGTGACGTCGGTCCAGTTCGCGCCGTCGTTGTCGGAGAAGAACACCTGGCTCTGCGGCTTCGGGGGTGACTGGTTCGGGCCACCGGGGTTGTTCTTCGAAGCCATCAGCGTGGCCGGCGTCGGCCCGGAGTAGACGATGTCGAAGCCGTCGCCGCCACGGACCCGCCGCCACTGTGCGCCGACGTCCGTGACCGACGAACCGTTGTCCTGAAACGCCGCGGCGCTCTCGGTGGCGGTGGAGTCGGGTTTGATGTCGAGGTTGTAGACGAGCGCGATCTGCAGCCCGCCGCCATTGTGGTTATCCCAGGTCACACCGCCGTCGTCGGACCGGAAGACTCCGCCGTCGGTACCGCAGTACACGGTGGCCGGCGCGGACGGGGCGAAGGCCCAGGAGTGGGTGTCGGAGTGCATGCCGGAGAGCGTGGTGAAGGTCGTCCCCGAATTCGCGGAGCGGCCCTGGTTCTGGCAGCCGAGGAGCAGCACGTCGTTCACGCCGTCGCCGGGCGATGTCGGGTCGACGGCGAGCGCCATGTTGTACCCGCCCTGGGTCGTGCCCAGGGCACTCAGGGTGGTGGCGTTGGCCTGCAGGGTCCAGGTGGCGCCCTGGTCGGTGCTCATGAACAGCCCGATCGGATCGAACGGCGTTCCGGCTGGCGGCGGCGTCTTTCCCGCGGTGGCGCCGATCGCGACGTAGAGGACCTGGATCCCGCGGCGCTTCGGCGGCGAGGTCGGAGGGGCCAGGTCGAGCACGACCTGGTTCAGCCTTAGCGTTATCCCGGGCACCGGGGACAGCGCCGTGGCGACCGCGGATGTGGTCGCGCTGAGGATCCGGGTCCAGTTCTGGCCGCCGTCCGTGGACTGGTATACGCCTTGCTTGTCGATCCCGGCGTAGAGGATCCGGTTTCCGGCCGGCGACGTGCGGTCCAGGACGAGGGAGCGAGCGTCCCCGACGCTGCCGGTGCCGAGGGTCCAGTCCAGGCCGCCGTTGGCGGACCGCCACACCCCGTTCTTGGCGGCGGCATAGACCACCGACGAGTCCGCCGGGTCGACGACGATCGTGTTGATGGGCGTTCTGACGAAGGTCGTTGCCGCGTTGCCCGTGTTGTCGGCCGGGTAACCGGAGCCGAGCAGCACCCAGGATGCCCCGCCGTCGGTCGACTTGAACACGCCCACCGCGATCGCGTCGTTCGGCGCGAGCGTCCGGGGGCCCGAGGCGGCGTAGATGATGTCCGCGTCGTTCGGGTCGATGGCCACCCCGGCCGGCTCGCCGATGGCCAATGAGATCTGTGCGGCTTCCAGCGAGGGCTGCCGGTCGAACAACGGTCGCCAGCTCGCGCCGCCGTCCGTGGTCTTCCACACCCCGCCGCAGGCCGCCCCGAGGTAGGCGACCTGGCTGTTCTGGGGATGCACGGCGACCGCGTTGATCCGCCCGTTGTCGCGTTCGTTGATCGGGCTCGGACCGATCGGATGCCACACCCGGCCGACGATGGTCACGATTCAGCCCCGGCGTCGTCCGGGCGCGGTTCCTCGTCCGGCGGCGCTGCCGGCCGGGATGCCCGGCCGATACCTGGCCGGGTCCGGACGGCGCCGGGCAGCCGCTGGAACTGCTCGACCGCGCGCTGGTAGGCCTCCGGGGTGGCCGGGGCGCCGCCGGCGACGCGATGCTCGAGATAGGCCTCGTTCAGCCGCACGGATTCCTCGTCCTCGAAGAACTCGTCATCGTCGGGCGCCTGGCCGGGGGGCGGGGGGCTGTCGTCGGGTGGTTTGCGCTGACGTGAAGGCATGCTCATCCCTTCTCGCGGCCGTGGCCGGCCGCGTCTGGCACCGGGGATCTTGGCCGGACCTCATCTCTCTGCGAGCCAGGCGCGGCGCCATTCAAGCCGGGCACCGAGGACAAGCAACGAGGTGACGATGAGAAGGATCACGACGACCAGCCACTCCGCTGATCCGTTGCCCTGGTCGGGATCCACCCCGAAGATGATCTCGATCCAGTCATGCCAAAAAAACGTGATAACGGCGGCCGCTCCCGTGATCAGAGCGAGGACGGATTCCAGCCAGAATCGATGACGCAGGCCCGACGGCATGCCCCCCCTTTCATGGCATCATGTGACCTTCTTCGGGTAAAGATGATCATCAATACCTCGCCCATTGGCGTTTTCTACGGTGCGCGGTCGGCGTGGCGCGCCGGAGGCTGACGCCAGCCGACCGGCGGCACAAGGCGGGGCCGGGGCTGCCAGCGCACCGCGAGGGCGCCGTCCTCCCGCTTCATACCGGAGGCTCCTGTGGATCGATATACCGGAGGCTCCTGTGGATCGATCGCGTATCCATTGAGGAGACCGTACGCTGCGGCAACTCCCGGGGCACCGGGTGAATCACTGGGTTTTAACCACACGGCCCCGGCGATGTTGGGTATGGCGACTGGCCTTCGTCCGGTCACGGGACTGACACTGCTCCGCTGCCGCTATCCCCGCCAACGTCATGCGCAAGGGAACGGAGCCGCTCCCGCCGCGCCGCCCGCCCCCGCTTGTGGTTCACAGGACACCGAACCGGTCGTAGGCAGCTCGCAGCGTGCTGCCGGCCTCCAGCGCGTCCCGAAGGGCGTGCTCCTTTGATGCCTTGGCCAGGGCCCGGCTGATGGTCTCCTGGATGAGCTCGGCGGGGATGACGACGGTCCCGTCGTCGTCGGCTACCACCAGGTCACCGGGCCGGACCGGCAGGCCGCCGATGACAGCGGGCTGCCGCCACGCGGTCACCGCGGTCCGGCCCTTGCAGTCCAGCGGCAGTGTCCCCCGGCACCACACCGGGTAGCCGAGGGCGGCGATACGGCGGGCGTCGCGGCAGTACCCGTCGATCAGGGTGCCGCGGGCTCCGCGGGCGCGCGCCGCCACCGAGAACAGCTCGCCCCAGCAGGCAGCACGGGCCGATCCGCCCGCGGCCACCAGGATGACTTCTCCGGGCCGGATGTCGTCGAGCGCACTGATCTCGCCGGTGTAGGGCTCTTCAGGGATCCGGTGGATCTCGGTGACCAGGAACGGGTTGGCGGGACCGGCGATCACCTCACCGCGGCTGAGCGGCCGGATGGCCGGGTCAAGGACATGGCCACGGTGCCCGAGGTCGTCGAGGATGTCCGATACGACCGCGGCGTACAGCCGGCCCGCCGCCAGGTCCGGTGGCATGCCGCTGCCGTCGGCGGCGCTCATCCGCTCTCACCTACCAGGATCTTCAGGTGCCTTTCCGGTTCGTCCCGCAGCAGGGCAAGCCCGCCGGTCACCGCCGCGGCGAGCGGGATGCGATCGGTGATCAGCGGCGCGGCTTGCACCGCCCCGCCGCCCAGCAGCCGCAGCGCCTCCCGGAAGTCCTGGTCCCATACGTGCGACAAGGACCCGATCAGGGATTTCTCGCCGCGGATGAGGTCCATGGGCGCAATCGGCGCGGACTGGGTGACGATACTGAGCAGGACGGCCCGCCCGCCGGAGCGCAGCGCCTGCAGCGCGGTGCCAACGGCGCTCGCGGCGCCCGCGCACTCGACGGCGACATCAGCCTCCAGCGCCCCGGCCTCGCCGGGTGGCACCGCCCGGCGAGCACCGAGACGGACCGCGAGGGCCCGGCGCTCCGGCCAGGGCTCGACGACGGCCACGCTGCCCGCGCCGAACGCGGCCGCCGCCTGCACCGCCATCAGCCCGACGGCGCCCGCCCCCACCACCGCGACCCGCTCGCCCGGACGCAGCCCGCCCCGGCGCAGCGCCCGGACGGCCACCGCCAGCGGTTCGGCCAGCGCCGCCTCATCATCGGCCACCGCGTCCGGGACCGGCAGGCACATCCGCGCGGGCGCGTTACACAGCTCCGCGAGCCCCCCGTCGCCGTGCAGGCCGAGCGCTCCCAGCGCCGGGCACCGGGTCACCTCGCCGCGCTGGCACCAGTAGCAGGTACCGCAGGACACGATCGTGTCGACGGCCACCCGCTGACCCGGCCAGGGCCCGGCCACCCCAGGGCCGGCCGCCACGACCACGCCGGCGAACTCGTGCCCGAGGACCAGCGGCGCCCGCGCCCCGGTGACCGGATGCGGCGCGGCGGCCGGGATGAACACCGGCCCGCTCAGCCATTCCTCAAGATCGGTCCCGCAGATACCGCACCACCTCACCCGGAGCTGCACCTCCCCGGGCCCCGGCGGCGCCGGCGGCGGCACCTCCTCCACCCGCACGTCACCCCGCCCATGCCACCGCACGGCCAGCATCCCAGGCACCTCCCTCCGGTCGCGCGAAGCCAGCAGCCTCCACCACGTCGCGCAGCTCACCCGCCGGCGGGCACCGCTACCGGAGCCCGCTCAGCCGGACCGCGGGGCCAGCCACCGCCGACGCCCACCTGCACAGCGCCGCCCCTCCCCCCGCGCTGCCCGCTGGGCTGACGCGACCGGCAGCCAGGACCGAAGACCGGCAAGATCCGTTTATCACGAACATCACGACCCTGAAAACAGGGTCAAGCCCGGCACGCGCCCTGCACATCCTCACGCTGTTCATGAACCTCCTCCGGGACAGCAAGCCCGCCTCGCCGCCCGCACCGCAGCTGAAGCGCATCCAGGTATTCGCCAGCCCAAGCGCGGCGGCTGCCGTCATCGTCGGGCGCACCTCGAACGGGCGCAGCGAATACGCGCGCCGGCGGCGAGATATCCGCAGACATTTCCTGGCGCGCAGAAAATCTGATTATGTGCGATAGGCATGGTGCATGCTGACCTGACTTGGCTATTTTTGATGATGATCAGGAGCAGATGTTCTGATACGCTACGCCCGGCGCGTATTGTGCCCATTGGGCAGCTGTCAGCGGACGGCCTGCCCATTTACACAGGTACGGTACTGCGTTCACGAGATAAGCGAGGTGCCACAGTTTCGTACCGGAGTTTGTGCTGTCGATCAGTGTTTCGCCGTCCGGGCTGAACGCCAGCGTCCCGACCGCCTCGTTGTCGGTGGGGCTGGCGAGAGGGTTCCCGATCGGCTGTCGGGTGGGGACATCCCACAACTGCACCGTGCCGTCATCCCTGCCGACAGCAAGCGTTGTGCTGTCGGGGCTGAACGTCAGCACGTCGATCGAGTTAACGTTCCCGGTGAGCACTAGGGGAGTACCGATCTGCTGATGATCGGCTAGGTTCCATAGCCGTACCTCCCCGTTGTCGTAGCCTGCGGCCAGGGTCTTGCCGTCCGGGCTGAACGCTATCGAGTCGATCGGGTCTGCGCTGTTCATAGGCGCGCCTACCTGCTGGTGCGTCGCCACGTTCCACAACCGCGTGGTCCCTTCGTCGGCGCCAGTGGCGAGGAGCTTGCCGTCTGGGCTGATTGCCACGGTGTCGATGGTGTCGCTGTCAGTGGAGAAGGTGCCGATGAGCCGCTGGGTCGCCACATTCCACAGCTGGGCCGCACCGTAGTCGAAGCTGGCAGTGGCCAGGGTTCTGCCGTCAGGGCTGAACGCGAGCGAGACTGTCTCTGAGGCTCCCTGCGTGTCACCGGAGTAGGGCAGGCGGCGGCCGATCTGGCGCCGTGTGGCCACGTCCCATAGCTGTACGGTGCCGTCGTTTCTGCCTACGGCGAGTGTCTTTCCGTGCGGGCTGAATGCGGCTGAGCCGACACCGTCGGCACCGTTAGAGGGAACCGTGCCGGTCCGCTGGCCGGTGATGATGTTCCACAGCTGCAGTTGTCTTGGGTGATGCGGGACGTTGGCGGCCAGGTTTCCGCTGACCGGATTGAATGCTATCGAGCCGATGTTTCGGCTGCTGGTGAACGGGCTCTCGAGGGCTGTATCCCAGAGATGTACGGTGCCGTCGTCGTTACCGGTGGCCAGGGTCTGGCCATCCGAGCTGAATGCTATCGACTCAACTGCGCTGGTGCTGGTGAGAAGGGGACCGACTGCCTGCCGAGTTGCCAGATTCCAGATCTCTGTTGTGCCTTGACCATTGCCAATGGCCAGGGTCTTGCCGTCGTGGCTGAATGCCACCGCGTTAACCACTTTTCCGGGATCGGCGGAGCTTTCAAGGTTGGTGGTATGCCTGCGGGTAACCACGTTCCATAGCTCGACGCCGTAGCCGCCGATGGCCACAGTCGTGCCGTCTGGGCTGAGCGCCACGGACTGCTGACGCGGATTCGCGATACCGGTAAGGACGAAAGGGCGGCCGATCTGTTGGTGGGTGGCTACGTTCCACAGTTCCACTGCTCCCGCGGCGCTGTCGCTGGCGGTGACCGTAGCGAGAGTCTTCCCGTCAGGCCTGAATGCCATCGCCATGACCGAGCTCACGGTGCCATCCGACTCTATGCCCCCCGCGAGACTGATTGAGGTACCCATCCGCCTACGGTGCGCGACATTCCAAAATTGCACAGTGCCGTCATTCCTGCCGATGGCCAGTATTGTCCCGTCCGGGCTGAACTGCACTTCCGAGACCGAGGTGAACTCGGTACGGCCGGTATTGAGATCGCCGATGTGATGGTGGGTGGCTTTATCCCATAGCTCCACAGTTTCGCCCATGCCGATAGCCAGGATCCTCCCGTCCGGGCTGAATGCCACGGGACCTACTCCGTTGGCGGCGTTTGGACCGGTGACAGGGTCACCCAGCTGCTGGCGGTCACCCACATCCCATAGTTGTACAGCACCGCTGCCCCCGGTTCCGGGGTCGCCGACGGCGGCTAGCATCTTGCCGTCAGGGCTGAACGCCACCGTGGTAGCCGTGCTGGCCGCGCCGTTGAGAATACCGACTTGCGGCAGTGCCGCGGCGTTTCGCATGGCGTATCTGGCCTGGTCAGAAGGATCAATGCGCCAGGCCGCGACGGCTTCCTGCCGCGCGAGGACAGGATCGGAACTGCTCGTTTCCTTGCTGTCAGCTATCAATTGGTTTGCTACCGCCGCGGCATGCGCGCTGACGAACTCCCGGTTGGTGCGGGCGGTCGCGGCATGCGCGTCGACAAGCTCCCGGTCGGCCCGGACAGTCATGGACACGACTACGGCTATGCAGGTAACAAGGACCGCGACGCTCGTGCGGACCGGGCGCCAGCGGCGAGCGTATCTGGAGGCCTGGCGCAGGGTGGCCGCCCAGTAGACGTGGACTCCGTCCGGGACGTGTACGACAGCGGCTTCATTGCTCTTCGGGGCGACAAGGCGCCAGTTACGTGCCCTGGCCGCTTCGATTTTCGCTTCCATACCGCCGACCGCGGCCAGTGCATCGCCGCTGGCGATGGCACCGGTGATAGCGCACCGCGGCCGCAGGCCGAGAAAAGCTGCGCGAATCGGTGTCCACGGTCGCCTGCGCGATACCCGTTTCTCAGTATGCTCTCGCAGGGCGATGGCAAACGCCGCGGCCAAGGAACCGCCCCCTATGGAGGGCACAGGAACCTCGCCCTCGAGGGTGAGCCGCCACATTACACAGTGGTCCACGGTTCGGCTGCGGTTGGCGTACGACCAGGCACTGGCCAGTGCGCAGGTGAATTCCTCATCGGCGCGGGTGAAGCTCATTGCTTCCGGGTCGGGATACAGCCCGGCCGGTCCTGCGGGAAATTCGCGGATCTCCAGAACGCCGGACGTCCCGCCTGCAGTACCCGCTCTATCGAACAGCACTGGGACGCGGGTGATATTGCCACGCCGCGGCCGAACGCCGGCCAGCCGCAATGCAGTCAGCACCACCATCGCCCAGGCGCCGCCGCCCTGCCGGTCGTCCAGTACGCGCATTATGACGCGAAGCCGCCGGCGGAGCGACGGATCCACACCTGACAGGATCCTGTCCAGGGCCGGGCCTGCCCCGGAGGAGGCCGGCACGAGCAGCCCGGCATCAGCCCAGTGGCGCATTGCGGGACGCAGTATCAACCGCAAGTCCTGGCCGGATACCGCGGCGAGCGGATGCCGCCCGTCGCTCCCGTCCGCATCGGCGATATCCGCCGCCATGACCTGCGCGACTGCGCTGGTCGCGTGGATGGCCGCCATGAAGGAGCGGCTAGCATCTTCAGAGCTAGCCTGCTCGTCAGACAAGTGCCTGAGACGCTCGTGGGCGGCCGACCAGTCCGGCTGGGCGCGAACCGCGTCCTGGCAGTACTGCCACCACAGCCGTTGGGCTCCCACCACCGCGTCGAACTGCTGTTTCGGCGTTTTGCCAGAAAGCCGGTCCGCCAGCTCCTGGAACGCAGATACGGCCTGCACTTCGGATCCTCCGGGTACTTCTTCCTCCTGGGCGCTTCTGCCTGCGGTCTGCGGACCGCAATCTTGCGGTCTGCTCCGCCGAGGTCGACGAGGAAACCGGGCGGCGCTCCCGGTAGGCCAGCTAGCGGATTCCCGTCCGGGTACCTTAGCTGAGCCCCTGAAGCTCCCGCTCGATCACTCGATGAAGGTCAGGCACCAATTCGCCGATTTCGCGCCATGCGCGCCTGGTGACGTTGTTGGCGGCGGCCTGTACGGAATACGCGACACGGTCGACACCCCAGGTCACGATCTCGTCCGGCCGCACCGCAGACGCTTCCCAAGGCGAGACAAGAGAATATCCGCTCAGATGGGCCAGTCCCGTCGGCCGGGCCGGGATCACCACGAACCCCTCGCCTCCGCTGACCATCCCATAGCGCACCACGATAGCCAGCGGAATTTCCTCCGGCGCGCTTGCCACGATCTCGAGGAGATAATCGTCGCTACCGTGGCGGTGCAGGATCAGGTTCACGTGCGCGTCTAGCAGTATCGCCGTCAGGATGGCGCTGGTTTCGAGCCGCCCAGCCGCCGCTAGCTCGGCTGGCGGGCGAGGCAGAGGCAGGGCAAGGCTGTGGCTGTCCTGTGAATACGAGCGGCGTCCCTGCGGACGGCGCAACTTCCAGTCGCCGGCGGGGACGTGGACGAAAATCGCGGACCCATCAGTAGCCAACGAGGTGATGAAGTACTCGTTGTTGACCTCAAGTGCGATCGTCGTGGCATCGGCTCTCACTGGACGCCCGGAGATCGAGGTGACCTTGATGCTTACGGTGAATCGACCGTCCTGAGGTGCGGCCCGGAAGTCCAGGATCACACCCTCTGTCTCAACTCGGCAGGCCCGGCGTGCGGGACTGGGCATGGCATCCCGGACCGCGATCAGTAGCGCTTCGAGTTCCTGATCGTTCAATATGTACGCGGCCGCTCCTTCTGCGCGGGGTTCGAACCACACAGAGCCGAGGTCATGCCCGGCGGTCCGGTGCACATCGGAATCCAGGGCAGCGGCCAGACGCCGTAGCAGGACGACACTGGGCTCGGTGCCGCCTTCTTCGATGCACTCGAGCTCATCGACGGTCATGTCAGCCCGGCCGGCCAACTCGGCGATATCAAGACCCAAGGCACGCCGCCGGTCATAGACCGCCTTGCCAAAGGCCAGGGCCTCACGGATGGCGATCCGCTCCGGATCGTCGGCCTGCTCTGGCGGGCGGGCCCAGCGGGTGTGGTAGCCGGCCATCACACCCGCCTTTCGTAGGTTTCCGCCGCGGGACCGCGGTGGTCACGTTCGCACACCTTCTGCGCCCGGACCGCCCGGTCGATCTGCCTCTGGTCGTGTTGCCTGGTCTTCCGGAACGCGGTCAGGAGCACAATTGTCCCCTCAGGAGTACACCAGTACGTGATTCTGGCCGCAACATTACGCAGCCGGATCCGCAGTTCCCAGACCTGTCCCTCCAGATGATCAGACCACGGGCCGCCGAGTTCGATGCCTTTCTCGGCGAGCATGCCGCAGATCTCGTCGGCTCGCTTGAAGTCGCTGTCGCTGAGGCTATCCAGCCACCCACGGACCTCGGGTTCGAGCTCGAAGTCATACAGGCGCCATATCCTGCCGCTCACGCTTGGCCAGGGTAACCGGGTAGGCAGCCGGCCGCAGCCTGATCTCAACATGATCTTGCCCGGTCCCTCAGTCGAGACGATAGCTTCCCGCAAGCTCGATGTTCACTTGCTCCACGTGCCGGGCAGTGCTGTGCAGTCAGCCTACGCAGCCATCGACGCCACCTCGCGCCCACAGTCCGATCCAGCAGGGCACTGTTGCATGGAAACGCCCGTCCGGGTCCTGGTAGGTGACGCCGCCGTTGGCCTGCCAGTAGTCGATCTGGGCAACCGGGCGGGCACCCGCGGCGGCGAGCCTGGCCTGCATCTGCTCCCGGGCCGCCGCATCCGGCCGGTAGAACACCAGCTGGTCCAGCCCGCCGCCCGGGTACGGTGCCTGCCCGGCACGGACGATCTCCAGGTGAACCTGACCGCCCGGCAGCCCCAGGATGGTCCCGTCCAGGCCATAACTGTCATGGAAGGTCTCCAGGACCGGCAGCCCGATGGCGTCCCGGTAAAAAGCGACCGTCTCCTCGTACCGCGCGCTCCACCGCACGACCCGCAGCGCGCCTACGGAAAGGTGCGCTGGCCAACGTGCCTGCGGGGGCTCTGTGCCCATGGCGGCAGTCTTTCACCCTGCCTGGCTGCTTCAGCCTCCGGGCGGCAGCAGGTACCTCCGCCGCCGGCTCCCGGGGCCCACCACACGCCCTGCCGCCGACCCCGGCAAGCAGGCTGCACTACCACCTCGCGGAATGAGCGCGCTTTCAGCCACCATGCTGCATTGGATAACTATGCAAGCCGTTCATTGCCGGTGCCTTCATGATCGTGCACAGTTCCGGTCATTATTTGTCCCAAACTGCTCACGATCATGGTCCACCACCCCGACCAACCGGAAATACCCGGTCTCTTCATGCTAATCAATGCATAAACATACGAGCGCGCTGCGCCCGGTCGTCGGCAGATCCGGATGTCGGTTCATGTCATTAGCCATGCTCAGATCCGCCAGTTGGGTGCGACACCTGTTGCCTGGCCGGCCAGGATAGAGGCCGGGCTAGGTACCATCCGGCGAGACACCGAGCCATCCCGGCCCCAGCCGAGGCAATGCCTTCCGGGCCTCGTTTATCTCACCAGCGTTCGGCACTGACCGGACGTCGCCCGCGGCGGGCATACTCACCACCCCGCCCCGGTCCCGCCAGGCTGCCCGGGATCGAGACCGAGATGAACCGCGGCGTGATCGTCACGGCGGATGGCGGTAATACGGTCTGGCCGCTGAGGATGACTGGCATTAGCCAGGACCACGGGCTCCAGCCGCCCGGCGCCTTCTGCAGAGGGCGCCGGGCGGCTTTCGCTTAGCTCGTGTGGCGGGGGCTCCTGGGCCGACGGTCGCCGCCCGGTCAGTCGAGGTAGTCGCGGAGGACCTGGGAGCGGGAGGGGTGGCGGAGTTTGGACATGGTCTTGGACTCGATCTGGCGGATGCGCTCGCGGGTGACGCCGTACACCTTGCCGATCTCGTCCAGCGTCTTGGGCTGGCCGTCGGTCAGCCCGAACCGCAGGGACACGATGCCAGCCTCGCGTTCTGACAAGGTGCCGAGGACGGAGTGCAGCTGCTCCTGGAGCAGGGTGAAGCTGACCGCCTCGCTGGGCTGGATCGCCTCCGAATCCTCGATCAGGTCCCCGAACTCGCTGTCGCCGTCCTCACCCAGCGGGAGGTGCAGCGAGATCGGCTCCCGGCCGTACTTCTGCACCTCGATGACCTTCTCCGGAGTCATGTCCAATCCGGCCGCCAGCTCCTCCGGCGTCGGCTCCCGGCCCAGGTCCTGCAGCATCTGCCGCTGCACCCGGGCCAGCCTGCCGATGATCTCGACCATGTGCACCGGAAGGCGGATGGTGCGGGCCTGGTCGGCCATCGCCCGGGTGATCGCCTGCCGGATCCACCAGGTGGCATAGGTGGAGAACTTGTAGCCCTTGGTGTAGTCGAACTTCTCCACCCCGCGGATCAGGCCCAGGTTGCCCTCCTGGATCAGGTCCAGGAACAGCATGCCGCGGCCCGTATACCGTCTGGCCAGCGACACCACCAGCCGGAGGTTGGCCTCTACCAGGTGGTCTTTGGCCCTCCGGCCGTCTTCGGCGACCCGCTCGAGATCAGTACTCTGGTCGGCACGCAGCATCCCGGTGCCTTCAGCGAGCTTCTGATCGGCGAACAGCCCGGCCTCTATCCGCTTGGCCAGCTCGACCTCCTGCCTGGCGGTGAGCAGCGGCACCTTGCCGATCTGGCGGAGGTAGTCCTTCACCGGGTCGGCCGTAGCGCCGGCGGCTGCCAGCCGAGGAGCGGGAAGGTCCTCGTCGTCATCGCCGGAAACCCACGACTCGCTATGGCTGGCAGAGCCTGGGCTTGTCATTTCGACGGGAATGGCTGGCTGATGGTAGGGAGCTCAGGCTGACGGGCCAGCCCAGGCGCATCTCGGCCGGGCGCGATCCCGGTCGCGATCCCGGTCGCGGGAGCGCACCGCGCCGCGCTCGCCACTTGCCTAGCTGACGACATCGGCATCCTCCTGAATGTGCAGGACAACAAGGCAGAACACACCATTGAACCCTTGCTGCCTGCCAAACTGCCGGAAGACAGTATTGAAATCAGAGCGGCTACCTTGTCCTCACACTACGCCGGTTCAGGGACGGCGCGGACGCTGTCAGGCGCGTCGACATCAGAGCTTGGTGAGCTTGTCGCATGGCGTCATGACCCGTACCCGGCACGAACCGAAATCGATGATCAGGCTGGTGTCAGCCTCGACGCTGGTGACCCGGCCGAGGCCGTACTTATCGTGTGTCACCTGGTCGTGCACGGCGAACTGCTCGGCGGGGGGAACGGGGGACGGGGCGAAGGGGCTCGTGGGCAGCAAGGGCCGGACAGCGACGCGGGGGGGTCTCACGATCATCAGCATGCGCTCCTATTCGCTCGCCGAGCCGCCGGTCTTCCGGAGGCACGGTCGCCGGACGACTGCTGCCCGACTGGGTTATGACGCCGTTACAGCCCGGCTCGCCGCTCGCGCCTGGCCCGTGCCAGCCAGGAGAGCCAGCACCTCGCCGACGGTCCGTTCCTGGCTGGAGGGTTCGGGCAGCGGGAGATGCACCTGGATGTGATACCGGTTGCGGCGGCCGTCCTTCTCCTTGATCACATACCCGGCCTCGACCAGGTCCGTGACGATGCTGAAGGCGCTCCGCTCGGTGATGTCCAGGCTGTCCGCAATATCGCGCAGACGCACTCCGGGATCGCGGGCGACCAGCAGCAGAACCCGGGCATGGGTGGTCAGGAAGGTCCAGCTCGGCACATTAGTATGTTAACAGTTTCCGGAAAAAGTTTGCTAGTTTTGCGCCTGAGGAGAAAAATACGGGCTGTCCTCGCCGGACAGCCCCGGGTTGCCGAAGGTTATCCCGCAGGTCCGGGGCAGGGCGCGCGCTAGTGCGGGCCGTAGCATCCCGACCCGTTCGGGATCATGCCTGTCCCGGGTACCGAACGGGTCGGCTGTCACGCTCCCTCAGCCGGCGACGGCAATGGTCAGGGCAGTCGGAATGCCCACCTGATGTGGCTGATCGGCACGGCTTTCTGGCGCTCTGGGCTCGCTCCGGAGCGGATACCGGGCGGGCCGGAGTCCCCGCGGTCGAGGGCCGAGCATGTTGCCCGATCCCTTGCTCGTTGACTGTGCCGCGATATCGTCGCAGCCAGTACATGGGTGTCCGCGGACGCCCCTATCCACCGGGAGAGAGGGGCTCCTGACATGGCCCAGCACCCGTTGGAGCCGCTGTCGGCGGATGAGTTCCGGCAGACCGCCTCCATCTTGCGCAGGGAAGGGCTCGTCCGGGACACGTTCAGGTTCGCGTCCATCGAGCTCAAGGAGCCGCCGAAGGGCGAGGTCAAGGCGTGGCGCCCGGGGGTGCGGTGCGGCGGACGTCATTCGCGGTCGTGTTCGACCGTGAGGACAACAAGACCTACAGGGCCACTGTCGACCTGACCGGCCGGACGGTGGTGTCCTTCGAGCACATCCCGGACGTCACGCCGAACTTCACCCTCGACGAGTTCCACGACGTCGATGTCGCGATGCGCCAGCACCCCGACGTGATCGCCAAGCTGGCCGCCCGCGGGTTCACAGCCGCCGCCGTACGGAACGGTCGTGGACACGAATACCTACGCGCCGTACCACCAGCACTTCCTGATCGCGCGACTGGACCTCGACATCGACGGCGACGCCAACACGGTGATGGAGACCGACTCGGCCGCCCCGCCGATGTCGGAGGACAACCCCTACGGCCTGGCTCTCGTGACCCGCTCGACCCCGATCCGCTCCGAGGCCCGGTCGGCGCGGGACTATAACTGGTCCACCCAGCGCAGCTGGAGCGTCGTCAACCCCGGCAAGGTCAACAAGTACGGAACGAACGTCGGCTACAAGCTGGTCCCCGGCGGATGCTTCCCTGCGATGATGGATCCGTCGGCGCCGCAGTACCTGCGCGCACCCGTTATCGGGCACACCCTCTGGGTCACCAGGTACAGCGCGGATGAGCGCTGGCCCGCCGGAGCCTACCCGACCCAGTCCGCCGCCGGCACCGGGATCAGCGAGTGGATCAAGGACGACGCACCGCTGGAGAACACCGACGTGGTCCTGTGGTACGTCTTCGGCATCCACCACATCACCCGGGTGGAGGAGTGGCCGGTCATGCCCGTCGACGTGGTGTCGTTCTGGCTCAAGCCCTCGGGCTTCTTCAACCACAACCCGTCCCTGGACGCGGCGCCGATGGAGCAGGCCTCCTCGAGTTCCGCGGCGGTGCGCGGTTCGGCCACGAGGGCGTGCTCCGGCTCCGCCGCCGGGCTCTCGTCCATGCCCAGGTCGGCCAGGCGCTTGCCGGTGACCTTGGTGAGCACCACGGCGTAGATCACGCCGACGCTGACCCAGACCAGGCCGGAGATGAGCGCGTCAGCGTGCAGGAAGCTCCACAGGATTTCGACAGCCTGCCCAGGTGGCATGCGATCGCGCCCGGCTTACCTTCGGGAGCAGTCACCAGCATGATGCCCGTCGCACGCGGGCCCCATTCATTCAGACGAACGTCTCGGTCGACCACCACTGCCGGACCCGCTCCTCCCCCAGCGCCGTGAACAGGGCCGCGGTCTGACTGGCCTGCGCCCGCAGCGCGACGATCTTGCGGTCTACGGCCGCGGGCCCCAGCCGCAGCGACACCGCGAGATCGGACGCGCGTGTGCGCAGCGGCAGGCCCTCGGCGAGGAAGATGTTGAACTCCTCGCGGGAATGCTCCCACGCCTGTGCGAATTCCTCGGTGGTGGTCGCGTAGAGCAGCCGGGCGCCGGGCGCCGCCGCGGCGTGGGCGGAGGTGGCCCAGGCAGACACGGTCTGGTGGTCCTCGTGCCCGGTCATCCCGTCAGGGCCGAAGGTGACGATCGTGTCCGGCTCGACGGTGCCGATGATTTGGGCGAGGTGCCGCGTGATCACGTCTGCGGGCTGGGCCGCGAGGGCGCCGTCCGGAAGGTCCAGCAGGTGGTGTTCGGTGACGTCGAGCGCGGCGAGCGAGGCCCGCAGCTCGTGCCTGCGAACCGCGCCGAGCCGGCCGGGCGGCCAGCCCGCGGGGTCGTCGGTGCCGCGCTCGCCCAGGGTCGCGGTCACGCAGACGACCCGGTTGCCCGCGTCGCGGGCGGCAGCCATCAGCCCGGCCGACAGAAACGTCTCGTCGTCGGGGTGTGCCCAGATGCCGAGCACGGTGCCGAGGCGGGCGGCGTCAGCGATTGGCGCGGATCCGCTGGACCGGCGAAGGAAAGCGGACATGGAACAGCTCCTCGGGAGATGAAGGCCCCGTGCCCGGGGCCCCAGGGGGTTCGCAGGCGAGCTGCCCGTCCTGGTGGCCGTCCAGGCGCTGGGGCGGCGAGGCAGGCGGGCTGAGGCAGGGGGTGTCCTTGTACCGGGTCGCGTACAGCATGATCAGTGCCGTGGCCACGATCTGGACCCCGCCGAGCACGATGAACACCCCGGCGTGGATCGCGATGGCGCGTGCCGTGGTCAGAAGAGAGGCCAGCAGCCATACCTCAAATGCCAGCCGGCTGATGCCAGCCGAGCACCGGGCCCTTATGAGGCGGGAAATCTGCGGTACGTAGGCCGCCCCGGCCAGCCCGGCGCCGGCAAAACCCGCGATCTCTGTGATGGTCAGCATCGCTGGCTGACTCCCTCCGGGAGCACCGTGAAGACAGCGCGATCATTCGCGCTAGGTTGAGCTGGGAAGACCGGTCTGGCGATCCCGTGCGCGGATGCCAGGCCACCATGTCCGCGCCGCCGGAACGGCAAGGCGCGGACATGGTGCGGCCCGCTCAGCCGCGGGCCAGGTCGATGGCGACCGGGACGGGGTTGCTGACGATGTCCCGGACCGGCGAGTAGCGGGTCAGGGTGGCCAGCTCGGCGAGCTGGTCGTCGTCGAAGTCGCCGGTCACGGTGATGGTGACCCGGATCTGCTCGTAGCCCGGGCGGACATCGCTGTCCAGGCCGAGGAAGCCGCGCAGGTCCAGGTCACCCTCGATCGTGGTCTCCACGCCGTCCAGCGCGATGCCGCGGGCGGCGGCGTGGTAGACGATCGTGCCGGACAGGCACGCCGCCAGGGCGTGCAGGACGTATTCGGCGGTGTTGGGCGCCCGGTTCTGGCCGAGCAGGACCGGCGGCTCGTCGGTGTCCACGGTGAACGGCCCGGTGCGGGTGGCGTCTTCCTGGCCGGCGCCGTAGAAGCCCTGGATCGTCGTGCGGCTGTAGCCGCCGTCGATCCAGTGGTTGCCGGCCCGGAACTGGAACCGGGCCAGCGCGGGGTCGGCGCTGACGGCCTCGATCGTCCCGGACAGGCGGTCCAGGTCGACGCCGTTGACGGTGCTGGTGACGTGCATGGTGAGCTCCTTGCGATTGGGGCGGGATGCCCGGCGCCCGCCCCGGGTCCGGGACGGCCGCAAATTAAGCACGATCGTTCGTGCTAAGTTGAACAGTACGACCGGTCGTGCTATGTTGTCAACATGACAACCGGCACCACGAGCCAGCGCGGCCGCGCGCCGCGGCACCCGCGGGCCGACGGGGAACGCACCCGCGGCGCGATCTTGCGCGCGGCCGCGTCGCTGGCCACCGTCGAGGGTCTTGAGGGCCTGTCGATCGGGAACCTGGCCACCGCGATCGGCATGAGCAAGAGCGGCCTGTACGCGCACTTCGGCTCCAAGGAGGAACTCCAGCTGGCCACCGTGGCCCAGGCGGAGCGGATCCTCGACGCAGAAGTCATCCAGCCCGCGCTCGCGGCCCGCCCCGGGCTGGCCCAGCTGGCGGCGGCGTGCGAGGCGTACTTCAGCTACCTGCAGCGCCGCGTTTTCCCCGGCGGCTGCTTCTTCGCCGCGACCGCGCTGGAAATGGGCAGCCGCCCCGGTCCGGTCAAAGACCAGGTCGCCGCCATCAACTCCGGCTTCGCCGCGCTGCTCTCCTCCTTCGCGGCCACCGCGATCGAGCAGCACGAGCTCCCCGCAAGCGAGGACCCCGGCCGGCTCGCCTTCGAGTTGCACGCCATCTTGCTGGGCGCCGACACCAAATTCATCCTCAACGACGACCCGGCCGTCCTGGACCTGGCCCGCCAGGTCATCCGCCACCGGCTAGGACTGGACAACGGCACGAGTCCCGGCCAGGCCGGTCCAGCACAGCAGGCGTAACCGGGTGCTTGCCAGAAGTCTCATCCGCGCAGGTTAAGCAGTTTCCGGT
>Ga0335085_10004821_pt1 | contig 22065 bp, 21 predicted proteins | sample Lox_Sample_45_FD_206712 | JGI IMG/M metagenome (GOLD analysis project Ga0335085, IMG submission 206712) | Soil microbial communities from Loxahatchee National Wildlife Refuge, Florida, United States - Lox_Sample_4.5 | ecosystem: Environmental > Terrestrial > Soil > Wetlands | place: USA...
GACTGGGCCAGACGAGCTCCGCGGGCTTCCGGCCAGTGCGATGATCATCAGCTACCCCGCGCCGGGCGGGCCGCAGCTGGTGCTGGCTGACGCCAACCCCGGCATCGGCGGGCTGAGTTCCGCCACGCCGCTGACCCTCGGGGAATTCCGTGCCCGGCCGGCCAAGGAACCGGCGGATCCGGCCGGTCAGGTAAGCCCGGCGGACGGCAGCGCATCGCCTCCGGACACGGCGGCCCCGCCCCCGGTCCGGCCCCCTCCTAACCTTGGGCCGCCGCCACGGCGCCTGGACTGGCGCCGCGGACGCTCCTGACAATACCCATCGCGAAGGTCCCAGTCCTCATGGGTCCCGGCTGTCACCTGAGCCTCAGGTGTCCCGTACTGATCCTGATCCCGGTAGCCCCGGCCCGGCACGATGTGAATCTGTGCCGGAGGCCCCCGCGGTCGCGGCTCCGGGCGTGGGCAGGACCGCGACCGGATAGCATCAGGCCGAGATGAGCACTAGCAGCCCGCCATCCCGGCGTTCCAGCCTTCCCCTCCGGGCCCGCCTGGCCACCACGGTCGGCGGCGCGGCGGGCCGCGCTTCCCGGCTGGCCGGCCGCGGTGACGGATCCGTCATCGGCGGGATCATCGGCCTGCGGCTCCAGCCCGATCTGCTCTCGCTGCTCGCCCGCGGACGGCAGATCGTCCTGGTGACGGGCACGAACGGCAAGACCACCACGACCAGGCTCATCACGGCCGCGCTGGAACCCCTCGGCCAGCAGGTCGCATCGAACGCGTTCGGCGCCAACATGGACGCCGGGATGGTCTCCGCGCTGGCCAAGGCCCCGGATGCGACCCTGGCGGTACTCGAGGTCGATGAGAAGTACATCCCGGCCACGCTGACGGCGACCAAGCCCCGGGTGGTCGTGCTGCTGAACCTGAGCCGGGACCAGATGGACCGCGCGGCGGAGATCTGGATGCTCGCCCGCCGCTGGCGGGAAGCCCTGGCCGCCGCCCCGGACTGCCGGGTCATCGCGAACGCCGACGACCCGCTGGTGGCGTGGGCCGCGGGACAGGCCCGCCAGGTCACCTGGGTAGCCGCGGGCCAGCGCTGGCACGACGACTCCTGGTGCTGCCCGAACTGCGGGTCGCACCTGCGCCGCGACGGCGAGGACTGGTACTGCGGCGAGTGCCCGAACCGACGGCCTCCGATCCGCTGGGCCCTGGTCGGCGACAATGTGATCGACCCGGTCGGCCGGTCCCATCCGCTCGACCTGGCGCTGCCCGGCCGGGCCAACCGGTCCAACGCCGTGGTCGCGCTCGCGGTCGCCGAGGTGTTCGGCATCAGTGCCACTCAGGCGCTCGGGCCGGTCGGGCAGGTGCGGTCGGTGGCCGGGCGGTACACGCAGGTCGAGCGGCACGGCACGGAACTCCGCCTGCTGCTCGCGAAGAACCCGGCCGGGTGGCTGGAGGCCCTCGACGTCTTGGTGCCGCCGCCGGTGCCTGTGCTGCTGGCGGTGAACGCCCAGACGCCGGACGGGAAGGACACCTCCTGGCTGTGGGACGTGGACTACCGCAGGCTGCGGGGGCGGCCGGTGTTCGTGGCCGGGGAGCGCAAGCTCGACCTGGCGGTCCGGCTGGAAGCCGACGAGGTCGCCTTCCACATGGTCGCGAACATCGACGAGGCGATCGAGCAGGCCCGCAGCAAGTCCGTGGATGTGATCGCCAACTACACCGCGTTCCAGCAGATCCGCGCGGCCCTTGGCCGCGTCGGCTGAACCAGGCGAGCGGAAGGCAGAGCTGACGATGGACGAACGCCGGGTAAGGCGCGCGGAGCGCGGGCCGTCGGCCGTCCGGCTGGTCTGGGTGTACCCGGACCTGCTGAGCACCTACGGCGACCGGGGCAACCTGCTCGTGCTCGCCCGCCGGGCCCGGCTGCGCGGCCTGCCGGTCGAGATCGCCGAGGTCAACTCCGACCAGCGGGTGCCCGCCGACGGTGACATCTACCTGCTCGGCGGCGGCGAGGACCTGCCGCAGATCCTGGCCGCCCGCCGCCTCGCGGCCGACGGCGGCCTCGCGGCCGCCGCGGGCCGGGGCGCCGTGGTCTTCGCCGTCTGCGCCGGTTACCAGATCGTCGGCACCGAGTTCGGCGGGGTGGAAGGCGAGCCCGTGCCCGGGCTCGGGCTGATCGACATCCGCAGCGGCCGCGGCGAGCGGCGGGGGGTCGGCGAGATCACCGCGGACGTCGACCCCGCCCTGGGCGTGGACCGGCTCACCGGCTTCGAGAACCACCAGGGCGTGACCCGGCGCGGGCCCGCGGTCAAGCCGCTGGCCACCGTAGTCACCGGCGTGGGCAACGGGGATGGGACCGAAGGCTCGTACTCCGGCCGGGTGGTCGGTACCTACCTGCACGGCCCGGCGCTGGTCCGCAACCCGGGCCTGGCCGACATGCTGCTCGGCTGGGTGACCGGGCCGCTGCCCGCCATCGACCCGCGGCAGGAAGACCTGGTGACCAGGCTGCGCGCCGACCGGCTGGCCGCCGCCCAGCCCGCCCCCGCCTAGCCCGGGTACCGGGTCCGCACGCAAAGAGTTCCGGCCTCTGCTGACTAGCGGTCGGCTGTCGAAATATATCGTACATTAATTCGATCGGCGGCGATTCGCTGCCCGTAATGACGGACCCGTTCGGTAGCTTGTTCTATGAAGGTCTTTCATTCCGAACGGGGTGGTGTGCATGCCTCAAGGACCGGCTTACGGAGGCACTGGGCGGGACGCGGATCCTGCCTGGCTGCCGGATGAGCCGGTCCCGACCCCGGACTGGATGAGTGCAGAGGACTGGGAAGCGTGGTGCGACGCCACCGCCGCGGTCGATGACGAGCCGCCTGGTTCCGGCTGGGATGACGAGGAAGCGGACGATCCGGATCTGGTGCCTGGGGAGAGGGTGCAGTGGTCGGCCGGGTTCGGCAAGGGCGGGGATGCGGACGGCCTGCCGGGCGGAAGCGAGCTGGGGTTCCTGGCTGACGCGGCGGCGGGGCCGGATGACCGGTACGCGGGCGCGACCGACGGGGAGCTCGACGGGGCGATCGCCGCCTGGGACCGGATCGAGGCGCACGCCTCCGCGCGGAAGCACCTGGCTATTGCGGAGTTCATCCGCCGGCGTCCCGAGCAGGGCTGCGAGCCCGCCGAGCCAGGCGGGATGCCGCAGCGGTGGGATGAGTTCGCCGTTGATGAGCTGCGGGTGCTGCTGGCCGAGTCGAAGGCCACGGCGGAGAAGCTGCTGGACCGGGCCCTAGCCCTGGCGCAGCGGCTGCCCGGCACCATGGCGGCGTACCGGTCGGGGAAGCTGCGGCAGTCCAAGGTGACCATCATCGTGGACGCCACCGCCCTCCTCGATGACGACGAGGCCCAGGCCGCCGAGGAGCAGGTGCTTGGCCGGGCGAGCCAGCTCACCCCCAGCGGACTGCGGGACGCCATCGCCAACGCCGTCATGGACGTCGCCCCGGAGAAAGCCAAGAAACGCAAGGAGGACGCGGCCAAGGACGCCCGGGTGGAACGGTGGGCCGAGGACTCTGGCAACGCGGCCCTGATGGGCCGCGAACTCCCCCCGGCCGAGGTCCTGGCGGCCGACCAGCGGATCACGGCGTGGGCGCACGAGCTGCGCAAGGGCGGCCTGGACGGGGACATGGACGTGCTGCGGGCCCGGGCCTACCTGGACCTGCTCCTGGGCAAGGACTCCCGGCCCTCTCCCGGGGGCGGCCCTGCGCAGGAGGACGTGGGCCCCGGCGGGTTCGCGGTGCGGGGCACTTTGACGGTGCCGCTGGCGGACCTGACGGGGGCGGCGGACCGGCCCGGGCAGCTGAGCGGGATCGGCCCGGTCGACCCGTGGCTGGCCCGCGACCTGGCGACTGCGGCGGCGCGGAACCCGCGGACGAGCTGGTGCGTGACGGTGACCGACGGGCACGGGCATGCCGCCTTCCACGGCTGCGCCCGGCCCGAACCCAAGAGCCGCCGTCCGGGACCCGGGGACCGCCCGGGACCGGGGAGACGCGGGAAGCGCGGGAGACGCGGCAAACCCGGGGCGGCGGCCGGGGCGGCGCGGGACGGGCCGCCGCCCGCCAGTCCCGCCGGTAACCCGGACCGGCGGGACGGGCCCGGGTTCAGCTTCACCCGCGCGGACCGGGACGGGCCGCCGGGCGGGCTGGGGACCTGGCGGCTGCGGACCCCCGGACCGGGACCGGACCTGATCGTGGAGCTCTACTCGCTGAGTACCGAGAACTGCGACCACCGGTTCCAGGCCAAGGGCCACGACCCAGGGGTCAGGCTGCGGCACCTGGCCCAGGTCCGGCACGCCACGTGTACCAGCCCGGTCTGTCGGCGGCCTGCCAGCCAGTGCGACTTCGAACATAATGTCCCATATGGGGCGGGCGGCCGGACGTGCTTGTGTAACGGCGGTCCGAAGTGTAGGCATGACCACCGGCTCAAGCAGCAGCCGCGGTGGAAGGTGGACCAGCTCCCGGACGGGACCTTCCGATGGACCACGCCGTCGGGGCGGGACTACATCACCGAACCGACCCGCTACCCCATCTGAGCCGTCGGGGGGTTTCAGTAGACCAGGGCCTGGGCGCCTTCGGTCATGATCTCGGCCACGAAGGTGGCGGCCCCGGCGATCCTGATGCCTTCGATCAGATCGCTGGCTTCGATGTCCCGGCGGGCCGCGCACTGGGTGCACACCGTGACCGTGCCCGCGGCCAGGACCCCGGCGAGCAGGTCGGCCAGCGGCGCGGCGTGCGGCAGTGAGAAGTCCTCGGCCCGGCCGGGCAGGCCGAACCAGGCCGACTCGCCGGTCAGCCACAGTGAGACGGAAACGCCGCTGGCGACCGCGGCTGCGGCGACCGTGAAGGCCTGGTTACAGCGCTCGGGGTCGTCCTTGCCGGCCGTGACCTTGATGACAAGCGAGCGCTCGGGCATGGCAGAAACTCTAGCCGTGCGGGCTCGGCCGGGAACAGGGGGCGCCCGGCTACGGCGTGCCCGGCTACGGCGTGCCGTGCCGCGGGGCGGCACGCGGCACCCATAGACTTGCGGGCTATGCACGGCATGCTGAGTGCGGCCATCTTGATCGGCATCTTCGCCGTGGTCGCGGCGGCCTGCCTGTACCTTGTCGTCCGGGTGTTCGCGGCTGGCCGAGGGCACACCCGAGGACAAGCCCAGGGACAGGCTCACGGTCACGCTCTAGGGCAGGAGGGGCACGGTGGCGATGCAATCTGACCCCGAGCTTCATCCCGACCTGAAGTCACTGAGCTTCCTGCTCGGGCGGTGGGAAGGCGCCGGTATCGGCGGATACCCGACGATCGAGTCGTTCCGGTTCGGCCAGGAGATCAGCTTCAGCCACAACGGCAAGCCGTTCCTCATCTACACCAGCCGGACCTGGCGGCTGGACGACGAGGGGCAGATCGGCCCGCCGCTCGGCACTGAAAGCGGGTACTGGCGGCCCCGGCCGGACAACCAGCTCGAGGTGATGCTCGCCCATCCCACCGGGATCGTCGAGATCTACCTGGGCGAGATAACGGGCACCAGGATCGAGATGGCCACCGACGTGGTCGCCCGCACCGCCACCGCCAAGGAAGTGACCGCCGGCCACCGGCTCTACGGCCTAGTGGGCGAGGGGGCGCAGGACCTGGCCTACGCCTACGACATGGCCGCCATGGAGCAGGAACTCCAGCCGCACCTGTCGGCGCAGCTCAAGCGCGTCAGCTAGGCGGAGTAGCTCGCGCCCGGGCTAGTCAACCCGGGGTCATGGGGTGAAGCTGATCCCATGACGCAGACCTGGCATGGCGCGATGCGAACGGCTCCGGAAGCAGGCGGACGAACCCTCGACGACATCGCGGACAGGTACGCCCGCGACGGGTACGTCATCATGCCCGGCGCCTTCACTCCCGCCGAGGTGGCGGAGCTGCGCGCCGAGGCCCTGCGCATCTGCCGCGGCGAGGTAGGCGCCGTGGCGGGGATGGAACCCGGGCCGCCGGACGAACCTGACGAGGCGGTCATCCGCCGGTACGCCTGCATCCACTTTCCGCACAAACTGTCGCCGCTGATGCGCCAGGCACTGGCGCACCCGGTCGTGGTGGCCGCGCTCACCCGCGTGATCGGGCCCGATGTGAAAGCGATGCAGTCAATGCTGTTCACCAAGGGCGAGGGCAAGCCGGGACAGGCCTGGCATCAGGACGAGTTCTTCATCCCCACCAGGGACCGGTCGCTGACCGCGGCGTGGATCGCGTTGGACGACGCTACTACCGAAAACGGCTGCCTGTGGGTGCTGCCTGGCTCGCACCACCGTGGCGTGATCTATCCGGACCGCGATCAAGACGACCCGCGCTTCGACTGCACGATCGAGGCGTACGAATTCCCGTACCAGGACGCAGACGCGGTTCCGGTGCAGGTCGCCGCGGGGTCCGTGGTCCTTTTCAACGGCTACCTGCTGCACCGCTCGCTTCCCAACACGGCGCGCAGCGGACTGCGGAGGGCGCTGGTCAACCACTACATGAGCGCGCAGTCACTGCTGCCGTGGACTCTCCCCCCGGCCGGCGTGCACGTCGCCAAGTGGGACTGCCGGGATATCGTCATGGTCGCCGGCCAGGACCCCTACGCCTGGCGCGGCATCACCGACACCTCCCGGCCCTACATCCGGCCGGACAAGAACGGCGGCTGCCACCGGTAACCCAGAATCCTTGGGGCCGGGACAAAAAAATAAGCTCCCGGGCCACTCCGGCACCGCGCCTGTGCTGTAAAAAGCCTGTGCGCCGTACCGGGGCCGACTGGACAAGGTCGGCCAGCCCGGGAACTCGGTGTCTGCCAGATTTAGCCGGCCGCCGCCCTCACTGGACGTCGTGCCGGCGAGAAGGGCGGCTAGCTGACAGCCACCTCACGTGTCCGTTGATCATGCATGCTTTCGGACCACCTCCTCTCCCGTGTACCTCGCACGTTATCCGCCCGGTCGCCGGGCAGGCAAGAGAATTTCGCCGTGCCTCCGATCACAGCGGCGGAACTACTATGAGCCCATGGACCGGCCCGCGCCACAGGCGCCAGGTCATAGCGCCCCGTCTCCGGGCGTGGCCGTGCACGGATGGGATGAGCAACTCCGCGCCCGCGGCTACCGGGTGACCCCGCAGCGCCAGCTCGTCCTGGAGGCGGTGGCGCGGCTCGGTCACGCGACCCCGGAGGAGATCGGCGCCCAGGTCCAGCAGACCGCGCGCGGCGTCAACATCTCGACCATCTACCGCACGCTCGAGCTGCTCGAGCAGATCGGCATGGTCACCCACACCCACCTCGGGCACGGCGCGCCGACCTACCATCTGGCCACCGACGCCGACCACGTACACCTGGTCTGCCGCGACTGCGGCCGGATCACCGAGGTCGGCCCGGATGCGATCAGGCCGCTGATCACCGCCCTCGAGGAGCGGCACGGCTTCGAGACCGACGTGGGCCACCTCACGGTGTTCGGCCGCTGCCAGGAATGCCGCCCCCGCTAAATGAGTCATACCCTCTGGTGAGTTAGCGGGAAGACGGAGGAGGACCAACGGTGAGCGACAAGAGCCCGCTGCTTGAGTGGCCGGGCGCGGTGGAAGCGGCGTGGCCGGACGAAGGGGTGGCGTGGCACTACGGCGAGCCGATGCGCGAGCAGCGCGCGGCCGCGGAGTCGGCCGCGGTGGTGGACCGGTCCACCCGCGGCGTGCTGCGGATCACCGGCGCCGACCGGCTGACCTGGCTGCACAGCCTCACCACGCAGCAACTGGACAAGCTGCCCGCCGGAACCTCCGCTCAGGCCCTCATCCTCAGCCCGAACGGGCACGTAGAACACCACCTCACCCTCACCGACGACGGCACCGCGACGTGGCTGCACACCGAGCCGGGCACCGCGCCGTCGCTGGTGGAGTTTCTCGAGTCCATGCGGTTCATGATGCGGGTCGAGGTGGCCGACGTCAGCGCGGACTACGCCGTACTCACCGTGCTCGGTCCCCAGGCCGGCGATCTCACCGAGGGGCTGGAGGGGGTGGCAGCGAGGCTCGAGCTGTCGTCGTTCGGTGCGATCGATTTGGTGGTGGCGCGGGACCTGCTGGCCGCTACGGCCGGTGACCTGGTGCGGCGGGGGGCCGTCGCGGCGGGGACGTGGGCGTTCGAGGCGCTGCGGATCGCCGCGCACGTGCCCCGGCTCGGCCTGGACACGGACCACCGGACGATCCCGCACGAGGTCGGCTGGATCGAGACCGCCGTGCACCTGAACAAGGGCTGCTACCGGGGCCAGGAGACGGTGGCCCGGGTGCACAACCTCGGCCATCCGCCGCGGCGGATGGTCTTCCTGAACCTGGACGGCAGCGCCGACCGACTGCCCGCGCACGGTGACTCCGTCGAGGCCGATGGCGTCAAGGTGGGTTTCGTCGGCTCGGCGGCCAGGCACTATGAGCTCGGCCCGATCGGGCTGGCCCTGGTCAAGCGGACGGTACCGGTGGACGCGTCGCTCGAGGCGGGCGGCGTCGCCGCGGCGCAGGAGGTCGTCGTGCCGCCCGACGCCGGGGCGAACGTGCAGGTGACGCTGCGGCGTCGCCAGCTAAGGTAAGAACCCGACCAAGGACGGGAGGTCAGCCCGCCATGCTGCGCAGAGCCCTGCTCGCGGCGTCAGCCAGTACCCGGCTGCGCGAGCTCATCACCACCGCGCCGGCCACGCGCGCCATCGTCGACCGGTACGTCGCGGGCGAGACCGCCGACGACGCGGTCCGGGTGACCAGGAAACTGCGCGCCGCCGGGCTGCTGGTCACCCTGGACTACCTGGGTGAGGACACCAAGGACGTGGGGCAGGCGGCCAACGCCACCGACGAGTACATCCGGCTGATCGGCAAGCTCGCCGCGGAGGGACTGACCGAGGGTGGCGCCGCCGAGGTCTCGATCAAGCCGACCGCGGTCGGCCTGTTCCTCGGCGTCAGGACCGCCACCGAGAACATCAGCCGGATCTGCGCCGCGGCGCGCGACGCGGGCACCACGGTGACGCTGGACGCCGAGGAGTTCGCCGCGATCGAGCCGACGCTGCGGATCGCGGCCCAGCTCCGCGGCGAGTACGGCGACCTCGGCTGCGTGATCCAGGCCTGCCTGCGGCGCAGCGAGGCGGACTGCCGCGCGCTGGCCGCCTACGGCACCCGGGTCCGGCTGTGCAAGGGCGCCTACGACGAACAGGACAGCGTCGCCTTCACCAGCCGCCGTGAGGTGGACTCCTCCTACGCGCGCTGCCTGCGGGCGCTGATGAACGGGTCCGGCTACCCGATGATGGCCACCCACGACCCGCGGCTGATCGAGATCACCACCTCGCTGGCCCTGCTGACCGGGCGCGCCGCGGACAGTTTCGAGTACCAGATGCTCTACGGCATCCGCCCGGCCGAGCAGCGCCGCCTGGCCGACACCGGCGCGCGGATGCGCGTGTACGTCCCCTACGGCGGCGACTGGTACGCCTACCTGGTCCGCAGGCTGGCCGAGCGGCCCGCCAACCTGGCCTTCTTCCTCCGCTCGCTCCGGCCCGAGAAGTAGCCATGAGCGAGCCAAAGGGCGCCGGCCCTGTCTGGACTGAGGAGCGAGGAGCGGAGCGACGAGTGACGAGGGAAGACAGGGCCTAAAAGGCGCCCGGAGGCGAGCGAATGACAGACAAAATTGCGATTCTGGGTACCGGGAAGATGGGCGAGGCCCTGCTCTCCGGGCTGCTGCGGGCGGGCCGGGACCCGTCGGCGGTGGTGGCCGCGGTAAGACGGGACGAACGGGCGGCCGAGCTTCGAGAGCGTTACGGGATTCAGGTCGCGGACGCCGCCACGGCGGCCAAGCAGGCCGACACGCTGGTGCTGGCGGTCAAGCCGCAGGACATGGGCAGGCTGCTCGACGAGATCGCGCCCGCGGTGCCCGAGGACACCTTGGTGATCTCGGTCGCGGCCGGGATCACCACGGCGTTCATCGCCAGGCGGCTGCGCGGCGGTAACCCCGTTGTCCGGGTCATGTCGAACACGCCGGTGCTGGTCGACGAGGCGATGAGCGTGATCTCGGCCGGGGCGGGGGCGGGCGAGGAGCACCTGCGCCGGGCCGAGGAACTGCTCCGGCCGGTCGGCAAGGTGCTGCGGATCCCCGAGTCGCAGCAGGACGCCGCGACCGCGCTGTCCGGCAGCGGCCCGGCCTACGTCTACTACCTGGTCGAGTCCATGGTGGACGCCGGCATCCTGCTCGGCATGGCTCGCGGCGCCGCGCTGGAGATGGTCATCCAGGCGGTGTACGGGGCGGCCACCATGCTGCGCGAGTCCGGCGAGCATCCGGTCATCCTGCGTGAGGCGGTCACCTCACCCGGCGGGACGACCATCTCGGCGATCAGGGAGCTGGAGAAGCACGGGGTCAGGGCCGCCTTCCTGGCGGCGATCGAGGCGGCCCGCGACCGCGGCCGCGAACTCGGTGCCGACTAGTGGGGTGCCCGCTCACCCTGGTCTGGGACGAACGGCTCACTGGGTATGACTTCGGGCCCGGGCATCCGCTGGCGCCGGTGCGGGTCGAGCTGACCATGGCGCTGGCCCGCGAGCTCGGCGTGCTGGCGCGGCCGGACGTGACCATGCTGACCCCGGTCGTCCCGGCCGGGCAGGACGAGCTCGAGCTGGTGCACGACGCCGCCTACATCGACGCGGTCCGGGCGGCGGGCCTGAACGGCCTGCCCAACGGCCGGTACGGGCTCGGCACCACCGACAACCCCGTCTTCGCGGGCATGCACGAGGCGTCCGCGCTGGTAGCCGGGGCCACCCTGGCCGCCGCGAAGGCGGTCTGGCGGGGTGAGACCGGGCACGGGGCGAACATCGCCGGCGGCCTGCACCACGCGATGCGCCGGGCGGCCAGCGGCTTCTGCGTCTACAACGACCCGGCCATCGCGATCAAGTGGATGCTGGGCCAGGGCGCCAAGCGGATCGCCTACGTGGACGTGGACGTGCACCACGGCGACGGGGTGCAGGCGGCCTTCTACGACGACCCCCGGGTGCTGACGATCAGCCTGCACGAGCACCCGGCGACGCTGTTCCCCGGGACGGGGCTGGCGTCGGAGACCGGTTCGGGAGACGGCCGCGGGTACGCGGTTAACCTGCCGCTGCCAGCGGGTACCGGCGACGCGGGCTGGCTCCGCGCGTTCGACGCGGTGGTGCCGCCGCTGCTGCGTGCGTTCGAGCCAGAGGTGCTGGTCAGCCAGCACGGCTGCGACAGCCACCGGCTCGACCCGCTGGCCAACCTGTCGCTCAGCGTCGACGGGCAGCGGCGGGCTCAGCTCATGCTGCACGACTTGGCGCACGAGGTGGCCGGCGGACGGTGGGTGGTCACCGGGGGCGGCGGCTACGAACTGGTGCGGGTGGTGCCGAGAACGTGGACGCACCTGCTCGCGGTGGCCTCGGGCGACCCGGTGGACCCGGCGCGGCCGGTGCCGTCCGCCTGGCGGGAGCTGGCCGCCGGCCGGACCGGTGAATACGCGCCCGAACGGATGACCGATGACGCCCCGGCCACCTACATTCCGGTCTCGGCGGGGATCGATCCCGGTGATCGCGTGGACGCTTCGATCATGAACACATGCCGTGCCGTATTTGCCTGGCACGGGCTGGCTGCACCGTTCTGATAGTTGTGCAAATGCAAGTGCACGCAGGTCACGACGCAGTTTTTTTCACGCAATGCTGTTCTCGGATGACCGATGTCAACTGATAACAGGCCAAAGATGGGCCGGAAAGATGCAGCTCAGCGTGGTGCCGGTGGATATCGCTGGGGTGCCTGCAGATGATTGCACCCAAAGAGTAACAACAATGAAGCTATGGACGGGGTTGCTCTTTTCTGTGCGGGACTTACCCTGGAGACGTACGTGACTGGTGCGCCGAATCCCGTCAAGTGCTCGGCTTCGTACGGAAGAGGCAAGTTCGATGGCAAGCGAAACTCCCCTTAGTGACGTTAGGTTTCTGACCGTTGCCGAAGTGGCCTTGATCATGCGCGTGTCGAAGATGACCGTGTATCGACTAGTGCACTCCGGCGAGCTCGAGGCGATCCGCGTCGGACGCTCCTTCCGGGTACCGGAAGCAGCCGTCAACCAGTACCTGCGGGCCGCGTTCGTCGGTACGGGCTGAGCCGCCCCTGGACTCAAACAGCTCCGCCTGAGCCGGGTTCCCGTGCCACGGGAACCCGGCTGGCTGGCGGGGGCGCGGCGGCTAGCCCCGCCGCGCGGCCTGGCCCCTACCGTGGGGCGTTCCTGCGTAGCTCCCGGCCGCCTGGGTTCGGCGCTTGGCCGGGACCGGCTGCCCTAGCACGCCGCATCGGGGGTAACCTCTACCTCGGGTGTGTGTGTCCAGCCGCCCTCACCGGGCGAGCGTGTTGGCGTACCCGTCATCCGCAGTGCCTGAGAGAGGGTGGTCTCGTGGGTTCAGTCATCAAGAAGCGTCGCAAGCGCATGGCCAAGAAGAAGCACCGCAAGCTGCTCAAGAAGACCCGCATCCAGCGCAGGAACAAGAAGTAACGACTCCTTGGTCCGGCTCCCGGCGCAGCCGGGTGTCCGGCACCATAGGAGTCAATGCCTGTTCTTGTCCTGATCGGGTTCGCGGGCGTGCTGGTCGCGGTCGTGGCGACCGGCGTGCTCGCCGGGCGGTGCTTCCGTCGCCCGGGGATGGCCGTCATCACCTGGACGGTGGCGAGCCTGGGGCTGGCGATCGCACTCGCGGCGCAGAGCATGGGCTTCGCCAGCGGTTTCGATCAGGTCACGTTCCGGACCGTCCAGCTCGCCGGGCTCCTGCTGGCGCCGCTGTGGCTGGCCTGGGGCCTGGTCGAGCTGGCGGTGGCGAACGACACCGTCCGCTTCGGCACCCGGCTGATTTCCAGCGCGCTGACCGTGGTGGCCGCGGTGATCCTGGCGACCGACCCGCTCCGCGCGCAGCCGTTCAGCAGGGCGTGGCCGCTCACCAGCGTCCACTTCGGGCCGATCGCGCGCTCCGCCCTGGACGTGGTGCAGGCCGTGGCGGTGCTGGTCGCGCTGGCGTGCGTGGGCGTGGCCCTGGCCGGGCGCGGGCTGAAGCCGCCGCTGGCGGCGGTCCTCCCGGTCGGCCTCGCCGTGCTCATGGCGGCCGGATTGCGTTTCCCGCTCCCGGCCCGGGCGGCTTATCCGCTGCTCAGCACGGCGGCAGCGGGGCTGGTCTTGTTCGGTGCCAGCAGGATCGGCGAGGGACCCCGGCGAGCAGACGCCCGGGGCCACGCGGGCAACCGAGGTGGGAGGCGAGGCGGCGTGCGTGACGACGGCGGCCGGTACCGGCCTGGCGACGAATTCTGGCCCGAGGACGGGTACCGGCCGGCGGACGGCCCCGCGCCTGGAGACCGGTCCGCGCCCGGCGGCCAGTACGCGACCTACGGCCAGCGGACGGGCTACCCCGGGGCCGGGCCCGGGCGCCCGGGTGACCAGCCCGGTGCCCGGCCGCAGGCCCAGTCGCAGGCCCAGTCGCAGGCGCCGCCCGGCGCGGGCGGGCCGGCGGCGGCCCCGGCGCGGCCCTACGGCCGGATCCAGATCTTCACCCTGCTCGACGACCGCGTCGCCGACTTCGACCGGCTCGCGGAGGAAATGGCCGAGCGGGTCAGCGCGGGCGAGCCGGACACCCTGGTGTACGTCATCCACCTCGTGCCGAATGCCCCGCTGCAGCGGATCATCTACGAGGTCTACCGGGACCGGGCCGCGTTCGACAGCCACGAGAACCAGCCGTACGTCCAGCGCTTCGCGGCCGAGCGCAGGTCGCTCGTGCTCGCGACCAACGTCATCGAGCTGCGGCTCAAGTACGCCAAGGTCGCGCCGCTGCCGGCCCCGCAGCAGGCCATGCCGGCCGGTGCGGCACCACAGCATCAGCAGCCACAGCAGCCACAGCATCAGCAGCCACAGGCGCCACAGCATCAGCAGCCACAGGCGCCACCGCCGCAACAACCGTCGCGGCCGCAGTCGGCGCCGGCCGCCGCGGGCCGCGGGCCGCAGCGGCCCCCGGGGCCACCAGGACCTCAGGGACCTCAGGGACCCCAGGGACCCCAGGGACCAGCGGGGCCCGCGGGGGATCCCCGGCTCCAGCCGCCGCCGGGCCGATCCCAGCCTCCGCCTCCGGCCGGGCCCCCGCGGTACGAGCCGCGCCGGCCTGACCCGCGGCAGGTGCCGTCCGCGGACCGCCGTTACGGCGGCTAGGTCCTGTCCCTGCGATCAGAGCCTTGTGGTGCAGGAGAGGTGCTTGGTGCCAGGCCGCGGCGGCCGTCTAGAACGGCGACTGTGGCCCAGCTCGTACGGGGCGCTACCGAGGCATTACGGTGGTTGGCGTGCCGAGGATCAGGGGTTAGCGTGCCGAGGATCACACTGCTCGGGCGGCCGGGCTGTCATCTGTGCGATGACGCGCGGGCCGTCATCGAGCGGGTCGCGGCCGAGCTCGGCGTCGGGTGGGAGGAGCGGGACATCACCGCGTCCGAGGAAGACCTGCGCGAATACTGGGACAAGATCCCGGTCACCCTGGTCGACGGGGTGCAGGTCGACTTCTGGCGGGTGAGCGAGGCCCGGCTCCGGGCCGCGCTCAGCTGATCACGGGGCTGATCACGGGGCTGATCACCGGGACGGTCCCCGGCCGTCGCGCCCGGCTGGCGCGGACCGTCGGGGCTGACGTATCAGGATGCCATCCCCGGACCTCTGACCAGGTATGCAGGGGATCGGGGTCGGCTGGGCGGGGGCACCGGCGTCGCTTAGGTCACTTTGTGAATTGATGCACAAAGGCGTACCGTGAAGGTACGACGTCGGCTGACGCGGGCTCTTACCGCCGCCTGTTTCCGAACCCCGAGAGCCCAACCCCAGGAGCGCTGCCGCGATGCACAGTAACGCTATGCCGTCCCAGCTCGACGGCCAGGCTGACGACGGCCGGGCTTACGACAACGGCGAGGCTATCGAGGGCCTTGAGGGCCAGGCCGACGGGATCCCCGAGGCTACGGTGGCGCGGCTGCCCATCTACCTGCGCGCGCTCTACGGCCTGGCCGAACGCGGTATCAGCACCGTGGCCAGCGAGGAACTCGCCGCGGCGGCCGGGGTGAACTCGGCCAAGCTGCGCAAGGACCTGTCCCACCTGGGCTCGTACGGGATCAGGGGAGTCGGCTACGACGTCGACTACCTCGTCTACCAGGTGTCCAGGACGCTGGGCCTGACCCAGGACTGGCCGGTGGTCATCGTGGGGGCCGGGAACCTCGGCCGCGCGCTGGCCAACTATGGCGGTTTCGTCTCCCGCGGCTTCACGATCTCCGCCATGCTCGACAGCGACACGGCTATCGTGGGCAGCAGGATCGCGACGCTGACGGTCCGGCCTGTCGACGAGCTGGAAGCCGTGGTGGCCACGCACAAGGTCGCGATCGGCGTGATCGCCACCCCGGCCGGGTCAGCGCAGGCCGTCTGCGACCGGCTCGTCGCGGCTGGCGTCACGAGCATCCTCAACTTCGCTCCGCTCGTGCTGAGCGTGCCGGAAGGAGTAGACGTGCGGAAGGTCGACCTGTCGATCGAGCTCCAGATCCTCGCCTTCCACGCGCAGCGCCGGTCGGCGTCGCGGCCGGCCGACCTGCCAGGCCCGCACGGCCGGAACGGCGGCGGGAACGCCGGGGCGGCCGGCCGGCGTTCAGTACCTCAGGTGACCGCGGAACTCGCGGCCCAGGGCTAGGTGGTGAACAGGTGAGCGTGCTGGTGGTCGGCCTGAGTCACTCCAGTGCCGCGGTCGCGACCTTGGAGCGGGCCGTGGTCAGCGGTGACACGCTCACCAAGCTGCTCCGCGACCTGGTGCAGGCCGAGCCGGTGGCCGAGGCCTTCGTCATCTCCACCTGCAACCGGGTCGAGGTGTACGCCGACGTGGACCGCTTCCACGCGGGCGTCACGGCGATCTGCGAACTGCTCGCCCGGCACTGCGGGGTGCCGTCACCCGAGCTCACCCCGCACCTGTACGTGCACTACGAGGAGCGGGCGATCAGCCACCTGCTCGCGGTGGCGGCCGGGCTCGATTCGATGGTGGTCGGCGAGGACCAGATCCTCGGCCAGGTGCGCTCGGCGGTCAAGCTCGCCGAGGAGCACGGCACGGCCGGCCGGGTGCTCGGCGAGCTCGGACGGCTCGCGCTGCGCACCGGCAAGCGGGCCCGGGCCGAGACCACGATCGGCCGGGCCGGCCTGAGCCTGCTCAGTGCCGCCATGGAGGTGGCCGCAGACGAGGTCGCGGCCGAGCTCGCGGACGAGGCCGCCGCCGGGCGGGCGGGAACGGATACGTTGTCTGGCCGCCGGGTGCTCGTCGTCGGGGCCGGCTCGATGAGCGCGCTCGCCGCCGCGACGGCGGCGCGCAGCGGCGCGGCCAGCATCGCTGTAGCCAACAGGACTAAGGAACATGCCGAACGGGTCGCCGCTACCGTCGGCACTTCCCGCACCACGGTCAGCGGCCTAGACACCCTGCCCGCCGCTCTCGCCGCCGCCGACGTCGTCATCTCCTGCACCGGCGCGACCGGGCACGTCATTACCGTCGATGTGATCTGCGCTGCCCTGGCGGCCCGGAGCGGTTCCGACCCGGAGACCCCCGAGAGCCCGCGGGGTCCGCTGGTGATCATGGACCTGGCGATGCCGCGGGACGTGGAGCCGGGCGTCGCGGACCTGCCCGGCGTGGTGCTCATCGGCATGGACCAGCTCCGCGAGCACGCCAGCGCGATCAGGGACGACGACGTCGCCGCCGTGCGCGCCATCCTCGAGGCCGAACTCGCCAGCTACCAGTCGGCCATGGACGCCGCCCGGGTCGCCCCGGTGGTGGTCGCGCTGCGGGCCAAGGCGGCCAAGGTGGTGGACGCCGAGCTGACCAGGCTGTCCGGCCGGCTCAGCGCCGACGACCTGAGCGGGCACGCCCTCGACGAGATAGCCCAGACCGTCCGCCGGGTGGTAGACAAGCTGTTGCACGCGCCGACCGTACGGGTCAAGGAACTCGCGGGCTCGCCGGGGGGCGAGGAGTACGCCGCGGCGCTGCGTGTTCTCTTCGATCTCGACCCACGCGCAGTCGAGGCGGTCACCCGCGCCGCCCCCGAGCAGGAGGGCTCACGGTGACACTAAGGCTTGGGACCCGCCGGAGCCCGATGGCCATGGCGCAATCCGGCCAGGTGGCCGAGCTCATCACCGAGCGGACCGGCCGGCCGGTCGAGCTGGTCGGGGTGACCACGCTGGGCGACGTCAGCCGGTCCCAGCTGACCCAGATCGGCGGCACCGGCGTGTTCGTCAGCGCGCTGCGCGAGGCGCTGCTGCGCGGCGAGGTGGACCTGGCCGTGCACTCGCTCAAGGACCTGCCGAGCGGCCCGGCGGCCGGCATCAGGCTGGCCGCGGTGCCGGTCCGCGACGACCCGCGGGACGCGCTGGTCGCGCGGGACGGCGCCAAGCTCGCCGACCTGCCGCCCGGCGCCAGCATCGGCACTGGCTCGCCCCGGCGGGCCTCCCAGCTGCTCGCGCTCCGCAGCGACCTGCGCTGCGTCCCGATCCGCGGCAACGCCGGCACCCGGCTGGCCAAGGTGACCGACGGCGAGCTCGACGCGGTCGTGCTGGCCTACGCGGGCCTGGCCAGGATCGGCCTGCTCAACACGGTCACCCAGGTGTTCGAGCCGGACGAGATGCTCCCGGCCCCCGGCCAGGGCGCGCTCGCGGTCGAGTGCCGGGACGGCGAGCCCGAGCTCGCGGCCCTGCTCGCGACGGTGTCCGACCCGGCCAGCGTGGCCGCGGCGACCGCCGAGCGCAGCCTGCTCGAGGCGCTCGAGGCCGGCTGCAGCGCTCCGATCGGGGCTTACGCCGCGGGAGCCGACCAGTTGCGGATGCAGGCCGCGGTCATCAGCCTCGACGGGAGCCGGGCGCTGCGCGCGCACGGTACGTCGGCGGCCGCCGACGGCTGGCAGCTCGGCCGCGACCTCGCGGCGGAGCTGCTGCGGTCCGGCGCCTCAGATCTCATCAGCGTGCCGTCGGCACCGCTGAGCAGCAGGGATAGCAGGGATGTGAATGAGCGGTAGTCAGGATCATGGGTGGGTCGCGCTGGCCGGGGCGGGCCCGGGCGACGAAGGGCTGCTGACCGTCCGGGCGGCCGAGCTGCTCGGCCAGGCCAGCCTGGTCGTGGCGGGTGAAAGCGTGGCCGCGGTGGCGCGGCGTCACCTGAGCGAGGACGCCACCCTGGTGGACCCGGGGGACGGCGCGGCCGCTACCGGCGCGCTGGTGCAGGCGGCGCAGGAAGGCAAGCTCGCGGTCCGCCTCTTCCCCGGCGACCCGCTGCTGCTCGGCGGCGCGGCCGCCGACGCCGCCGCGTGCGCCGAGGCCGGCGTCAGGTTCGAGATCGTGCCCGGCGTGCCCGCGGCCACCGGGGTCCCGGCCTACGCGGGCATCCCGCTGGCCGGCGAGCGCACCGGCGAGCTGCGCGTCATCCACGCCGCTGAGGCCAGCCAGCTGACGTACAGCCCGGGCACGCTGGTCGTCCTGGGCGCGGACGCGGCCCCCGCCGACCTGGGGAAGATGCTGGTCGGGGCGGGCTGGCCGGACTCGACCCGGTTCGCCATCACCTGGGACGGCACGACCAGCGCCCAGCAGACCGTGGTGACCACCCTGGGCCGGATCGGGCCCGACCTCAAGGCGGCCGGGGTGTCGCTGGCCAACACCAGGGGCGCGGCCGTCGCCGTGGTCGGCGAGGCGGTGGCGGCCAGGGAGCAGCTGTCCTGGTTCGAGACCAAGCCGCTGTTCGGCTGGCGGGTGCTGGTGCCGCGGACCAAGGAGCAGGCCGCCGTGGTGTCGCAGCGGCTGCGGGAGTACGGCGCCGTGCCGGAAGAGGTGCCCACGATCGCGGTCGAGCCGCCGCGGACGCCGCAGCAGATGGAGCGCGCGGTCAAGGGGCTCGTCACCGGGCGCTACCAGTGGGTGGCGTTCACCTCGGCCAACGCCGTCAAGGCGGTGCGGGAGCGGTTCGAGGAGTACGGCCTCGACGCCCGGGCGTTCGCCGGCGTGAAGATCGCCGCCGTCGGCGAGCAGACCGCGGCGGCTCTGCTCGACTTCGGCATCCGGGCTGACCTGGTGCCCGAGGGGGACCAGTCGGCCGAGGGCCTGGCCGCGGTCTGGCCCCCGTACGACGACCTGCTCGACCCGATCAACCGGGTGCTGCTGCCGCGGGCCGACATCGCTACCGAGACGCTGCTGGCCGCCCTGATCGACCTCGGCTGGGAGGCCGAGGACGTCACCGCCTACCGCACGGTCCGGGCGGCGCCGCCGCCCGCGCCGATCCGCGAGGCCATCAAGGGCGGCGGTTTCGATGCGGTGCTGTTCACCTCGTCCTCCACGGTGCGGAACCTGGTCGGGATCGCGGGCAAGCCGCACGCGGTCACCGCCATCGGGGTGATCGGTCCGCAGACCGCCAAGACCGCGGCCGAGTTCGGGCTGCGGGTGGACGTGACCGCGCCCCAGCAGTCCGTCACCGCCCTGGTCGACGCGATGGCCGAGTACGGTGCGAGCCTGCGGGACGCGGCCATCGCGGCCGGGGAACCGGTCCGCCGTCCGAGTGAGCGCCGCCGCGGCGCGCGCCGCCGTCTTCGTTAGGAGGGTTACCCCAATGACCGCGGAGTTTCCCGTCGCGCGTCCCCGGCGGCTGCGGCGGACCCCCGCCCTGCGCGCCATGGTGGCCGAGACCTCGCTGCGCCCGCGCGAACTGGTGCTGCCGGTGTTCGTCAAGGAGGGCCTGCGTGAGCCGCGGCCCATCGGGTCGATGCCGGGCGTTGTCCAGCACACCAGGGACAGCCTGCGCAAGGCGGCCGCGGAGGCGGCCGCGGCGGGCGTCGGCGGGCTGATCGTGTTCGGCGTGCCCGCGGTCAAGGACGGCCGCGGCTCGGCCGGCGACGACCCGGCCGGCATCTCCCAGCTCGCCCTAGCCGACTTGCGCGCCGAGGTGGGCGACGCCTGCGTGATCATGGCCGACCTGTGCCTGTGCGAGTACACCGACCACGGCCACTGCGGCGTGCTCGCCGAGGACGGCTACGTCATCAACGACGCCACGCTGGAGCGCTACGCCTCGATCGCGGTGGCTCAGGTGGAGGCGGGCGCGCATATGGTCGCGCCCAGCGGGATGATGGACGGCCAGGTGGCGGCGATCCGGGCCGCGCTCGACGCGGCGGGCCACCGCGAGACCGGGATCTGCGCCTACTCCGTCAAGTACGCCTCCGGCTTCTACGGCCCGTTCCGCGAGGCCGCCGAGGGCGCGCCGACGTTCGGCGACCGGGCCAGCCACCAGCAGGACCCGGCCAACGCCCGCGAGGCGCTCCGCGAGGTCGAACTCGACCTCGGCGAGGGCGCCGACATGGTGATGGTCAAGCCGGCCCTGGCCTACCTGGACATCATCAGGCGGGTGGCGGACGCGGTGACCGTCCCGGTGGCGGCGTATCAGGTCAGCGGGGAATTCGCGATGGTCGAGGCGGCGGCAGCCAACGGCTGGCTGGACCGGGAGCGGATCATCATGGAGACCCTCACCGCCATTCGCCGGGCCGGCGCGAGCGTCATCCTGACGTACTGGGCGGCCGAAGTGGCGAGGCTGCTGGGATAGATGGTTTCGTTGTGCAAAATGTGACCGTCGTTTCCGGCCGAGCTGGGTCATTGGCCCGAACGGGCTGTGGTTCGTGCCCTACGATAGGTAACAGGGATATCCGGGGCGTGATACGCGGCCCCGTTCGTTTATCTGGGTTCTATCTCGCGCATGAGAGCCAGCGGGCCGTGCGCCTCGTGGTGTCAAGCCAATGGAGTGGCAGGGGTCTATGGTCGACGTGGGACGGCGCCGGGGACCGCGGGTCCGCGGCCGGGGGGCCGAACGCCAGCAGCCGCCCGGCGCCACGGCGGCCGGGTACGCGTCGATGGGCTGGCCGGTCTGCCTCGGGGCGCATACCTACCGCGGCACGCGCGCCGCGATGGAACGGGGCCGGGCCTGCTCGTGTGACCGGGTGGGATGCCCGGATCCGGGGTCGCACCCGGTGTCGCCGGCCTGGCAGATGCAGGCCACCGTGGACCTGAACGTGATCCAGACCTGGTGGGAGACCCGGCCGGAGGCGAGCGTGATCCTCGTCACCGGCCGGGTTTTTGATGTGCTCGACGTGCCGGCCGCGGCCGGGGCGGCCGCGCTCGCGCAGATGGAAGCGGCCGGGGTGCCCGTCGGGCCGGTCGGCGTGCTCGGCCATGACCGGATGCTGTTCTTCGTCATCACCAGGGGCTCGCCCGCCGACGAGGACGAATGGTGGTCGTGCGGGCTCGACTCCGAGCCGGAGGGCGACGTCACCGGGTTGCGCTGGCACTGCCGCGACAGCTACGTGCTGGCCCCGCCGTCCCGGCTGGCGGACGGCCACGAGGCGCGCTGGCTCCGCTCGCCGCACGAGTACCCGCTGCCTGACGCGCTGCGGCTGCTTGAGTACCTCGTGGACGCGTGCGAGGCGTAGCTTTACTGGGTGACAACTCGTAGTGAGGAATTGTTCGCCCGCGCCCGTTCGGTCATCCCCGGTGGGGTCAACTCGCCGGTCCGCGCGTTCGGTTCGGTGGGGGGCACGCCGCGGTTCATGGTGCGGGGTTCCGGGCCCTACCTGACCGACGCGGACGGGCGGGAGTACGTCGACCTGGTCTGCTCGTGGGGCCCGATGATCCTCGGGCATGCGTTTCCGGCGGTGCTGTCGGCGATTTCTGCCGCCGTGGCCAACGGCACCTCGTTCGGGACCGCCACGCCGGGTGAGGTGGAACTGGCCGAGGAGATCGTGGCGCGCGCCCCGGTCGAGCAGGTCCGCCTGGTCAACTCCGGCACCGAGGCGACCATGTCGGCGGTGCGGCTGGCCCGCGGGTTCACCGGGCGGCCGCTGGTGGTCAAGTTCGCCGGCTGCTACCACGGGCACGTGGACGCACTGCTGGCGGCGGCGGGCTCCGGGGTGGCCACGTTCGGCCTGCCCGACTCGCCCGGTGTGACCGGGGCGGCGGCTGGGGATACCGTCGTGCTGCCATACAACGATGTG
>Ga0335085_10004822_pt1 | contig 22065 bp, 23 predicted proteins | sample Lox_Sample_45_FD_206712 | JGI IMG/M metagenome (GOLD analysis project Ga0335085, IMG submission 206712) | Soil microbial communities from Loxahatchee National Wildlife Refuge, Florida, United States - Lox_Sample_4.5 | ecosystem: Environmental > Terrestrial > Soil > Wetlands | place: USA...
CCGCGGCGCGGCGTTCGTCGAGATCTACCAGAACTGCCCGATCTTCAACGACGACGCGTTCATCCCGCTGACCAGCCCGGACTCACGGGACAACACGGTGATCCGGCTGGAACACGGGCAGCCCGTCCGGTTCGGCCCGGAGCAGGCCAAGGCCCTGCGGTTCAGCCGGACCGGCTCGCTCGAGGCGGTGGATGTGGCCGGCGCCGACCCGGACTCGCTGCTGGTGCACGACGCGCACGCCCCGGACCCGTCCTACGCGTTCGCGATGTCCCGGCTGGACACGGTGGACTTCGCGCACACCCCGATCGGCGTGTTCCGGCAGGCGCCCCGGCCCAGCTACGACGACCTGATGGCGGAGCAAATCGCGGACGCCCGCGCCAAGCAGGGCCAGGGTGACCTGGCTGCGCTGCTGGCCGGCTCGGACACCTGGCAGGTCAGCTAGCAGCTGGACCCAAGGTGACCGTCCAGGTTGAGCACCGCGGTCCAGTGACCACCGTAATCCTGGACCGCCCCGAGGCACGCAACGCCGTTAACCTGCCCACGGCCGTCGCCTTGGCCGCGGCGTTCGCCGGGTTCGAGGCCGACCAGGACGCCCGGGTGGCGGTGCTCTGCGGCGCTGGCGGTACGTTCTGCGCCGGGGCCGACCTGAAGGCCGTCGGCGGCCCGGACGGCAACCGGGTCGCCCCGGACGGGGACGGGCCGATGGGGCCGACCCGGATGCGGCTGTCCAAGCCGGTGATCGCGGCCATCGCCGGGCACGCGGTGGCCGGTGGCCTGGAACTCGCCCTGTGGTGCGATCTGCGGGTGGCCGAGGAGGACGCCGTGCTCGGCGTGTTCTGCCGCCGGTGGGGGGTACCGCTGATCGATGGCGGCACGGTCCGGCTGCCCCGGCTGATCGGCCTGGGCCGTGCGCTCGACCTGATCCTGACCGGGCGGCCCGTGTCCGCGGCGGAGGCGCTGCAGACCGGCCTGGTCAGCCGGGTGGTGCCGCCCGGCCAGGCCCGGCAGGCGGCCGAGGCGCTGGCCGCGGAGATCGCCGCCCTGCCGCAGGCCTGCCTGCGCAGCGACCGGGAGTCCACGCTGGCCAGCCTGTCGCTCAGCGAGGCCGACGCGATGGCCAACGAGCTGCGCTGCGGGCTGACCGCGCTGGCCGACCCGGGCCTGTCCGCCGAGCTGGCCCGGTTCCGCGGCGGGGCGGGCCGGGGTGGCGCCCCGGACTAGTTAGCCCGCTCAGGCGGCGCGGTCGGGCGGAGCGTCCAGCACGCCGCCAGGCCGGGCGCCGTCCGGGCCGACAGCGGCCGCCGGGGTGGCCACCGCGGGGACCTCGGCCGGACCGCCCGACACTTCCTCCAGGCTGCGCCGGGCCGGCTCGGGCAGGACCAGGGTCAGCAGCAGGCCGGCCACCGAGACGCCCGCGGTGAGCAGCAACGTGCCCCGCAGTCCTAGTGACGAGGCGAGCACCGGGAACAGGAAGACCCCGATGAACGCGCCCAGCTTGCCCACCCCGGCCGAGATGCCGTGCCCGGTGGCGCGCATGGTGACCGGGAACACCTCGCTCGGCATCACGAACGTGGTCATGTTCGGCCCGAACTCGGTGAAGAAGTAGCTGACCCCATAGACCAGCAGGAACGGCGCCACAGCGGTAGTCAGCCCGGGCACCAGGCTGATGATGGCGAAGCACAGCGCCATCATGCCGAACCCGATCAGCTGCAGCTTGCGGTGCCCGATCCGGTCGAGCCGGGCGATGCCGAGCAGGTAACCGGGGACGGCCGCGACCACGAAGATGGCCAGCTGGATGGCGATCGTGGTCATCGTGGAGGCCTGCGGCGAGATCAGCGCGATGATCTGCGGGGTCGATATCGTGTTGCCGTAATACGCGTAGTCGAGCAGGAACCAGCAGCCTGCCGTGCCGACCAGCATCACCAGCCACCGGCGATTGGTCAGGAACGCGCGCAGGCCCATCCTGTGCGTGATGGCGGGCACCGGTTTCGCGTTCAGCGACCCATCGCTGAACCGGGCCAGATCGGCCACCGCCTTGTCGTGCCGCCCTTGCACCTGCGCCTGGTACCGGGGTGATTCGGGCATCTTGCTGCGCAGATAGACCACGGTCGCGGCCCAAACCGCGCCAAGCCCCAGCATGACCCGCCAGGCCAGGTCGTTGCCCGCGCCCGCCCCGAGGAGACCCAGCGCGATGAGCGGGCCCACGATCAGGCCCAGGGCCTGGGTGGAGAACACCATCCCGACCAGCCGGCCTCGGTCCTCCCGGTTGGCGTACTCGCTCATCAGCACGGCGCTGACCGGGTAGTCGCCGCCCACGCCGAAGCCGAGCACGAAGCGGAACGCGATCAGCACCCAGTAGCCGGGGGCCAGTGCCGAGCCCAGCGCGCCGACCACCATGATCACGGCGACCAGCCAGTACACCCGCTTCCGGCCCACCAGGTCGGCGATCCGGCCGAACACCAGGGCGCCCAGCACGGCCGCTCCCAGCATGACCGCGTTGAGCAGGGCCAGCTTGCCCGAGCTGAGCTGCCACTGCTGCTTGATCAAAGTGGCGGCGATCCCGATGACGAACAGGTCATAGGCGTCAGTGAAGAAGCCCATGCCGGACACCAGGACGGCACGGAGATGAAACCGGCTGATTGACGCTTCATCCAGGGCGACCGTCAGCCCGTTCGAGCCGGTACCGGAGACCACGGATCCCTCCCAGTGCGCAGGGGCCGCTTGACCCGCCCCCATGCGGCGAACGTATGTCACGGAGACGACGGGATACCGACATAAAAGTGAACGCAAGATGAACGAGCGCACGCCCGGCATGCTCCGGGACGGGGGGACGTTGGCCTGGCACCCGGCGACCATGGTCCCTGGCTGCCAGCTCCGCCACCCGGACATGCTCAGAAATGAGGCTTATCACCGCATTCCGGAAGCACGGTGGTCCCGATGTCCACTCCTCACCCCCACTCCACCACCGACCTGGCCCTGGCCCCCATCCTGATCGGCATCGAGCGCAACCTGGCCCGGCTGCGCAACTACCAGGACCTTGACTTCGCGCTGGCCCTGGACCTGAACGACGACAGCCGCTGGTACCACACCGCGGCGGAACGCGCGGCGCGGGTTCAGCGCAGCGCGACCAGGGACGTCGACCTGCATGGCTGGACGGTCATACCGACCGCTGACGGCCACGGCCTGGCCGTCAGCCACGGCGAGTACACCGTGTCGCTCATGCTGGGCCAGCGACTGGCCGAGTACGTCGAGCGCGGGTTGACCGCCGGGCAGGCCAGCACCGCGTCCGGACGGTGACGCGGAGATGTCCACCAGGCTGCGCCCGCCAGCACTGGCAGCCAGCGAGGACCGGCCGGCGTCGCGGCGCTGGGTGGCCCTCGCCGTGCTGTGCGTCTCGCTGCTGATGGTCAACCTGGACGTCACCGTCGTCAACGTGGCGCTGCCCACCCTGGTCCGCGACCTGCACGCCACGGACACCGAACTGCAGTGGATCGTGGATTCCTACGTGATCGTCTTCGCCGGCCTGCTGCTCGTCGCAGGCAGCCTGGCCGACCGCGTGGGGCGGAAGCGGACGTTCCTGGCCGGCCTGGCCGCGTTCGCGGCCGGCTCGGCCTGGGCAGCGTTCTCCGGCTCGGTGGGGGTGCTGATCGCGGCCCGGGCCAGCATGGGTATAGGCGGCGCGCTGATGATGCCGTCCACCTTGTCGATCATCACGGACATGTTCCAGGATCACGGCGAGCGGCAGCGGGCGATCGGCCTGTGGGCGGCCTCCAGCGGGGTCGGCGTCGCGCTCGGCCCGATCGTGGGCGGAGTACTGCTCAGCCACTTCTGGTGGGGCTCGGTCTTCCTGATCAACGTCCCGATCGCGGTGATTGGGATCGCCTGCGCGATCCCGGTAGTGCCCGACTCGCGGAACACAGCCGCGCTGCGCCCGGACCTGACCGGGGTCCTGCTGTCCATCGCCGGGCTCGGGCTGCTGCTGTGGTCGATCATCGAGGCGCCGGTGCGTGGCTGGTCATCCGGGCTGGTCATCGCGGCCGGGGTGGTCGGCCTGGCGGTGCTCACCGTGTTCGTGCTCTGGGAACGGGCCAGCGCGCACCCCATGCTCAACCTGTCGTTCTTCGGCATCCGGGCGTTCTCCGCCGCGATTTCTTCGGTCTGGCTGATCACGTTCGGGATGTACGGGGCGTTGTTCGTGCTCACCCAGTACCTACAGTTCAACCTGGGGTATTCGGCGCTGCAGACCGGCCTACGGGTACTGCCCGCGGCCGCTGCGGTCGCGTTGATCGCTCCGCTGTCCCCACTGCTGGTCCGGCTGGCTGGGACCAAGTTCACCGTGGCGGCGGGCCTGCTGATCGTGGCGGCTGGGCTGTGGCAGATGTCCGGCGCGACGGTCACCTCGACCTACCTCAGCATCCTGCCCGGGACGATCATGCTGGGGGTCGGCGCCGGCCTGGCCATCCCGTGCACCACCGCGCTGGTCATGGGCTCGCTGCCGCGCGGGGACACTGGGGTGGGTTCCGCCACCAACGGGACGTTCATGCAGGTCGGCGGGGCACTCGGAGTCGCGGTCATCGGCAGCCTGCTAGCCACCAGGTATCAGGACCGGATGACGAGCACCCTGGCCCCGTATCACCTGCCGCATCTGGTCGAGCACACCATCCTGGGGTCGGTCGGCGGGGCACTGGCCATCGCGGAGCGGGCCGGCGGCACGGCCGGCGCCCTGCTGGCGCACGCCGCCCGGGGCGCCTTTGTCAGCGGTATGGATCTCGGCCTGCTGACTGGTGCGGTTGTCGGCCTGGCGGGCGCACTGGTCGCATTGGCCGCGCTGCCCACGCAGCCGGGGGCAGGCACCGGCGATCCGCCCAGCATGGAGGGTAGCGCGCGGCCCGGAGCGGGCAAGGATCCTGGTGGGGTTCAGCCTGCCGGGCACCCGGCCAGCGGGCGGACCATGGAACCGAGTGAAAGCACCGCGGAGAATGCGCGAGAGGAGGTGCGGACGTGAAGAAGTGGATCTTCCTGGTGTCTGTGAGCGCGGTATGCCTGGTCCTCCTGGCAGGCCAGGACGACATCCGCCGATTCCTGCGGATGAAGCAGATGTGACCGCGCCGCCCGAGATCACTCGCGATATATCTTGCTTATCCGCGAACGAGATGTATCTTGATACCAGGCACGCCGTGCTAGTTGCCACGGGCACGGGGCCAGGTTCACGGGGATCGAAAGGCGGCGCGGATCAAATGTTCGACCGGTTCACCGAGCGGGGGCTGCGGGCGCTGGCACTGGCTCAGCAGGAGGCCAGGCGGCTCAGCCATGATCATGCCGGCACCGAGCACATCCTGCTCGGGCTGCTCCGCGACCGCGATGGGCAGGCCGCCGAGACGCTGCGTGGGCTGGGCATCAACCTGAGCGCGGTGCGCGAGCAGGTAGAGGACATCCTCGGCCGGGGCCGGACCGAACCGCCGGAGCACATCCCGTACACGCCGCGCGCACGCCGGGTGCTGGGCCTGGCCCAGCGGGAAGCCGCGAACATGGGGCACGGCCGGGTCGGCACCGAACACCTGCTGCTCGGCCTGCTCCGCGAGGGCCGCAACGTGGCCGCGCAGGTCGTGACCACGCTGGGCGGTGACCTGGGCCGGGTCCGCCAGCAGGTGTTCCTGCTACGGGCCAGCACCCACGACGGCGCCGCCTGAGCCAGGCTCAGCCCGCGGCCGGGCGGTAGCCAGGACCGGGCTTGACCGCCCGCACGTGCAGGAACAACGGGATGCGCCGCCAGCGCAGGCCGGCCGCGAGCCGGACCATGGTCGGCGCCGCGTCGATCCCCACCACCCGGTGGCCGAGCGAGGAGAGGAGCGCGGTCAGCCGTCCTTCCCCGCAGCCGAGGTCGAGTGTCCGGCGGCCCGGGGCGGGCAGCAGGTCGCGCAGGGCCGGGAGGTTGATGCCGCGGTGCGCCCTATTCCAGGCCCGGCGTCCGGGCGAACCGGGCCCAGTTCTGCGCCTCGGCCTCCCAGTCGTCCCGCATCCTCACGGGCCGGCTTGCTCCCCGACCGGGCGCAGTTCCTCAGGTGCCTCGAAGCGGAAGCCGCACATGTCCACGGCCACGCCGCCGGCCGCCATGGCCAGGGCCAGCGCGCCGCTGGCCACCTTCTGCCGCAGCTCCGGGTGCGCCGCGCCCGCGTACACACCGGTGTTCAGGTCCCAGTGATGCAGTGGGCCCTTGCGCATCGCGCCGAGCGCGGGCGGTTCCAGGGTGGCGGCGTAGAGCCGGGGTGACCAGTAGGCGGTGTAGAACACGGCGTGCTGGCCGCTGATCGCGTACGTGTCGTCCTTGGCGTCCTCGACGCCGACGTCGCTGCCCGCGTAGGGCCGTAGCACCCGGACCACCTCGTCCGGGTCCAGCGGCCGCTCGCTGTACACCGAGGCGACCAGGGCCGGCTTGTGCAGCGGTGGCCACGGATGCACAGAACCGCCGAGCCGGGCAGCCAGGCCAAGCACCAGGGACTCACCGTCGGCCCGCTTGGCCTCGTCGGGGACGCGATCGCGGTGCCGCTGCAGGGCCGCGTCCGCGTACCAGGCCACCGCGGCGCTGGCCGGCAGCCCGGCCTGCTCGACGAGTTTGGGGTTGACGGTGACCGGCCCGAACAGCAGGACGCCGTTGCCGAACACCAGCCGGCCATGCCAGCTGCGCAGCTGCGGGTCATACAGCCGGGCCGCGTCGGTGAGCGCGTCGCCCGCGTCGGCGGACAGCAGCAGCGTCGGGCCCGCCGCCAGTTTGGCCTCGGTCCGCCCGGAACGGTCGAAAAGCGGCATGCCCTATCTCCATCCCCAGGTTGGGCCCGCGGGCGGCCGGTCAGAACAGCGACGTGATGCCGTGCCACACGCTCTTGGCCGCGCCGCCGATGTCGCCCACCAGCCCCTTGGTGTCATCCCAGGTGCCGACGCCGGCGGCGCCGAAGTCGGTGGCGATGCCGAGCACACCATGCTGGTGCCACTGCTGGCCGAAGTCCTCGATGTAGTTGTGCACATAGTCACCCACACCGTAGGCCACGACGCCGCCCGCCGCCGCACCGGCCACCACCCCGAGGACCGGCGCGCCGGCGATGGAGAGCCCGGCGACCGCGCCGCCGACCACGGTGGCCACGGCCGTGCCCGCGGCCAGGCTGCCGATCGTGTTGCCGGTCTCCAGCGGGTAGGCCAGCCAGCCGGGCACGCCGTGCTGCTCGTCCTGGGTGGCGTTGACATAGGTGTTGACGCCGCCGGCCAGCACGTCGACCACGGGCAGGTCCAGCGCCTTGGCCAGGATGCTGTCGTCGGCCAGGCCGTCGGCCAGCTTGCTTATCCCGGGCAGGTCCGACGTGCGGGTGTCGAGCGCCTTGGTGAGCGCGTTCTCGCGGCTCTGCGCCGCGGTCAGGTCCTCGCGGGCCGAGGCCAGCTGGGTCTGGGCGTCCTTGAACGCCGCCTTGACGTCGTCGGGCATGACACCGAACCGGCCGTCCGCCCCCCGGGCCGCGGCCTGCGCGGCCAGCCAGGTCTGCTTGGCCTTCTTGGCCGCCGCAGTCAGCGCTTCGACCTTGTCAGCCACCTGGCCGGCGTATGCGGACGGCGTGGCCAGCAGGTCAGCCAGGTAGTCGGCGACGGTCGAGCCCTCGCCGACCTTGCCGGTCACGTCGGTGCCGTCCTGCCCGGACATCACCCCGTACAGGCTCTGCAGCGCGCCGGCCGCCTGGACCCGGGCATCCTGCGCCGAGGCCAGGCACTGCTGGTAGAACGACGAGTAGCCCTCCCGCCAGTCCTCCTGGGTCTGGTTGGCGTAGCAGGCCTGCGGCGGCTGGCCGTTGCTGCCGATGGACACGCCATGCGCGGTGGCCTTGTCGGCGGCCGACTCCAGGGCATTCTCGATCTTGGCCAGGTCCACCGCGAGCTGGTTGACGATGTCGCCCGCATCGATGATGGTCAGGCCAACCGCGTTGGTCTCGGCCGCGGCCGTCTCCCAGTGGGTGCTGAACGAGCTGGCCGCCGACCCCTGCCAGCCCGCGTCGCTGACCACCTGGCTGACCTTCTTATCCAGCGCGGTCACCACGTCGGCCATCTTGGGCGGGTAGCCGTACAGCGTGCCCGCCAGGCTGGACAGGCCGTGAATGTCGCCGCCGACCCAGTCGTAGGCGAACGGCATCAGCCGTGTGGGCGCCTTGCCGGCCAGCGTCGTACCCGGTGCCATCCCCGCCTCCTCAGCTGATCTTGCTCGGGTCGCTGATCTCGCCGCACAGCTGGGTCAGGCTGGTCTCGGTGCGCGCGTACCGGTCATGCGCCGTCTTCAGCTTGGCCGAGTCACTGTCGATGACCCCCGAGGCCTGCAGGTTCAGGGTGCCGATCATCTCCAGCACCACCTTCAGATTCTGGTTCAGCGCCGCGTCGCCCCCGTCCGGGCACGGCGGCCCGTCGACCGGGACGACCGCCTTGAGCGTGCCCGCCTCGGTATGGAACGTGGCCGAGGCGGCCAGCAGGTCCGCCATCACCACCTGGAACCCGTCGCCGCCGCCCCCGCCGTCTGCCGCCGCGATCACCCCAGCCGCCCTTCCAGTTGCTCGATGTCGCCAGCCGACCAGCGCCGGGCATCAGGCGCCACATCGGCGTCGAGCAGCACCCGGTCCACTCCGGTGCCGCCCATGATCACCTGGACGTTGCGCAGCGGCAGGGCCACCCAGGGCTGCTCCGGGCCGAGGGCCGCAGTCAGCCGGTCCAGCGTGCTGAACACGGGCAGGGCCAATCCGCCATCGCTGGCCCGGCGGACTTCGAAGACCATGCCGTCCTGGTGATCCGCGCGGATATCGGGCCGCGCGGGCGCGAACACAATGGCTGGTAAATCCGCGCTGCCGCCGGCTGGACGGTCCTGCGCTGCGTCCACTGCGCTCCCCTAACCTTCTCGCTGGCCGCCGGGCAGATGAGCCATTTCCCAGCGCCACGAACTAATCCAGAGCAGGATCAACTTAGCGAATTGGGCGTCCGCGGCGGGGGAGGATCGCCCAGGTCGGCCGGCAAAACGGTCAACCGTAGCGGTCCACAGGCTGTGGGTAACCGGCTGGCGCAGGCTGCCCGAACTGCGGGGTTGTATCCCTGCTCTTGTGGAAAGTCCGCTTCCGCCCAGTACGGGCGAGCGGGTGGCCGGCCCCGAGATGACCAGACTAGCTTCCGTAATACCGTAAGCACTGCAATACTGCGTGCATGCCGGCTCTCAGCGTTGCGTTGCTCAACCTCAAGCCGGGCACGGGCAAGACCACCTCCGCCGTCTGGCTGGCGCACATCTTCGCCCAGGCCGGGCGGAACGTGCTGCTGGTGGACGCGGACCCGTCCGGCAGCGCGCTGGAGTGGTCCGATCTCGCGGCCATGGATCCCGGGCTGCCGCCCCGGCTGGCGTTCCCGTTCCGCATCGTCGCGCTGCCCTCCCGGAGCCTGCACCAGCGGGTGGCCGAGATCGCCCACCCTGAAGACGTCGTGATCATCGATGCGCCGCAGCTGGAGGATCACGCGGGCATCGCCCGGTCCGCGATGCGCTACGTCGACGAGATCCTCATCCCGTGCGCGCCGAGCCCGATCGAGATCAACCGCACCACCCCGGTACGCGAGGAGATCGGTGAGGTCGAAGCGGTCCGTGACACCCCGGTGCGGGCGGCCGTGCTGCTGAACCGGTGTATTACCCGGGCGCATTCCACCACCAGCGCCAGAGAGGTGCTGGAGGGCCTAGGCTATGACGTGCTGCGAACGGCTGTGCCGAGGCGAGAGGTTTATGCACAGAGTTTCGGTGTGCCGATTCCCGAGATAGGCCGCGATGTCTGGCGCGGCGTGGCCCACGACCTCATCGAGCGATGCGTCCCCCTCGGGAAGGTGCCGTCATGACAACGGAGCGGGAACGGCGCAAAGCACAGATGGCCGCCGCCGCCACCCGGCGCACCGAGCCCGACGCCGGGCCGCCTGGCCAGACGGCTATCCGGTCCAAGCCGGTGCGGATCACCCTCGACCTGAGCCCGGAGCTCTACCGCGAGCTGACCCGGTGGGCCCACTCCGCCGCGATCGAGCTGGACGTGCCGCGGATCGCCCTGGCCGACGCGGTGCGGGCGATGATCCGGGTGACCACGGAAAGCCCCGACGAGGTACTGGAGCGGCTGCGCCGCGACCGGGAGCAGTAGCCTTCGCCCGGCGCGGGTACAGTGCAGGCCAACAGGACTCCTTGCCCAGCTTTGTTCGGAGCGTGCCGTGGCCGGCCCCAAGTGGAGCGATCTCAGCAAGCGGAACCAGCGGCTGCTCATCGCCGCGGCAGCGGTCGAGACCAGCCTGAAGGCCGCGGCGCTGATCGACCTCAAGCGCCGGCCGGCCAGCCAGGTGCGCGGCCCCAAGTGGGCCTGGGTCCCGGCCCTGTCCATCCTCAACTCGGCCGGCATCGCCCCGATCACCTACTTTGTCTGGGGCCGGAAGCGAGCCGGCTGACGGCGGCCACGACGGGGGCGCTGGCGTCTTCGCGGGCCAGATCGGCGGCCAGCGCCTGGGCCCGGGTGCGGTAGGACGGCCGGGTGACCGCGTCCTGGATGGCGGCGCTGAGCACCGGGACGGACAGCCGCCGGTAGCGCACCGGCGGCGGCCCGGCGCCCAGCGCGGCGATCCTGGCGGCCCAGAACGGCTGGTCACCGATCTGCGGCACGGTGACCGCCGGGACACCGGCCCGCAGACCGGCGCCGGTGGTGCCCGCACCGGCGTGGTGCACCACCGCGGCCATCCGCGGGAACAGCCAGTCGTGCGGGACGTCCCCGATCACCATCTGGTCATCGGCTGGGCGGGCCACATCCAGCCCGGCCCGGCCGGCCTGCAGCACCAGGCGCACCCCGGCCTGCCGCGCGGCGGCAGTGGCCACACCGGCCGCCCGGGCCGCATCATCCGGCGACATGCTGCCGAAGCCCACGAACACCGGCGCCTCGCCAGCGTTAAGAAAAGTCTCCAGATCCGGGGGCGGGCGCCAGCCTTCGGGACGGGCCGGCCACCAGTACCCGACCACCTCGGCGCCGGCCCGCCAGCCGGCCGGCCGCGGCACCACCGCCGGGCTGAAGCCGTGGAAGACCAGCCAGGCCGGGTCGCTCATCCGCCCGTAGACCGCCTGCCGGGAGCTGAGCCGGGGCAGCCCCAGCTCGGCCCGCAGCTCGCGGACCGGGCCGGCCAGGGTGGGCCCGCCCAGCAGGACCAGGGCGTGCCCGGCGGCCAGGTTGCCCCAGCGGCCCAGTGAGCGCGCGGTCACGATGGACGGCGCGAAATCCCGGGTCGGGGCCACCGGCGCCAGCTGCAGCGACATGCTGGGCAGGCCGAGCCCCTCGGCGATGTGGTACCCGCCCGCGTAGCTCAGCCCGCCCAGCAGCAGCACGTCGGTGCCCTGCCGGGCGGCCGCCAGCATCCCGGCGTGCAGTTCCCGCATCTGGTCGGCGATCAGCCGGATGAGCCGGGCCGCGCCCAACGGCCCGGTGCCGCCGCGCTGCCAGCGCGCGGCCTCCAGCATCCGCGGGTCACCCGGCAGGGCGTGGAACTTCAGGCCGCAGCCGGTGACCAGGCCGGCGAACATCTCGTACCCGGCGATCACGGTGTCGTGCCCGGCGGCGTTGAGCGCGGTGGCCAGCCCGGTGAACGGGGCCACGTCGCCGCGCGAGCCCACCGCGACGATTAAGACTCTCATCCCGCCCATGGTCGCGCACCTGGCCGGCGGCCCAGCTAGCCGGGGCCGCGGAACGGCCAGTCGGCGTGCTCGCCGTGGGCGCTCGCGGGCGCCACGTCGGCCGGGTGCGTGTCGTTCACCGGCGGCGGGGCCGCCGGGCGGGGCGACGCGGGCTGTGAGTACCAGCGCGGCGGCTCGGCCAGCGCCTCCTCGCCGTAGGCCGCCTCGTCCGCGTCGTCGGGCAGGCCGAGGCGGCGGCGGTTGGCCCGGTCCACGCCGCGCAGCACCACTTCGGCCATGGCCAGCTTGGCGTCCAGCGTCTCCGGGGCGACCGCGCCCAGATCGAGCGGCACCCGGTTGGCCAGGGCCTGGTCCCACGGGGTGGCGACCACGGACACCTGGGTGCCCTCGTGGGCCTCCCGGATCCGGGCGAACCAGCGGGCCTGCTCCGGGTCGGACTCGGCGAACTTGTCCACGACAATCGTGGCCTCGTCCATCAGCAGGTTGAGATGGGTGCGCTCACGCTCGCTGAGCGGCCGCTCCCGCTCCCCCTCGTAGTTCCGGTACCGGCTGAACACCTGGCCGATGGACCAGTAGCCAAGCTGGGAGGCCTCGGTCACGAACACATACTTGTCGCCGTGCAGCAGCGTGCCTACCTGCAGCTTGGCAAACAGGCCGGTGCCGCCGTCGTTGATGACAATGTTGGACATGCACTGCAGGAACTCCAGGACGGTCTGGTATTCCTGCTCGCCGAACTCCACGCCGATGCACTCGTCGGCGGTGTCGCCGCGGATCACGGCCACGCCCTGCAGCCAGGCCACCGCGTCGCGAAGATCGGCGTAGACCTTGATGGAGCCCTCGGTGCAGGCGTGGTAGAAGCCCCTGATCGACAGCGTCCGCTGCTCCTGGGGCAGCGCCTCCACCGGGACCCCGCCCAGCCTGATGTACCCGTGCGGCATATCGTCGTTGCTGTCGGCCAGGATGACCCGGTCGGCCGGGCGGGCCGCGGCGTAGATGGCGGCCAGCGTGACGGCCGCGTCCGTCTTGCCGGTGCCGCCGAAGCCGGAACCGAGCGTGATCACACCCGACTTGAGCGCCGGGGCGCGGATCGCGGCGATGCTCTGCCGCCGCCACTCGGCCGATGCCTCGCGCCGGGCCCGCTCCTTCTTGCCGGGCGGGATCACCACGCCGCGCTTGAGCGCGCGCCGCGAAAACGCCCCGCGGACCCCATCCTGTGCCGGTGCGAACGCACCGAGCTGGGACGTGGCCGGCGTCAGCCAGGTAGCACGGTCGCTACCTGGAAAGTCGCTCCACCAGTCGCCCAGCTCGTCTGGAAACTGGGACATCGCATCCTTCCAGCGTCCGGGTGCTCGTGCCGTCAGGCTACCGGCAGCCAGTCAGCGCGGCATCTCCGCGACGCCCTGGGCTACCGCGCAGGGCGCGCACAGCGGGACGTCGGCCGGGCCGGACTTGGTGCTGACCCGGCGGGTGATCACCGCGCGCCGGTCGCAGACTCCCACGTCATCCGGGTGGGCGGTGGCGCAGGTGCACTCACATTCCATCCGCTCCCAGATGAACACCACCCGCCAGGCGGCCATCGCCGCGCGGATATCCGGGTCGCTGGTCAGCTTCTTGAACGAGTCGGCGGTCACCGCCGCGGTCCGTTTCGCCCATTCGGCCGCGATGTCAGCAGCGGCCTCCCAGGCAGCGAACAGCCGACCCACCGGGCTTTCGTTGTCGCTGCTCATAGCCACATAATCGCACCCAAGCCCCACCCTGGCCAGTCCAGCCCGCCGACGGCCCGGTTGCCGGTGGTGGGCGTCACTGGGGCATCGCGGCGGCGGACAGGGCACGGAACGCCTCGATGACGCTGTGCAGGTGCGCGCGCATGGCCTGCTCGGCCGCGGCCGGCTCGCGGGCGATGATGGCCGCGACGATCGCCTCGTGCTGCGGCAGCGACACGGCCGGCCGCCCCGGCACCAGGGACAGCGAGAACTGGTGCCGGACGGTCTGATCACGCAGCTGGCGCAGCAGCCGGGAGGCCGTCTCGTGCGCGCCGATGTCCCGGATGGCCCCGTGCAGCCGGGCGTTGAGCTCGCTGTAGGTCAGCAGCTCGGATTTATCCACCGCGACCCGCATGTCCTTGGTCAGCTTGCGCAGCATGACGATGTCCGGCCGGGTGACCCGCTCGGCGGCGCGCGCGGCCAGCAGGCCTTCGAGCAGGATCCGCACCTCGGTGATCTCGACGGCCTCGGTCAGCGATACCTCGCGCACCCGGGCGCCCCGGTTGCGCTGAAATTCGACCAGCCCCTGCGCGGCCAATTCCTGCAGCGCGGAGCGAAGGATAAACCGTGATGTGCCGAACCGCTCGCACAGGTCGATCTCGACCAGGCGCTGCTTGGGCGCGTATTCGCCCGCGATAATCGCGGCGCGAAGCGCTTCGGTAACCGCTGGCTTGGAGTCCTCAGGCACTACAACTCCTTCCCCCTGGGCCTTCCCCTGGGCCGTGGACGGATTTACCCGGCACGCGGTGTGGCGGTGTGCGGATGTGTTACGGCAGACCGCTCGCGAAGACGGTTCCGTCGAAGAGCTTGCGTGCGGTCCGCACCACCCCGGCCGTGCGGACCCGCGGCGGCTGCTGCGAGGTGTCCAGCTCGGCTTCCACCAGCAGGTGCCCGGTTGGGTGCTCGACATCCAGTGGCTGCCCGGGTTCCGGCCAGAACGCCAGCTCGGCCCCGGCCGCGCCGGGCAGCAGCAGCGCGGTGACCGCGCTGATCGCGCCGAGCACCCCGATGGCGGTGTGCGGGCGGACCGGGATGAACGTGCGGGTGCAGATGGTGCCGCCATCCTGGGGCGCGCTGACCAGCGTGGTCTTGGGCACCGACGCCTGGCTGACATCGCCCAGGCCCATCAGCCGGCCGGCCGCCAGCCGCAGCGCCTGGACCTGGTCCTGGAGCTTGCCGTCGGCGGCCAGCTCCTGGTGCGATTCGTAACCGGTGCGACCCAGGTCGGCGGCCCGGACCACGACTACCGGCATGCCGTTGTCCACGCAGCTGACCTCGATGCCGTCGATGACGTCGGTGACGTTGCCGGTGGGCAGCAGCCGCCCGGTCGCCGAGCCGGCCGTGTCGGCGAACCGCAGGCTGATCGGGGCCGCGGTGCCCGGCACCCCGGCGATGGCGGTATCGCCGGTGTACTGCGGCACGCCGCCCGGCGTGGGAAACGTGGCGGCGACCACGCTGTCCGAGTTCACCATCCGGATCCGGGTCGTGGTCGTCACGGCGCCGGGCTCGATCAGGCCGCGCTCGACCGCGAACGGGCCGACCCCGGCCAGGATGTTGCCGCAGTTCTGCTGATCGGTGACGGTCGCCTGGTCCACGCCGAACTGCAGGAAGAGGTAGTCGATGTCGGCGTCGCCGCGGGCCGCTGGCGAGACCACCGCCACCTTGGAGGCCAGCGAATGAGCACCGCCGAGCCCGTCGATCTGCAGTGGGTGGCCGCTGCCCATGATCCGCAGCAGCAGGGCATCCCGCTGCTCCGGCTGCGGCGGCAGATCGGCGGCCAGGAAGTAGAGCCCCTTCGATGTGCCGCCGCGCATCATCATGCAGCGGATGCCGTCCGTGGCAGTCATGCCGGTCCGCCCGGCAGTGTCCCGGCCGGCTCCCGATACAGCCTCATCGGTTCCTTCCCTGAGCGCGGCCCGGCACCACCTGGGGCGACGCGCGGGCATCATCGCGAACGTAGCCCTGTGCAATCGATATTGTCAACGATCCGTGCTGACGCTCCACGATACTCAGCCAGCTACCCGAGTATGCCCACCTCAACCGATCCTGTTCCGGGTGACTATCGCTAGGAGGGCCGATTCGTCTGCCACCTCTGAGCTTAGGACTAAGAATCGCAGAATTGTTGACATTACTGCCAGCAGAGTCTAGGTTCTCGGCAATCGGCACCTGTGCCCGAAGGCACGGCGTGAGCGCGGCGCAGCGGAGGGTGGACATGCACAGCAACGCACAGCCACCACCATGAACGGGCCGGCTGGCAGGAACAGGACAGCGGAAAGAAAGCCGATAAACCACAGCACTGCCGTCGCGGGCACACTCACCTGGGCGGCACGCACGCACTCAGCCGCGTTTTCGGCCCGGCCAGTATCAGCCAGCAGGCGGGCCGGCATAATAGCCCGCGGTAGTGTTCACCGGCGTCCGTCACGGCGACGGGCCCGGTCATGGGCAGAGGAAATCTCGCCTTTGCGTGTATCCGTATTGCGCATAGCCGTACGCCAAGCGCACACTAGCAATGCCTTGATCCCACGGTACCCGACGCTGCACTGAGCGTTGGTTTGGGGGTGGGCCTCGGACGCCGGTGTCCCGGACACCGGCGCGAGATGGGCGCTGAGGTCAGGGAGACCAAATGGAACGTAGGAAGCGAGCGGCGTGGCCACTGAGCATCTCCAGGTCACCAGACGCCCCCTGCTGAAGGGGACCCGGCCGGCGGCATAACCGCTACCGGCACGGTCCCACCTCTGCAATAAAGACCTCACAAGGAGATCGATGACAGATGAGTGACCAGACTGTGCAGCCCGAGAGAACCAGCCCGGCCGGCGTGAGCCGGCGCGACGTGCTGCGTGGGGTCGGCGCCGGCGCGGCGGTGGTCGGCGGTGGCGGGCTGCTGGCGGCGTGCAGCTCCGGGATCAAGGGTGCCAACAGCGGCGGCAGTACCAAGAACATCACCATCGGCTGGATCCACCCGCTGACCGGTGCCCTGGCCGGGTTCGGCGCGCCGGACACCTGGGTGATCTCGAAGATCAAGCAGACCGCCCCGTACAAGAACGGGTTCAAGATCGGCGGCAAGACTTACCAGGTCACGATCAAGTCCTACGACTCCCAGTCCAGCGTGACCCGGGCCGGTGACCTGGCCAAGACGGCCATCCTGAACGACGGCGTCGACCTGCTGCTGGGGTCGTCCACGCCGGAGACCGTCAACGCCGTGGCCAGCCAGGCCGAGTCCCTCGGCACCCCGCTCATCTGCTCCAACATCCCGTGGGAGTCCTGGTACATCAACCTGGGCGGCAACCCGCAGAAGCCGACGCTCAAGCCCAAGTACGTGGTCATGTACTTCCTCGGCGCCGAGCACCTGATCAAGTGCTTCATCCCGATGTGGAACCGGATCCACTCGCAGCTGCACACGAACAAGATCGTCGCGGCCGCGTTCCCGAATGACTCGGACGGCAACGCGTTCCGCGCGGTGTTCCCGCCGATCGCCAAGGCGGCCGGCTACAAGTTCGAGCTGTCCTCGCCCTACCCGGACGGGACGACCAACTACTCGTCGATGATCTCCCAGTTCAAGGCGTCCGGCGCCGACTTCTTCACCAACGTGCCGCTGCCGCCGGACTTCGCCACCATGTGGAAGCAGTCGGCGCAGCAGGGCTTCAAGCCCAAGCTGGCCACGGTGGCCAAGGTACTGCTGTTCCCGCCGGACGCCTACGCGCTGGGCAGCCTGGCCTACAACGTCGCCACCGACGCGTGGTGGGTGCCGTCGCTGCCGTGGAAGTCCTCGTTCACCGGCGAGACCTGCCAGCAGATGGCCAACGAGTTCGAGGCCGCCACCAAGGGGCAGTGGAACGCCAACATCAGCAACTACAGCCTGTTCGAGGCCGCGCACGCCGCCCTGACCAGTGTCAGCGACCCGCATGACAAGAACGAGGTCGCCGCGGCCATCCACAAGGTGAACATTCAGGCGCTGGCCGGACCGCTCAACTTCGCGTCCGGCGGGCCGGCGCCGGGCGTGGCCATCACCCCCCCGGTCGGCGTGCAGTGGCAGAAGGGCACCAAGTACCCGGTGGAGATGCAGGTCGTGGACAACACGCTGCAACCAGGTGCCAAGATCACCGCTGACCTGAAGCCGACCAACACGTGAGCTGATGGCAAGCCCACTGCTTGAGCTGGAGCATGTGACGAAACGGTTCGGCCGGGTCGTCATCGCGGAGGACCTGTCCCTGGCCGTCGGGGCCGGGGACACGGTCGGGATCGTGGGGCCGAACGGTGCTGGCAAGACCAGCCTGTTCGGCCTCATCTCCGGTGACCTGGCCCCGAACGCGGGCCAGGTCAGTTTCGCCGGCCGCGCCGTGACCAAGCTGGACTCGGCCGCCCGGTGCAGGCTGGGCATCGGCCGGACCTACCAGGTGCCGCGGCCGTTCGGCGACATGACCGTGTTCGAGAACCTGCTCGTCGCGGCCCAGCAAGGCGGCGGGCTGCGGCGTAAGGCCAGCTACGCGGCCGCGGTCGGGGCGCTGGAACGAGCCGGCATCTCCGGCCAGGCCAACGTGCCCGCCGAGCGGCTCGGCCTGCTGCAGCGCAAGCGGCTGGAACTGGCCCGCGCGCTGGCCACCCAGCCCACCCTGCTGCTGCTGGACGAGGTGGCGGGCGGCCTCACCGACCCCGAGGTGGCCCAGCTGGTCGAGATCGTCCGCGGTGTCAACGCCGACGGCATCGCGGTGATCTGGATCGAGCACGTGGTCCGCGCGCTCACCGCCACCGTCGGCCGGCTGATCTGCCTGTCCGGCGGCAAGTTCGTCGGCGACGGCCCGCCGTCCGAGGTGCTGGCCGAGCCCGCCGTCCGTGAGGTCTTCCTCGGGTCCGAGGTCAGCGCGGCGCTGGCCGGCGGCTCGCTGGAAGCATCCCCCACCGGGACCGGCGACGGCGCGGCAGCCGGTGAAGGGAGCGAGCCGTGACCACGCCAGTGAAGCGGGATGGGGAGGTGGGCGGGGGCACGCCGCTGCTGGAGGCCCGGGACCTGACCGTGAACCATGGGCAGCTCCGGGCCGTGGACGCGATCTCGCTCCGGGTGTACCCGGGCGAGGTCTACGCGATGATCGGCGCCAACGGCGCGGGCAAGTCAACGCTGCTGCGCACGATCGCCGGCCTGCACCAGCCGGCCGCGGGCGCGGTCCTGCTGGACGGCCAGGATCTGACCCGGGTGCGGCCGGAGCGCCGGGCCCGCCAGGGCATCGCCCTGGTGCCCGAGGGGCGGCGCCTGTTCGGCTCGCTGTCCGTCGAGGAGAATCTGAAGGTCGGCACGGCCTACGCACGAAAAGGCCCGTGGACGATCGACCGGGTCTACGAGACGTTCACCTGGATGAAGGACCGGCGGAACCAGCGCACCGCCCAGCTGTCCGGCGGCGAGCAGCAGACCGTGGCCATCGGCCGGGCCCTGGTAGCCAACCCCCGGGTGCTGCTGCTCGACGAGCTGTCCCTGGGCCTGGCCCCGGTCATCGTCCAGCGGATCTACGGCATGCTGCCGCAGATCCTGGCCACCGGGCTCACCGTGCTGCTGGTCGAGCAGGATGTGAGCCAGGCGCTCAAGGTGGCCTCGCACATCCACTGCCTGCTGGAAGGCCGGACCACCCTGGAGGGCAGGCCCGCCGACGTCACCGCGGAACAGGTCGAGGCGGCCTACTTCGGCCTGGCCGACGCCCCGGCTGGCCCGCCCGCGGAAGGGAGCGAGTCGTTATGGCCTGGGTGAACGCCATCATCCAGGGGGTGCTGACCGGCGGCCTGTACGCGCTGTTCGCGTGCGGGCTCTCGCTGATGTTCGGCGTGATGAAGGTGGTGAACCTGGCGCATGGCGACCTGGCCGTGGTGGCCGGGTACATCGCCATCGGCGTCATCACCGTCACGCACATCCCCACGCTCTGGTCGTTCCTCATCGTGGTGCCGGTGATGGCGGCGATCGGCTACGCGCTGCAGCGCACGCTCATCCAGGCCTCACTGGACCGCGGCGTGCTGACCACGCTGATTGTCACGTTCGGCCTGTCGGTGGTCATCGAGAACGCCCTGCTCCAGTTCTTCACCGCGAACAGCCGCGGCATCGGCGTTGGGCTGCCGCTGGTGACCGAGTCGTTCAGCCTCGGCTCACAGATCCAGATCGCCTACCTGCTGGTGGTCATCTTCGCGGTGGCCGTGTTGGTCCTGTCGGGGCTGCAGTACTTCCTGTCCCGGTCCAAGTACGGCCGGCTGATCCGGGCCGCCGCCGACGACCAGGAAGCGGTCCAGCTGTCCGGGGCCGACTACCGGCATGTGTTCGGCATCTGCGCCGCGCTGGCGTTCGGCACGGTCGCACTGGGCGGCATCGCGTACGGCATGTACTCCCAGCTCTCTCCGACCACCGGCACCGACACGATCCTGCTGTTCGCGTTCGCGGCCGTGGTCATCGGCGGCCTCGGCTCGCTGTGGGGCACGCTGCTCGGCGGCGTGGTGCTGGGCGTGGCCCAGCAGATCGGCGCGCAGGTCAACATCTCCTACGAGTTGCTCGCCGGATACTTCGTGTTCCTGGCCGTGCTGGTCCTACGCCCGCAGGGGCTCACCTACCGGAGGGCGCAGTCATGAGCACGGTCACGGAGACTCCCGCCCGCCCGGCCGCCGGATTCCGGGTCACCCGGTCCCAGCGCAACGTGGCCTGGACCGGGATAGCCGTGCTGGCCGTCGTGGTCGTCATGGCCATGTTCCCGTACTTCGTGTACTCCGGCACCACCTCGGTGCTGGTCCAGGCGTTCATCGTGCTCACCATGGCCAGCATGTGGAACCTGCTGGCCGGCTACGCGGGCCTGGTGTCCGTGGGCCAGCAGGCGTTCGTCGGGCTCGGCGCGTACTTCGTGCTGATCCTGGCCATCAACGGCATCTCACCGTTCGCCGCGCTGCCGGTGGCCGCGATCGGCGCGGGCGTGGTCGCGCTGCCGCTCTGGTGGCTGGTGTCCCGGCTGCGCAGCGGGTACTTCGCCATCGCCACCTGGGTGCTGGCCGCGACGATCATGCTGATCATCGAGCGGTTCTCCTCGATCGGCGGCGGCACCGGCATGCCGTTGCCCGGGTTCGCCGGGTTCGACCCCACCCTGCTCACCGCGTACACCTACTGGGCCGGGCTGGCCGTCACGGTCATCACGCTGCTGGTCATCTACCTGATCCTGCGCGGCCGGCTGGGCCTGGTGCTCACCGCCATCCGGGACGACGAGGTGGCCGCGCGCAGCTCCGGGGCCCGGGTCGGCTGGGCCCGGATGCTGGTGTTCCTGGTCGCCGGGGCGGGCTGTGGCGCCGCGGGCGGCGTACTCGCCATCAGCCAGCTGCAGGTGCAGCCGAGCGCGGTGTTCAGCGTGCAGTGGACCGCGGAGATGGGCTTCGCGACCATCATCGGCGGGCTGGGCACGATCGAGGGCCCGATCATCGGGACCGCGGTGTACATGGTGCTGCAGCAGACGCTGGCCACGTACAACGCGTGGTATCTGATCATCCTGGGCCTGGTCGCCATCGTGATCGCGCTGTTCGCCCGGCGGGGCCTGTGGGGCCTGGTGGACAGCCGGCTGAACGTGCGGCTGTTCCCGGTCGGCTACTGGCTCCGGCTCGACGGGGAAGCCAATGGCCGCCGTACCCGAACCCCCCGTCCCCGACGGCCGGCCAAGCATGGCGCATAACGGCTAGTACCTGCTGAATCCGTTAGCCGGTGCGCTCGACGACGTAGTCGCACAGGCCGGCGAACGCGTCGCGGGCCGGGACGCCGGGCAGACCAGCGATCTGCTCGCGGGCCACGTCGGCCCAGCCGCGCAGGTCGGCCCGGGCCTGCTGCATGGCCGGGTGCTCGCGTAGCAGGCCGAGCGCCTCGGCGTGCAGCGCCTGGTCGGTCAGGTCGGCCGAGCCGAGCAGCTCACGAAGCCTGGCGTCGCCGGGCCGGCTGGACCCCAGCGCGTACAGCACGGGCAGGCTGCGCACCCCCTCGCGCAGGTCGGTGCCCGGGGTCTTGCCCGACTGGGCGGTGTCGCTGGCCACGTCGAGGATGTCGTCGGACAGCTGCCAGGCCACGCCGATCGCCTCGCAGGCGGGCTCGATCCGGTTCACCACATCGGCCGGGGCATCGGAGAACATGGCCCCGAACCGGCCGGCCGTGGCCACCAGCGAGGCGGTCTTTTCCGTCACCACCTTGAGGTAGTGCTCCAGCAGGTCCTGACCGGGCCGGGGCCCGATGGTCTCGGCGACCTGCCCGCTGACCAGCCGGGTGAACGTGTCGGCCTGAATACGGACCGCATCCGCGCCCAGCTCGGCCAGGATCTGCGAAGCCCGGGCGAACAGGAAGTCGCCGGTCAGGATGGCGATGGTGTTGGTCCACCGGGAGTTCGCGCTCTGGTGACCGCGCCGGATGACCGCCTCGTCCATCACGTCGTCGTGATACAGCGTGGCCAGGTGGGTCAGCTCGATCGCGGTGGCGGCCCGGATCACCCGCTCGTCGGCCGGATTGCCGAACTGGCCGGCCAGCAGCACGAGCGTGGCCCGGAACCGCTTGCCGCCGGCCTCGAGCAGGTGGGCGGACGCCTCGGCGAGCAGGGCTTCCTCGGCCTG
>Ga0335085_10004823_pt1 | contig 22064 bp, 20 predicted proteins | sample Lox_Sample_45_FD_206712 | JGI IMG/M metagenome (GOLD analysis project Ga0335085, IMG submission 206712) | Soil microbial communities from Loxahatchee National Wildlife Refuge, Florida, United States - Lox_Sample_4.5 | ecosystem: Environmental > Terrestrial > Soil > Wetlands | place: USA...
GTGTTCAGGGCCAGCGGCCCGGAGTAGCTGCCGATCATCACCACGCCGGTGAAGTCGCTTTCCTGGATGGGCTGGATGCAGACGCTGTCGTCCCGCCCCAGGGCCCCGCAGTCGAGCTGCAGGTTGTAGAGCCGGTCCAGGTAGTCCCTGGAGATGCCCACCATGGTCCCGGAGTCGTAGGCGTGGTTGAAGTTGCCGTTGGCGACCAGCAGGCCGCCCTCGTTGGTCTGGCCCAGGCCGGTGGGGAAGAAGAGGCGGGTGGGCGAAGGCCCGTCGGGCCCGAAGGGCGGCGGGAGGACCTGCGGCGGCTGCGTGTTGCAGGCCGCGGCCAGCGCCGCGATCAGGACGAAGCCCTTCCCCATGCGAGCGGCCTTCCTAGGGCCGCTCGCTCGCCGGGTCAAGACGATTTCTCCACCTGGAGGCGGGAGAAATCCGCGAGGGGGGCGAAGAGCTCATGGAGGGAGCGGAGCAGGGCGAGACGGTTGTCTCGCTGCCGCGCGTCGGGGTCCATCACCATGACCTCGTCGAAGAACCGATCGACCACGGGGCGCAGCTCCGCCAGGGCGGCGTAGGCGGCGAGGTAGTCCTCCTTGTCCGCCAGCGCTCCGGAGACGCGGGTCCGGCTCTCTTCCAGGGCGGCGGCCAGGGCCTGCTCCGCGGGCATCCGGCAGAGCGGCGCGGAGAACCCCAGCGGGGCGAGCTTCTTCTCCTGCGCCTGGGCGAGGATGTTCCCGATGCGCTTGAAGGCGGCCGCGGTGGCCTCGAACTGCGCCCGGCTCTTCTCCCGCACGGTCTGCAGGGCGACCAGGCGCTTCTGGAGCGCGATCAGGTCGCGGGAGCCGGTGTGCAGCGCGGCCTGGACGGAGTCGGCCTGCGCCTTCTCCCGCAAGAGCACCTCCAGCCGGCCGAGGAGGAATTGCCAGACGCGCTCGCGGCCCTTGCCGTCCTCCTTGCCGTGCAGCTTCTGGGCGGCGCGCAGGGCCTCGTCCATGTCGAAGCGGTAGCCGCGGGCCAAGGTGACGCGGAGGATGCCCAGGGCCGCCCGGCGCAGCCCGTACGGGTCGGCGGTGCCACTGGGCTCCTTGCCCAGGCCGAAGAGGCCCACCATCAGATCCAGGCGGTCGGCGATGCCCAGGAGCGCCCCGGCGTCTTCCGAGGGAAGCCGATCTTCCGCTCCCCGCGGCAGGTAGTGCTCGAAGATGGCCTCGGCCACCGCCGGCTCCACCCCGTCGTTGAGCGCGTAGACCCGGCCCATCGCCCCCTGCAGCTCGGGGAACTCGCCCACCATCCCGGTGGTGAGATCCGCCTTGCAGAGCTCGGCCGCCTCGGCGAGCTGGCGCGGGTCGCCCTTCCCCGTGGCCCCGTGCAGCCAGAGGGAGAGCTCGCGCAGGCGCTGCACCCGGGCGAGCTCGGTGCCCAGCCCCTGGAGGAAGGTGCGCCGGCCCAGCTTCTCCACCCGGGCCCGCAAGGGCTGCTTGCGGTCCTCGTCGAAGAAGAACTTCCCGTCGGAGAGGCGGGCGCGGAGCACCCGCTCGTAGCCCTTGCGGCTCACCGCCGGATCGCGCACCCGGGTGTTGGAGACCGCGACGAACGCCGGAAGCAGCTCCCCCCGGACGTCCTGCACCGCGAAGTACTTCTGGTGGCCGCGCATCTCGCTGATCAGCACCTCGGGCGGGAGCTGGAGGAAGTCCTTGTCGAAGTAGCCGGCCACGGCGAAGGGCTCTTCCACCAGGCCGGTGACCGTCTCCAGCAGATCCGCGTCCGGGCGGGGTACGCCGCCTGCCTCGGCGGCGGCCCGGGCCACCTCCTCGGAGATGCGCCGGCTGCGCTCTGCCCAGTCCACCAGCACGTGCGCCTTGCGAAGCGCGGCCACGTACTCCTTGGCGGAGGGGAGGGGAATCTCCCCCGGGGCGGCGAAGCGGTGGCCGCGGGTCCTGGGCGCGCTTTCCACGTCCGCGAACTTCACCGGCAGGGGCTTGCCGTCGAGCGCGGCGGCGATCCAGTGCACCGGGCGGGCGAAGGCGTCGCCCTCCAGCGAGTCCCAGCGCATCGACTTGCGGAAGGGGATGCCGCGGACGATCTCCTCCAGGATCCCCGGCAGCGCCTCGGCGGCGGCCTGCCCCTTGACGTGTTGTTCCACCACCACCCGGTCGTTCTCCACCCGCAGGGCGGAGACCTCCACGCCGGCCTTGCGCGCGAACCCTTCCGCCGCCTTGGTCCAGCGGCCGTCCTGCTGGGCCTGCTTCGCCGGCGGGCCGGAGAGCTTCTTGCGGATGTCGGGGGCCTTGGCCGCGATGCCGGTGGCGATCAGGGCCAGCCTGCGGGGCGTGGCGTAGGTGGCGATGTCCGCCCGCTGCCCCTCGCCCTCGCTGGCCAGGCGGTGGTCAAGAAGCAGCTTGTCCAGCTCGGCCGCCATCCACTCCAGCGCCGGCTTCTGGAAGCTGGCGGGCAGCTCCTCGCTGCCGATCTCGAAGACCAGGTCCATCTCAGCCGCGCCCCGCCTTGCCGTCCTTGCCGTCGAGGAGGTCGTGGTAGCGGGCCAGCTCCTTTTCGGCCAGCGCCCGGTCCTTGAGGGAGGGGAACTTCATCCGCGCCCGCGTCGCCAGGTAGAGCGTGGCGCAATCGTGGGCCAGCCTGCGCACTCTCAAGATATAGGCCTGGCGCTCGGTGACGCTGATGGCCCCGCGTGCGTCCAGCAGGTTGAAGGCGTGCGAGCACTTCAGGCAGTAGTCGTAGGCGGGCAGGGGGAGCTTCTTCTCCACCAGCGCCCGGCACTCCTTCTCGTACTCGTCGAAGAGGCGCAAGAGCCGGTCGGCATCGCTGGCGTGGAAGCTGTACTCGCTCTGCTCCCGCTCGTTCTGCCAGAACACGTCCCGGTAGGTGAGGCGGGTCCCGTCTGGGTAGGTGCAGAAGACCAGGTCGTAGATGTCGTCCACGCCCTGCAGGTACATGGCGATGCGCTCCAGCCCGTAGGTCAGCTCGGCCGACACCGGGCGGCACTCGAACCCGCCCGCCTGCTGGAAGTAGGTGAACTGCGTCACCTCCATCCCGTCGCACCACACCTCCCAGCCCAGGCCCCAGGCGCCCAGGGTGGGCGACTCCCAGTCGTCCTCCACGAAGCGCAGGTCGTGGTCCTCGGAGGTGATGCCGATGGCCCGCAGGGATCCCAGGTACTGCTCCTGCACGTCCTTGGGGCTGGGCTTGAGGATCACCTGGTACTGGTGGTGCTGGTGCAGGCGGTTGGGGTTCTCGCCGAAGCGGCCGTCGGCGGGCCGGCGCGAGGGCTCCACGTAGGCCACGTTCCAGGGCTCGGGCCCCAGCACCTTCAGGAAGGTGGCGGGGTTCATGGTCCCGGCGCCCACCTCCAGGTCGTAGCCCTGCATGAGCGCGCACCCGCGCTCCGCCCAGTAGCTCTGGAGCGCGAGGAGCAGGCCCTGGAAATCCCTGGGAGCGCCCATCGGGCGCCGGAACGTAGACGCAGTGCGGCGATTGCGCAAGCGCTCGCAGCGCTGCTGTCCCGGCGTCAGCCGGGGTTGACGCGGCCGTGCAGCAGGCCGATCCCGCCCAGGGCCTCGAACCCGGGGATGGCGAGCAACGAACGGTCGAAGGCCTGCAGGAGGTCGCTCAGCGTCCGGCGCCAGGCGGGGGCCTGCTCGTAGCGGAAGCCAGGAATGACGAACCGGCCCAGGCGGCCGAGGAAGTTGAAGTGGCGCCGCTCGAGGTCCGGGATCAGCGTCTCCAGCGTCTCCAGGTCCCGCTTCTCCAGGGGGCGCTCCCCCGGCGTGACCTCGGTGTGGACGGGCACGAGGAAGCGGATCTTGCGCAAGGTCCTGTTCAGGTTCACGGGCTCGAGGCAGAGGACCCTGGCCCCGGGCTTCGCCGCGGCGAGCAGCGCGCGCAACGTGGGCTCCAGGTCGTCGAGAACGTGGTGGAGGACGTTGTCGATCCAGATCACGTCGAACGATTTTTCCGGCAGGCTGGCCTGGGCCAGAGGTGAGCAGAGGAAGCGGGTGCGGTCGGCGACCCCGTTGAGGACCGCACACTGGCGGGCCAACTCGATGGACCGGGGTGAGACGTCCAGCCCGGTGACCTGCGCTCCCAGGCGGGCGAGGATCATGGCGTCCTCGCCCTCGCCGCATCCGACGTCGAGAATGTGCTTGCCCCGGGGATTGCCCAGCATGCGGAAGCAGGATTCCTTGGGGTAGAGGGTTCCCGGATTCCGGTAGCGGCGGAGCACCGCCTCGTCCACCGGTTGCAGGTGGCGGGCATGTCTCTCGGCCTTGCGATCGAAGAACTCCACTTCCTCGGTGGGGCTCATCTCCGGGCGGTGCTGCAGGAAACAGGCCGGGCCGGGTGGGAAGAGACGTTCCTACTTCTTCTTGCTCACCGGCGGCGCCAGGAACGACACGTTGTCCGCCGGGGCCGGCGGCTCGGAGGCCGGCTGGTCGCCGCGCATGTGATCGAGGATCGACTTGTGCGTGTCCAGCAGCGCCTGCAGCTGCTGCATGAACCCGGCCCGGGCCCGCTTCAGCTCCTCGATCTCCCCCACCAGCTGCAGCCGGCGGGCCTGGGCGTTGGCGATGATCTTCTCCGCCTGCAGCTCGGCGTCGGAGATGATGATCTCCGCCTCCTTGCGGGCGTTGACCTTCATCTCCTCCGAGAGCTTCTGGGTGGTGGTGAGGGTGTGCTGCAACAGCTGCTCGCGGTCCTTGAACTCGTTGATCCGCGCTTCCCGCCGGCGCAGCTCCTCGTCCTGCTTGTTCAGCTTGCGGGTCAGGTCCTCGAGCTGGGTGGCGACGTAGTCCAGCCAGCTGCGCACCTCCCGCTCGTCCAGGCCCCCCAACGTGACCTTGCGGAACGTCTTCTGCTGCAGGTCGAGCGGGGTGAGCTTCATGGGTCGGAGGATACAACCGCCGTCAAGGTTCCCGCCCCATCTTCTTCCTTGGTCTCGGTGATGGCCGCGAACACCCCCCCGCGGGCGGTGGCCTTCACCTGGTACATCGCCTCGTCCGCCCGGCGGAGCAGGTTCTCCGGGTCGCGGGCGTCGTCGGGGAAGGCCGCCACCCCCAGGCTGGCGGTGAGCTTGAGGGGGCCGTAGGGCTTCTCCGCCAGGAAGGGCTGGCGGGCGATCTCCGCCCCGATGCGGCGGGCCGCCGCCACCGCCTGGTCCTTGCTGGTCTCGGGCATGAGGATGACGAACTCGTCGCCGCCGTAGCGCACTGGCACGTCGGTGGAGCGGAGGGTCTTGAGGAGCAGGCGGCCGATCTCGTGCAGGACCTGGGAGCCGGCCTGGTGGCCGTGGGTGTCGTTCACCTTCTTGAAGTAGTCGAGGTCGAAGAAGATCACCGACACCGGGTGGCCGAAGCGGGTGGCGCGCACCACTTCCTGCTCCAGCGTCCGCTTCAGGTGGCGGGAGTTGAAGAGGCCGGTGTGATCGTCGAGGACGGTGAGCTCCTGCACCTTGTGGAAGTTGCGCGCGTTCTCGATGGCGATGGCGGAGAACTCGGCCACGGTGCTGAGGATCTTGAGATCTTCCTCGTGGAAGGCCCCGTCGTTGGGCCCGTTCACCAGCTCGATCACCCCCATGGTGCTGTCCTTGAAGGTGAGCGGCACGCAGAGGATGGACTTGGTGTGGAAGCGCGAGGCCTTGTCGAAGCGGCTGGCGAAGCGCTTGTCCGCATGCACGTTGGGCACCAGCAGCGGCTGGTTGTGCTGCGCCACCCAGCCGGCGATGCCCTCCCCGGGCTTGAGCCGCATGCCGAGGAGCTTGTCCGACCCGGCGCCCACCGCGGCGTGGAAGTAGAGCTCGTCGGTCTTGGGATCCTTGAGCAGCAGCGACCAGTTGCTGGGCTTGAGCAGCTCGCTCACCTTGGCGAGGATGACGTGCATGACCTCGCCGATGTCCAGGGACGAGGTCAGGGCCTTCCCGATCTCGTTGAGGACCGCGAGCTCGTCGACGGTGCGCTGCAGCTCCCGGAGGAGATCTTTCCCCCTCATTTTCCGAAGTGTACGTCCTGTTGTCGCGACGCGCCAAATCCTGTAGAGGCGGCGCGTGCAGCTGGTTCTCTGCTCCGCTTCGCCTCGCCGCCGCCGGCTCCTCGAGGATCTGGGGGTAGGTCTTTCGCTGGCGCCCGCCCACATCGACGAGACCCGGCGGGCGGGCGAGCCGGCCCGCGACTACGTGATGAGGATGGCGAAGGAAAAGGCCGCCGCCGCCGCCAGGCCCGGGGCGGTGGCGCTGGGAGCTGACACCATCGTGCTGGTGGGCGAGGAGGTGCTGGGCAAGCCGCGCGACCGGGCGGACGCCGAGCGGATGCTGCGCCGGCTGTCCGGGATCGAGCACCGGGTGATCACCGCCGTCTGCGTCCCGCCCCGCGTGCAGGCGGTGGAGACGGTGGTGCGTTTCGCTCCCCTCTCCGAGCAGCAAGTGCGCTGGCTGGCGGCCTCGGGAGACGGCGACGACAAGGCGGGCGCCTACGCGGCACAGGGCCTGGCGGGGGCGTTCATCGAGCGCATCGAGGGGAGCTTCAGCAACGTGGTGGGCCTGCCCTTGCCGGAGACGCTGCGCATGCTGGCCGAAGCATCGGTGGACCTGCCGTGGACGTAGCCCAGGGCCTCGCCCAGGTCCGGGGACGGATCGCCGCCGCCTGCTCGCGGGCAGGTCGGGATCCCGCCTCGGTGCGCCTGGTGGCGGTGAGCAAGACCAAGCCGGTGGAGATGCTCCGCGAGGCCTTCGCCGCGGGACAGGCGATCTTCGGGGAGAACTACGCGCAGGAGCTGAAGGAGAAGGTCGAGGCGGTCCCCGGCGCGCAGTGGCACTTCATCGGGGCCCTGCAGACCAACAAGGCGAAGATGGTGGTGGGGCGCGCGGCGCTGATCCACACCTGCGATCGCCTGGCGCTGGCGCAGGAGCTTTCCAAGCGGGCGAAGGCGGCCGGGCTGGTGCAGAGCGTGCTCCTGGAGGTGAACGTCGGGCGCGAGCCGCAGAAGGCCGGGGCGATGCCCGACCAGGTGGCGCGGCTCCTCGACCAGGTGAAGGCCCTGCCGGCGCTTTCCTGCGAGGGGCTGATGTGCATCCCTCCGGCGGAGGGCGATCCGCGGCCGCACTTCCGCGCCCTCCGCGAGCTTGCCCAGGCGCTGGGGCTCTCCCAGCTCTCCATGGGGATGAGCGCGGACTACGAGGTGGCCATCGAGGAAGGCGCGACGCTCGTGCGGGTGGGGACCGCCATCTTCGGGGAGCGCGCCCCTTGAACCTCGTATCAGGCGGGTTGTCGTTCGCGCTCTGACGCTCTTGCCTGCCTCGGGGCCAGCCGCTATGAAGCCGCGCCATGGCCCCCTTCGTCGATGCCGCTCTCCAGGAATCGATCCGCTCCTTCAACGAGCGCGGGCAGGTGGGGGCCGATCCGCTGGCGGCGCGGTACGAGCAGCGCCGCGCCGGGTACTCGCTCTTCGCCCGGATGATGAGCGACGCGGAGATCGAGGCGCTGCGCCCCTACATCTTCTGCTACCGCGAGCTGCCCTCCCGCTCCGAGCTGACCATCCGCAACTTCATCGCGGGCGAATGGCGGCCGCCCGCCGCGGGCGAGCACGCGGCCATGACCTGCCCGGCGGACAAGCGGGTGCGCCTCTTCCAGGTGCCCGCCTCGGGCAAGCAGGACGTGGAGGCGGCGGTCTCTTCCGGCGACCGCACCTGGAAGTCGCTGGCCTGGGCGGAAGAAGGGCTGGCGTACCGCAAGCACGTGGTGAAGAACGTTTCCCGCATCCTCGCCCACTATACCGAGGAGTTCCTGCACGAGATCCGCCAGCAGATCCCCAAGACGAAGCTGGAGGCGGAGAAGGACTTCTTCGAAGCCAAGCGCGCCTGCGATCACCTGGAGGGCAGCTTCGAGGCGGCCATCCAGGGTGAGCTGGTCCCGGACATGTTCGCCGGCCAGCGCTACTGGCGCGACGCCTTCATGCCCGCCGGGCTGGCCGCCATCATCACCCCCATGAACTTCATCTGGGGCATCCCCATGATCCACCTGGCGGGCGCGTACCTCGCCGGCTGCCCCTTCATCCTCAAGGGCCATCCCTTCTCCGCCGCCACCAACACCTCCATGATCCGCTGCTTCCTCGCCGCGGGGGCGGACCCGCGCTTCATCCAGAAGGTGGAGGGCTTCGGCAAGGGGATCGCGCCGCTGGCCACCGATCACCGGGTGGCGGTGGTGGCGGTCACCGGCTCCTCGGACACCGCCCGCACCATCTCGGCCGGCCGTGGGCTCGCGCGCACCCGCTTCGAAGGGGGCGGCTGCAACTGGGCCTGGGTGGACGACGGGTACGACGACGGCGACCTGGAGAAGATCGCCGTCCGCCTCACCTACGCCAAGCTGGGGCTCTCCTCGCACAAGTGCACGGGGCTGCACGGGGTGTCGGCGTCGCGCGCCACCCTCGACCGGCTGGTGCCGATGATCGCCGCGGAGATGGACCGCTGGCAGGTGGCCGATCCGCGCGGTCCCGAGGCCGCGGACCGGACGCTCGGGCCTTTGATGGTGCACAGGGCGCAGACCGCGCTGGACCTGGTGGCCGAGGCGCGCAAGGCGGGGCTGCGGATCGTGCGCGAAGGAGGGCGGGCCGGCGGCGAGTACGGCGCCAACGCCGAGGCGGTGAAGCCGGCGCTGATCGACGGCGTCACCCCGAAGACCCTCTTGCGCCACGACTGGGACGGCAAGGGGGTGAAGGAGTACGCCATCGCCACCACCGAACTGTTCATGCCCATCCTGGTGGCGATGCCCTTGGGCGGCTTCGAGGACTTCATCCGCTTCTCCCTCTTCGAGAACCCGCACGACCTGGCCACCAGCATCTGGACGCGCGACGACCGCAAGCTGACGCGGGCGCGGCGCACGCTGGCGGGGATGATCAAGGAGAACGACGGCACGGACTCGGCCCTGGAGTGGGAGGAGTTCGGCGCCTCCACCGTGGGGGAGAGCGGGAACATGGGAGTGGGCGAGGTCCGGGCGACGATCTCGATCTACTCCCGGCGCCAGAAGGGCCGGCACTTCGTCTTCTAGATCGCTACATGCGCATCTCGCTCGACGGGCAGGAGATCGAGGCGCGGGAGGGCGACACCGTCGCCGCCGCGCTCTTGCGCGCCGGGGTGACCACCTTCACCCGCTCCATCAAGTACCACCGCCCCCGCGGCCCCTTCTGCCTGGCCGGATCGTGCGGCCAGTGCCTGATGCGCGTGGACGGCGTTCCCAGCCTGCCCGCCTGCCGCGTCAAGGCCGAGGAGGGCATGGCCTGCGAGCGGCAGAACGCTCCCTTGGGCGCGGAGAAGGACCTCTTCCGCGCCGCCGACTTCCTCTTCTCCGAGGGGCTGGACCACCACCACCTCTTCACCGGCTCGCGCGTGCTGGGTCGGGTGGCGCTGGAGATCGCCCGCCGGCTGGCCGGGCTGGGCGAGCTTCCCGGGAAGCCGCGCCCGCCGGGAAAGGGAGAGCTGCGCGAAGTGCCTCTGGCGGTGATCGGCGCGGGACCGGCGGGGCTGGCCGCCGCGCGGGCGGCGGCGGAACAGGGGGTGCGGCCGCTGCTCATCGAGAGGGCGGGGGCGGCGGGCGGAGCGGCTCTGCTGGCGCTCGACTCCGCGGCGCCCGGCGCGGCCTTCGTCGCGGAGCAGGAGAAGGCGCTGCGCTCGCAGGGGGCGGAGATCCTCTTCGAGGCCCCGTGCGTGGGCCTCTACGCCAACGACACGGACCGGAAGGGAAACGCGCTGGTGGTGGTGTGGCGGCGCGAAGGGCTCCTGGTGGCGGTGGCGGAGCGGGTGATCGTCGCCACCGGCGGCGCTTCCCAGCCGCTGCCGTTTCCCGGCGTCGACCGGCCCGGAGTCTACGCCGCGCGCGGCTTGCTCGAGCTCCACGCCCGCTGCGGCGTGCGGGTGGGCGACGAGCTTGCGGTGGTGGGAAGCGGGAGAGAGCTGGAAGCCTGCGCCGCCGCCCTGGGACGGGCGGGATACCAGGTGGTCCGCTCGATCGCCGCCACGCCGCGCCGCGCCCTGGGCAACCCCGTCCGCGGCCTGGACGTGGACGGCGAGCGCATCCGCTGCGACGCGGTGGCGCTGGCGCACCCGCCTGCGCCGCTGCACGACCTGGCCTCCTCGGTGGGGGCGACGGCGCGCTGGGACGGGAACGGGTTCCCGGTGGAGACCGATGCGCAGGGACGCACGGCGGTCTCCTGGCTGTTCGCTGCCGGCTCGGTTGCGGGAAAGCCTGCCATCGACTCGGGGCAGGCGGCGGGCAGGTCCTCGTGCCTCTAGCGGACAAGGCCATCGTCTGCGCCTGCGAGGACGTCAGCGTCCACGACCTGGACCAGGCCATCGCCCGCGGGTTCTCGGACATCGAGAGCCTCAAGCGCTACACCGGCCTGGGCACCGGCCCTTGCCAGGGAAAGAGCTGCGAGGCAGGTGCGATGCGCATCTGCGCGCAGCGCAAGGCCGTGCCAAAGGAAGCGCAGGTGCCATTTCGCGCCCGGCCGCCTTTCGTGCCCACCACCATCTCCGCTTACGCAGGCCTGCCCGACGAGGTGATCGGCGCGCGCCACGCGACGCCGGGCCTGCGGCCCACCTGGGGAAAGGGCGGACATCCGCTGCAGCCGCATGCCTCGCTTCCCGAGCGGGCGGACATCGTGATCGTGGGCGGTGGCATCATGGGGCTGGCGCTGGCCTGGAACCTCGCCGGCCTGGGCGCGGGGCGCGTGCTGGTCCTGGAGCGCGGGTATCTGTGCGAGGGCGCCTCAGGCCGCAACGGAGGAGGAGTGCGGGCGCAGTGGACCACGCCGACGCTCATCGAGCTGGCCAAGGAGTCCATCGACTTCATGGGCCGCTTCGCCCAGGAGCTGGGGATCAACGTCTGGCTGCGCAAGGGCGGCTACCTCTTCCTCGCCCACGACGAGGAGACCGTGCGGCGCATCGAGTACGGCGCCGGGCTGCAGAAGAAGCACGGGCTCTCCACCCGTGTGATCGGGCCGAACGAAGCGAAGGAGATCGTCCCCCAGCTCGACACTTCGCGCTTCGTGGCCGCCTCCTGGAACCCGGACGACGGGGTGGTGTTCCCCTGGCCCTTCCTCTGGGGCTACGCGGACGGCGCGCGCCGGCGGGGCGCGCAGGTGGAGACCTTCACCCGCGTCACCGGCATCGAGGTGGCGGACGGGCGGGTGCGGGCGGTGCAGACCGATCGCGGCCGCGTGGCGGCCGACCGGGTGGTGATCGCCAGCGGCGCCTGGAGTCCCGCCGTGGCGAAGCTGGCGGGGGTCCAGCTTCCCAACGTTCCCTACCGGCACGAGATCGTCTCCAGCGAGCCGCTCAAGCCGTTCCTCGGGCCGCTGGTGTCGATGCTGGGCACCGGCCTCTACTTCTCCCAGTCGATGCGCGGCGAGATCGTCGGGGGGATGGGCGACCCGGCCGAGGAGCCCGGGCTGAACCAGACCTCCTCGCTGCGCTTCCTCGCCCGCTACGGCAGGGCGCTGGGCGAGCTCATTCCCCAGGTGGGCGCGGTGAAGCTCCTGCGGCAGTGGGCGGGCTGCTACGACGTCACCCCGGACCACTCGCCGGTGCTGGGCGAGACCCCGAAGGTCGCGGGCCTGTTGCAGATGAGCGGCTTCGTGGGCCACGGCTTCATGATGGCCCCGGCGGTGGCCCGGCGGATGGCGGAGTGGATGGGCGGGGCGCAGGACGAGATCTTCGAGCGCTACAACCTGCGCCGCTTCGCCGAGGGCCGCCTGATCCAGGAGACGTTCATTATTGGTTGAGCAGTTGTGCTACTCCCCTCCCATGGGTACGGAAAAGAAGCTGGGGTTCATCGGCGCCGGGAACATGGGGGAGGCGCTGCTCAAGGGCCTGCTCAAGACCAAGGCGGCGCGGCCCGACCAGATCGCGGTCAGCGCCCGGCGGCCCGAGCGGGTGCAGGAGCTGGTGAAGGCGTACGGGGTGCGGGGCGGAAGCAACGCCGACGTGGCCCGGGAGAGCGACGTGGTGGTGCTCTGTGTAAAGCCCCAGATCCTCGACCAGGTCCTGCGGGGCATCTCTTCCGATCTGGGCCGCGACAAGCTGATCGTCAGCATCGCCGCCGGCGTCCCCATCGCCGCCATCGAGCGGCGCCTGCACCCGCCCGTGCGGGTGGTGCGGGCCATGCCCAACACCCCGGCCACGGTGGGGGCGGGAGCCACCGCCCTGGCCCTGGGGGAGCACGCCACCGAAGCGGACCTGGCCACCGCCCGGACCATCTTCGACAGCGTGGGTACCACGGTGGTGCTGGAGGAGTCGCAGCTCGACGCGGTCACCGGTCTCTCGGGCAGCGGACCGGCCTACCTGTTCCTCATCATCGAGGCGCTGGCGGACGCGGGGGTGAAGGTCGGGCTCTCCCGCCGCGCTTCCCTGCAGCTCGCCGCGCAGACGGTGCTGGGCAGCGCCAAGCTCCTGATCGAGAGCGGGCAGCACCCGGGGATGCTCAAGGACGGCGTCACCAGCCCGGGCGGGACGGCCATCGCCGGGCTGCACACGCTGGAGGCGGGAGGACTTCGGAACGTGCTGATGAATGCCGTCGAGGCGGCGACCCGGCGCTCGCGCGAACTGGGCGAGGAATTCTTGCGCAAGCCATAGGCGGAGGCATGGAGCTGCCCGGAATGAATCTGGCGCCGAGCGGCGCGGCGAAGGAGGCGCTGGACGCGATCCCCGCGCTGCCTGCCGACCTGCGCGCTTTCCTCGCCGGGCACGACGGCGGGAAGGGGAACGTGGGAAAGCGGCCGGTGATCCTCTGGAACGCGGAGCAGATCGCGGAGGAGGCGGAATCGCAGGAGGTCTCGCTGGCGACGCCCGGGCTCCTGCTCTTCGGCACGGACGGCGGGGCGCTCGGGTACGGATATCTGGGCCGGCTGCGGGCGCAGCGGTACGGGAGGATTCCCCTGATCGCGGCGGGTGCTCACGAATTCGAGGCCCTGGCGGACTCGTTCGAGGGGCTGCTGCAGGTGATTGCGGAAGGACGCTAATTCACCTTCACGGTGACGTCCGCCGACAGCCCGGGGCGCAGCGCGACCTCCTCCGGCACGTTCACCCAGGCGATGCGCACGGGGACGCGCTGCACCACCTTGACGAAGTTTCCCGAAGCGTTGTCCGGCGGCAGCAGCGAGAAGCGCGCCCCGGTTCCGCCCGCCAGGCTCTCCACCTTGCCCTCCAGCTTCTTTCCGGGGAACGCGTCGATCTCCACCTCCACGGGCTGGCCGGGCTTCATGTCGCCGATCTGCGTCTCCTTGAAGTTCGCCACCACGTACGTCTGGTCGGGCACCAGCGCCGCCAGAGGCTGGCCAGGCTGGGCCATCTGGCCTTCGCGGGCGGTGAGGCGGGTCACCTGGCCGCCGGCCTGGGCGTAGATCTTCGTGTACGAGAGCTGCAGCCTGGCCAGGTCCAGCGCCGCCTGGGCGCTCTTCTCCCGCGCGTGGGCCAGCTTCGCGCCGGCGTCCGCCGCCGCCACCGCCGCCTCCACCGGCGCGGTTTGCGCCAGCCGGCCCTGCGCCTCGCCCACGCGGCTGTTCGCCGCGGCCACGCCGGCGCGCGCTTGCTGGAGCGCCGCGCGTGCCACCTCGTACGCCGCCTGGGCGTCGTCGAGGCGCTGCTGGGGAACCACGCTGGCCGCGCGCAGGTCCTTGGCGCGCTGCAGGTCGAGGGCCGCCCGGCGCTCCTCCGCCCGGGCCCGGGCGAGGCCGGCCTGCGCCGTCGCCGCCTCGGCGGAGCTGCCGCTCACGCCCGCCCGCGCGCTGCTGAAGCCGCCGCGTGCCCCGGCGGACGCCACCTGCGCCCGGGCGTCGGCCTCCGCCGCCTGCGCCGTGGCGGTCTCCAGCTCCGCCTCCGCCTGCTGCACGCGGGCCGCGAAGTCGGCGTCGTCCAGCTCGAGGATCAGGTCGCCCTTCTTCACGTGCGCGTCGTCCGCCACCGCCACGTGCCTCACCTGCCCGCCCACCCGCGCGGAGATGGCCACCACGTCGGCCTCCACCTGCGCGTCGTCGGTGCTCTCCTTGCCGTGCGTCGCCCAGGCGTAACCGCCGATCCCCAGGGCCAGCGCCAGGGCCAGGCCGCCCAGGATCAGGTACCGCTTGCGCGGCCGGGTCCGGGCCGGCGCCACTTGCCGGACGTTCGCTTCACTCTCTTCGTTCAGCTTCATTGCCGTTTCCATCACATCTCCAGGTGCACTTCGGGCTTCTCGCTCCCCGCCTCGGCGCTGCGGTCCACCTTCAAGAACAAGAGCAGGGGAAGGATCGCCATGAAGCAGATTCCTGCCAGAAGGAACATCTTCTCGAACGAGATCACCATCGCCTGCCGCGCCACCTCGCTGGCCAGCGCCGCGGGCGCCGCGGCCTGGGCGCTCTGCGCGTCCATCCCCCGTCCCACCAGCGCCTGCTGAATCTGCTGCAGGCGGAGCAGCGCATCGGGGCTGGTGAGCGACAGGTGCGACCGCAGGCTGGCCCGCGCCTGGGTGGCGGTGCGGCCCAGGGCGGTGGCGAAGATGGCGAGGCCCACCGAGCCGCCGATCTGGCGCAAGAGAGAATTGAGCCCGGTGGCGTCGGTGAGCTTCGCCCGGGGAATGCGCGAGAGCGCCACGGTGGTGAGGGGGACGAAGAGGAGCGAGAACCCCATCCCCTGCCAGACCAGGGCGGTGACGATCTGCGCCGTCCCGGTGTCGAGGGTGAAGTGGCTCATCTGGTACGCGCCCACGCTGAAGGCGAGCACGCCCAGGCCCACCAGCAGCCGGGGCGAGACCTTGTTGTAGAGGCGGCCGATGAGCGGGGTGACCGCCATCATCACCAAAGAGCGCGGCATCATGTGCACGCCGCTCTGGGTGGCGGTGAACCCCAGCATCTCCTGCATGAAGACGGGGAGGAGGAACATGTTCGCCATCAGCATGGCGAACATCACCGCGCCGATCAGGGTGCCGGAGGCGAAGACCGGATCCTTGAAGAGGCCCAGGTTCACCGCCGGGACGCGGGCGGACAATTCGCGCATGACGAACGCCACCAGCGAGAGCGCGGCAATGATGGCGCAAGCGGTGATCACCCTGGACTCGAACCAGGAGCTCCGGTCGCCTTCCTCCAATAGATATTGCAGGGTGCAGAGGCCGACGGAGAGCAGGGCGATGCCCTGCCAGTCGAGGTGCTTCTTCTGCTCGGCCGCGGCGGCGACGTTGGCGGCGCGGATGTCCTCCGGCTCGTGGACGAAGCGCCAGACGAGGAACAGCCCCAGCGCTCCCACCGGGAGGTTGATGTAGAAGATCCACGGCCAGGTGGCGCTGTCGACGATGATGCCGCCCAGGGTCGGCCCGAAGGCGGGCCCGAGCATCACCGCCATGCCGAACAGCGCCATGGCCATCCCCTGTTCCTCTGGCGGGAAGGTCTGCCGGAGGATGGCCTGCTCGGTGGGCTGCAGCGCCCCGGCCCCCAGGCCCTGGACCACCCGGAAGGCGACCAGCATCCAGAGCGAGTGCGCCATGCCGCAGAGCGCGCTGCCGGCGAGGAACACCGCCAGGCTGATCATGTAGAGCCGCTTCTGCCCTACCAGGCGGCCGAGGAAGGCGGTGAGCGGCATCACCAGCACGGTGGCCACCACGAAGGCGGTGGAGATCCAGGTGATCTCCTCCAGCGTCGCCCCCACCGAGCCGCGGATGTGGGTCAGCGCCACGTTCACGATGCTGGCGTCGATGGCCCCCATCAGGGTGCCGAAGCTCACCGAGACGGTGACCAGCCACTTGTTCACCGGCTTGCGCTCGGGGCGCGCCGCCACCAGGTGCAGGGGGCTGGGGAGAGCGATGGAGCTCATGCGCCGCCCGCTCCCCTGAGGAAGAAGCCGGCCGCGATGTCCGCCCGCTCCGCAAGCGGGATCTGCCCGGGGTTGCGCAGCTCGTGGAGAAGCAGGGCGCGCACCGCCCCGAAGAGCAGGGTCCCCCAGAGCGCGGCGTGGTCGCGGCGCAAGGCTCCCAGGCGCATGCCCCGCTCCGCCAGCGCGTCCACCCTCTTGCGCAGCTCCATCGAGGCCTCGCTGGGCCGGGCGAGCGAGGCGCTGTCCGCCTCCAGGAGGATGGCGAGGAACTCGCGGTGGCTCTCGAAGTGCTCGAAGACGGTGCGGGTGAAGCTGCGGAGCTGGGCGTCGAACGGCTCGGCCTCGCTGCGGGCCAGGTCGTCGTCCAGCTTGCGAGCCAGCTCCTTGCGCCGCCGCTCCACCAGCCCGGAGAGCAGCGCGCGCCGGTCGCGGAAGTGGTTGTAGACGGTGCCCACCGAGACCCCGGCGCGGGCGGCGATCTCGTCCACCCGCGCCTGCAGCAATCCCTTGCGGGCGAACACTTCCTCGGCCGCGCCGGCGATGGCCGCCAGGGTCTCGGCGCGATGCCTTTCCCGGAGCGGCTTCAGGCGCCGTTCAGAAGATGAATCTGGATTCACTTTCTGAGCCACGGGTACAAAGATGCCCGGGCCGGAAAAGGGGTGCTCTCAAGCGGCGGCGCGCTTCAGGGCGTCCAGAAGGGCGCTGGGGGACGGGTGGTCGCCCGGTCCCAGGCTCACGTAACGCCAGGGGATTTTCCCGCCCGGCAGCACCACCAGGGCGCCCCCCTGCTGCCAGGCGTCGCCGGCCAGCTTGCCCTGCCGGAAGCCGTGCAGCCGGGCCCGTACCCAGCGGGCCTGGGCGAAAGGGGAGAGAAGGGTGAGGGCGCGGGAGCGCTTCATCCCCGCCACGTCGTAGGCCTTGCGGGAGGGGTCGGTGAGCACCGCCACCGAGGAGGGAAAACCGACGTGCGCCGCCCACGACTTCGCCATCGCCGGCCAGCCGTTGCCGATCACAGCCAGCTTCGCGCCGGCCTTCTCGAACTCCTCCGCTTGCGGCCGCAACTCGGCCGCCTGCTCGCGGCAGAGCGCTCAGCCATAGTGGCGGAGGAAGACCAGCACCGCCGGCCGCGCGCTCCACAGGTCGCCCAGGCGCACGTCCGCGCCTTCCGCGTCCTTGACGATCAGGTCGGCCAGTTCCACGCTCAGTAATCGTCCGGCGAGAAGGCCTCGTGAGCGGCCGACGCGTCGTAGGAGAGGACCTGCTCGTTCTCGTAGATCTTCGCCTTCTTCCGCAGGTTCTCCACCCACTTCCCGTAGAGCTGGCCCTGCTTCTGCTGGATCAGCCGCTCCCGCACCGCGCTCATCTCCGCCGCGTCCAGCTTGGCCGGGTCGGCCCGCTCGCGCGACTTGAGGCGGAAGACGTACCAGGTGTCGCCCTCCTCGATGGGCGCGGCGGGCAGCGCGCCGGGCTGGGTGAGCGCGAACACCGCGGCCGACAGCTTCGGCGCCTGGCCGATGCCCGGGACGTACCCGCCCAAGGGATGGAAGGTATCGGTCTCCGTGGTCTGCGGGGTGGTGTAGGCGCTGAAGTCGAACTGCCCCGGCTCGCTCTTCTTCTGCGGGTAGAGGTCCTTCAGCTCCTTGCCCGCGCGGAGCTTCTGCAGCGTCTCGTCTGCCTTCGCCTGGGCCAGTTGCCTTGCCTTGTCGTTCTTCAAGAGATCGCCGGCGATCTGCTTGCGCACCTCGTCCAGCGGCTGCTGGCGGCCGGGCCGCTCCTCCTCCGCCTGGATGACGTGGAAGCCGGAGCGGTCCTTGAACACCTCGCTGGTCTGCCCCGCCTTGAGCTTCTGCGCCTGGTCCTCCAGCGTCTTGCCGTAGGGCGACTGCCCGCGGGCCACGAACCCCAGGTCCCCGCCGTTCCCCTTGGTGGCCGGGTCCTCGCTGCGCTCCTTGGCCACCTCGGCGAAGTCCTTGCCGCCCTTCACCTCGGCGAGCGCCTGGTCGATCTTCGCCCGCGCCGCCTTCTCCTGGTCGCCGGTGGCGGTGGGAGGGACGGGGATGGTGATGGCCCGCACCTTCACCGCCGGTGGCTGCGTCCAGCGGGTGGCCTTCTCCTCCTCGTAGCGCTTGGCGATCTCGTCGGCGTGCGCCTTGGCGTACTCCTCCACCTCGGCGTCGGTGGCGGCCGCCCGGTCGCGGAACATGAACGGGTTGAAGCGCACCCAGGTGATGGCCGCGCCCTCGCGCTGCGCCGTCCAGGCCGCCTTCACCTCGTCGTCGGAGACGTTGGCGCCGGCGATGGCCGCCTGCACCACCTTGCCCCGCAACAGGTCGCGCCGGTACGCCTCCTCGAAGCGGGTGATGCTCATCCCGTACCCGTTCTCCACCAGGCGCTTGTAGTAGTCGAAGTCGAACTTCCCCTCCTGCTGGAACTGGGGGCTCTTGGCGATGGCGTCGGCCACCTCCACGTCGCTCACCCGGATCCCGAGGTCGTCGGCCTGCTGGGCGATCAGCTCCTGGTCGATCAGTCCGCGCAGCGTCTCCGCCTTGAGGTTGTCCTGCTTGGCATTGTCGGTGGTGTACTTGCCGCCGCGCATCTGGGACATCTGCCGGAAGCGGTTGGAGTAGGCCTGGACGAAGTCGCTGGCGGTGACCAATTCGCCGTTCACCTTCGCCGCCCAGGTCTCCGGGGTGCGGGTGCGGAAGCCGGACGAGCCGCGGCCGAAGGAGAAGATGAAGGTGACGATGATCGCTCCGAAGATGAGCACGATCAGCGAGGACTTCGCATTCGAGCGCATCACGTCGAGCATCGGGCTGCCACTCCTCGCTGTGGGTGTCGCGGCGGGTCAAAACCGCCGTGCGCACGGCTGCTTGGAAAGCTTGACACCCTAGAGAAGCCGGGCGACAGATGCAAGGGGAAAACCCGGGAAGGAGGGCCCTCCCCCCCGGGTTGTGAGCCTGCGTGCACTCCATTTTCAAGCGCTTTCGCGAGCCGATCTTCGTGATCGCCCTGCTGGCGGTCCCTTTCGCGATCTTCTTCGTGAAAGCGAAGAAAGGCAGGGACTTGAGCGCGCTGGACCGGGCGGTGATCTTCGTCATCGCCCCGGTGGAGAAGACCATCACCCTGGCGGCGTTCGGCCTGGCGGACGCCTGGACGGGGTACGCGGCCTTGCGGGGGGTGCGCGAGGAGAACCTCCAGCTCCGGCGGGAGAACCTCAAGTCCCGCCAGCTCGACCAGCAGGCGGCCGAGCTGCGGCTGGAGAACGACCGCCTGCGGCGCCTGCTCGACTTCGTGGACAAGGAGGCGGGCACGCGGGTGATGATCGCCCGGGTGGTGGCGGTGGGCGCCTCGCCGCACTCGCATACCCTGCGCATCGCCCGGGGATCGGACGACGGGGTGGTCAAGGGTGCCCCGGTGGTCGCGCCGGACGGGGTGGTGGGCATCGTCTCCCAGCTCACCGGCAGCTACGCCGACGTGCAGCTCATCGTCAGTCCGCTCAGCGCCGTCCCGGCCATCTCCCAGCGCACCCGCAGCCGGAGCACGGTGAAGGGCACCGGCGACATCGCCCGCTGCAAGCTCACCTACGCCCTGCGCACCGACGACCTGCAGGAGGGCGACGTGCTGGTCACCGCCGGCGGCCCCGGCTTCTTTCCCCAGGGGATGCGGGTGGGCCGGGCGGTGAACGTGGTGAAGAAACCGCACGGCCTCTTCCTCGACGCCGAGGTGATCCCGGCGGTGGACTTCTCCCGCCTGGACGAGGTGGGGGTGGTGATGGACTTCGTCCCTCCGCCCGCCGAGGAGCACGGGGTGGCCACGGCCCGGCCGGGGGGCGAGCCGTGAAGCTGCGCATCGCCCTGGTCCTGCTCGTGGCCCTGGCCCTGGCCATCCTCGAGTCGGTGATCCCGCACCTGTTGCACCTGAGGGCGGCGCGCCCGGATCTGCTCCTGGTGGTGGTCCTCTACCTGGCGCTGCGCGACGACGTGATGCAGGGCGCTGCGCTCTCGGCGGCGGCCGGTTATCTCTCGGACCTGACCTCGGCGACCCCGGCGTTTCTCTACACCTTCCTCGCCGTCCTCACCTTCGTGGTGGTGCGGACGGCCGGCGCCGCCTTGCGCACCGAGGGCGGCATCCAGTCGGCGGCGGTGGCCTTCGGGGCCAGCCTGGGGCACTCGCTTCTGGCCACCCTGATCTTCGGCTCCTTCACCGGGGCGGGATTCCACCTGGAGCTCACGCCCATGATCTGGTCCGCGTTCGGGACCGCGCTCGCCGCCCCGCTGGTGTTCGCCGTCCTCCGCCGGGTGGACGCGAACTTCCTCCACGGTGAAGAGGCGCCGGGAGGGCTGCGCTGATGCTGGTCCGGCGGGACGCCGACGACATCCGCGAGATCCGGCCGCGCACCGCCATGGGCGCCCTGATCGTGGTCTGCGCCATGCTGGTGCTGGTGGTGCGCCTCTACCAGCTGCAGATCCTGCGCGGCGAAGTGTACGTGGTGCAGTCCATCGCCAACTTCCGCAAGTCGCTCTTCGTCCCCGCCGACCGGGGGGTGATCAAGGACGGCAAGGGCCGGACCCTGGTGGACAACCGGCCCTCCTTCGACGTCTTCCTCACCCCGGCCTTCTGCAAGGGAAAGGAACGCGACGAGGTGCTGGAGAAGCTGGCCGCGTACCTGCGCCTCACGCAGGAGGACGTGGACCGGATCAAGACCGACTACCAGAAGAGCTGGTTCAGCAAGGACAGGCTGGAGCGCTTCAAGCCCTTCCTGGTGATGCTGGACATCCCTCGCGATCAGGTGGACGTGCTGGAGGCGCACAAGAGCGAGATGAGCTGCGTCAACCTCATCCCCACCCCGCACCGCTCGTACCACGCGCCGGTCAGCCTGGGGCACGTGCTCGGGTACATGAGCGAGGTGACCCCGGACGAGCTGGACGACCACCCCGAGTACCGGCGGGGGCAGACCATCGGGCGGCGCGGGCTGGAGCGGCGCTGGGAGCGGGAGCTGCGGGGGGCGGACGGCAAGCAGAACATCGCGGTGGACGCCAAGGGCCGCGAGCTGGACAAGGACACCCAGGAGGCGCTGATCCCGGAGAGCGAGCGCCTGGTGCCGGCCACCCCGGGCAACAACCTGGTGCTCTCGGTGGACGAGAAGCTGCAGCGGGCGGCGGACCTGGCCTTCCCGGGGCGGGCGGGGGCGGTGGTGGTGATGGAGGCGAAGACGGGGTTCATCCTCGCCATGGTCTCCCGGCCCTCGTTCGACTCGAACAAGATGTCGGGGCGCATCAGCCGCCAGGAGCTGAAGACCATCTTCGACGACCCGCTCAAGCCCATGCTCAACCGGGTGATGAACGAGAACTACCACCCCGGGTCGACGTTCAAGTCCATCATCTCCTTCGTCGGGCTGGAGAGCGGGGCCATCACCCCCTCCAGCACGCTCTTCTGCGGCGGCGGCTACACCATGGGCAACCACCGCTGGCGCTGCGACAAGCCCGCGGGCCACGGGGCCCTGGACCTGAAGCACGCGCTCTCCCAGTCCTGCGACGTCTACTACTACACGCTGGGCGACCGGGTGGGGCTGGACGCCATCGCGGAGATGGCCCGGCGCTTCGGCTACGGGCAGCCCACCGGGCTGGACCTGGGGCGGGAGATCACCGGCATCATCCCCGACTCGAAGACCATCACCCCGGAGAGCGGGAGCGCGCGGGCGCACGCCATCAACTCCGCCATCGGGCAGGGGGAGATCAACGTCACCCCGCTGCAGCAGGCGGTGGCGTACGCGGCCATCGCCAACGGGGGAGACATCCTGGTGCCGCAGATCGTCCGCCGCATCGAGTCCCCGGACGGCAAGGTGCTGCGCGAGTTCCACCCGGAGATCGCGCGCAAGCTGGGGCTGAAGGACTCCTCGCTGCAGGCGGTGCGCTCTGGCCTGGTGGCGGTGGTCAACGAGCCCGGGGGGACGGCGTACCGCTCCCGGCTGCCGGACCTGGAGTTCGCCGGCAAGACCGGCACCGCCCAGGTGATGAAGCTGGGGCAGAAGCAGAAGCTCGACCCCACCTCGCAGGCGTACTTCAGCCGCGACCACGCCTGGTTCGCTTCCTTCGCGCCCGCCGCCGACCCGGAGATCGTGGTGGTGGTGCTGAACGAGCACGGGGGCTGGGGCGCCGAGGCGGCGGCCCCGGCGGCGGCGAAGATCATCTCGGCCTGGGCCCGCATCAAGCGGGAAGAGGCCACCCCGGGG
>Ga0335085_10004824_pt1 | contig 22064 bp, 18 predicted proteins | sample Lox_Sample_45_FD_206712 | JGI IMG/M metagenome (GOLD analysis project Ga0335085, IMG submission 206712) | Soil microbial communities from Loxahatchee National Wildlife Refuge, Florida, United States - Lox_Sample_4.5 | ecosystem: Environmental > Terrestrial > Soil > Wetlands | place: USA...
GAGATTCCTTGACTGTGGCGAAGGCACGCTTCCCAACGTGCCCATGGCGATACTTTGCAAACGAAATTCGCCGGGCGCGCTCATTCCGCACTCTAGCGATCATTTCGCGCTCAGCCATAAGTTTCACCGAAGTCAGCTGAACCCTGGGTAACGACCATGCCCGCTGCTCATGGTGCGGGTCAGAATCAGACGATACCGAGGATCTTGTGCGTCTGTGGCAAGACGCGGACATCTGTTGCATGCCGCCGTGCGACGTGGAAATGGCCACGGAGCATGTCGGCATCAATATCCACCCGACCGTGATCATCCATGATCGGCTGAAGAAAGACCGGAGTCTCCGGCGCGCGCGCCCCTATCATCGCGGCCGCCCGCTCCACCTCCGATGCGTGGGTCTTCTCGTCGACGAGAATCTTCACGTAGATCTTACCCCGCCCGAGAGCCAGGAACCGTTCGTGTGCGGCCCAAAACTCCGGCTCGCCTGTATTCGACGGAAGCTTGATGTCCATGCTCACGCTGTCCACCAATGGAAGGACCTGTTCCAGCGGTCCGGGCAGCATGCCGTTGGTCTCCAGCAATCGCGGGCGTGGGAGAGGACCCTGCAGCAGGGCAGCTAGGAATGGCGCCTGAAGCAGCGGCTCCCCACCCGTGAGGGCCACGCCGTCGACCGCGCCTTCGGTCGCCAGGAGACGGTCGACGTGCTCGAGCACGTTGGCCGGCGAGACCGGATTGGACACCTCCTCGGCTTCCGCTCCGCCACGACAAATGCGAAAGGACGTCGCGCGCTCCAAACTGCCCGGGGTATCGCAATAGCGGCAGCGCAGATTACAGCCGCCGAGGCGGATGAAGAGGTGTCGGCGACCCGCGTGTAAGCCTTCCCCCTGGAAGGACGTGAAAATCTCGGAGAGATATCCTTTGATCATGCGGAACGGTCGGGATCAGCGCCTTTTCGCCGATAGCACAGGGGATCAGAGCGAGGAAGTAGGGTGGAGGGCGATCTTGATGTCCATGACATTGGTGCCTGTGGGACCGGGCCGGAAGAGGTCGCCCAGAGCCGAGAAGAATCCGTAGGAATCATTGTTCGTCAGGGCGGCCGTGGCATCGAGCCCACGCGCCTGGGCGCGGCGGATCGTCGACCCGTCAACGAACGCTCCCGCCGCGTCAGTGGGCCCGTCGACCCCGTCAGTTCCCGCGCTGAGGATGTGGACGTCGGTGCCCGCGAGGGGCGACGCCAACGCCAGGGCAAACTCCTGATTCCGTCCTCCCCGCCCCGTCCCCGTCACCGTCACGGTGGTCTCGCCTCCAGCGATGTAGCAATCGAAGGCGGGGGTCCCCGCGAGATCCACCCAAACGGTTTCCAACCATTGGCGGGCGACTGGCCCGGTTGCGCCCGCGAGCGGGGTAGGAGTGATCCGGGGCCGGAGGCCCATGCGACGTGCCTCGCCCGCAGCGGCCTCGAGGGCGGTCTGGTTCGAGCCGATCACAACGTTGCGGACGCGTCGACACACAGGATCGTCTGGCTTCAGGGTCTCGGTGATCTGGCCGCGCATCCCGCGATCAAGGACATCGAGGACAACCGTAGGTACCAACTGCTCGATGCCGAAACGGCCAAGGATCGCTCGGGCGTCGGCATACGTGGTCGCATCCGCGGCCGTCGGTCCGGAGCCGATGACCGCCGGGTCATCACCGATCACGTCGGACAGAATCAGGCTGACGAAGGAGGTCCTGCCGTACCGCACCAGGCCGCCACCCTTCACTTCGGAGAGATGCTTCCGGACGGTGTTCATCGCCTGGATATCCGCACCGCAAGTGAGCAACAGCTCGTTGACTGCCCGCTTGTCGTCCAAGGTCAGGGGGCTTCGTGGTCGGACGAGCAAGCTCGAAGCGCCGCCGCTTATCAGACCGAGCACTGGCACCGATGTCGCTCGCACGAGGTTGCACAGGCGCGCCGTCGCCATCAGGCCACGCTCGTCGGGGACGGGGTGTCCACCCTCCATGACGGCGATGGCCGAAAGAGAAGCCGCGTATCCATCCGGCACGATCACCGCCCCGACGACCAGGTCCGGGCCCAAACGGCTCTCGCAGCCGGCCGCCATTTTGGCCGCCGCCTTCCCGGCCCCAACGACGCAAAGACGCCCACGATGACGAAGGAGCTCGACCCCGTCACGGCAGACGACCACGTCGGACCCGTCGCGCTGCAAGTGCGCGCGCACCAGTCGGGCTGGATCGACCGCCGCGATGGCAGCGGCGTACAAGCGGCCGAGTGCCGCCCGGACTCGCTCCGGCGGCGGGGTGGATGCTGAGGGTTGGTCGCTGATCGGCGCCCGCCCGGAGAATCAGGTATTCTCTTCGTCGACGTCAGTGGATCCGAGACGTCGGTACGCCCGTTCGTCCTCGAACCGTCGTGAGAGCTTTGCTTCCTTCTCCCGCTCGGCCTGGCAGCTCACGCAGAGGCGCGTAAACGGCAATGCCTCGAGTCGCGCAGGCGCGATGTCCGATTCGCAGCTCTCGCAAATACCGTAGCTTCCGTCTTCGACACGCTCGAGAGCATTCTCGATTGCCTGTAGACGCTCTCGCTCCCGGTCGCTGAGGATGAGGCTTAGCTCTCGATCGCGCTCCTCGCTGGCGAGGTCGTAGGTATCCATCCCGTCGTCCTTCGCACCCTCACGACCGTGTCGGAGATCGGCATTGATCTCCTGAAGCACCTGCCTCTTCATATCGAGCAGCTTCGCCCGTACGTTCTTCAGTGTCTGTTTACGCATAGTTGCCCCCTTTACGGGGCCGCGGAGCCTAATCCCCCCAACTACGCTTGTCAACCCCGATCTCGCCTAGCGGGCGTCTCCCACTGAACGCGTCGAGACAGCCGATCCGGGCGACCAGAAATGCTCACCAAGCAGCCTGAAAGGCGGACCTGAGCCGGCTCTGCGCTCTTCTCACCACCCCCCGATCTTTTCGACTGGGGGGTGGAAGGGCCTTCTTCACTCAACGCAAGCACCCCGTCTCACCCACAGATACCACCCTCCCCTCCCGATCCGCGAAGGAGGCGCTGTGATGTGCGAAGTGACAGACGAGGCGAAATGACTTCTGACGGTGCGACCGACGAGATAGTTTTCAAGAAAAGCCGTTGCTGAGATTTTCTAATAGAGCTATAAATAGATCGTAACGGCAAACGCCCTGACGCTGGGCGGGGGTTGTAGAGACTGCGGATGCGGAGCCAGGGATGAGCCCTGGTTTTTTTTTGGGCAGGTTTCTTATGAATCGCCAATCAAAGCACCAGGCAGCACGTGCGGCCGTCTCAGCGCGACTTCGGCGGATGGGTCTGCAAGTACAGGAGGTGTCGCGTACGGCCGGGTATGACTTTCTGGTGAACGGAGAGACCAGGGTGGCGTTACGAGTCGCCTTTCCTGGGCGCTATGCGCACACTGTGACCGTGTCCGGAAAGCGCTACGCGTATGACTATCGCAGCTGGAGCTTCAACTTTCATCGCCACGGCCGCTGGGATCGGAAGTACTGTGACGTCTTCGTCTGCATCGCCAAGCGGCGCCGCGGAGCGGACGAGGTCTTCGTGATTCCCGCGCACGCGGTCTCCGGGCCCACGTTCAGCCTCCACGGCGTCGGCACGAAGCCGTACCGGGGGCGCTACGCGCCCTACCGCAACCGCTGGAGCGTCTTTTCCGAAGGGCTCGGCGCGGAGCACTCGCAGGTCGCTTGACCGCGGGGGCGCCTCAGTCCCGGTAGTTGACGAACTGCAGCGGAATGTCGAGCTCCTTCTGTTTGAGGAGCTGGATGACCGCCTGTAAGTCGTCCCGCTTCTTGCCGCTGACGCGCAGCTGATCGCCCTGTATCTGCGACTGCACCTTCAGCTTCGCATCCTTGATGAGCTTGACGATCTCGCGCGCCCTGTCCGCATCGATCCCGTGACGGATGGTGACGACCTGTCGCGATCGGCCACCCGCAGCGGGCTCGATCTTCCCAAATGAGAGCGCCTTCAAGTCGACGGAGCGGCGAACCATCTTGGATTGCAGGACGTCGACGACGGCCTTAACCTTATAGTCGCTCTCCGAGATGATACGGATCTCGTCGCCCTCGAGCTGTATCTCCGTCTGTGTTCCTTTGAAGTCGTAGCGTTGATCAACCTCCTTGCGCGTCTGGTTGACCGCATTGTCGACTTCCTGGCTATTGACCTTCGAGACGATGTCAAATGAAGGCATTCGCCCATCCTTACGACAGCGTAAGGGATCGCTACCCCTCGCCGGCTCGATTTAGTACCCGATCGGCACTTCGATGATGTCCACGCCCGGCGGAACGGCGAACGTGAAGCGTGAGTCCGGCAGCCCAACGTTCCGGCGCAGCTCGGTGAATCGCAGCTTGGTGACGTTGCCCACCGGATCACGCACCTCGGCGCCGACGATATCGGACGTTGAGGTGTTTATGATCAAGCGCAGGCGACCGAACTCGGCATCGGTCCGGCGCGGCCGCAGATCGAGGTACACCTCGTGCTCACCGATACCAGCCAGCGTGACCTCGAAATCGTCGGCAATCCGTCCCACGCCCGTGAGAAACGAGATCGGCGTCGTCGAACGGAAAGCCGACTGGAACGGCGCCTTCAACACCTGTTGCTCTTCCTTCTGATACAACCAGAGCACCGTCCCGTCGGCAACAATGAGCTGCTCGTCGGGGCCTTCGAGCTTCCAATTCATCTTTCCCGGACGCTTGAACGCCACTTCACCAGTGGCGGTGAGCGTTTGCCCGGTGCTGGCGACTATCAGCTCCTGCTGGACATGGGCGGTGAAGTCCTTGGTCGTGTCGTAGCGATTCTGGACCTGACGCACGATCTCCTCCACCGGCACGGCGCGCGCCGCCGGCACGAGGATGAGCATCAGGACCCCGCCGACGAGGCTCCCTCTTCGCCTCATTCCCGCTCGATCCGCTGCGCCAGCACCTCGCGCGGACGCCCGCCTTCACTGGAGGAGACGACACCCTCGCGCTCCATCCGTTCGATCATCCGGGCGGCACGGTTGTACCCGACGCGCAGGCGGCGTTGTACCCATGAGATCGAGGCCTGTCGGGTTTCGGTCACGAGCTGAACGGCCTGATCGTAGAGCTCGTCGTCGAGCTCGTCTTCCACCTCGGCATCCTCGTCCTTGTCGGGGCTCTCCAACAGCTCGAACGCGTACTCCGGCGCCCCCTGTCGCTTGATGAGGTTCACGACCTTGCGGATCTCCGTTTCGGTTACGAGCGGGCCGTGCAATCGTTGCAGCTTGGCTGATCCGGGAGGCATGTACAACATGTCGCCACCCCCCAGTAGCCGTTCGGCGCCGATCTGATCCAGGATCGTGCGTGAATCCACCCGGGAGGTGGTCTGAAAGGAGCAGCGCGCGGGAAAATTCGCCTTGATCAGACCCGTGATGACATCGACCGACGGCCGCTGCGTCGCCAAAATGAGATGAATGCCCGCCGCGCGGGCCTTCTGCGCCAGACGCGTGATCGGTTCTTCGACGTGCCGCTGCATCGTCATCATGAGATCGGCCAGCTCGTCGATGATGACGACGATCTTTGGTAGGCGGCCCGTCGTTGCCGGCCCGGAAGGGCCGCCGCCATCAGGGCCCTCGTCGACGAGCTCCGTCAGCTCGATGACCCCAGACTCGCGATCCCCCGCCTCACCGTCGACGAGGCGGTTGTAGGCGTCGACGCCGCGGACGGCGAACCGTTTCATCAGTCGGTAGCGCTCGTCCATCTGCTCGACGATGTTCTTCAACACCACCACGGCCCGCTTCGGATCGGTCACCACCGGCACCAGAAGGTGAGGAATGTCCTCATAGATGGAAAGCTCGAGCATCTTCAAATCGATCATGACGAAGCGCACGTCGCGCGGCTGTGCCTTGTACAGGATGCTCATGATCATGGCGTTGATGGCGACGGACTTGCCGCTGCCGGTCGCGCCGGCGATGAGAAGATGCGGCATCCGGGCGAGGTCCCCGGTCACGGGAGCGCCGGCCGTGTCCTTGCCGAGGGCCAAGGTCAGGTCGGACGTCGAGCGCTGAAACGGCTCGCTCTCCAGCAACTCGCGCAGCCGCACGTCGTCCCGGCGCGGATTGGCCACCTCGATGCCGACCACGGCCTTGCCCGGCACCGGCGCCAGGATGCGCACGCCCGGAACCCGCAGCGCCATGGCGAGGTCGTCGGCCAGGTTCACCACCCGGCTGACCTTCACGCCGGGAGCGGGCTCGATGTCGAAGGTGGTGATCACCGGCCCGGGACGCACCTCGACCACACGCCCTTGAATGCCGAAGTCACCCAACTTCGTCTCCAAGATCTGGGAGCTCCTGCGCAGCGCGTCTTCATCTATGCGGATCGCTCCACGTTGCGGGACGTCGAGGAACTCCAGTGGCGGCAACTGATACGGACCCTCGCGGTCGAAGGGGAGCTCCTCCTGTACCGCTCGTGAGGCGCTGCGCTTGCGTCTCTCGGGGACGTGCCGTTCGGTCTCATCAGCCAGCACGATGATTGGCGCGGGCGCAACCGGATCGGGTTCCTTTCGGACATTGGCGGGCCCCCCGTGTGGCGCCGGTGCGGCCGGCCGCCGGACGCGCAACACCCGCAGCCCATCGGCAAGGCGGCGCGTCCCACCGGCCGCAAATGCCCACAGCCCGACGAGGGAGACCCGTGTCACGAAGACGAACGACACCAGGAGAACCACCAGCGCGACCAGCGCGGTGCCGAGCGTGCCGAATGCCTGGCGCATCACCGCGGCGGCGAAGCCGCCGATCCACCCGCCCGCGGCGGTGACCGGGCCAGCCGGCGCCACCGTGGCCAGGAGCATCGCCAGGCTGAGCGTGGACACGCACGCTCCGGCCAGGCGTGCGAAGGACAGCTCGTCCGGCGCTTGTCGAAAGAGCATCACCGCGATGGCGGCGAGATAGAGCGGCCAGAGATACGTAGCCAGCCCGAGCGCTTGCAGCGACGCGTTCGCCAGCCCTTCTCCCACCCGGCCCGCGAAAGCGGCACTCTCTCCACCACGATCGTAGGCGAACAAGCTCAGGAACAGGAACACCGCGGCGGCAAACGCGACGATCCCGACCAGCTCGTTGAGCAGCCGGCCCTCATCACGCACCGCTCGCACCGGGGCCGGGGGCGCCGCGACTCGCGGCTGATCGCGCTCCACGGGCTACATCTCCATGACGAACGGCAACACCACCGGGCGCCGGTCGAGTGTGCTGCGAATGTACCGCCGCAGCGCCTTGCGCACTTCCTCCTTCACCTCGAGCGAATCCGTGCGCGACTCCGGCGCGATCTGATCGAGCGCCGACACCACCACCGCGCGTGCGCCCTCGTAGTAGCGCGCCAGATCGTCCTGACCCAGCAGGCCGTGGGAGATGAAATCCGGGCCCGCGATGAGCTTGCCCGACTGCTGATCGACCGCCAGCACGGCGAGCAGCAAGCCGTCCTGCGATAGATGGCGGCGGTCGCGCAGGACGATGTCGCCGACGTCGCCAATGCCCTTCCCATCGACGAACACGCGCCCGGCGGGAACCGGCTCGACCCGGCGGGCGCCCTCCGCATCAATCTCCAGCACCTGGCCGTTCTCGAGCAGGAATGTGGCTTCGGCCTGCCGTCCAATGAGCTGCGCCAGCTCGGCGTGGTGGGCGAGGTGCCGATATTCGCCGTGAATCGGTACGAAGTACCGCGGCCGGACGACGTTCAACATCAACGCCAGCTCGTCGCGGCTGGCATGACCGGATACGTGCACCGGCGCGTTGTGAGCGTGATAGGCACGGGCGCCGCGGCGATAGATGTGGTTCATGAGGTTGCTGATCATGCGCTCGTTGCCGGGAATGATGCGCGACGACAGAATCACCGTGTCGCCATCTTCCATCTTCACTTGCGGATGATCATTCATCGCTATCCGCGTCAGCGCCGACAGCGGCTCACCCTGACTCCCGGACGTGAGTACCGTGACCTGCCCGGGCGGCAGCGCGGCGAGCTCCGACACGTCGGCGAAGAGCGTGAGGGGCGCGCGGATGTATCCGAGATCGGTGGCGATCTTCAGACTGTTCACCAGGCTGCGGCCGACCACCACCACCGAGCGGCCGCTCGCTTCGGAAAGCTCCAAGACCTGCTGGAGGCGGTGGATGTGAGAAGAGAAGGTCGAGAAGAAGACCCGCCCGTTGCGCTCGTTGAAGATGCTTTCCAGGCCGCCGTGCACGCTGCGTTCCGATCCGGTCGTCCCGCGCACCTCGGCGTTGGTCGAGTCCGACAGGAGCAAAAGGACGCCGCGCGAGCCGTACTCGGCCAGTGTCTGGATATCCGGTGCCCGGCCGTCGATCGGCGTGTGATCGACCTTGAAATCGCCGGTATGGATCACGACTCCGAGCGGCGTCGTCAGCGCCAACGCCACCGAGTCCACAATCGAATGCGTGACGTGGACGGGGTCGATCGCGAACGGGCCCATCTGCCATGCCTCGCGCGGCCGGAAGACGCGCAGCATGACCTCATCGAGCAGCTCGTGCTCCCGCAGACGGGTGGAGATCAGGCCCGCGGCCATGGGCGTCGCGTAGACCGGGGCACGGACCCCGCGCAGTGCGTACGGCAGCGCCCCAATGTGGTCTTCATGACCGTGCGTGATCACGAAGCCGAGGAACCGGTCCCTGAGCTGGCGCAGGTACTCCAGCTCGGGAATCACGAGGTCGATCCCGAGCATGCTCGGGTCGGGAAACATCACTCCACAGTCGATCGCGATCGCCTGGCCGTCGCACTCGACCACCAGGCAGTTCAGACCGATCTCGCCGAGGCCGCCGAGTGGCACGATGCGGAGCCGGCCGCGCGCAATACCGTCCATTACTATTACTCCGACGGCGGGGCGGTGAGGGGGTCTTCGTTCGGACCCATCAGCCAAGAACGCACTACGCGCCTCATCAACCACAACGCCCCAATCGTGATGATAGCGGGCGCTACTTCGCGAAGTCAACGCGACGCTTCAAGCGCATCGACACAGCGCGCGAAAGCGGCTTGACAGTCAGACTGTGGCGCTGTAGCGTCCAGTCGCCTTTCCACCAAAGAATCTGACAGCCGCACAACTCTCCCGGGCGGGCGATGAGCCGCGGCGGAGGGAGCAACCCGTGGTCAACAAAGCAATCATCGTCGGCAATCTCGGACGTGATCCCGAAGTCCGCTTCACGCCGAGCGGCAAGGCGGTCGCCCGCTTTTCCGTGGCCACCACCGAGCGCTGGACGGATCAGCAGGGACAGCGTCAGGAGCGGACGGAGTGGCACAACATCGTCGTGTGGGGCCGTCAGGCGGAGACCTGCGGACAGTACCTCTCGAAGGGCCGGCAGGTGTACATCGAAGGCAGTATTCGCAGCCGGAGCTATGACGACAAGGATGGCAACAAGCGCTACATCACCGAGATCATTGCCCAGAACGTCCGCTTTCTCGGTGGTGGCGGCGGCGGCGCCGCCGGTGCGCGCGGCGACGATCAGGGGTTCAGTGCGCCGCCGGGTGAGCCCGCTGGACCCGAGAAGGACGACGACATCCCCTTCTAGGCCACGAATAGGCGGCCGCTGAAACGGGAGCGGCGCGGTCGAGGGCTCAGGAAAAGGGAGAAACGGAAAGCGCGAGGGCGCGCCGTCTCCGGTTTGCTGGACGGGATCTCAATCGAGCACCGCCGTGACGCTCCGGCTCTCCAGCGCGTGGCGCCATTCGACCTCGATTTCGCGTCGCGTCAAGCTGGCGACGATCCGCTCCGCTTCTTGCGGCGTCGGAAAGCGCCAGAGCGCCGTTTCGGCCAGCGCGAGCGCCTGATCGAGCCGGTTGTCGGCAAGCAGTGCATAGCGATAGCGGATCTTCTTGCGCGCGCGGCAGAGCTCTTCTTCGCTGAAGCCCTCGTCCGCGGCCCTGCGGCAGGTTTCATCGACCGCGCGTGCCAGTCGCTCGGCTTGCTGCCGCCCGGCGCTAGCCGATAGCACGGCGACGGCCCAGTCCGGTCCCCACTCCAAATTGGCCGACACCTCGTAGCTGAGGCCGAGCCGCTCGCGCAACTCTTGGAACAGCCGGCTGTCCGGGTCCGCGCCCACCAGATCGAGCGCAACGCCCATCGCCAGGAGCCGCCGGGGCTCCGGCGAAACGGCGATCAGCTTGTTCAGATAGGCTTGGCTGCTGCTTCCATTCCGTAGCCGCAGTTGGCCGCCGGGTTGTAAGCGGACAGGCGGACCGGCATTCGGACGCCGTCGTGCCCCACCGCGGAAATGACGGCGAACGGCGGCGCGCGTGCGGGCGACGGAGACTCCCCCGACGATCGCGAGCACGCTGTTCGCATGATCGAGGTGGCGGCGCAGGAACTGGGTCACGTCAGCCGGCTCGATATCGCGCACGCTGGCGAGACTGCCGCAGACCGCGTGCGACAGAGGCTCGGAAAAAAAGCGCCCCCACGCGCGACGGTACACGCGGTCCACGGGGTCGTCCAATCGCCCCCGGATCTCTTCCATCACGACCCGGCGTTCCTTGCGAAAGCGCTTGGGATCGACCCGTGTCCGGTAGTACTGCTCGGCGAGGAGCCCGAGGGCGTCCTCGAAGTCTTCGTTGAAGACTTCGAACGTCAGCGAGATATCCTCGTATCCGGTGTCGGCGTTGTGTTCCCCGCCGAGCTCCGCGGCCCGCCGGTTCAACGCGATCTGGTCCAGCGAGGCAGTACCCTGAAAGAGCATGTGCTCGGTCAGGTGCGCCAGCCCGGGATGCCGCCCATCGAAGCGCGCGCCGGCGCGGATGGTGAGGGCGATCGCCGTCAGCTCGCCGGGATGCGACTGATGCACCACGCGCAGCCCGTGGTGACGAAACCGAATCGGTCGCAACATCATTCCTCCGGCGCTGCCTACTCAACCACCACGTCCTTCGCGAACGATGATGATCACGGCATCGACCGCCACGATCCGCTCGCGAGAGACGCAGTGTCCTCGATGCGCTCCTTCGTGCCGAGGCGGACGATCCCCAGCCGAAGGAGGCCCTCGTTCTGTAGCAGGTCGTCCATCTACCCCACCCGCCCGATGACGCTAGGCCCGGCGGGGACGGACGTCAATCAATCGCGGTGAAAAGAAAAATCCTTGACAGAAGAAGTCCCGATGATGGAAAAGCTCGATCAGGGGTTCTTTGCTTCTTCCCGAGGTGCCGACGGCATTTCGGGGGCATACAGGGGATAGTTCGGAGATCGCGTGCAAGGAGGGGAGCACCATGGGTCGGATTGCGCGGGGAGTCAGTCCGCGGGGCATCGCGAAGCAGGTCACGCACATTACGTCCTGCACAGCCGCGCTGCTCATCTGGTCGGCCGCAGCGGCGTCGGCAACACAGTTGATAATCTCCATCGCTGGTAGCGGGACCATCGGCGGCGTCACCGTCGCCAACGAGGATCTGCTCCTGTGCGACGCGACCTCGCTCGGTCTGGGCACGACGCTGTGCAACTGGCAGCTGCTCCTCGATGGCAGCGCCAACGGCCTGAACACGAAGATCCTCGCCGTTGACATGCTCCCCAACGGGACGCTCGTGGCCCGCGCCACGAGCGACACGACCCTTCCCGACATCGGCGCGGTGCGCGCCAAGGATCTGGTGCTGTTCGTCCCCGATGACCCGCTGCACGTCCCGTCGGGTCCCAACGATCCAAAGTACCCTTCGGGCGAGTGGCGCCTCTACCTGAACGGCAACCTCGTTAAGGCTGCGAGTGACTCGCGGGCCTGGATCTCCGTTGACGTCCTCACCGATGGATCCTGCGAGAAGCACAATCCCATGGATTGCGACGTCGTCCTCAGCCTGACGACGGGAGCCACCCTCGGCGGGATCAGCTTCGCGAATGAAGACCTGCTCGCGTGCCGCCCCACTTCCTTCGGCGCCGGCGGCTCGATCGAGTCATGCGAGTACGGCATGTTCCTCGACGCCAGCTCGATCAACGGCGGCGGAGCGGGAAGCTGGACGAGCGGCACCGGCGACGTGGACATCATCGACTGGGACCCGGTGAACAAGACGGGAACGGCGATCGTTTCCGGCGGCACGGCGACGTTGCCGATCGCTCATCAGCCGGACCGAGATCTCTTCAACTACACGGGACAGTTCGGCGGTTTGTGCACGGACAACACCACCCGGTGCATCTTCAATAGCGATTGCCCGATGGGCTTTACGTGCGGCGCCCTGCCGGGGGGGCCGAGCGGAACCGTGGCCTTCTACTTCGACGGCGACACGAGCGCCGGCCTGGCCGGTGAGACCGTCAAAGCGGTCGGCGTATTTCCGGATGCCGATGGAGACGGCATCCAGGACGGGGTCGATAACTGTCCGGGGGTTTCGAACCCCAGCCAGACCGACACCGACGGTGACGGCTTCGGCGATGCCTGCGATGTCGACCCGAACTGCCCCGATCCGACCAACACCGACACGGATGGCGACGGGATCGGCGACCCTTGCGACGTCTGCCCGACCTGCTTCGATCCGACCAACACCGATTCCGACGGCGACGGGGTGTGCAACGTCTGTGACTACTGCCCCTTCCGCCCGGGCACGAGCTGCTTCTGCGGCGACAACGTGGTCGATCCGCCGTCGGAGGAATGCGATCTCGGCTCGATGCTGAACGGACAGCCCGGGCAGCCCTGCTCGGCGAACTGTCAAGTACAGGGCGCCTGTCTGGGCGGCGCATCCTCGGGTTCGCTCTGCATCGAGGACGTCGACTGCCCCGGTGGAACCTGCTGCGGCAACGCCGACGTCACTCCCCCCGAGGAGTGCGACGACGGCAACCAGATCACCGACGACACGTGCAGCAATAGCTGTCAGTTCACGCCAACCGGCGTCCCGATCCTCGGCTGCGAAGACGTCTTCGGTCCGAACCTCATCCCGGCGTTCGTCAAGGTCGCGAAGTTCACCGATACGACCAGCGACAATCCCCATAGCTACGACAAGTGGAAGACAAAGGGCGATTTCAACCTGGGAACGGGCATCAGCGTCGATCCGGACACCGAGAACGTCACGCTGACCTACAACCAGGCCTCGATCCTGTATCAGGCGACGCTGCTGCCGGGGAATTTCACCCAGTCCGGATCGCCGACGAGCCCGAAGTGGAAGTTCTTCAACGACGCCGCCAACGTCCCCGGCGCGCTCGGCTGGCGCAAGGCGAAGTTGAAGCTGCACCTGAACAAGGTCAAGGACCTGCTCGACGGCCGCGGCGTCGAGATCCCGATCAGCGATACGGCCCTCGGCGCGCCGCCGGTTCGCCTGCGGCAAACGTTGCGCATCGGCGATGACTGCGCGACCGCGGTGCTGACGTGCGAGAAGAAGAGTGGCGGTAAAGTTCTCAGGTGCGCCTCGAATCCCGTGCCCTGATCGAAGGCCCGGGAGCTTCATCTGAGTGGGGCCGCTCGCCGTGCCGAGCGGCCCCAACGCTCGACTTCGCACCACCCCAGCCGGTGGTCGGCAAGGCTACTTGATGAGCTTCTGGATGGCCTTGAACTCGGGTGCTTCCGCCGTTCGCACCCATTCGAGACACACCATCTCGACCGTGGCGGGCACGGCGCCGGAACCGATCATCTTTTCCCAGCCGATGCGATAATCGTGCTCGGAGCGCGCCGAGATCGCATCATACGGAATGTGGACCTGATAGCCTCGGTCGAGGAGGTCGTGCACCGTCTGGTTGACGCACGCGTGCGCCTCGATGCCGCACACGATCGCCTGCCAGCGCCGCAGTGCCGTTAGCCGCTCTGCAAAGGCGGGCTGCTTCCAGCAGCTCAACGACAGTTTCTCGACGATCTCGAGCCCCGGCGGGAAACCGTCGGCGACCTCTGGCTGGGTCCGGCCGATACCCTTGGGGTACTGCTCGGTAGCAACGATCGGGACGTTCACGATCCGCGCCGCGTCGACCAAGCGGCGCACGGCGGCGACCATGCGCTCGTGATCGATCGTCTTGCCGCGATAGCCCTCTTGCACATCGATCACGACGAGCACGCTTTCGTCTCGGTCGAGCATGCGCGGGTTCGCCATCACTCACGCTCCAGCGATTTGGCTCGTCCGGGCTTCACCACACCTCCCGCCCGCTGGCCATCCACCGCCTCGCACATCGAAACGATGGACGCCTCAACGAAACAGGACTCGACCTTCGAACACCGGTGCGTGCGGAGGCGGAAGCCCACGCGGTAAGAAGGGATCAAGCCCGGGGCCGATGCCGATCTGGGGAAAACGCTCGAACGCGAACGGCCCGTCGCGATCCAACTGAAACTGATCCTGCAACAGTAGACGCATGGTCAAGAACCGCGAGCGGCCGCGATCGAACCCGGTCGTGACGAACGGGTAGTACCAGGGAAACGCACCGAAACCGCCATACCCGTAGCCGATGCCGGGGGCGCTGCTGTTGTTGATCGCGAGCGGCCCATTGATCTGCACCGTGCCGCGACCCCCACCCATCCGCTCACCCGCCAGAGCGACAAGCGCGTCCTGCACCCCCTCGGCATACGCACGCGCATACCCCCCGTTGCCGTAGATCGTCTGCGCCAGCTGGGGTGGCGCTTGCGCCGCACTGGGGGCGCACGTGGCGCACGGTTGAGTCTGCTCACGCGCCGGCTCGGCGACGCCCGCCGCGGCCGGCCGCTCGGCCACGAAGACGCGCACCGCGCCCTGCTCGTCGTCCGGCACATCGTTCATGCTGTTGGTGAAGTGCCGGATGCCGTCGGCGTCGCGCCACTCGTAGATCTCGGCCGACGCCGGCAGAACGAGCGTGAAGAACAGCGGTAGTGCGAACCACTGATGCTTCATCAACTTCATCTTACGCGGGCCCGACCGACCAAGCAACTCGCAAAGTGGAACGCTGAGGCGGGTCGGATGTCCGCGCAATCGGACCCGACTGGGGCTCGGAGGACGTCGGTCATGGCTGAGTGCCGGCAGCCGGTGGCTGCAAGCGGCTCTGCCGCACCACGGCGAGGTTGCGCCGCACCTCGTCGAGCGCTGGATTGATCTGCAAGGCCTTGCGGTATGCATCTTCCGCGAGGTCGGATTTACCCATGCGGAAGTACACGCTGCCGAGGTTGTTGTACGCCTCGGCGTAGTCGGGATTGAGGCGAACCGCGGCGGTATACTCGGGCAGCGCGCGCTCGAGGTCGTCGTGGCGAAAGTAGTAGTTGCCGAGGTTGCTGTGTGCCGCGGCAAAGTCGGGATCGAGACGAAGCGCGGATTCGTAGGCCGCGCGCGCTTCATCGCCGCGGCCCATGGCCTCGAGGGCGAGCCCGAGATTGTTGTAGGCCGCGACGTAGGTCGGGTCGATCGCGAGCGCCTGCTGAAACTGGCGCACGGCGTCATCGAATCGGCCGTGCGCACGGTAGATGTTGCCGAGGTTGTTGTGCGGTCCGGCGAAGTCCGAGTCCATGTGGATCGCGCGTTCGTACGCGGCGACGGCGTCATCGGCATGACCGCGGGCGGCATCGATGACGCCGAGGTTCTGCACGACGTCGGCTGCATTCGGCGCGCGCCGCAACGCTTCGCGATAGGCGGCCTCGGCGTCGTCCAGCTGGCCGAGCTCCTGATACGCGTAGCCGAGGTTCGACCATGCCCTGGCGCTATACGGCGCCAGAGCGAGCGTCGCCTTGTAGAACGTTACTCCGTCCTTCCAGTCCATGTTGCGGCGGACCGTGAGCCCCCCGTAGACCGCGAGCGCGACGATGACCGCGGCCGCGACCGCCTGCTCCCAACCGCGCTCGGCGATGTGCTGAAGCGCCCAGCCGGCCGCCAGAAACAGGCCCATCGAGGGAACGTAGAGCCAGTGCTCGGCCATGAAGGTCGTGAGCGGCACTACGTTCGACACCGGGATCAACGCGACCAGAAACCACGTCACGCCGAACGTGATCGGCCATGCGCGCCGGCGGCAGGCAACCGCGGTTGCGATCAGGGCGGCGACGAGCACGAGCGCTCCGAGGGTCGCCGGTTCCATCGCCGAGGCCGCCGGAGTCACGAGCCGCTCCATGTGCTGATTCACCGGCACGAGGAGGATGGCGACGTACTCGACGATCGCGCTCGCCATCGTGAGGAGCCGCAACCGCAGGGGGATCTGTCCGGTCGCGGTAGGCAGCGCGCCCACCCCAACGACTCGTGCACGCAGCGCGAGGTAGCCGAGAAGCACGACAACGTACGGTCCCGCGCGAAGGACCACGCCGAGCACCCGCGCGCCGGCGGGCTGCTCGGTCTCGCGGGCGCTGGCGGTGAGGTCGACGACGATGAGCAGCAAGATCATCCCCATGGCGGCCTCGCGTGCCAGGAGTGCGAACGCGAAGGCCGCCAGTGAGGCGAGACCCCACGCACCGAACGGCCGCCCGCGTTGGCGCAGGAAGCCGATCAGCGACAGCAGCGTAAACAGGCCGGCGAGCGGGTCCGAGCGCCCGGCAATGTACGTCACCGCCTCGGTATGGATCGGATGGACCGCGAAGAGCAGTGCGCCCATCAGCGCCGCAGGGGCATTCGCTAGGAGAAGGACACCGAACCAGTACAGGGACAGCGCCACACCGGCATGGAGCGCAGTGTTGGTGAGGTGGAACCCGAGCGGATCGAGGCCCCAGACCTGATAGTCGAGCACGTAGGTCACCGCCTGGACCGGACGGTAGTACCGGCTCAGTACCCCTTGCGGAAATAGGTCCGAGGAAAACAGCTCTGGCACTCGGCTCCAGGTCTTGATCCGCGGATTCTCCACGATCAGGTAGCGGTCGTCCCACAAGAAGGTATTCTGGAACGAGTTCAGGTAGACCACGACGACGGCGGCAACGATGACGACGAGATGCCACGTCACCGGCTTGGCGGGAGCCTGCGAAACCGCCGGCATCGGCGGTCCGATACCAGAAGTCCGCCGCGCCGGCAAAGCGGTGCTCTCCCCGGCGGCGTCGCTGAGAGGGCGTTTTTCCAAGCGGTGCCACGACGTGCTATCTGGCGAAGAGCAATCTCCATCGGAGTCGGAATGGGACCGTGGCTGCTTCTTCTCGTGAGCCTCGCGGGCGCGGGGCTCACATATAATGCCTATCGGCCGCTGTACGCGCCTTCGCGCCGCGCCGTCGTGAGCTTCTTCGCCGGATGGCTCACGACGGAGCTGGCCTTGCATCACGTCGCGGGGCAGCTGCTGGTGACGGTGGTGTTCATCAGAATGGGAGCGTTGCGGGCCTGGCCGGGTGAGCTCGGCCTGCTGATCAGCATCGCCTCATGGCTCGCCTTGACTCGTCTGTACTGGCGTGGCCGCAAGGTAGCGCCAGTGGTCGAGCGGGCGTTACGCACCGGACTCGGAGAGGATTATGAAGCGAAGATCCTTCCCGAAGTCCGCGCACGCTTCGCCCAGGGCATCGACTGGAAGAGCGTGATCTTGCCTTTTCCCATCAACCACGCCGAGGTCGAGCGGATTCGGGACATTCAATTCGTCAGGGTCGGCGGCCTCAACCTCAAGCTCGACGTGTACCGTCACCGATCGCGACCAAGGAACTGCCCGACGTTGCTGGAGGTGCACGGCGGCGGCTGGATCCTGGGAAGCAAGAACGAGCAAGGTCTGCCGCTCATGTACCACCTCGCCGCGCGCGGCTGGGTGTGTGTCAGCGCCGATTACCGTCTGAGCCCGCACGCAACCTTCCCCGACCATCTGGTCGATCTCAAGCGCGCGGTGAAGTGGATTCGCGAGCATGGGGCCGAGTATGGCGCCGACCCCGACTTTGTCGTCGTCACCGGCGGCTCCGCCGGCGGCCACTTGGCGGCGCTGGTGGCGCTGACCGCGAACGATCCCGCGTACCAATCCGGCTTCGAAGCCGTCGACACCTCGATGCGCGCGTGCGTACCGTTCTACGGAGTCTATGATTTCACCGACCGCAACGGCCTCTGGCATCACCCAGGTCTGCGCGACCTGCTGGAGACTCGGGTCATGAAGGCGTCGCTCGAGGAAGCACCCGAGGCGTACGAGAGAGCTTCGCCGATCGCCCACGTGTCGCCGGGTGCCCCGCCGCACTTCGTCGTCCACGGCGACCACGACACTATGGTGCCCGTCGCCGAGGCGCGCCATTTCTGCGAGGTGTTTCGCCGGACGGCGCGCGCACCGATCGTGTACGTCGAGGTCCCGGGCGCACAGCACGCGTTCGATCTGTTCCCATCACTGCGCAGCGCTTTCGTCCTCCACGGCGTCGAGCGCTTCCTCGGCTACGTGTACAGTCAATACCTCTTGACCCAGCGCGCCGCCGCGGGACGGGCCGCGGCCGCGGGGTAGCCGATTGGTACCAAGATGGGGCAGCACGACCAAATGAGTGAGAGGCGGGAGGCGGAAGGCCGGGGGCGAAGCGGCGCCATGGACAACACCCTTCCGCCGGCTTCGCCAACCGAGCGCCTGCAGCCGCTCGGCGCGCGCGAGCCGATCGACGTCGACGCCATCGTCGCCTTTCTGGCCGCGCACGTCCCCGACCCGCCGCGAACGCTGACGGTGCGCCGTTTCGGCGGCGGCTCGTCGAACTTGACGTACCTGCTCAGCGACGGCGCGCGCGAGTGGGTGCTCCGCCGGCCGCCGCCGGGACCGTTGTTGCCGACGGCTCATGACATGGCGCGCGAGTTCCGCGTGATTTCGGCGCTGACGGGCACGAACGTTCCGGTCGCGCGCCCGATCGCCCTGTGCACCGATCCCGCCCTTCTCGGCGCGCCATTCTACCTCATGGAACGCCGCCGCGGATTCGTCGTCCGCGACGAGGTGCCGCCCGAGCTCGGCGATTCGCCGGCGCGGCGGCAACGCGCGAGCCTGGCGCTGATCGAGGCGATGGCCAAGCTCCACACCGTCGACTGGCGCGCCGTGGGCCTCGCCGACGGTTTCGGCAAGCCGAGCGGCTACGTCGAGCGCCAGCTGAACCGCTGGCACGAGCAGTGGGCGCGGTCGAAGACCACGGAGATCGCCGACCTCGATCGGTTGGAGGAGTGGCTCCGCGCCCGGGTACCCGTGTCGCCCGCCACCACGATCGTCCATGGAGACTTCCGACTCGAGAACTGCCTGCTCGATCCACATTCCCTCGACGTCGTCGCCATCTTCGACTGGGAGATGTCAACGCTGGGGGACCCGCTGGCCGATCTCGGGTGGACCCTCGCCTACTGGCCCGGCGCTGGCGATCCGCCGATCTGGCGAGCAGCGATCGGCTCCGTCTCCGCCGAGCCGGGTTTCCCCGGGCGCGATCTGCTGGTGGCACATTATCAGCACCTCACCGGCTTCGGCGTCGACGACATCCGTTTCTACGAGGTCCTGGCGCTCTACAAGCTGACCATCATCGCCCAGGGAATCTACCGCCGCGCGCGCAACGGCCAAATCCCGGCCGAGCGCATCGATGAGATCGCCGCGCGCGTCGGCAAGATCGCCGCAGCCGGCCGCGCCGTCGCCGAAGGAGTGAAGGTGTTGTGAGCCAGGCACTGTGTCAGCTCATCGATCTGCTCGACCTCGAGGAGCTCGAGGTCAATATCTTCCGCGGCCTCAATCCGCAGGAGAATCGCCAGCGTGTCTTCGGCGGTCAGGTGGCCGGCCAGGCGCTGGTGGCCGCGGGACGCACAGTGGCGCCCGAGCACCGCGTGCATTCGTTGCACGGCTACTTCTTGCGCCCGGGTGACCCCAAGAACCCGATCCTGTACGAAGTCGATCGCATTCGCGACGGACGCTCGTTCACCACCCGGCGTGTCGTCGCCATTCAGCACGGCGAAGCGATCTTCAACCTCTCGGCGTCGTTTCACGTCGACGAGCCCGGCCTCAGCTATTCCGCTCCCATGCCGTCGGTACCGCCACCGGATACGCTGCCGACGTTTCGCGAGCGGCTCAAACCATTCCTCGATCAGCTCGGCTCATGGGTAGACCGCGAGCGTCCGATCGACCTCCGCTTCTGCGATCCGGTCGACCGACCACCCCATCAGTGGGGCGGCCCCAACGCCTACGTGTGGCTGCGAGCGGACGGGCGGTTGCCTGACAATCCCCTGCTCCACGCCTGCATCGTGGCGTACGCGTCGGACATGACGCTGCTCGACGTTACCCTGCGCCCGCACGGGCTCAACTGGGCGCCAGAGAACCGCGTCATGACTGCCAGCCTCGACCACGCGATGTGGTTTCACCGAACGTTTCGCGCCGATGAGTGGCTGCTCTATGCACAGACGACGCCCGCCTCCGCGGGGGCGCGCGGCTTTGCCACCGGCAACATCTTCACCCGCGAGGGCGTGCTGGTCGTCTCGGTCGCACAGGAGGGGCTCATCCGTCCCATCCGCGCGGCGTCCTGAGGGCGCGAGCAGGCGGCGTGAAGGTTCTCCGAGGGCGGCTGGCGGCCAAGCTAGCTAGCAACCCGTTGAAAGAGTGGTTGCTCCCGACAGGCCATCGGTGTTTTCAACGGCCCGTTTAGGGTCGCGCAGGTAGGCGCGCCGCAAGCTCGGCGAGCAGGATTGCCTCGGCATGGCAATGCCTGCGCCAGTCCTCGAGATGCAAGCTCTCGTCCTCGCTGTGGATGCGCGAGCTCGGATCGGCAGGCCCGGTCAGCAGCGCTGGAACGCCGCCGAAGGCAGACGCAAACGGCCCCACGAAGGGAATGGATCCACCGACGCCCATGTACACGGGCGGGTATCCGAAGGCCTCAGCGAGGGCCGCTTCGGCGGCCTCGAACGCCGGCCCCGTAGGTTCGCAGATCCATGCCGGAGCCGCCTCGCGGCCGAGCTCGATCTCCACCTGCACACCCCACGGCGCGATCCGGCGCAAGTGGTCCGCCAGGACGCGCTGGCAGCGAAGAGGATCTTGACCTGGGGCGAGGCGCAGACTCACTCGCGCCGCCGCCTCCGCGAGTATCTGGTTGGAGGAGCCCTGGATCGGATGCGCGTCGAGACCGATCACGGCGATGGTCGGCCGCATCCACACTCGCTCCCACGGACTCTGTCCCGGATCGCGCAGCAGGCGCACACCGTCGAGAAGTCCCGCCACCTGCGCCCACGCCGCGTCGTCGAAGGGGAGCCGATCGAGCCGCTCCCGTTCGGCCGCCGTCAGCGCACGCACGTCGTCGGTGAGCGTCGGCACGGCGATATTGCCGGCGTCGTCGGTGAGCGTGGCCAGCATCTTTGCCAGCGCCTGGACCGGATCGGGCAAGATTCCGCCGAACACGCCGCTGTGCTGCGGCGCCCGTAACGCCCGCACGTGGACGGTGATCTCCGTCACGCCGCGCAAGGCATACGTCAGTGCTGGCAGGCCCACCGCGAAGTTACCCGCGTCGGCCAGCACCATGACATCGGCGCGCAGCTGGCGACCGTAGCGTTCGAGGAACGCGTGCAGATGCCCCGAGCCGATCTCCTCCTCGCCCTCGATCAGCACCTTGACGTTGCACGGGAGCGTTCCGGTGGCATCGAGCCAGCCGCGCACCGCCACGGCGTGCATGACGGCGCCGGCCTTGTCGTCGGCGCTGCCGCGGCCATACAGGCGCCCGCCGCGTTCCACCGGCTCGAACGGATCGCTGCTCCAGCGATCCACGCGCCCGGGCGGCTGCACGTCGTGATGCGCGTAGAAGAGCACCGTCGGGGCGGCCGCCGCATGGAGCCATTCACCCGCGACGTAGGGATGCGCGCCGTCGATCTCCAGCAGGCGGACGTTTTCCAGACCCGCTTGGTCGAGTATGGCGGCGGTGCAGTCGGCTGAGCGGCGCACGTGCGCGGGATCAAACCCCGGCGCGCTGACGCTCGGAATGCGGATCAGCTCCTCGAGCCGGCGACGGAAGCCCGGCACGGAGGCATCGACACTGGCACGTACGCTGGACAACGCATCGCGCATCGCCGACGCTGCGGCTGGCGGGCTGGGCAATTCGACACCTCTCGGATGGACTCGGCGGCGCAGCGACGTGAGCACGCCCTCGCCGTCACGGCGCCACGCGTATCGCACAAGTCGAACGAAGGCGCAAAGTTGGCTAGTGCCACGCCAGGCTGAGGAAGAAGAGAATCGCCAACGTTCCTGCGGCGAGAAGGAGGGCAGCGCCGGAGTTCATGCGAGAGTCCGAATCGTGGCGTGGTTGCGGTACCCGGGGGCTGGCGCTCAGCCGCCCCTCTTCTTCGAGGTT
>Ga0335085_10004825_pt1 | contig 22055 bp, 15 predicted proteins | sample Lox_Sample_45_FD_206712 | JGI IMG/M metagenome (GOLD analysis project Ga0335085, IMG submission 206712) | Soil microbial communities from Loxahatchee National Wildlife Refuge, Florida, United States - Lox_Sample_4.5 | ecosystem: Environmental > Terrestrial > Soil > Wetlands | place: USA...
CGTGGTCGCCGGCCACGCTGAAGTCGCAGGCCATCCCGATCTCCTGCCCGCCGCCGATGCGCATGCCGTTGACCCGGCAGATCACCGGCTTGTCGCAGAGGAGGATGCTGGTGACGGTGTCGTTGAAGAGCCGCATGTACTGCAGGTACTCGTGCGGCCGGTTCGCGTAGAGGGTGGCGTACTCGGCGGTGTTGCCGCCGGTGCAGAACGCCTTCGAGCCCGCGCCGGTGAGCACCGCCACCACCGCCCGCCGGTCGGCCGAGGCGCGGCGGAAGGCGAGGATCAGCTCCTTCAGCGCCTCGGTGGTGTAGGAGTTGAGCTGCTTCTCGTTGTCCAGGGAGATGCGGACCTGGTGCAGGCCCTCGACCGGCTTCCCCTGGCGGTCGCGGATGGGCCGCTCTTCGTAGCGGATGTGGCGGAATTCGTACCCCGGGACCAGCTCGTGATTGGCAAGCATGTTCAGCTCTCCGGATCGAGGACCAGGCGCCGCTCCAGGCGGCCCGCGTGCATGGCGGCGAGGAATTCGTCGACGCGCGACATGGGGGCCCGTTCGACGAAGGGGTCGAGCTTGACCTTGCCCGAGGCGATCAGCTCCAGCGCCGCGGGATAGGCCTCCGGCGGGCAGCCCCAGGTGCCGCGGATCTCCGCGTCGAAGGCCATCAGGTTCGAGAGGCGCACCTCGACCGGCTCGGGCGTATAGCCCACCTGCATCAGGGTGGCGCAGCGGTCGAGCAGCCCGAAAGCGAGCGCCTGGCCCGCCTTGTGGCCGGTGCACTCGAAGATCCGCAGGCGCAGCGAGGGGACGCCGTGCTTGCGGGCGAAGGCGCGCAGCTCGGAGCGCAGCGCCTTCTGCGCTCCCTCCGCCACCTGCGCCACCTGCTCGGCCCCGTGGCGCGCGGCCAGGTCCAGGCGATCCTGGCGCACGTCCATGGCGAAGACGTGCGCGCCCAGGGCGGCGGCGATCTGCGCGGTGAAGCCTCCCACTCCCCCGGCGCCCACCACCGCGGCCACGTCGCCCGCCGAAAGGCCGCTGCGCCGGACCGCCTGGTACGCGGTGGAGACCGCGTCCGCCACCGGGGCCAGCTTCCACAGCTCGAAGCCTTGGGGGAAGCCCTTGAGCGGGACCAGGGTGGAAGCCCGGGCCAGCATGTGCGAGGCGAAGCCGCCGTCCACGTCGTTGCCGGGCATCTGCTGCTCGGGGCAGGCGTTGCCCCGGCCGGCGGCGCAGAAGGGGCAGCTCCCGCAAGGCATCACGGCGGGGACCAGCACCGCCTCGCCGGAACGGACGTTGGCGACACCTTCGCCCAGGGCCGCCACCCGCCCGACCACCTCGTGGCCCAGCACCAGGGGCGGGCTCTTCCTGGTGGGCACCTCGCCGCGGGCGTAGCCGAGGTCGGTGTGGCAGAGGCCGCAGCCGATCACCTCGATCATCGCCTGGCCGGGGCCGGGGGCGGCGAGGACGCGGCGCTCCCGGACCAGGGGCTTTCCGGGCTCGTGCAGGACGTAGGCGAGGGAAAGGGCCACGGGAACCTCCGTGCGCAAGCGGAGGCACTATGAGCGAACGTTCGTTCATGCGTCAATGGCCCGGCGTCCCCCTGCGGCAATGGGCCGCAGGGGCCTCAGGCCGCGCGCTGCTCCCGGCTGCCCTTGCCCAGCTTGCGCTCCACCCAGAGGTGCTCGACCAGCGTCTGGCAGGCGACGATCAGCGGCGTCGCCACCACCGTCCCGGCGAGGCCGAAGACGGCCGAGAGCGCGCCCTGGCCGGCGAGGAGGAGGGCCGGCTTCACCTCCACCGCCTTGCGCATCACCAGGGGCTGGATCAGGTAGCCCTCGACGAGGTGCACGGCCAGGTACACCGCCGCCGCGTACAGCAAGTGCGTGGAGTCCTGCGAGAGCGCGACCAGGAGGCCGGGAATGGCGCTCGCCACCGCTCCCACGTAGGGGACGAAGGTTCCCAGGAAGGTGAGGGACCCGAGCAAGAGCCAGTCGTTGATCCCGGCGATCCAGAGCCCCAGCGCCGCCAGCGTCCCCATGATGGTCATGGACACGATGATCCCGCCCACCCATTGCCGCAGCGCCTTTCCCACGCGCTGCCAGGACTCGTCGAACACCGGCTCCAGGTGCCTGGGAAAGAGCCGCCGCGCGCCCTTGCGGTAGACGTCGGGCGCGGCCACCAGGAAGGCGCCGAGGACGAAGACCAGCACCGCGGCGGTCAGGCCCGAGATCAGCCCCAACAGCGCCGGGAGGGCCACCTGGCTGGCCTTCTCCGCCACCTTGGCGGCGCCCTTCTGCAGTTCCGCGCCGGAGCGGCGGGAGAGCCATTGCCGGACCGTGCCCAGCGCCTTGGGCGCGGTGGCGCGCAGGTCCTCGAATTGCCCGGAGACGGTGGGGGCGAAGAGCAGCGCCGCGGCCACCAGAGCGCCGGCCAGCGCCAGCAGCACCAGGAGGAGCGCCACGCTCCGGGGGAGCTTGCGGGAGAGCCAGCCCACGGGGAAGGAGAGGACGACCGCGATCACCACTCCCAGGAACGCGAGGAGCAGGATCTCGCGCGCGAGCCATGCCAGCGCGAGGCCCGCGGCGACGGCGAGCAGGACGAGACCGGTGCGGAGAGTCATGGGAGCGGCGCAACCTGGGCATCGTGCTTCACGCCGTCAATGCGCAGGTCCCGCGGAGCATTCGAAAACGGACTTCAGGAACCTGCCGTCCACGGCCACGTTCACGTCGACGTCGACGTGGGTTCCCCTCCGTCCAAGGCGGCGATCAGCGCGGAATGCGCGTTGGCGAACTCAGGCCCCCGGGCGCGGAAGGCAGTGGCCAGCGCAGCCGGGAGGTCGAGCGCGCGCCCTTCCCTCGCCGCCCGCGGCCAGGCCTCGGCGAAGTCCGCCGGCACGCGCAAGGACCAGTTCCCTGGCCCCACCGTCCCCGGCCGGTTGTAGACCTCGCGCAGGCCGAGCAGGTCGGCGAAGAAGACCATCACGTTGCGCGCCGGGCCCACGAACAGGTCGGCAAGCTGCGCGCGGGCCAGCGCCGGGGCGGAGGCCGAGGCGCGCCGCGCCCACTCCCCGCGCCGGGCCGGATCCGGGACCAGCCGGGAAGCGAGATAGGCCGCCCGCCCGGGCGCCTCGCCCTCCGCCACCCAGCGCTCCGCCACCCGCCAGATGGGCTCGGTGTCGTGCGTGCCCACCATGATCCAGTCCTGGGGGCAGGCGTTCTCCGAGCGGTAGACGTCGTCCGGGTCGCGCAATGAGGCCTTCTGGGTGACGCGGAAGCGGCCCAATCCGTGCCTCTCCAGCACCCGGCACACGGGGTAGGGCTGCGTGCTCAGCACCTCGGGAACGATCTCCTCCGGCCCGCGCCCGGCCGCTCGCACGGCGTCGACCAGCGCGTCGAAGAGCAGCGCGTAGCGCTCCACTTGCTCGGCGCCCAGCTCGCGCACCCGCCCGTCGGCGTGCGGGGGCCGCTCCGGGTCGATCTGCTCCGGGCGGGCGATCGCCCAGCGGGAGAGCGCGGGATGGCCAGGCGAGGAGAAAAGCCGCGTCCCGCGCCGCACGGCCGCCCGCGGATCGGGATCGCCCGGGGCGTACACCCAGGGATCGATCAGCCCGTGCGGGTGATCCACCCGGAGCCCGTCCACCTCCTCGAGCAGCTTGGCCGCGCGCGCCCGCACGAACGCCAAAGCGGGTCCCGGCGAGGCGCGATCGCCGTAGAGGTCGGGATCCAGCACCCCATACCCCCAGGGCTGGCCCTCGGGGTTGGTCCGGCTGGGAGGGGCTCCCATCAGCCAGTCGGAGGCAAGAAGCGCTCCGTAGCTCCAGAGATCGCGCAAGGCGATGCCGATCTGCAGATCGCCGGAGAGCGCCAGGTCGAGGCTCCGCGCCAGCGCGCGGACCGCGCGGTGCTGCTGGTGGGCGAGAAGCTGTCCGAGCTGGAAGCGGCCGATCCGCCCCGCGTGCTTCGCCCGCAGCGCGGCCAGGCGCTCCCGGGCGCCGAGCGGCGGCCGGCGGGAGAAGAGAGAGCGATCCGGCTCGGGCCAGCGCCTCCAGTCCGGCTCGCCGTGCTCCTCTTCCAGCGCCCGCTGGACGGCGTCTCGCTCCAGCCAGCCGGCGTGCCGCGCAGCGAACTCCGGCAGCCGCTTCTCCATCGTCGCCCGCTCCCAGGCCCGGTCCAGCGCGCCCCCCGTCGCCACATGGGCGTACGCGTGGTCCGCCCGTGCCAGCGCTCCGGGGGGGCGCCCCGCCACCAATCCGGCGAGGTCGGCTTCATCCAGCAGCCCCTCCTCCACCAGCGGCCCCAGGGCGAGCGAGGCGGTGGAGCGACTGAAGAGGGTGGAGTCGTAGGGAGAAGGATCTCCCGGCGAGGTCTCCCCTTGCGGCCCGATCTGCAGGCCGTGGAACCCGAGCCCCGCGGCGAACTGGAGGAAGGCCGTCCCTCCGCGGGAGAGCGGCGCGCCCCGGCCCACGTCGTCGGCCGGATCGCCGGGCAAGGAGAGATCGTGCACGGAGAGCAGCAGCCGCCGGATGCCCAGCGCCTCCAGCGCCTCGCGGATCAGCTCGCGCAGCGGGTCACTCCGGCCGGGGCACGAGCCAGAGGGTGCCCAGGGGAGGCAGCGTCACCTGCGCCGACTGCTCCTGCCCGTCCCAAGGCACGGCCTCGGTGTCCAGGGACTCGCCGTTGCCCGCTCCGGACCCGCCATAGCGGGCCGCATCGGAGTTGAGGGCCTCCAGGTACCTCCCGGCGCGCGGCATGCCCACACGATACCCGTGCCGGGGGACGGGCGACAGATTCGCGATGCACACCAGGTGGCGAGACCGGTCCGCGCTCCAGCGGACGAAAGCGTAGACGTTCACGTCCGCCGAGTCGGCCTGCAGCCACTGGAAGCCGGCCTGCTCCGCGTCCAGCTCGTGCAGCGCCGGCTCGGCGCGCAGCGCGCGGTTGAGGTCCTTCACCAGCGCGGCCACCCCGGCGTGCATCCCGGCCCCCATCAGGTGCCAGTCGAGGCTGGCGTCGTGGCTCCACTCGTTGCGCTGGGCGAACTCGCCGCCCATGAAGAGCAGCTTCTTCCCCGGGTGGGCCCACATCCAGGCGTAGAGCGCGCGCAGGTTGGCGAACTTCTGCCAGTCGTCGCCCGACATGCGCCGGAGCAGCGATCCCTTCCCGTGCACCACCTCGTCGTGGGAGAGGGGCAAGAAGAAGCTCTCGCTGAAGATGTACATCATGCCAAAAGTAAGGGCGTTGTGGTGCCAGCGGCGGTGCACCGGGTCCCTGGCGAAGTAGTCCAGGGTGTCGTGCATCCAGCCCAGGCTCCACTTGTAGTGGAAGGAGAGCCCGCCCTCCTGGGCCCTGCGGGTGACCTTGGGGAAGGCGGTCGACTCCTCCGCGATCATCACCGCCCCCGGGTGGAGGTCGCGCACCCGCTCGTTCACCTCCTTGAGGAAGGCGATGGCCTCCTCGTTTTCCCGTCCGCCGAAGCGGTTGGGGATCCACTCCCCCGGCCGGCGCGAGTAGTCGCGGTAGAGCATGCTGGCCACCGCGTCCACCCGCAGCCCGTCCACGTGGTACTGGTCCAGCCAGAAGAGGGCGCTGGCGAGGAGGAAGTTACGCACCTCGTTGCGCCCGTAGTTGAAGACCAGCGTCCCCCAGTCGGGGTGCGCCCCCAGCCGGGGATCCTCGTGCTCGTAGAGAGCGGTCCCGTCGAAGCGGGCCAGCGCGTGCGCGTCGGTGGGGAAGTGGGCAGGCACCCAGTCGAGGATCACCCCGATGCCCCGGCGGTGCAGCTCGTCCACCAGGGCCTTGAACTCGTCGGGATGGCCGTGCCGGGCGGTGGGGGCGAAATACCCCGACACCTGGTATCCCCACGATCCGCCGAAGGGGTGCTCCGCCACCGGCAACAGCTCCACGTGGGTGAAGCCCATGTCCGCGGCGTAGTCGCCCAGCGCCGCCGCCGCCTCCTTCCAGGAGAGCGGCCGGTTCCCCTCCTCCACCACCCGCCGCCAGGAGCTGAGGTGGACCTCGTACACCGTCATCGGCCGCCGCTGCGGATCCTCCGTCCGCCGGCGTTCCATCCACTCCCCGTCCTCCCAGTGGTAGCGGTCCAGCTGGTGGATCACGGAGGCGGTGGCGGGCGGCGTCTCGGTGCGGAAGGCGTAGGGGTCCGCCTTGAGGATGTGCGGGCCGCCGTTCCCCGGGCGGATCTCGAACTTGTACCGGGCGCCCGCGCCCACCTCGGGGACGAACAGCTCCCACACCCCGGTGGAGCCCAGGCTGCGCATCTGGTGCAAGCGGCCGTCCCAGGAGTTGAAGTCGCCCACCACCGAGACCGAGCGCGCGTTGGGCGCCCAGACCGCGAAGGAGGTCCCGAACACCCCGTGGTGGTGGCGCGGGTGCGCGCCCAGCCGCTCCCAGATGCGCTCGTGCCGGCCCTCCGCCACCAGGTGGGAGTCCAGCTCGCCGAAGGTGGGCGGGAAGCTGTAGGGATCGCGGAAGGTGAAGCTCCGGCCCCCGCGGTAGTCGACCCGGAGCAGGTAGCCGAACACCTCCCGCTTGCCGTTCAGGCGGGCTTCGAAGACTCCCTTGGCGCGGTGGCGGGCGGGAAGCTGCCCCCCGAAATCGGGGAGGACGGTGACCCGCTCCGCGTCCGGCCGGAAGGCGCGGATCACCACCCCGTCGCCGTCGGGATGGACGCCGAGCACCGAGTGCGGATCGGGATGGCGCAGCTCCACCAGGCGCTGCACCTGCCGATCCACCTCCGCTGCCTCCACCGGCCTCTTCACGCTTCCTCCCGCAGCAGATCGCGCGCCGGAATCTCCACCCAGTCCGGCCGGTGACCTACCTCATAGCGCAATTCGTAGAGGAGCTTCTCCAGCACGAGCGAGTCGAGGAGGATCCGGCCCGCTTCCTCGTCCTCGGGCAAGAGCGCCCGCGCGGTGGACCGGTAGCCCTCGAGGAAGGCCTTCCCCGCCGGCCCGGCCCGGTCGCCGGGGACCGCTCCCCTCCTCTCCGCGGCCGCCGCCGCGTAGGAGAAGGAGCGCAGCATCCCCGCAATGTCCTTGCAGGGCGAATGCTTCTCCCGCCGCTCGGCCAGCGTCCGCGCGGGCTCGCCCTCGAAGTCGAAGATCAGCCAGCGGCCCGAGCAGCGCAGCACCTGCCCCAGGTGCAGGTCGCCGTGCTGGCGCAGCCGCACGCCGCCCGGCGCCGCGGTGGCCAGGCGCCGGATGCGCTCCCGCAGGCGCCCGGCGCGGGCCGACAGCCCGGGCACCTTCGCCGCCGCGAGCCGGAGGGTCTCTTCCAGGTCGCCCAGCAAGGACTCCGTCCAGCGGCGCAGGTCGGAGGCGCGGATGGGCTCCGGCGCGAAGGCGGGGTCGTCCGGATCGGCCAGGGCCATGTGCAACTCCCCGACGCGCGCTCCCAGCTCGCGGATCTCCCCCAGCAGCGCCGCCCCCGGCGCCGGGTCGCGAGTGAACGCCTCCAGGACGTACGACCAGCCGTCGGCGTCCACCTGCAGGAACCGGTGCGCCACGCCGGCCGTCGCCTCCACCTCCCCTTCCAGGGAGAGCGCGCCGAGGAGCGCGGGAGCTCCGCGAAAGCCGCGCCGGGCCAGCACCTCGCCCATCTCCAGCTCGGGGTTCTTCCCCCGCTGGAGCTTGCGGATGAGCTTGAGGATCACCGCTTCCCCGAACACCAGCGAGGTGTTGCTCTGCTCCGAAGAGAGCTGCCGCACCGCAGGGCGCTCCGGCAGGGCGTCGAGCGCGGACTCCGGGCCGTCGAGCCGCTCGCCCCGCAGGCGGCCGGCGCGGGTGCGCAGGCAGAGGCCGCGGCGCAGCACTTCGAGGATGGCGCGGCCCGACTCCTCGTCGAGCGCCTCCTCCGAGCCCGGGCGCTGCGGCAGGAGGTACAGTTCCGCCGGCCGCCCCTCCCGATAGGAAACCTCCAGCGCCAGGAGGCTCAACCCGCCCAGGCGCGCCTCGTCCACCACCCGCACGCGAGCGATCTCGGCCTCCTTGCCGCCGAACCAGCGCTGGCGCTTCAGCCAGGCGGCAAAGTCTGCGGACTCGGGCTGCGGCACCTGCGGCCTCCTCGGGATCAGAAGTAGTAATCGAACCCTTCTTCCGTCTTGCGGAAGCGGAGGACCGACCAGATCGCGGCCGGCCGCCCGGGCGTCAACCGCACCAGGGCCGTGGGGCCTTGCCAGAGGGCGCGTTCGCCGGAAAGCGCGTCGTGCACCTGGTAGGTCTCGTCCTCCGGGATGCCCAGGCGCTCCAGGGGAAGGTGGAGGATCGCCTCCTGCGGCGCGTAGGGATCGAGGCTGACGGCCACCAGCACGAGGCTCGTCCGGTCCGCGGTGGCCTTGGAGTAGAAGACCACGCGCTCGTTGTCGGCGCGGTGGAAGCGCAGGTTGCGGTAACACTGCAGGGCCTTGTGCTCGCGCCGGGCGGCGTTCAGCGCGGCGATCCAGGGCTTGATGTTTCCTTCGCACTCCCGATCGCGGGCGACGAGCTGGTACTTCTCCGAGTCGAGATATTCCTCCTTGCCCGGCAGCGCCCGGTTCTCGCAGAGCTCGAAGCCGCCGTAGATCCCCCAGCTCGAGCTGAGGGTGGCGGCCAGGGCGGAGCGGATGAGGAAGGCGGCTCGCCCGCCCTGCTGCAGGTGCTCGGGGAGGATGTCCGGCGTGTTGGGCCAGAGGTTGCCGATCATGAAGTCGGCCGGCGGGCCCTGCGTCAGCTCGGTGAGGTAGTCCTCGATCTCCTGCTTGAAGTTGCGCCAGGTGAAGTAGGTGTACGACTGGTTGAACCCCGAACGGGCGAGCGCCTTCATCACCTTGGGCCGGGTGAAGGCTTCGGCGAGGAAGATCACGTCGGGGTGGCGGGCGTGGATCTCGCCGATCACCCACTCCCAGAACGGCAGGGGCTTGGTGTGCGGGTTGTCCACCCGGAAGATGCGCACCCCTTGGCCGATCCAGTGCAGGAAGACCGAGCACAGCTCGGGCCAGAGCGCGTCCCTGGCCGGACCCATCCAGTCGAAGTTGACGATGTCCTCGTAGCGCTTGGGCGGGTTCTCCGCCGTCTTGATGGTCCCGTCCGGCCGCCGCTGGAACCACTCCGGGTGCTCGCGGATGTACGGGTGGTCGGGCGAGCACTGCAACGCGATGTCCAGCGCCACCTCCAGCCCCAGATCCCTTGCGGCGGCGACCAGGCGGCGGAAGTCCTCCGCCGTGCCGAGCTGGGGATGGATCGACTTGTGCCCGCCCTCCGGCCCGCCCACGGCCCAGGGGCTGCCGACGTCGTCGGAGGTGGCGGAGAGGCTGTTGTTGCGTCCTTTGCGCGCCGTGCGGCCGATGGGATGGATGGGAGGGAGGTAGAGGACGTCGAACCCCAGCCCGGCCACGTAGGGCAGCCACCTCTCCGCATCGCGGAAGGTGCCGTGCCGCTTCACATCGCCCGAGGCGGACCTCGGGAAAAGCTCGTACCAGGCGCTGAAGACCGCGCGCTCCCTCTCGGCGAAGATGCGCAGCTCGCGATCGATGCGGCTGGCCGCCGCCCGGTCGGCGTGGCGCGACGCGACGGCGATCAGGCCCGGATCGGCCGCCGCGGCGAACGCCGCCGGCGAGGGCCCGCCGAGGAGCTCTTTCTGCCCCAGGCGGAGGCGCTCGGCGTCGGCGCGGGCCGAAGCCGCCTCGGCGCGGGCGGCATGGGCCTCGAGCAGCGCCGCCCCTTCCAGGAGCTCCGGTGAGAGATCACGGCCGGTGGGTAGCTTGCGGGAGAGCTCGTGCGACCAGGTGCGGAAGGAGTCGGCCCAGGCCTCCACCGTGAAAGCGTACAGCCCGTTGCCCTCGAGCGGCAGCCCGGCCTCCCAGGCGTCGTTTCCCAGGAAGCGCATCGGCTCTTCCCGCGGCCCGGTGGGATCGGGATGGAGCCTGCGCCAGCGGACCGCGGCGCACAGCTCGTCGTGCCCCTCCTTGAAGATGTCCGCCGTCACCCGCACCGGCTCGCCGGCCGGGCGCTTGACCGGATGCCGGCCGCAGTCGACCTGCGGCCGGACGTTCTCGATGATGGTGCTACCCCTGCGCTCCGGCATCGGCGATCACCCCGGCTTCTTCGGCCAGCGCCGGGCCCGTCGCCACTACTGCGCATCGCGTGTGTCAGAAACAAGGCGAGAGGTGCGGGCCCCGGCATTTGGTTGCGTAGCGAGGGAGCGGTGCCAGCCCGATCGTTGGAGAGAGGCTTTTCGGGGAGGGGGCGTTCCGATCGCTTTGCGATGAGGAGTCGCCGTCGGTGGCAAGCATCCATCCCCGTTTGATTTGGGCAGACCTCGCGGCTGAGCGATCCGCGTGTGCGCGGTGGCAAGGCGATCACCGCTCGCCACCCCGAACAGCCCGTCTGCCGTCCCGGGACGGCACAAGCCGGGGTGCAGGGCTCGGCGCTCGCGCGCCTCGGGTGTCCAGGTTCAGGTCCAAGGTCAGCGATCAGGTCCAGGCCCTGAGGTTCAGGGCCCGGGTCTTATCCGCGACGGCTCCCGACTGCGTCCTACCGACGATCGATCGGCACGTACTCCCGCTTCGGCGCCCCCACGTAAAGCTGCCGGGGGCGGGCGATCTTCTGCTCCGGATCCAGCAAGAGCTCCTCCCACTGCGAGAGCCAGCCGGAGACGCGGGGGATGGCGAAGAGCACCGGGAACATGTCCACCGGGAAGCCCAGCGCCTCGTAGATGAGCCCGGAGTAGAAGTCCACGTTGGGATAGAGCTTGCGCTTGACGAAGTACTCGTCCTCCAGCGCGATCTTCTCCAGCTGCAGGGCGATGCGCAGCAGCGGGTTGGTCCCCGTCACCTCGAAGACCTGGTCGGCCAGCCGCTTGATCACCTTGGCGCGCGGGTCGTACGACTTGTACACCCGGTGGCCGAAGCCCATCAGCCTGCCGCCCTGCCCCTCCTTCACCGACTTGATGAAGGCCGGCACGTGGTCCACCGACCCGATCTCCCGGAGCATGCGCAGCACTTCCTCGTTGGCCCCGCCGTGCAGCGGGCCGTAGAGCGCGGCGGCGGCGGCGGCCACGGAGACGAAGGGATCGGCCTGCGAGCTGCCCACCGCCCGCATGGCGTTGGTGGAGCAGTTCTGCTCGTGGTCGGCGTGGAGGATGAAGAGCACGTCCAGGGCGCGCTCCAGCACCGGATCGACACGGTACTTGGGCTCGGCCATCCGCTTCATCATTGCCAGGAGGTTCCCCGCGAAGGAGAGCTCGTTGTCCGGGTAGACGTAGGGGAGGCCGAGCGAATGCCGGTAGGACCAGGCGGCGATGGTGGGCAGCTTGGCCACCAGCCGCGTCATGCTCAGCCGGCGGCTCTCCTTGTCGAAGATGTTCTTGGACTCCGGGTAGAAGGTGGAGAGGGCGGCCACGGTGGAGACCAGGATGCCCATCGGGTGCGCGTCGTAGCGGAACCCGTCCATGAACCCCTTGACGTTCTCGTGCACGAAGGTGTGGTGGGTGACGTCGTGCGTCCACCTCTTCAGCTCTTCGGCGTGGGGCAGGTCGCCGTTCATCAGGAGGTAGGCCACCTCCAGGTACGAGGACTGCTCGGCGAGCTGCTCGATGGGGTAGCCGCGGTAGCGGAGGATCCCCCGGTCGCCGTCGATGAACGTGATGGCGCTGCGAGTGGAGGCGGTGTTGAGGAAGGCCGGGTCGTAGCTGAGCAGCCCGAAGTCGGTCTCCTCGACCTTGATCTTGCGCAGGTCGAGAGCGCGGATGGCGCCGTTCTCGACGGAAACCTCGTAGCTGCGCCCGGTGCGCTCGTCAGTGATGCGCAAAATATTCGCGGCCATTTCTCCTCCGTGAGTGGATTTTCGGACGGGGCATGCAAGGCCCGGGCTCGCCCGATCCCCACGGCGATTCTAAGGGATTTGTCGTTCCCGGCAATCGGGCCGCGCAAGACGTGCGCGCCCGGCTCAGCCCCCGGGCACTTCCCCGGGGACCGGATCGATCCGCCGGAGCAGCCGGGCCACCGAGCGCTCCAAGGCGTCGCGCAACTCCCGGCGCGGATCGGCGGGGGACCGGCGGATCTTCCCGAACAGCCTGTCCAGCTCCCGCCGCTCCGCCCGCGCGAACCCGGCCACCACCCCTTCGCGCTCCCCGCCCTCGCCGGCCGCGATGACGCCTCTCTGCGCGTGCGTGTGCCGGGCCACCGCGTCGTAGTGGAGCAGCGCCCGGTCGAGCAATACCCAGGGGAAGTTCGGCTGCGCGTGCGGCCCGATGCGGAACCGGCGCCCGCCTTCCCAGTAATGCCGGGCCATGCGGAGCCAGCCCGAGGCCCCGCGCCGGCCCACCGGCCGCATGCGCGCGAATCGCCGGCCCAGCGACACCAGCGCGGTGGCCCCTCCCACCGCGCCGCCGATGGCCGTGCCGGCCATGAAGCTGGCGCCGCCCACCGCCAGGTCGACCGCCCCTCCCACTGCCGCCCCCGCCAGCGTCCCCGCCGCCAGAAGCTCGGCCGGGGTGAGGCCGAGGAGCTTCCAGGTCTCCTCCGCGAACAGGTCCTGCTGGAACACCGGCCGCTCCAGCGACGGGCTTTCGAAGCGCGCCCCGCCGTGGCGGTAGAGCTTCTCGACGCGGCGCCGGGCCTTCTCCTCCCGCTCGCGCAGGCGGTCGTGGAACCTCCGCTCCACCCTGTCGCGCTCGGCCGCCAGCGCCGCCTCGTCGTCCACCACCACTTCCTCCGTCATCGTCAGCTCGTCGGCCAGCAGGTCCGCGATCTCCCCCGCCGCCTCCGCCCGGCGCCGCAGGCGCTGCGCGGTCAGCGCGCCGATCGCCTCGTCGATGGCCGCCCGGGCGTCTGGGCGCAGCTCGCGGAAGGTCGTCAGGAGCCTCAGCCGCTCCTCGAAAGTGACGGAGAAGGCGTCGAAGTCGCGCACCATGCGGAAGTACTGGTCGAGCGCGCGGCGCCATTCGTCCGCGTGATCCTCGTCGCCGATCCGGTTCACCAGCGCCATCCCCGGCTGGCCCGTCCAGCGGAGGATCTCCATCTCCGCCTCGTAGTTGCGGCGGTAGGGCCGCGTGCCGTCGACGACGTAGAGGATGTTGGCGCCGGCCAGGATGGGCTGCAGGAGCCGCCGCTCGTCCACCAGCTCGTCGGTGCCTTCGAACGCGCGCAGCATCTCCGCCACCCGCGCCGGCCGCTCGGCCGCGGAGACCTCGCGCGAGCGGAGCCAGGCCAGGGCGCGCGGGGCGTCCTCGAACCCGGGGGTGTCCACCAGCACGAACAGCGGCCGCCCGTCGACGGTCACCGGGTACTCGTGCACCTCGGTGGTGGTCCCCGGCCGGGGATCGACGCGGATGGAGTCGTCCTCGGCGAGCGTGGCCACGATGCTCGACTTGCCCTTGTTCACCCGGCCCACCACCGCGAAGCGCGGGACCGGGGTCATGGCTCGCCCCGCAGCGGCTCGACGCCCAGGTACGGATCCTCCAGCCTCGCCAGCTCCTCGTCCCAGAGGCGCACCTCGTCCTCCGGGGAAGGCCGGACGGTGGACCCGTCCATTCGCGCCAGCAGCACGAGCAAGTGGCGCCTGGGTCCGAGCGCGCTGCGGAGCGAGGAGAGGAGGCGGAAGAGCGCCTTGTCCGGCGCCTCCCATCCCTCGGCGACCAGCACCACCGGGCCGGCGCCGTCGGCCATCCGCGTCCAGTCCTCGTCCTGGTAGTCGCGGCCGCCCGCGGCGCGCACGGAGGAGACGGAGCAGCGGGTCTGCCGGGCCACCGCCGCCTCCAGCTCCTTGCCCGGGGGGACGTCGCGCCAGAGGACCAGCAGGCAGCGGGCGCCGGCCGGCGCCGGGGCCCGAGCCACCCTCGCCGGAGGCGGCGGCCGCGGGGCCTCGCCGGGCGAAGGCCCCGCCTGCGCCTCGGGCTGCTCCAGCCTGCGCAAGAGGCGGGAGGTCTCCGCGTCGTCCAGCGGCAGCCGGGCCAACAGGCTGCGCCTGCAGGAGGAGGCGAGCAGCAGCGTCAGGCAGCGGGGCAAGAAACCGTAGAAGGCCAGCGAGGCGAGGAGGAACGGCCACCAGCCTCCCACCATCTCCGGGTGGGCCGCGCGGCGCGAGCCGGAGAGGACGTAGGCGCCCTCCAGCCGGGAGTAGCGCGTCGCCTCGACCAGGGCCTGCGAGGGATCGGCGTCCGGCCACACCCAGCGGAAGGGAGCGGCGAGGGCGTGGACGATCCCGTGGAAGCGTGCGGCATCGAAGCGGAGCACGGTCGTGCTCCAGGAGAAAGCGATGTCGGAGAAGACGATCAGGCGCAGGCACCCGAGCAGGGCGCCGATGTTGAAGGCCACGCCAAAAGACTGGGTGAGCCCGAGCAGCACCCAGGGCTCCACCCGGTGGTAGAGCGATCGCCGGCTGCGCAGGCGGTGCCAGAGCGCCTGCCATTCCGCGAGGCGCCCGCCGGTCCACCCCGTCGCCCGCGCCGCGAGCCGCGGGTAGACGGCGCCCACCGCCGCGCGGAAGAGGCCCCAGAGCGGCGCCCCCAGCGCCAGCAGGGGAAGGAAGAAGGAGGCGAGGAGAAGGACGAAGAGGACGATCTGCACGCCGACGAAGGCGAGGAGGAAGTCCCAGACGTTCACCGGCTCGCCCCCGCTGTAGCGGAGCAGGGCCGTGGCTGCGCCCCAGCCCAGGACCAGGCCGAGCAGCGAGAGCCCCGCGCGCAGCGCCCGCAGCGCCCCTTCCACCGCGCGGCCCGGATGCGGCTGCCGGGGCTCCAGGGCGCGCAGCCCATCGAGCCAGCGCTGGATCAGCGCCCGCGGCGGGGCGCCGCGCTCGTTCGCCAGGAGAGCGCGGTCGCGCGCCTGGAGCGCCGTCCGGTCGGCCTCGCGGTCGCGGGCGAGCTGCACCTCGAGGTCGATCAGATCGGCGAGGGTCATCGGCAAGGGCCGGGCAACCATAGCAAGGCGGGCCGCGCCTTCCATTCTCCCGCCGCCGCGAGATACAACGGCCGCGGTGCCCCCTCCGCCGTCGAGAATGCCGCCCCAGGTCCCCTTCATCATCGGGAACGAGGCCTGCGAGCGGTTCAGCTTCTACGGGATGCGGAACATCCTCACCGTGTTCCTCATCGACTGGCTGCTCGCCAACCAGGTCCCCGGCCGCTCCGACCGGGAGGCGGCGGCGAAGGCCACGTTCCACCTCTTCGTCTTCGGCGTCTACTTCACCCCTCTGCTGGGCGGATTCCTCGCCGACCGGTTCCTGGGCAAGTACCGGACCATCCTGTACATCTCCCTGCTCTACTGCGCCGGCCACGCCTGCCTGGCCCTCTTCCCCGACGACCGCGCCGGCTTCTACACCGGGCTCACCCTGATCGCCCTCGGCTCCGGCGGCATCAAGCCCTGCGTCTCCGCCCTGGTGGGCGACCAGTTCACCGCCGAGAACAAACACCTCATGACCAAGGTCTTCGCCGTCTTCTACTGGAGCATCAACCTGGGCTCATTCTTCGCCTCCCTGCTCATCCCCAAGACGCTCCGCCTCTTCGGGCCCGCGGTGGCCTTCGGCATCCCCGGCGTCCTGATGGGCATCGCCACCGTGGTCTTCTGGCTGGGGCGCAACTACTACGTGAAGGTCCCGCCAACCCGCCGCGACCCGCACTCCTTCACCGCGGTGATCGGCAGCGCCTTCCGCAGCCGCGACCGGGGCCCGTTCCTCGACCGGGCCAGGGCCGAGCATCCGGCGGAGGCGGTGGAAGGCGTCAAGGCCGTCTTCCGCGTGCTCTCCATCTTCGCCTTCATCCCCTTCTTCTGGATGCTCTTCGACCAGAAGGCCTCCACCTGGGTGGTGCAGGCCCGCTCCATGAACCTGCGCATCGGCTCCTGGACCTTCGAGCCGGCGCAGATGCAGCTGGTCAACCCGGCGCTGGTGATGCTGCTCATCCCTGTCACCTCCGGCGTGGTCTACCCGTTCTTCAAGCGGCTGGGCTGGGAGCTGACCGCGTTGCGCCGCATGCCCCTGGGCATCGCCCTGGGGGCCACCTCCTTCGTGATCGCCGGGATCCTGAACATTCCGGTGGCGGCCGGCGAGCGCATCTCCGTCCTCTGGCAGATCCTCCCCTACGTGGTGCTCACGGTGGGGGAGATCCTGGTCTCGGTGACGGGGCTGGAGTTCGCCTATACCCAGGCGCCCCTGGCCATGAAAAGCGTGATCCAGAGCTTCTGGAACCTCACCACCGCGGCCGCCAACCTGGCAGTGGCGCTCGCCTCCGCCCTGGCCTTCTTCCAGGGCACCGCCCTCTTCTTCTACTACGCGGCCTTCGCCTACCTGGCGGCGCTGGGGCTCCTCCTGGTGGCCCGGCGCTACAAGGTGGTGGAGTGGTACCAGCGCACGCCCGCTCCGGAGCCGGTCCAGCCCGCGGCGCTGGCGGAGCCGGCATGAAGCGGATGGCGAGGGAGGATGTGAGCATCCGCCGCGCCGCCGAGGCGGACCTGCCCACCATCTCCGGGCTGGCGGGCCGGATCTGGCGCGTGCACTACCCGTCCATCCTCTCCCAGGAGCAGATCGAGTACATGCTGGCCTGGATGTACGACGTACGCCAGCTCCGCCGGGACCTGGAACGGGGCGTGGTCTTCGAGCTGCTCTTCGAAGGAGACCGGCCGCTGGGCTTCTGCGGCTACGAGGAGCTGAAGGGCGAGCTGAAGCTGCACAAGCTGTATCTTCTGGTCGAGGAGCACGGCCGCGGACTGGGGTCGATGCTGCTGCGGCACGTGGAGGAGGAGGCGCGGCGGCGCGGCCTTCCCAAGGTGGTGCTGGGGGTGAACCGCTTCAACGAGAAGGCGCTGGGCGTCTACCAGCGCAACGGCTACCGCATCCGCGAGCCGCTGAAGACCGAGATCGGCGGCGGCTTCGTGATGGACGACTGGATCATGGAGAAGACGCTCAGCTGATCAGGAATGCCGCTCGGACGGCGGCAGGGGGCGGCAGCGGGCCGGGTTCCCCTGGGCGTGGGAGAAGGGCGGCACGTCCGCGCTCACCACGCTGCCGGCGGTGACCACCGAGCCCTCCCCGATGGTGACGCCGGGATTGACGATGGCGCGGTGGCCGATCCAGACGTCGTCCTGGATGACGATGGGCGCCACCCGCTCGCCGTCCGCGTCCTCGATCGCCACCAGGGAGCCGAACATGCACCGCTTGCCGATGCGGATGGAGCGCTTCGCCCGGATGGAGACGCCGTAGTTGAACATGGAGAGGGCGCCGATGGTCAGCTCCGCCCCTTCCTCGCAGGCCAGGTCCTGCGGCAGCATCCCCGGCCAGAACTGCACCCGGTCGCCCAGCTCGATGCGCCCGCGGTTCTCCACCAGCACCCGGCCCCTCACGTTGACCAGCTCTCCGCACTCGCAGCGGCGGAAGGTCCAGCGCGCCCGCAGGACTCCCAGGGCGCGGCGGATGCGGGAGCGGGCCGCAGACGGATCCGTGGCGGTGAGGCGGAGCAGCTGCCGCAGCTCCGCCGCCAGCCCCGGCCGGCGCATGACCGCCTGCTCGGGTATTCCGCCGTCGAACGCGTTCCCCATCGAAATCTCCGCCCTGGATGAAAGGCGCTGCATTATCCTGCCCTCCGTCCCGGCGCTCAACCGGGCCGCGTGCGGGGGGTTCCGGACGCAATCCCTTAGACTGGAGAAACCGCACCCATGGAACTGAAGCGAACCATCCTCTTTCTCGAAGGTTCCGCCAACCTGGCGATCGAGGCCAGGGCTGGGCAGACGGCGTAATCGTGCGCTCCGTGCCATAGTCCTCCCCCTTTTCCGGAGGAAGACGATGGGAGCGATGATCTCCTTTCCCCGCACGAACAAGAACAGCGCACAGGGATACCTGGCGGAGGCGCGCGAGAAGAAGGCGCCGGGGGTGGTGGTGATCCAGGAGTGGTGGGGCCTGCAGGGGCAGATCAAGTCGGTTTGCGACCGGCTGGCGGAAGCGGGGTTCACGGCGCTGGCGCCCGACCTCTTCGGAGGCAAGGTGGTGCCCTACCACGACCCGGCGGCCGCCAACGCCGCGATGAACGCGCTGGACTTCAAGGACGCGACCGAGCAGGCGGTGCGGGGCGCGGTCGTCCACCTCAAGGCCCGGGGCGGGAAGGTGGGGCTCACCGGGTTCTGCATGGGCGGGGCAGTGACGGTGATCGGCGCCGCCCGCATCCCCGAGCTGGGCGCGGCGGTGTGCTTCTACGGGCTGCCGCCGACCCAGGCGGCCACGGGAAAGGACGTCCGCGTCCCCTTCCAGGGCCATTTCGCCAGCGAGGACGACTGGGTGACGCCCGACAAGGTGGACGCCTTCGAGAAGGACTTGAAGACGAGCGGGCAGCCGCACGAGATCCATCGCTACCAGGGCCACCACGCCTTCATGAACTCCGAGCGGAAGGAGGTCTACGAGCCCAAGGCGGCGAAGATCGCCTGGGGCCGCTGCCTGGACTGGTTCCGCCGCCACCTCGCCTGAGGGCGGATTTCCGCCGGTCCGGTGGCGGGAATCCTGGCGAAGCGTTACGGTTGGCGCCCCCAAGCGAACCAGGAGGCCGTCTCATGACCTTGCGTATCGGCGACGAAGCCCCGAATTTCACCGCCCAGACCACCCAGGGGCCCATCGATTTCCACCAATGGATCGGCAACCAGTGGGCCATCCTCTTCTCACACCCCAAGGACTTCACCCCGGTCTGCACCACCGAGCTGGGCTACATGGCGAAGCTCAAGCCCGAGTTCGACAAGCGCAACACCAAGATCATCGGCCTGAGCGTGGACTCGGTCGACGATCACAAGCGCTGGGCGCACGACATCGAGGAGACGCAGGGCGCGGCGGTCAACTACCCCCTGATCGGGGACAACGACTTCAAGGTCGCCAAGCTCTACGACATGCTCCCGGCGTCCGTCGCGGGTGACGCCAAGGCGCGCACGCCGGCCGACAACGCCACCGTCCGGGCGGTGTTCATCATCGGGCCGGACAAGAAGATCAGGCTCAGCCTGCTCTACCCCATGACCACCGGCCGCAACTTCGACGAGGTGCTCCGCGTCCTCGACTCCATCCAGCTCACCGCCAAGCACAAGGTGTCGACACCGGTGAACTGGAAGCAGGGCGGCGACGTGATCATCTCCGGCTCGGTGAGCGACGCCGACGCGAAGACGATGTTCCCCCAGGGCTGGAAGTCGCCCAAGCCCTACCTGCGGATCACCCCGCAGCCCAAGTAGGACGATCGAAGCCCGGCCGCTCTGGCCGGGCTCCGCCGCGCGCTATTTGCGCGCGGTCCTTGTCGGAGACTTGCTCGCGGTCGGCCGCGGCTTCGCGGCGGCCACCTTCTTGCCGGGCTCCTCGAGCTTGGCCTGGTACGCGTGCAGCGGCCAGCCTTGCCACTTCCTCGCCAGCGTGGCCCGCGCATCGGGCTGCGTGTTCTGCCAAGCCAGGCGGGCCCGCTCCGCGACGGAGGGATTCGCCTCCAGGAAGAGCGCCCGCTCCTCGGTGCTCAACTCCAGCCAGGCCTTGGCCGGCAGCCCCGGATAGTTCTTCGCGTACCACTGCTTCTGCGCGGCGCTGGCGCCGGTCCAGCGCGACTTCAATTCGCCGTACAGGGCCGGGTGGGCGGCGAGGAAGGCCACCTTCTCCTGCGGCGTCGCCTGCGCCCAGCCATGGTGGAAGGCCTTGCGGGCGAAGTACGGGTGCTCGAGCGAAAGCATCTTCCGCTGCTCGGGCGTGGCCTTGTCCCAGGCCTCCTTTACCTTTTGCACCACCTTGGGGGTCGCCTCCAGGAACGCGGCCCGCTCCTCCGGGGTGGCGGAGGCCCAGCGGTGCTTGAGGGTCCGCGCCTCCAGCAGCGGGTTGGCCTTGAGGATCTTCTGCCGCTGCTCCGGGGTGGCCTTCTCCCAGCGCTCCTGGACCGCCTTGTTGCTCTCCCTCAGCGACTCGAGGAAGAGGGCTTTCTCGTCCGCCGAGGCGTCCTGCCAGCCCGACTGGAAGGGGCCCGGGGCGGACGCGGCAGGCGCCGGGTGCGCGGCCGCCTCGATCGCCGGCGCCTTCTCCGCGGGGGCCGCGGGCGCCTCCTCCGCCTTCGGCTCCCCGGCCTTCTCGTTCGTCGCCTCCGCTCCGGCCGGCGCGACGGCGGACTCGACCTGCGGCTCCGCCGTTGCCTGCGCCTTCTCCTCCGCAAACACTACCCCTGCCGCGCAAACGACGGCCGCGGCCGCGATGAAGGTCCCTGCTCTCATCATCTTGTCCTCCGGTGAAAGCCCAGCTTTTCGCACGGGGAACGCGGGATCGCGATTTTCCTGCCCCGCGGGGTGCCCCGAAGGTCCCTGATCGCGCAACCCCCCGGGATTCCGGGCCCTGTTGGGCTTTGGGCCTATTGTCCTTTGCCGCCGCGACCTGCGATGCGAATGGTGTGAATCCTGGAAAAGCCACGTTGGCCGCGGCGCTCTTGCTTGCGGCGGGCAGCGCTCGATCCGCCCAGCCTCCCGCCTCCATCACCATCTCCGGCGGGGTCAGCCTCGGCTCCTACGAGGCGGGCCTCGTCTACTACATGGTGGAGGCCATGCGGCTGAACCCGTCGGCGGCTACCCCGCGCATCGTCACCGGCGCGTCGGCGGGATCGGTGAACGGGTTCATGACCATCCTCCAGTCCTGCGGGGCGGCGGTGCCCGATCCCACCGCCAGCCTCTTCTGGAACGCCTGGATCCCGCTCGGCCTGGAGAAGCTGCACGTCAAGGGGCAGGCGGAGAAGACCGCCGCGTTCTCCCGGGCCGCCTTCGAGGCCCCCGTCCAGCTCATCGTCCAGGCGTGGCACGCGGGGCTGCCCACCTCCTGCGACGCCGTCTTCGGGCTGTCGGTGACCCGCCTCGTCCCGCGCATGGTCACCACCGAGGGAGACCGGCTGCAGCTCCCGCGCGTCGAGGAGCACTTCGTGGTGCGCATCCAGGGACGGGGAACCGGAAAGCCGCCGCGGCTGACGAACTACGTCGACCCCAAGTGGGAGGGTGAGCAGGCGCTGTTGCCGGAGAAGGACGGCGAGGTGATCTTCGAGGGGCTGGTGGACGCGCTCTACGCGTCGACCGCTTTTCCCGGCGCCTTCCCTCCGCAAGCGGTCCGGCACTGCGTGGTCAAAGGAGGGGATGGGGCGAAATGCCCCGTCGAGCAGGCGCATTCCGATCTGTTCGTGGACGGGGGCGTCTTCGACAACACCCCGGTGAGGCTGGCCACCCGGGCGGCCGCCGCGGGGCTGCGCGAGGACGCGGTCCTGGGAGCGAAGTGGCTCGACACCCCCGACCTCTCCGCCCGCCGCCTGCCGAAGTCGCTGGTGGTCGGCTACGTGTCCACCGAGGCGCGCACCTTCCCCGAGACGGTGGAAGAGCCGAGCCAGAAGGAGATCCAGACCCTGCTCGGCGTCACCTTGCAGGTCGGCTTGTCCTTCCTCTCCACCGCCCGGGCGAAGAACCTGCTCTACGTCCACGACGATACCCCGGAGGTCTTCGAGCAGCTCCTCATCCCCGAGCGCCATCTCCCGGCCGCCAGCGCTCCCCTGGGGGCCTTCTTCGGCTTCGTGGAGAGCGAGCTGCGCCGCTTCGATTTCGCGCTGGGAATGTATGACGCGCGGCGAGCCACGGAGGCCCGCCTGGCGGTGCGGCTGAAGCGCGCGGGCGGAGCGGAGCCGAAGTACCCGGAAGACACTCCCGCGTCGCAGAAGGCGGCCGGCGGCTGGCAGCGGTATCGCTGCATCCACGCGGTGATGGACGCCTTGCCCGGCGCGCAGGAGGCGTGCCAGGGCGAGGACCTGCGCGATTTCCGCATCGTCTTCCAGACCGCCCTGGAGAAGCTCTGGAACAGCTGCGCCGCGCTCAAGGATGCCACCACCTACGACGGCGACCCGCTCTGCCGCCGGGCGAGGCTGGGCGAGCCGGTGATGCCGGTTCCCTTCGTCGAACCTCTCCCGGGAACGACCTGGCAGATGGGCGCCGACGAGAACGACACCGGTTATTCCATGCGCCTGTTGGCCGCGCACGGCTTCTGGTTCAAGGACCTCGGCCTCAAGCGGGACGAGGCGCTGAAGGCGCCCGCGGTCCTGCGGGCTCGCTTCCTGGA
>Ga0335085_10004826_pt1 | contig 22047 bp, 14 predicted proteins | sample Lox_Sample_45_FD_206712 | JGI IMG/M metagenome (GOLD analysis project Ga0335085, IMG submission 206712) | Soil microbial communities from Loxahatchee National Wildlife Refuge, Florida, United States - Lox_Sample_4.5 | ecosystem: Environmental > Terrestrial > Soil > Wetlands | place: USA...
CGGTGGTAGGGTATATTGCGCATCGCTACGGGCCTCGATTGTGGAAGTCACGGCGGGACCGTCAGGATCAGCGTACCCTTCCTTCCTCCCGGGATGCCACTGATATTGCGCCTTTCCGAAAGTGATCATAGTGACCGGCCCTGAAAAGGAACTGTCGGCATCGCCATCATGAAACTTGATGCGCACGGGATGCGGATTGTTGTAGTCCTTGTTGATCAGCAGGAGTGACCATTGTCCATCGGGGCGGAGCACGGCATAGGCGGTGACCAGCACGTGGTCGTCAGAGTCCTTGATGTCGCTGGCGGCGGTAAATAGTCGATGCTCGGCGTCCACCGGCTGCGACCACTCCTGAGTGAGAAGCTGGGCGGCAAAAAACTGCGACGTGCGAGAGCGGATCTGGTAGTTCCGGTCCACCATAAACATGTGGTACGTGCCCCAACTGTTGGGACAGGCCGGATGGGGTGGCGAGTAGGAGAGAGCATGGTAGTAGAAGGTAGCTTGGCCGCCGGCGGTCAGAAAGCCCGCGAAGGTGTCGCCCAGCCACAGGGCCCCGAAAACTTCTACCGAAGCTTCGCCGCCATGCGCGTTGGTCTCGGTGTCCAGCAGCGGAACTCCTGGCGGCAAACCATCGTCGCGCCAGACCTGCATGATATGAGTGAGGAGTTGCGGTTCCTGATAGAGATTTTTCCACGGCGTTTCGCAGCCGTCATAGGGATAGTGCTCGAACGACATGAATGCCAGGTTGGAAAGCCGGCCATGGGTTTTCAGATAATCCAGAAAGCGGCCAAACCAGGATGTTTTGCCTTGCGCATCGGGCCAGGCTTTGATGTCCTCGGTGACGCCTTCGAAGACCGGCCCTCCTAACTTGAAATTCGGATCCAGGCGATGTAGCGCCGTGGCCCACTGCAAATAAAATGCGCCGTAGTCTTCGGGCTGCATGTATTGACCGTCGGGCTCTTCTCCCATTTCGACATACCAGATGGGATAGCCGCGCTTCCTCAGGTAAGACATCTGGGCCGCAGAATCTTCGGGAGTGCCGTAGAGCATGGCCACTGGAATCACCGCGGGAAGGCCGCGCGTAATACCGCTGGTGTAGAAAAGGTCGAGGCCGGGCTGATCTCCGGACTCCATGCGATCGGGCGCGACGTACAAATCGGAAGGCTCATGCCAGGGATCGACCGAGGAGCAATACGTGAGCGATTGTTTCTGGTCGGGAGAATGTTGCAGCAGGTCTTTAAAATTTCCCTGGGCATCGACTGATCCCAGATAAATCTCGCGGATCGCATACCCCACGCAGTTGCGGCGGTCGCTCGAACCGTGGGTGTCGCAGGTATTCGAGGACGCGGTCATGAGGATGCGGACAAACTTCGTACTCAGCGGAGACGGTTCCAGTGGCAGAGTTACGGTGCCGCCCTTGCCATCGGTCTCGCCTCCGGTAGAAAAGTTCTTCCATTCACCGTTGCCCTGGTCGTCCATGGCGTCTTCGCCGGTCCAGTACTGCACCTGGTAGGAGCGGGCATACGGTTCGGTCCAGGCAATGCGGATGGCATTTATGTCCTGCTTCTTGCCCAGATCAATGACCACCCACTGCGGATGAAGAGAATCCGCTTCGCCGGTGAATCCCTGGGTGAGATACGGATTGCTTTTCCAATATGTGTTCAGGTCACCGTCATCGAGGCGCGAGAAGCCGTCAAATTCAGTGCCGCCGTTGCGGGTGAAGCCGCGGTGTTGCAGGGAATAGCCGTAGGAGTGGCGGATCATCTCCTTGGTCGGGGTGGCGTCGCCGGTGAAGTAGCCCTTGCCCGAGGGATCGCTCCACTTTCCCTTGGGATTCCAGTGCCAGGCCTGCACGAAGAGCTCGGTGTTTTGGCGATAGCTGACTGAGCCCCATCCTGCGGAGAGGACCTGCTTCAACTGGTCTTGGCGGAAGAACATGTCGGTGGCGTTGCTGGGCACGCGGTCCACCGTGGTGCCCAGTGCGTATACCGGGCTGAACTTGTTGACCACGTGGCTCGGGGTGGCGTCGACGTGAACGGTTTGCGCCAGGCTCGCTTGCCACGAGGATGTCGTAATCGACAGAACGAGTGCCACAGGGAGAAAGTGAATCAACCACCTTCCAGAAATCGTGCGTTGCGGGGCCGAGATTGAAGGCATGAGCATCCCTGAGCGGAAATTCGCGTGCGCCACAGTCTAAGAGTGGGGTTGCTTCTTGGCAACCGATTTCGATGGCAAGACCGCCCACTTAATCGTTATTGGCCGATAGAAAGTGAGACCTCGGTCTTGTATAATCGCGGCACTTCGACCCCGCCGCTCTGGTGGCGAGCAGGAATTCCCACATGGCGCTCAAGGTATTCAACGACAAGAGTGCGACCAGCAAGGCCGCTGCCGCGCAGGCCAGCAACGCGATTCGCCGTGCCCTTCGAGATCGTGGACAGGCCCGCATCATCGCTGCCACGGCTGCTTCTCAACTCCAGTTTCTGGACGCGCTTACCCGCGAGCCTGGCATCGATTGGAAGCAGGTTGAGGTCTTTCACCTGGATGAATACATCGGGCTGCCCATTTCGCATCCCGGCAGTTTTCGCAAGATGCTGCTGGAGCAATTGGTGCAGAAAACCGGAATCACCAAATATCACTTGTTGGATGGCGATGGCGATGTTGCGGAGGTTGTCGGCCGCGTGGGAAAGGCCCTGGCCTCCGCGCCCATTGACATCGCGTTTCTTGGAATCGGCGAGAACGGGCATCTGGCCTTTAACGATCCACCCGCCGACTTTGAAATCGAAGACCCGTATCTGATCGTCACACTTGACGAAGCCTGCCGGACGCAGCAAGTGGGCGAAGCCTGGTTTGCGGACCTGTCGCAGGTGCCGACGCAGGCCATCTCGATGTCGGTGCGCCAGATTCTTAAGGCGAAAGAAATTCTCGCGGTGGTGCCGGACACTCGCAAGGCGCAAGCGATCAAAGCCTGTTTTGAAGGCGAGGTCACTCCCATGGCGCCGGCCTCGATTCTGCGCACGCATCCAAATGCGACGGTGTATCTGGACACAAACTCTGCGGCCCTGCTCAGTCCGGCTGTGCTGACTTCGGCCTAAGATGTGATTGCCACGGAATCGAGGCCCGTTTATCACCCGCCATCCCAATTCCATGGCGCCAGCCGAACCATCGAGCGTGATCGAGCCGCGAGTCATTTCCTCTCTGCGCTGGTGGATTGCCAGTCTCCTGTTTGCCTCCACGGTCATTAACTACATCGACCGGCAGACTCTCTCGGTGCTCGCTCCCTATCTCAAACTGGAGCACCACTGGACTAACAGCGACTACGCCAACATCGTGATCGCGTTTCGGGTTGCATACTCCCTGGGCATGGCGCTGTGCGGCCGTCTCGTGGATCGGGTCGGTACCCGGCGCGGGTTAACGCTCACGGTCGTATGGTATTCGCTGGTCTCGATGCTGACCTCGTTGGCGACGGGCTTCCGCAGTTTTGTCGGCTTTCGTTTTCTGCTGGGAGCAGGAGAATCCGCCAACTGGCCGGCGGCGACCAAAGCCGTCTCCGAGTGGTTCCCCAAGCGAGAACGTGGATTGGCCACAGCGTTCTTTGACAGCGGCTCGTCGGTGGGAGGGGCCATCGCGCCCTTTATTGTTTTGTGGATCTATTTCCGCTGGGGATGGCGGCCTGCGTTCATGATTCCGGGCATGCTCGGGTTTATCTGGCTGATGGTGTGGCGATGGCTCTATTACCCGCCGGAGACGCATCCGCGCATCGGCGAGGCGGAGTTGGAGATGATCTTGGCGGACCGGGAGTCCGATTTGCCGGCGGCGAGCGGCAAGCCTCCGCGATGGGCCGATCTGTTGAAGCTGCCGCAGACCTGGGGGACGATTATCGCTCGGACCTTCACGGATCCAGTTTGGTTTTTCGTCACCGACTGGTTTCCGATTTATCTGGTGGCGAAGGGAATCGAGCTGAGGAGTGGGCTGATCGCGGTGTGGATACCATTCGTTGCCGCCGATGCGGGCAACTTCTTTTCCGGATGGATGTCCGGCTACCTGGTCCGGCAGGGATGGTCGCTCGGGGCGGCGCGAAAGGCGCTGGTCATTTTTGGCGGGATCGGCGTCACCATGCTGATCCCTTCGATCTTTACCACCAACCTGTACTGGCTGGCGTTTCTGTTCGGGCTGGCGACCTTCGCTTATGCAAGCTTTTCGACCATGGCCAACGTGCTGCCCTCCGACCTTTATCACAGCGACTCGGTGGCGTCAGTTAGTGGCATGGGGGGCGCGGGGGCCGGAATCGGCACCATCGTCGCTTTCAAACTTATCGGATATTTCTCTGATGCCCGCCAGGCTGCGACTACACATTCGTTCGATCCGATTGTGATTGCCGCAGGCCTGGTGCCGTTTGTGGGGATGATTCTGGTTCTGTTGCTGGTGCGGAATACGAAGGCGACCGATGCGGGCGTGGTGCGCCATATTTGATGTTCTCCGTGTGCTTATGTGTCCTCTGCGGTTCAAGGTCTTGCTTGATCTCGCAAAGTCAACTTCCTTAACCGCAAAGGCCGCACAGAAGAGCACCCTACATCTGTGACGATCCGACCAGGCTGAAGAGCAGAATAGCGAGCACGATCAAGGTGAAGAACACATACAAGCCGTCCCGCTCCTCGGCAAATCCAAATATCGAAAATACTACCCGCGCTACTGGAGTGGCGATCAGGAACAACAAACCTAGCTGGATAATGCCGCGGCCGTTCAGCGTCATGGCATCGCGCACGATGCCGTGCAGACTGTGCAAGTCGGAGGGCTCACCTTCGAACACGCGGTAAGAGGCGGGCGCATGGCCGTGCCGGGAGAGATAAATAACCGCGCCACAAAAGACGATGGCGGCGGAAAGACCCACACCGGCGCGCAACATGTTTCCCAGGATGTTCTCGATTCTCTTGTCAGTCCAGGCTCGCTCGACAACCATTTCATAACCTCCCCGTAAGTCCCTTGTAGAGCATTTCGATTCCAAGCAACACGATCACCACGCTGAAGATGATGCGCAACCATTTGGTTTCTGTCTTCACCAGAATGCGTGTTCCCACCAGGGAGCCGGTCAGAACCCCCAGCATGACGGGCATGGAGAGTCCAGGATCGATGTAGCCGCGGTGCAGATAAATCCCGGCGCTGGCAGCGGCGGTGACCCCGATCATGAAATTGCTGGTGGTGGTGGAGACCTTGAAGGGAATCTTCATGGCCTGGTCCATGGCGAGGACTTTCAGGGCGCCGGAACCGATGCCAAGCAGTCCGGACAAAGCGCCCGCCCCAAACATGATGCTGAAGCCCGCGGGCACGCGCTGGACGTTGTAGCTCCGCACACCCTCCAGGTCGGGAAAGCTGCCGTTGAGGCGCAGACGCGTGGCCAGCGGGTCAGGCGGAAGGTTGCGTTCGGCCAGGGGACGCGGTTTCCGCGAAAGATAAGCGGAAACAATGAGCGCTATCCCGAAAATAATGGCGATCGCGCTGGTTGAAACCCAGACCGCCAGAAACGCGCCCAGCAAAGCGCCCAGAGTGGTCGCAATCTCCAGAAACATGCCGATCCTGATATTGGAGAATCCTTCTTTAACGTAGGCGGCGGCTGCACCCGAAGAAGTGGCAATCACGGAGACCAGGGATGCGCCAATCGCGTAGCGGATGTCTACCTTGAAGAACAGGGCCAGCAGGGGAACCAGAACGACGCCGCCGCCGAGACCGGTCAACGCTCCGAGCAGGCCGGCAATCATAGAACCGAGGAAGACCAGGCCAGTGAATTCCAGAATATTCATCTAGTTTTCACGGGAGAGACGAACTAATGTCCGTAGCCGCCTCCGTCGAGGGTTACTTTGCCCCGGAACAGGCGATAGACGACGACAAAGTAGACGAGCGCCAATATCATGCCAAACGCCCACCAGATAAGTCCGACGCGCATGGCGTAGGGCCCGGAGAGCGCGTTCTGCACGGTGATATCAAGGGTAACGTCACTGCTCGAGGGCAAGAGGCGCGGGTACAGGGAAATTGCCGCACCCACCAGCATGGTGGAAAGGTAGATACACGATGAGGCGAAGGCTTTGCGATCGGCCTTTGCGCGACAGAAATAAAGCATGCCGCCCAACGAACCTATCACCACAACTGGAATGGCATAGGCCAGCGGAACGGCGGAATACTTGGCCAGTGCGTCGGACCGAACCGCGATGGTTGCAACCAGGCTGACGATGGTGATGGCGAATAGCACAGCCCAGAAGCGGCGGACGAAAGTTCTGGCGCGCTCCTGCAACTCGCCCTCGGTTTTCACTGCCAGGTAAAGTCCTCCATGAATGGCCAGTGCCACCAGGGCGACCACGCCGCCGATGACGGTGTACCAATCCAGAATGCCGGGTTGAGGGCCTACTCGCCAGTTGGTCCACAAGGGAAGGAAGAAATAGCCGTCCGGTTGCAGTGGAACGCCACGAATCACATTGGCCAAGGCCGCGCCGAAGAACACGGCCAGAAGCGAACTGGAGAAAAAGAACAGGCCGTCAAAAAAAGATCGCCAGAGGGGGTCATCAATGTGCATGCGCAGCTCAACGCTGGCGCCGCGCAGGATAAGCAACCACAGCACAATCATCAAGGCCAGGTAGAACCCGCTGAAGGCCGCAGCATAGAGAGCAGGGAAGGCAAAGTAAAGCGTGCCGCCACCGGCGAGCAGCCAGACTTCGTTGCCGTCCCAGACCGGACCGATGCTTCGAAGCATAATCTGCCGGTCAGATTCGCCGCGCGCGAGCAGGGGATGCAGGATACCGACGCCCAGGTCGAAACCGTCGAGCACCACGTAGGCGGCCAGCATGACAGCGACGATCCAGTACCAGATGAATCCCATCTCTTCTATCCTTTGTGAACCGCGTGGGACAGCCGCCACGGCTGTCCGGCTATCTCCCTCAGCCTACCGCCCCGGTGTCGAGGTTGCCAGTCGTGGCGTGGCAGTTGCCGGACCTTCGCTCACTGTGCGGTACACCAAAACAATGAACAGAATCGAGAGCACGGTGTACATCCCCATAAAGCCCAGCAGAGTGAACAGAGTGTTGCCGGCCGATACGTTCTTTGAGTATCCATCGGAGGTGCGGATGAGCCCATAAACCAGCCAGGGCTGGCGGCCGATCTCAGCCGTCATCCAGCCTGCCGTGTTGGCGATGTAGGGCAGGGGGAAGCTCAATAGCAGCGGCCACAAAACCCAGCGGGTGCTGAACAGCTTACCGCGCCACAAAAGAAAAACCGCCACCAGCATGAGCAGGACAAAGTAGGTGCCCAGTCCTGCCATGATGTGATAGCTGTAGTAAAGGAGGGGGAGAGGCGCCGGCCACTGGTCGCGGGGAAACTGGTCCAGCCCTTTCACTTCCGCCCGCGTCGTCCCATAAATCAAGAAACTCAACATGTCATTGACCACGATCGGGTTGTCAATGCTCTGAGTGGTTTCGTTGGGCTGGCCCATCAAGACAATCGGCGCTCCCGCCTGTGAGCTGAACAGGCCTTCCATGGCGGCAACGGCTGCGGGCTGGTGGTTGGCCATGTAGCGGCCATGCAAGTCTCCCGTGGGAAAAATCTGGGTCACACAGGAGATTATCCCGGCGATCACACCGACGCGGACAAAGATCCGGCCGTGTTCCTCGAATCGCTCTTCCAGGATATAGAACGCCCCCACCGCACACATCACGAATGCTCCAGTGATGACCGCGCCTGACATGTTGTGGGCATACTGCAGCAGCGCCCAGGGGTTCATCAGCAGTCCCCAGAAACTCGTGACCTCGAATGCTCCGTTGGGAAGAACCCGGTAGGCGACGGGATGCTGCATCCAGGCGTTGGTGACAATGATGAAGAAGCCGGATATCCACGAGCCCACAAAGACGAGGAAGGCAGATGCCCAATGTGCCCACGGAGAGAGGCGCTTCTCGCCGAACACGAAGAGACCGAGAAAGGCCGATTCCAGAAAGAAGGAGAACACGCCCTCCATGGCGAGGGGCTGTCCGATCACGCCGCCGGTGGAGCGGGAGAACTGTGCCCAGTTGGTGCCGAACTGGAATTCCATCGGAATGCCGGTGACGACGCCAATCAGAAAATTGATGGCAAATATCTTCGCCCAGAAACGGGCGGCTTCGTTGTAGCGCTCGTTGTGCCGGACCAGGGCCAGCGTCTTGAGCACCACAATCAGCAGCGCCAGCCCCATGGTCAGCTGCGGAAACAAATAGTGATAGGTGACGGTGAAGGCGAAGTGCAGGCGGTGAAGCAGCTGGGCATCCATAGGGAGGCACTAGTTGGACACCACATCATACATGGGACGCAACCTGTTCGTGCATCGAAGTATGACCTTCGCTCAGAAGGACACGCATTTCGCGAAACAGCGAGTGGGCCTGCACTCGTCGTAAGCGTGGGATTCCCACTTCGGAACGGACCGGGCCTGGGCATGCAGCTAGGGCTGTGGCTGGTGCAGGACCTTGGAGCGGTCGATGACCCATTGCGGAAAGACCGGAGCGCCCTGCGGGGGCTTGCCAAGCGTGACCGCCCAATGATCGATCCAGCCGGTGCCTTCCTCTCCCACATAAGTGTCGGGCAGGCCGTAGGCCTGATCGCCCAGAGCGTCCCCTAGCGTGATGAAATGGTAGCCGCGCTTGCGCAAGACCTCGAGCAGTTCGCCGATGTGGTCGGCCTCGAGTTGATTGGCGTGCAGCAGCAGGACTTGTTTCGGCTCGTAGCCGATAGTCTGTTTCGCCAGCTGCTCGGCGTAGGTGAAGACCTGGTCGCTGTAGGAGAGATAACTCTTGGTGAGTTCGTCCTGCAGTGCGGTGTCGCGGCGCTTCTTGGCATCTTCGTAAACTCCGGCGTACATCCAGTCCCAGGCGTCGAGGGTGACGGGAGCGATGCTGTAACCGCGGGCGGCGAGAAAGGCCTCCGCCTGGCGCCGGGTCTGAAGGTCGCGACCGGTGTCGAGGTAGGGATGGCGGAAGTAGCGCAGCTTCATGTTGTGTTCGGCGAGCAGCAACTTGATCACGCTCTCACCTTGCACGATGTCGTCTTCCCACGCCTGCAGTCCGACCTGGTTCAGCGAGGAGTGGCTGTAAGTATGATTGCCCAGCTCAAAACCGTAATCGAGCCACATGCGGAGGGCCTTGATCCGGTCGTCAACTTCGCCAAACTTGTAAAGCTTCCTTTCGTTGACGAATCCGACCACGGGAATTTTCAGGTCGCGGAGAGTAGTCAAGAGCTTGATTGTCATGTCGAGAAGGGTTGCCGCGGACATGGAGCTGGAAGACCCGGCCGGCAAGTCATCGATCGTGATGGCAACCTCGCGGGTGGGCTGATCGGCGGCTCTAGAAGCGGGAGAGAGTACCATGGCGAGCAACAGATATATGACTAGAAAAAAATGGAATCTCATGACTTCCGTCCTCCGGGCCGTGAGAGATTGCGAAACAGAATATCAGAATACAAGAGCAGCTCATTTTCGCGTGGCAGGCGGGGCGACGATGCTAGAATTCGCGCGTTGCAAGGCCGATCGCAAGGATTCGCGAGGCGCAAAGGGTGGGGAAAGATTTAAGGGCGGGGTGTAGCGCCGGCATCTTGCCGGCTGTCCCGAGGGCGCCTGCCCGCGGCGGGGTGCGGCGGGACGCCCCCACGTCGGCCGCTGGGACGGCGGCGTTACTTTTTCCCCGCGCCCGCTTCCGTGATCAGAATGAGAGGACTTGATGGCAACGAGGACATTGATGGAGAAGACGTCAGGCGATGTGGTTAGCCGCGTGGGTCGAGGGCTATGCAGCGGGATCGCGATAGCCGTCGTGGCCATTTGTATGGTGGCGCAGCCGATTCGCTCTTCGGCCCAGTCCGCGGTGGGCACTCTGGGAGCGCAGATCGGGACGGTGTGGGTGGATACCAGCCATGTCATCAATTCGTTTGACCCCGACAGCGCGCTGGGCAGTTCGATCGATGTGCTGTCGCGCCGCGACATCGACATGGTGTACTCGCCGCATATCATCCAGGAAGCGCTCTCGGCAGGCTGGGGACCGATCACCTATCGCAATAATACCGAGCTGCGCATGGCGGCCTGGCACTGGACCGAAAACGGGAACTGGAGCGATGCCGCCCATCGCAGCGGATACTTTACTGGCAGCACCGAGTTAAAGGAGCCCATTCGATACATCCTGGCTTACGCTCTGCCTCACCGCGGCTTTGCCACCAGCGGCGACCGGCCGGTACAGGGGCCGGAGCTTACCTATTGGAAGAGCAATCCGTATCTGGCCAGCAAGTTTACCGGCGAGAGCGATGCGCTTCATCCGCAGTGGGTGATTGTGGATTTGCAAGCGGATAAGCCGGTGAACGCCGTCCGCATTGACTGGGCGAGTCCGTACGCTACCAGATATCGGGTGGAGTATTGGGTGGGGGCGGGGGATGCACTCGACTTCGACGGGGGGCCCAAGGGTGAGTGGAGGGCTTTCGCGTCCGGTGTGGTAAACAACGCCCAGGGCGGTGCGAGCACGCTGAAGCTGGCGGACGCACCTGTTTCCACCCGGTTTCTGCGCGTGCTGATGACGGAATCGTCGAACACCTGCGACGAGCACGGATCGGGCGACGCGCGCAACTGTGTTGGCTACGCGATGCAACAGATCGCGGCCGGCACGATTGACGGCAGCGGCGCGTTCTCTGAGGCGGCAAAAGCTCCCGGCGAGAAGCGAACCACATATTGCGTTTCCTCGATTGATCCGTGGCACTCCGACGAGGACGTATATGAAGGCGGGGGTTACCAGCACAGCGGCTTCGATCTTTTCTTCAGCAGCGGATTGACCAACAACCTGCCGGCGATGATTCCGGTCACTATGCTGTATGGCACGCCCGAGGACGCGGCGGCGCAGATCGCTTACGTTGAGAAGCGCGGCTATCGCATTGGATATGTGGAAATGGGCGAGGAACCCGATGGCAAGCATGCCATGCCGGAAGATTATGCTGCGCTGTACTTGCAATGGGCAACGGCCATTCACAAGGTTGATCCCAAACTGAAACTGGGTGGACCGATTTTCGAGGGTGTTAATGAAGACATAACGGTGTGGCCGGACGCGCAGGGCCGGACGTCATGGATCCGCCGGTTCGTGGATTATCTGAAAGCCCACGGCCGCCTGGCTGACCTCGCATTCGTGTCGTTCGAGCACTATCCGTTTGAACCCTGCACCATCACCTGGAAAACTCTCTACACCGAGCCGCAGCTGATGAAGCACATCCTGCAGGTCTGGCGGGACGACGGTGTTCCCAGGGATGTGCCCCTGATGGTGACTGAAAATCATCTGGCGGCCTCGCTTACTGGGCCGATGACCACGATCTTTGCTGCTTTGTGGCTGGCTGACAACGTCGGATCTTTCTTTGAGGGCGGTGGCGCCGCGTTCTATCACTCGCCCATCCAGCCGCAGGGTCTTCAGAACAGCTGCCTGGGCTGGGCCTCGTGGTCGAACTTTGTCTCCAACGAACACTACGATATCAAGGGCTATACCTCGCCGTATTTCGCGGCCCATATGATCAACCTGGAATGGGTGCAGCACCGCTCCGGCGTGCATAGCATGTACACGTCGTCGGTCGATATCAAGGACAGCGATGGCAATGCGCTGGTGACCAGCTACGCAGTGCATCGTCCAGACGGAAATTGGTCGCTGATGCTGGTGAATCGTGACGAAAACAATCCGCATGCGATCCGGGTGGAGTTTGACGATTCCAAAAACAAGAATGCGTCGTTCGCAGGGCCGGTCACATTCGTGACTTTTGGGAGCGAGCAGTATGTTTGGATCAACGACGGGCTGAACAGCCATGCTGATCCGGACAACCCGCCAGTTGCCAGTACAGTGGCGGCCGGTTCCGGAACCACCTTTACGCTGCCCAAAGCTTCGATCACCGTTCTGCGTGGGAAAGTACCGGGAGTCAGAGAGTAGCCTAACGAAGTTCTTCAGGTTCTTCCTCGGTTGGTCTCCAGCCAATAGCGGAGCTGGCTCCGCGGGCGGGTGAGGGCACCCGCCGCTACGTGGTTCGTGTCGGTCGGGATCTATTTGCCGCGCTGTGGTGCAATCTTCCCGCGTATGACGGTCACTGAAGCCTTGGGCAGCGTGAATTCGGTGTTCGCGACGGCAGTAACCGTCGATCGCGCGGCAGGGCCGTCGGGATCAGCCATACCGGCCCTGTCGTCGGGATGCCACTGATACTGCTCGCTGCCGAAACTGATCACGTTGACCGGACCGGTGAGGAAGCTGTCGGTATTCGCTGTGTCGTCGTGAAATGAGATGTGAACGGAATGCGGATTCTCCTGGTCCTTGTTGACCAGCATCACCGACCACTGGCCATCGGGACGGAGCAGGGGATAAGCGGTCACTAGAACGTTCCCGGCGGGATCGGAGATGTCGCTCGCGGCGGGGAATATCTGTTGCTTGCTCGTGCCCGGCTGCACCCACTCCAGATTGATCAACTGGCTGGCGAAAAATTGCGACGTCGGCTGCTGGATCTGAAAGTTCGAATCCACGGTGAACAGCGCGAAGGTTCCCAGCGAGCCGTTACAGCCGTGATAGAGGCCCACCGGCAGGTAATGGAAGTAGTAGAGACCGTCGCCGCCGGCGGACAGGAACGATCCCACATAATCTGCCAGCCAAAGTCCGCCGAAGATATCAACGAAGGATTCTCCCGTGTTCCAGGCCACGTTCAGCTCTGAAATAAATATGGGGACGTCGGGAGGCAAGCCGTCATCCCGCCAGACCTGGAGGATGTGGCCGATCAGCGCGGGCTCGTCGTACAGGCTGCTCCATTGAATCTTGCAGGGCTCATACGGATAGTGCTCGAAGGATGCAAACGCGAGATCGCCCAGGCGGCCGTGGGCCTTGAGATAATCGATGAAGCGTCCCAGCCATGAGGTCTTGCCCTCGGCGTCGGGCCAAACCTGGATGTCTTCGTTCACGCCCTGAAATATCGGGCCGCCGAGCTTTAGCGTGGGGTCCAGGCGGTGCAGCGCCGCGGCCCACTGCAAGTAGAGAGCTCCATACTGCTCCGGCAGCATGAACTGTCCGTCGGGCTCTTCGCCCATTTCGATGTACGAAATTGGATAGCCTCGGGCTTTCAGATATGCAATCTGGGCGACAGAATCTTCCGGTGTGCCGTAGAGCAAGGCGATCGGAATCATCGCCGGAAGTCCTCGGGTGTAGCCGCTGGTGTAGAAGAGATCAAGGCCCACCTGATCGCGCTTTTCGCTGATGCTCGAAGGCGCGTGCCAGGGATCGACCGAAGAGCATATGGTTGCGGTCTGGTCGGGATCGGGAGTGTGGCGGACCAGGTCGTGAAACTTTCCGTTCGGGGAAACGGTGCCGAGGTAAAGTTCGCGAATGGCGTAGCCGACGCAATTGCGACGGTCGGCCGCTCCGTGAGTGTCGCAGGTATTGGAAGACTCGGTCATCAGGATGCGAATGAAATGCACCGGCATGGGCGAGGCGGAGAGTTTGAGAACCGCGGTTCCTCCCGCACCGCCGGTGATTGAACCGCCGGGGAACGCGACCCAGGTGCCCTTGGTGGCCTGTTTAATGGGATCTTCGCCGGTCCAGTACTGCACCACGTAGCGGCGCGCGTAGGGCGCCGCCCACGCGATGCGAATAGCATTGATCTGGTGATTATTGGCCAGGTCCATGATCACCCACTGCGGGTAAACCGAATCATCCTCACCGGTGAAGGCCTTGGTCAGATACGGATTGCTCTTCCAATAGGTATTCAGATCGCCGTCGGTGAGGCGGGAGTAACCGCTATCCACACCGTCGTTCCGAGTGAAGCCGCGATGCGGCAGAAGATATCCGAAGGAGTGGCGGATGGGTGCTCCGGGGGTTGCGCTGCCGGTGAAGTAGCCCTTGCCGGAAGGATCGCTCCAGGTGCCCTGCGGGTTCCAGTGCCAGGCTTCTACGAACAGTTCGGTGTTTTGGCGATAACTGACAGTTTGCCAACCGGCGGAGAGCACCTGCTTCATCACCGGTTCGGTGAAGAGTCTGTCGGTGGCCGCTGTAGAAATGCGATCAATACCGGCTCCGAGCGCGGTGGTAGGCACAAAAGAGTTGGCGACATGGCCGGGTGTAATGTCAACCTCGACCGATTGGGACGCCGCGAGAGAAGGCAGCATGCATACCAGCAGCCATGCTGGTGAAATCCATTCCAACAACCGTAATCTCGTGCGTGCCATCGGCTAGGTGAACCTCCCACGGATGATAACTATCCTGGCGATTGCTTTGTATCCACGTGCCAAGGCCCTTCGTGGGCGAGTGCCCCACATGGGTTCCAGGAACTCGAGAGCAGACCTGTCGGGTTAGAAGTTGAACTTCAATGCCAATTGCACCTCGCGCGGTCCCACTGCCGTGGAGGTGATCATCCCGAAGTTGTCATCGTCCACCGAAGTGTCCGGCGTGCCGAATACGGGATGGTTGAGCGCATTCTGGGCCTCGATGCGAAACTCAATGTTCATCCCCTCGCGAATCGAGAACTGCTTTGCCAAAGACAGATTGGCGGTGAACGACAAGGGACTGCGGACGCTTCCCAAGGCGCGCGGAGCATTGCCCAGCGTGAAATCGTCCGGCCGCTGGAAAACGTTGTTATCGGCAAAGTAGTTGTCCACCCAATCCGAGCCATGATTGCGCTCGGGCGTCCCCACGATGTTGGGTCGCTGCCCACCATAAGTCGGAAGAGGATTGCCGTCGGCAACGGTGAAGGTCAGTGGCCGTCCATCGGCGATGCGCCAGATGCCGTTGGTTGTCCATCCGCCTACGATCATGTCCAGAACCCGCGGCATATTGCCCAGAAATGCTCGACCGTGTCCAAATGGCAGGTCGTAGCTGTAGCTGAACTGAAACACATGCGGAATGTCGAAAGTGGAGAGACTCCGTTCCAGCTCCGGCTTATTGGGATCCTGCAGACTAGAGAAGCTGCCCAGCCAAGTCACGTTGTCATCAGCCTGGGAAGAGTCATCAATCGATTTCGACCAAGTGAAGCTCACCAGGAACTGCAAGCCATTGGAGTACCGCTTCTCGGCGAGCAACTGCAGGGCGTGATAAATGGAATTGGCGACGAGATGAGGTTCCGTAGAAACCGAGGTGAACTGCGGATAGGGAAGCAGCAACTGCGAGTACTGAACCTGCGGGCTGGACAATCCGCTGTTGGGGTCGGTGATGATTCCAGCGAAGGGGTTGTCGACGAAGCTGTTGAGACAGGACACCGTGAGAGTCAGGCAAGGCTGGTTCGGGTCGGCGCCGTTGATGGGCAAGCTCTCCACCCACGGCCCCAGGTGGTTAAGCTGGTTGTAGCCGCTGAAGGGCAGATGGGTTCCTTTTTTTCCGATGTATTCTGCGTTGAGCACGATGTTGCTGGGCAGTTGGTGCTCGAAGCCAAAGCTCCAGCTCTGCTCGTTGGGAGTCCGGTTGCCCGCGCCGGTGCGCAGCGGGCCATTGGCCCCGAAACCCACGTCGTTCAGCAGGCCGAGCGAATTCCCCGGGGGCTGTATCAATCCGTTGGGGAACGGGTCGCTCAAGTGCAAGTAAGGAGTGGCGCCGTCGCTCTGATAGGTGGTGATCACATTGGTGTATTGGTTGAACCCCTGGGCCCCGTAGGGCACGACGCCAGTGACGCCCGACCGCGACTGTCCGTAGTAAATCCCGTACCCTCCCCGCAGCACCGTTGTCGGAGCCACTTGGTAGGAAAAGCCGAAGCGGGGCTGGATGTTGCTCCAGTCCGTCGCGTAGTTTGTGCGTTGCTTGGAGTTGACAAAAACTTCGCCGCCGTTCAGTTGGACTGTGACCGGCTGGGCGGTGACAGCGTCGGTGTAGGTGAGACTGCCGCTGTTCAGGGGGTTCTGCACGTTCGGATCAAACCAGTTCTGCCGATTGTAGCGATCGGTGCGAGGCAAGGTAACGTCATAGCGCAAGCCCAGATTCAAGGTCAGTTTGGGCTTGATCTTCCAGTTGTCCTGCGCGAAAAAGCCGTATTGGTAATTTGTCGTGGCGGGCCGGGTCTGGATCTCATAGGACGAGCCACAGTTGTTGCCGCCACAGTCCTGGGTAAGCTGGCTCATCAGGAAACTGGCCATGGAATCGCCGCCGCACGCGTCGAATCCTGAGGGGCAGGCATTGGAACCGCTGGCATTGAAGGTGAAGACGCCATTGGGGGCGTTGGTCTGGATGTAATTGATCTGGTGGATTCGGCCGTCAAACCCGAACTTGATCTGGTGCGTGCCATGCACCTTGTCGAGCGTGGCCGACAGTTGTCCCGTGTCCTGGCCCAGCCGGTAGTTTCCATAGGGATCGGTACCGATGTTGGCATAGCCGGCACTCGGGTACTGATCGATAAAGATCGCGGGCACCCCCGCGAAACCATTGCTCTGCAGGTACGAGGGGAATCCCAGGTTGCCGAGCGGATCCGAAACACCGTGAGGGTTGTAGGCGTCGATGTGCCATACCCCGCGAGTAAACCCGAGGGTGACGTTCAACAGCAGGCTTGGGCTAAAGGTATGAGTGTCGTTGATGGCAAACAGGTGGGCATTGGTCCAACCCGGACCGCCCTGACAGGGATCGGTGAAGTTTTTAAAACAATCAAGACCGAGGCCGTGATTGTACTGATAAGAAAACTTCACGCTCATCAGATTCTTTTCGCCGAAGCGATTGTCGACCTTGATATCGAACTGGTCGTTGTAACCGTGGCTTGAGCCGGAACCGAACCAGTTCTGGTAGATGTCGGCTCCAGAAAAATTAGGCTCTGGAAACAAGCCCATCATCTTTTGCGCCACGGGATCGATCAGGTTGCCGGGGAGGCCGGGAGCCGGCTGAAGATTCGCCGGCAGGTTCGGACTACCGGGGCTGATATAGGTTGCGATGTTGTTAAAGGGGATGAATGTGCTGCGCACCGCCCCGCCCAGACCGGAATCGAAAGTTCCGGAGTACGGATCCCAGATTTGCCCGGCGGCAACGCTGCACAGCCCGCTGCCGTCGAACGTTCCGCCTTGGGCAGAACATACCTCGCTAAAATCACCTGTCCGCATCAGGTCGGTGGGAACTGCCCCGGACGCGGTGGCCAACCCCGACGAGCGCAAGCCGTCATAGTCAACGAAGAAGAAAGTCTTGTCCTTGCGGATGGGGCCGCCCAAGGTGCCGCCATAATTGTTTCGGTGCCCCGGCGGAATGGGCTGCCCCGCCCGATTGGCGAACCAGTCATTGGCATCGAGGCCATTGTCGCGGTAGAAGTCGTACGCGCTGCCATGAAATTTGTTGGTGCCCGAGCGGGTGATCATGTTGACCACCGACGCCCCGGAAAACCCATATTCGGCGCTGAAGTTGGTCTGCTGCACCTTGAACTCTTCGATGGCTTCGGGAGACGGAAGATAGGTCGCTTGAGTGATACCGCCGTTCGGTTCGGAGTTGGTAACCGAAGCGCCATCAGTCAGGATATCGGCGGTCGAGCCGCGGCTGCCGTTGGAAACGAAATTCGTGCCCGTGCAGTCGGCACCGCATTGCTCGTCCATTTCTGTGATGCCAGGCGCCAGCGAAGTCAGCGCGATCACATTGCGGTCGATCAAAGGCAAGTTATTGATGAACCTGCGATTGACGACCTGGCCCGTCTCCGCATCCTCAGTTTGAATGGCCTGCGGTTGTCCCTCCACCTGGACGGTTTGGCTGGTACCAGCCACCTTCAGGGTCAGGTTCGCCGTGACGTTCTCATTGATGTCGACCTTGACTCTGGCGCTGAGCGCCTTTTCGAAACCGCTGGCTTCCGCCGTAACCGTGTACACTCCCGGCGGAATCGAGCGGAACAGATAGCGCCCGTTACTATCGGAGACGGTGTTAAACAGGAATCCTTTTTGCTGGTCGGTCAGGACGACGCTGGCACCCTGCACCAGTGCCCCGGTGGCGTCAGTCAATTCGCCGCTGACTGTTCCGAAGTAGGCTTGGCCGAAAAGCAGGGGCGGCAGCACGAGTGCCACGCAAGTCAGAATCAGCAGGCACGATGACGACGCGGAACGTTTACCCATGACGACCTCCAATGATCATTTCATGCGGTCCGGGTCAAGGGCTCGATCGAGCAGGCACCCTTGTCGCCGCTCTATTAAAACGTTTTATTACCAATCGGGCTAGACACTGTCAAGTATAATTTGCACGACTCGCCGAATCGATAGCCGGTTCAGTCTCGAGCCGATGTGGGAAAGGCATTCGTCAGTGTGCGCGATTAGGCACGAAGCCGCGGACCTTGGCGCGCAGGCGATAGACCGAAGTCGTCGCCGTAATGTAAAGCGTCCGGTCGTCGTTATCGCCCCACGTGAGGTTGGCCGGTTGTTCCGGCATCTCGATGGTGCCCAGATGGTGGCCTTTCGCGTCCCAAACCCAAATGCCTTTCGGGCCGGTCACAAACAGATTTCCCTTGCGGTCAACTTTGATTCCGTCGGGCACGCCCTGGTGCGGTCCGCCGGGTTCCTCGCCGAAGATCCGACCGTTGCTCAACGAACCGTCGGGCGCGACGTCGTAAACGCGAATGTTTCTCTGTTCACTGTCGTCCACGTAGAAATGTTTCCCGTCGGGTGAAAAGGCAAGCCCGTTGGGCTGGGTCAGGTCCTTGGTCAAAAGACGGACGTTGCCCGTTTCATCGAGGCGGTACACACCCTGGAACGGTATTTCCTGTTGCTCTCCCTTGACCAGATCAAGCGTGGGGTCGGTGAAGTAGATGGCACCGTCGGGGCCAATTACGACATCGTTGGGGCTATTGAGTTTTTTCCCTTCATAGCGGTCGGCGAGAACCGTGTATCTTCCCTCGGGAGTGACGGCGATGATGGCGCGCAGAACGCTGGCGCAATCAATCAGGCGGCGCTGCCGGTCGTAAGTGTTGCCGTCGGGATCGCCGAGGGAAATCACCTCCTCTTTGCGGTCGTCGAGGAACAGGCGGTAGATCTTATTCTGCTCTTCATCGCTCACATAGAGGAACCCGGACTCGTCCCACACCGGGCCTTCGGTGAAGCCGAAATTGCTGGCGACGCGCGTGAGCTGCGCTTTGCGGTCAAAAAGCTTCCAGAAGCGGGGAGATTCGGCGGTGAGCTTGAAGCTCCGCGCGGGTACATCGGCCGCCGTGGACAGCAGGGAACCGGCGAACAACACAGCAATGCCGGTCAGGGCGGCGGTCCTGAGCCGGTCACTCACATGACTGCTGAAAAATGATCGCCTTTTTACTCCAGGCTGCTGTTTCATTCCGCATTTACCTTCGGTTTGATTTTGCCGCGCGCGATGCTGACGAGATAGCTTACGAGATCATCCAGTTCCTGACGGCTGAGCCGGGAGGCGTAATCGTCGGGCATCACAGAGCGGGGTTGATATTCGATATTCCGCAATTCCGATTTGGCAAGCAGGTGAAGCGAGCCGTCCGTGGTTTGAAGTTGCAGGGAAAAGTTGTCTTCGTTGCGTACCACTCCGGCCAGGGTTTGCCCGCCCGCCGTGGTGACAGTCACAGCTCGTTTTCGCGGATCGAGATTGCGGTTGGGATCGGTAATCGTATCACGGATATCGTTCGCCGCTGGTGTGCTGGCGTAGCTGGAAAGATCCGAAGCGATAAAACCGCCCTCGCCCTTCGCCATGTGGCACTGCGAGCAGCCGCCCTTGCCAAAGAAGATGGCCCGGCCACTCCTGGGGTCCCCGGAAACCTCGGCCGCTGTGTCTTGGCCTTGCAAGCTGCGCAGATAGCGGACCACGGCCTGGACCTGGATATCGCTGAGCGAACCGAAGGCGGGCATGCCGGTTCCCGGTACTCCTTGCCGAACAATTTGCCGAAGCGCCTTTTCCGGCAAGCCTTGGATTTCTCGCCGGTGAGAAATATCGGGGCCGTGCTCGCCGCCGGCTCCGTCCAGCCCATGGCAGGCCGCGCAGGTGGTGGCAAAAATCTGTTTGCCCTCACCTGCGCCGCCCGCGGCCTTGCCGGATTGCTGGGCCAGCAATCGGAGCGGCACGCACACGTGTGCGCCGTATGCGACTAGCACCAACATGGAAAGACGCAATAATTTTCGGGCCATGCGGCTATTTTCGTTTTACGGCGATGGCTGATACCTCAATGCGTGCATTGTTGACCAGCGCCGCCACCTGCACGGTCGCGCGAGCGGGCTTGGGATCCGGCATGACGGTCTTGTACACCTTGTTCATGTCGGGGAACTCGTGAATGTCAGCCAGGAACACGGTGACGGAAACGATATCTTTCATGTCGAAACCCGCTTCCTTCACGACCTTCTCGATGTTGGCCAGGGCAGCTTGAGTTTCAGCGGTGATACCGCCTGGCGCTAGCTTGCCGTGGTCGTCAGTGCCTTCCTGTCCCGCGACGTAGAGTGTTTTGCCGGCTATTACTCCGTCGCTGAAGGGAAGACCCTCGGTGCCCGGGAACTTGATCGCGCGCCTCTCCTCGGCGAAGGCGCTCGGCGTTCCGGCCGGGGTAAACAGAGCGAAGACAAGCAGGGCAAAGACAAAGAGTCCGAGAACAATGTGGGCCAGCGGCAAACTCAATTTCCTGGTATTCATTTCGGGGCAGCTCCTTTTTTGACAGCCTGAGAATTGGCCTTCACAATCACTCGACGGGAATGCTAGAGTCCGCGTTCATATATACAACCAGGAGGCAGAGATGAACAAATTGCAGTTTGAAATATTTTCGCGGAAAAGGTTGTATGCGGTTGTGGGAGTCGTGTTCATCTGCGCGATCGGGCAACTCAGTTCGAGCCTTCTGGCCCAGTCTCCTGGCCCTCCTCCGACCAATGAAGACCAGACGCTGCTCGAGAGCTATCGCCACGTTGAGGTGGCTTCGGTCTCTGATGCGCTGGAGCAACTCATCGGCAGAAAGATGTACTTATCGCATAAAATGCGGCCGATTTTTCCCACCAGGTTTGCCGGGTTTGCGCTTACGGTGAAGCTGAGCAAGGATGAGGGCAACAAGGACCCCGGGGCACTGAGCGGCATGCTGGCCGCCATCGACCAAGGATCGCAGAGCTCGGTCTGGGTGATGGTGGTCGAGGACGGAGCTGACATCGCCGGCATGGGTGGACTGATGGGTACGGCCATGTCGGCTCGCGGCTATGCCGGGGCGGTCATCGACGGCGGGGTGCGGGACGTTGGTCATCTGAGCAAGATTGGTTTCCCGGTTTATGCCACCGGCATTGTTCCGTCAACCTCGGTGAGCCATTACCGTTTTGCGGGGGCGAATGTTCCTGTGACTTGTGATGGGGTGGAGGTGTGGCCCGGTGACATTGTCGCCGCCGATGGCGACGGCGTGGTGATAGTGCCGAGGGCGAATGCGGAAAAAGTTCTGGCGCTGGCCCAGGACATGGATTTCAAAGAGCACTCCATGTACTCGATCATCGAGAAATACAAATCTATCCAGGAGGCGGTCAAACGCTTTGGGCGGCTGTGAGCGCGGGCGTTGTTTCGTAGGCCCGGATCGAGAGAATCAGGACGTTCGTGATTGCATTCAACCAATTTTCGTTGGATAATGCCCGGTTCTATTAAATCGATTCAATGGCCCAGCTGACCCCTGTGGCATATTCGATGTCAACCCGAGCCCGTGAATCCCTTTTTTAAGGCGGCCTGATTCGGATGGCAGAGAGAACGCGACTGTTCGCAAGCGCGACCCTGGTGCTCGCTGCCTTTCTGGGTTGCCGGATGATGGTGGCAGCGGACAATGTGTCCAAGGAATCTGCGGCGGCAGTGATCGATGTGCTTCCTGCCCAACTGATCGCCCAGCCTCCGGGGGCAAACTGGCTCTCCTACAACGGAGATTTTACCGGGCGCCGCTTCAGCAGCCTCTCGCAGATCAACCCGGCGAATATTGTGCAGCTGCGGCCGCAATGGGTATTCCATTCCAGCAATTCCAACCGGCTGGAAGTGACGCCAGTGGTCGTGAACGGCGTCATGTTCGTGACTTCGGCAAACGATACCTATGCCCTGGACGCGCGCACCGGGCGCGTGATCTGGCACCACGTGTGGCCGATTTCAGACGGATTGATCGACGACGCCTCGGGGCACC
>Ga0335085_10004827_pt1 | contig 22043 bp, 18 predicted proteins | sample Lox_Sample_45_FD_206712 | JGI IMG/M metagenome (GOLD analysis project Ga0335085, IMG submission 206712) | Soil microbial communities from Loxahatchee National Wildlife Refuge, Florida, United States - Lox_Sample_4.5 | ecosystem: Environmental > Terrestrial > Soil > Wetlands | place: USA...
GTGCCGCCACAAGCCGGCGCACGTCCGCTTCGGAGATGCCACGGGCCCGCGCCACTCGCCGCACCTGAAACTCGGCGGCGGCAGGCGTAATGTCCGGATCGAGGCCGGACCCGGACGTGGTGACGAGATCGACGGGAACGGGCTCGCCGGGATTTTCCTTCTTCAGCTCCTTCACCGTTTCCTCGACGCGCTCCACGAGCAGATGGTTCGTCGGCGCCAGGTTGGATCCGCCGGATGAGAGCGGATCGTACCCGGCACCCGCGGCCGATGGCCGGGGATGAAAATAGCGCGGTGAAGAAAACGGCTGGCCTATGATTCGCGAGCCCACGATCTTTCCTTCGCGCTCGATCAGCTGTCCGTTCGCCCGCCCGGGAAACAGGATCTGCGCGAGGCCGGTGACCACCAGGGGATAGCCCAGCCCCAGGATCACGGTTGTCACCACGGTCATGCGGATCGAGATCCAGAGATTTTTCATCACGGCCGCCTCTATGCCCACCTGAGCAGTGTGACCAGCATGTCGATCAGCTTGATTCCGAAGAACGGCGCGATCACCCCTCCCAGCCCGTAGATCAGCAGGTTCCGCCGCAGCAGCGCCGCCGCGCCCAGCGGCCGGTAGCGCACGCCTCGCAGCGCCAGCGGGATGAGCGCGATGATGATCAGCGCGTTGAAGATGACCGCGGAAAGAATTGCCGACTGCGGCGTGTGCAGGTGCATCACGTTGAGCACCTCGAGCTGGGGAAACGCCCCCGCGAACATCGCCGGGATGATGGCGAAATACTTGGCCACGTCGTTGGCCACGGAAAAGGTGGTGAGCGAGCCTCGCGTAATCAGCAATTGTTTGCCGATCTCCACGATTTCGATCAGCTTCGTCGGGTTTGAATCCAGGTCCACCATGTTGCCGGCCTCTTTCGCCGCCTGCGTGCCGGTGTTCATGGCCACGCCCACGTCGGCCTGGGCCAGCGCAGGCGCGTCGTTCGTGCCGTCGCCGGTCATGGCCACCAGCTTGCCCTTGGACTGTTCGCTGCGGATCAGCGCCATTTTGTCTTCGGGCTTGGCCTCGGCCAGAAAACCGTCCACGCCGGCCTGTCGCGCGATGGCCGCGGCGGTCAGCGGATTGTCGCCCGTGATCATCACCGTGCGAATGCCCATGGCCCGGAGCTGGTCGAACCGCTCCTTCATCCCGCCCTTTACGATGTCTTCCAGCTGGATGGCGCCCAGCACCGTGCGGTTCCTGGCAACGAGCAGCGGAGTGCCGCCTGCGTTGGCGATGGCCTGCACGATCTCCTGCGTTTCCTTCGGCACGCCCTGGCCGTACGCCAGCGTGTATTTGGAGATCGCGTCGTAGGCGCCCTTGCGGATTTCCTGGCCGTCCAGGTCCACGCCCGACATGCGCGTCTGCGCCGTGAAGGGCACAAAGGTGGGATTGAGTGAAGCCAGTCCGCGCCCGCGGAGCCCGTACTTGTCCTTCACCAGCACCACGATCGAGCGCCCCTCGGGCGTTTCATCCGCCAGCGACGCGAGCTGCGCCGCGTTGGCCAGCTCCGACTCGCTCACTCCCGGCGCCGGATGCAGGTGCGTGGCCTGCCGGTTTCCCAGCGTGATCGTGCCCGTCTTGTCCAGCAGCAGCACGTCCACGTCGCCGGAAGCCTCCACCGCCCGGCCGGACATGGCGATCACGTTCCGCTGGATCATGCGGTCCATTCCCGCAATGCCGATGGCGGAGAGCAGCCCGCCGATGGTCGTGGGGATCAGGCAAACGAGCAGCGAGACGAGTACGAATATATTTTGTGGCGCGCCGGAATATACGGCGTAGGGTTCCAGCGTCACCACCGCCAGCAGAAAGATTATGGTCAGCCCCGCCAGGAGAATGTTCAGCGCGATTTCGTTCGGCGTTTTCTGCCGCGACGCGCCTTCCACCAGCTTGATCATGCGGTCGAGAAAGGTCTCGCCCGGATTCGAAGTGATGCACACCTGGATTTCATCGGAAAGGACGCGGGTGCCGCCAGTGACCGCGGAACGGTCGCCGCCGGCCTCGCGGATCACGGGAGCGGATTCGCCGGTGATGGCGGATTCGTCCACCGAGGCGACACCGACAACCACTTCGCCGTCGCCCGGTATGAATTCGCCGGTGCACACCTGCACCAGATCACCGGCGCGCAGGGCGGAGCTGGGCACGGTTTCCGTGCACCCGTCCTCTTTCAGCCGGCGAGCGGTGGTCTCCGTCCGCGCCTTGCGCAGGTTTTCGGCCTGGGCTTTGCCCCGTCCTTCGGCCATGGCTTCGGCGAAATTGGCGAACAGCACGGTGAACCACAGCCACAGGCTGATTTGAAGGCCGAATCCGGTTCCCGCCGCGTGATGGGCAATGTCACGCACCCACTCGATGGTGGTCACCACGGCGCCGACTTCGACCACGAACATTACCGGGTTCTTCACCATCACGCGCGGGGCGAGCTTGACAAAGGAATCCAGAATGGCCCCCCGGAGAATCTTCGGGTCGGTGAGCGGCTTGGCGCGGCCGTGGGACGGGGTGGTCATCGCGTCCTCAGAAAACCTTCCCCGCGTACATCAGCAGATGCTCGAGAATCGGCCCCAGGCTCAGGGCGGGAAAAAACGTGAGCGAACCGACGATCAGGATCGTGGAAACCAGCAGCACGGTGAACAGCGCGCCCGTCACACGGAACGTCCCCAGCGATTCCGGGGTCACTTTCTTGCGCGCGAGGTTTCCGGCGATGGCGAGCACGGGAATGGCCATAAAGAAGCGGCCCAGCAGCATGGCGACTCCCAGGCTGGTGTTGAACCAGAGCGTGTTCCCGTTGATTCCGGCAAAGGCGGAGCCGTTGTTGCCCGTGGCCGAGCTGTAGGCATACAGGAGCTGGGAGAGACCGTGCGGGCCGGGATTGGTGATTCCGGCGACGCCGAACTTTTCCACCGAGGAGAACGCGGAGAAGGCCAGAATCGTGCAGGCCCCGATGAGCACGAACAGCATGGCCATCTTCACGTCGTAGGCTTCGATTTTCTTCCCCAGATATTCCGGGGTGCGTCCTACCATCAGCCCGGCGATGAACACCGCCAGCACGACGAACACCACCATGCCGTAGAGGCCGGAGCCAACGCCGCCGAACACAATTTCGCCGAGCATGATGTTGATGAGCGGCACCATTCCACCCAGAGGGGTGTAAGAGTCGTGCATGCCGTTGACCGCGCCGCAGCTCGCGTCCGTGGTGACTGTGGCGAAGAGCGCGGAGTCTACGATGCCGAAGCGCACCTCTTTCCCTTCCATGTTGCCGCCGGCCTGCATGGCTGTGGTCGCCTGGTTCACATTCTTCAGCAGCGGATTGCCCTGCGCCTCGGCCCAGTACGCCGAGGCCGCGCCGCACAGGAACAGAAACGCCATGGCGGCCCACACGGCCCATCCGTGGCGCGCCGAGCGCGTCATGCGGCCGAGCGTGTAGGTGAGCCCGGAAGGAATCGCAAAAATGAGCACGAGCTGGAGGAAATTGGTGGAGGGGGTGGGGTTTTCAAACGGATGGGCGCTGTTGGCGTTGAAGAAGCCGCCGCCATTGGTCCCGAGCTCTTTGATCACTTCCTGCGAGGCCACCGGGCCCTGTGCGATCTGCTGTTCCCGGACCACCTGGTCCGTGACTTTTCCATCGGCTCCGGCCACCTGTACAGTTTCCGGCTCGATGAGCGTGACGGTGGTATAGGGCTTCAGGTTCTGCACGACGCCTTGAGAAGCGAACACGAGCGCGACCACCAGACATGCCGGCAGCAAGAGCCACAGCAGGCAGCGCGTCAGGTCCACCCAGAAATTTCCGAGCGTGTTCGATTCATGCCGCGCGATGCCGCGGATCACAGCGATGGCCAGGATGATTCCCACCGCCGCGGACACGAAGTTGTGGTAGGCCAGCCCGGCCATCTGCGTGAAGTAACTCATGGTGGTCTCGGGGACGTAGACCTGCCAGTTGGTGTTTGTGGTGAAGGAGACCGCGGTGTTCCACGCCAGGTCCGGCGCCACATTGCCCAGATGCTGCGGATTCCACGGCAGCCACTTCTGGGTGCGTTCGATCACGTAGAGCAGGAACATCGAGACGCCGCTGAACAGGAGCATCGCGCCGGCGTATTCCGTCCAGGCCATCTCGCTGCGTTCGTTCACGCCCGTCAGCCGGTAGATGCCGCGCTCGATGGGGCGCAGCACGGGGTCAAGATAGGTGGATTCGTGGTTGAAAACTCGCACCATGAACACGCCCAGCGGCTTGGTAATCGCCAAGATCACCAGCAGGAAGAGGCCGATTTGGAACCATCCATTGGGCGTCACGGCTAGAACTTCTCCGGCTTCAACAACGCATAAAGCAGATAGCCCACCAACAAGATGCACAGACCCAGCAGAACGGCGTTTTCCAGTTGCACGGTCCGCCTCCTAGAGCAGCCGCTCGCAGGCACGCACGTAAAGAATGGCCAAGCAGACGAAGACGAAAGTGGCAGCGACGAAGATCATGTCGAGCATGGCGGCTCCGAAGTTCCTGCGCGTTCCCCGTATCCAGATACTGTGGAGGCTAACGGTGGTCCCGCTTTGCGCGGGCTCGCACATCCCCCTGGGCAATCCTCATTGCCCGGGCAACGTAGCAGAAAGGACATAAGAAAGTTGTGAAGAACCCGTCTTTATTTCATAAGCCAAAATGCCGCGGGAAACCCTCCCCCCTGCCGGTCCATGCGGTTCAGTGCCACAACAGCGCTCGCTCCAGCAGAGGCCCGAGAGAGAGAGCGGGAAAGTAGCACAATCCGCCTGTGAGGCAGACCGAAACCGCCAGGACCACGCCAAATGTAGGCGTATCTGTGCGCAGTGTGCCCACATGCGCCGCCGCCCGCCCCTGCCGCGCGAACCGGCCCGCCAGAGCCAGCGCGGGAATTACCAGGGCGAACCGGCCGATGAGCATGGCCAGGCCGGTTGTGAGGTTGAAGAACTGCGAGTTGGCGCGCAGGCCGGCGAAGCTCTGCCCATTGGTCGCCACGCACGACGTGTAGGCATACAGAATCTCCGTCAGGCCGTGAGCACCCGTGTTTGCAGCGAGACCCGCGAGGCCCGCCCGCGACACGGCCGCCACGGCACTAAATCCCAGCACGAAGATGTGCCCGGCCAGCGTGAACAACATGATCAGCTTCTGTTCCGCGGGACCCAGGCGCTTGCCGAGATATTCCGGAGTACGACCGATCATCAAGCCGGTAAGAAACACGGCGATGAGCGCGACCAGCAGCATATGGTAGATCCCCGACCCCAGCCCTCCAAAAATGACTTCGCCAAGCATCATGTTGACCAACGGGACCATGCCGCCCACGGGGGTGAAACTGTCGTGCATGGCGTTGGTCGATCCCGTTGCCATGTTCGAAGTGACTACGGCGGTGAGGGCGGAGCCCGGGGCACCGAAGCGGACTTCCTTCCCTTCCATGTTTCCAGCGGTTTGATCGACCTGGCGAAGCAGCGGGTTTCCCGTCGCTTCCGACCGCCCACAGACCCAAAATCCGGCCAATAAGAGCGCCAGCATCACGCTGAACAGCAGCCAGCCCTGACGCGGCTGCCGCACCATCCGGCCGAAGGTGTTGGTCAGCGCCGCTGGAAGGATGGCTATGGAGAGCATGGCGATCAAGTTCGCGAGCGGAGTGGGATTTTCGAAAGGATGCGTGCCATTGGCGCCGAAAAAACCTCCGCCGTTGGTCCCCAGGTTCTTGATGCTTTCGATCGCGGCCACCGGCCCCTGCGGAATGATCTGTTTGCCATGTTCGAGTGTTTGGGCCACTGCATAGACGTGCCAGTTCATCGGGACACCCTGCCACACTAGGAGAACGCTGACCAGAAAGGAAGCCGGCAACAGAATCCAAAGCAAGGCGCGAACCATGTCGACCCAAAAGTTGCCGAGCCTGTCGCTCTTCTCCCGCGCGAATCCGCGAATGAAGGCGATGCCTGCTGCCAGCCCCGCGGCCCCGGCCAGAAAATTCTGAACTCCAAGGCCAACCACCTGCGCCGCGTAGCTCAGCGTGGATTCCCCGGCGTAGGCTTGCCAGGTAGCCGAGGTGGCGAAACTGACTGCGGTGTTCCACGCCAGCACCGGCCTCATGGGCGTTGTCAGGTAGCGAGCATCGTAATACGGCAGCCACTGCTGGAGGCGCAGAAGAGCATAGAGGAAGAGTATCCCGGTGAAGCCGAACAGGAGAAACGCAACGCTGTATTCCGCTGCACTCATTTCGCGCGCGGCATCCACGCCACAGAAGCGATAGATGAGCCGTTCCACCGGCCGGCATAAAGGATCCAGCCAGGTGCGCCGTCTTTCAAACACGCGCTCCAGATATCCGCCCAGCGGGTGGACGAGCGCAGTGACCAGGACCACGAACACGAGGTATTGCAGTGCAGCGTGAAGGCTCATAGAACACTACTCAGAATCAATTTACGCACCGCGCGCCACCCCGTCTGGCAAGCCCGGCCCGGCTGGCCAAATTCTCGGCGCTGTCGATTCAGTGGCTGTGCCCGCCAGCAGAACTAGAGATGCGATGAATGAAAAAATTTCATGGGTGCAGCCCCCGATCCGCTGGCTCACTTCGATGGTTTTGCCTATGATTTCGCAAGGAGGTCCCCACCGATGAAAAAACTGCACCTGGCCCTTGCCCTGGCAGCCGGATTCGCCGGGGGCACACTGTCGCACTTGCTGGGAGCCGCCCCGGTAATGGCGGAATCGCGGCCGGCATTCGTGACTGAAGTGAGGGCGCACAGCTTCGTCCTGGTAAACGAGCAAGGGCGCGTGCTCGGAACGTTCACGTCCGGCTCGGAAGGGCGTCCGGCCCTGCGGATGTTCGATACGAACGGCCGCGAAATCTGGAGCGCTGAGGCGCCCTCGCTTCGCGCTTCCACGGGCCGCTGAGCCAGCCTCCAGCCACTTTCTCTGCCGCAAAAAGGAGCGGGGGATAGCCTGCGGCAATCGGACCCGCCCAGGCATAGAGCCGCAGACAGTACAAGCACAGTGCGTTCCAGACGGATCGCAGCATGGTCAGAATTTCACCAGGATTGCGAACGTTGCCCGATTCTCGTATTTCCGCAAGTCGGGCTGCCACACCGAACCGTCCGGCAGAATCACCTGCGAGCCTGGCGCTCCCTGATTTCCTCCGGGCGGTGTAATTCCGCCCGGACCGGAAAAATACGGGACGTTGGCGGCACGGTGATTAAACTCCGTGCGGAACGTAATGTACTGGCTGGGCATCCAGTCGAATGTGCCGGAGACGTCCCAAGCCTTGTACGGGTCGCCCGGATTCTCGGTGAAATACGGTGTCCCCGATATCGCGGTAGCACCGTTGATAGGCGGCAGCAGCACCAGATATCGCCCCGGATTGTTGATGCGGCCGCCGCCGATGGTCAGACCGTAATGGTCCTTGTCGAACCACATCCGGTTATAAAGCATGAATCCGAGGAAGCTTTGCTTAGGCCCCTTGCTGGTGTCCCCTGCGCAGCTTACCCCGCCGCCGTGTTCGCATCCCATGTCTCCGGTCAGTGAGAAGGCCATCTTGTCCAGCGTCCGCTCCGGGTGGTCGTAATATTTGATCTGGATGCTGTCATCCGTGTGATAGCGGACGCGGCCGGGTGTATTGAGCGCATCTTCCCCGAGAACATATTGGTTGCCGAGCACCGACAGCCACCCGTTCGGCCGCCAGAGAATCTGCATCCCAACTCCGGGCCGGTTATTGAACCTTCCGTAGGATTGCCACCCGTTCACGAACCACGGTTCGATTTTCAGGTGCTCGCTGGGAAAAATCTGCACGCGAACGCCGTTGAAAAACCACGGCGTGTTCGAGGAAACGTAAGACGGCTGGTACGCCCAGTTGTCGAAATTGTAGTAGCTGAACAGTCCGACGTAGGACATGAAAATGCCCGCGTCCACGTTGATTCCGTGCAGTACGTTGAAGTGGTAACCGCCGTACGCTTCGGAAAGATACCGGTAGGCGCCGTCCAGGTCCCATTGCCCGCGCGCCGGACTCGCGTCGTTCCGCGGTGTCGTAACCGAATACATCCCGAACTGCGTCATCAGCCGCGCGCGCACGTTGTCGTAGTGGAAGTCGCCGCCCACGCCGAGTTGTGTCACCTGGAACTCGTTCGACCGGAAAATTTCGCTGGATCCGCCGATCGTGTCGTCCTTCGGGTGATTGAAGTCCAGCACGTAATCCACATCGGCGCGAATTTCCGGGGTGAAGAATTTGGTATCCAGTGGAATCTCCTTGGTGCGCGGGTTGCCGTTCAGCCAGGTGAAATCGGCGAAGGCGAAAGGCTCCGCCTTCGCAGGCTTCCCGCCGGGCGTGCCCTCCTGCAAAGGGGCGACGACGGCGGACATTGTTCCCGTCGCAACAGGCGCGCCGGCCTTCCCGGGAGCCGGTTCCGCAGTCACATGCGCGGCTTCCCCCGCCTTCAGCCGGCGGACCTCCGCCTCCAAGGCTGTGATGCGTTCCTTCATGGCTTCTAGTTCAGTGAGCAGGGCGTCTGCGCTGGCCGAACTCGCGGCGGGGCCCGCAGGGGCAGCGTCCGCCCCGACCCCCGACTCAGCCCTAGACTGCGCTGAGCAACAGAGTGGAAGCAGGATTCCGAAGAGGGCCGCCACTGAGACGCGCGCGTAACCCAGAAAACCATTGCGGTTCATTATGCCTCCCGGCCCGCCTGCCCACGGAACTGCTCACGGGTCCGGGCGCACAGAGCAGAATGAGCCCCACCGGATTTGGAAGGAATAAGGGATACGTTAGGAATTTGTAAGGCGACGAATCCCAGTAGCCGCACATGTCCGGCCGATAACCGCTCCGGCTGGTGGCCCTTGGATCCAAGGAGCGGATTGAGGCAGTGCTTGGTGGCCCCAAACAGCTGGAGGCGCGGGTGGGATTCGAACCCACGCATGGAGGTTTTGCAGACCTCTCCCTTAAACCGCTTGGGTACCGCGCCCCAACACTTTCAGTCTAGCAGACACCTACTCGCTTGGAGAAGTCTGGCTGCCGCCGCCCCCGGCGATGGCCTCCAGCAGGACAAACAGCAGTGGTAATTCCACGGGCTTGGGCAGATACGGCTGTCCGCTCGCTTCCAGAAACTCGCGCGTCTCGGGATTCCCCGTCTCTCCGGTAATGAAAATCACCCGGCTTCGGACTTCGGGCAGGTTTTTCTCGAGGAAATCGAACAGTTGTTTCCCGTCAAGCTCCGGCATATTGATGTCCGAGAGGATTACGGTGAAATCCTCGCGCACCAGGATTTGCAGGGCCTCGCGGCCATCGCCCACGGCGACGGCATCGAAATTCGCGGCCGCCAGCGCCTTGGCGAGCACGGCGCGCACCTCCGGATCATCCTCGACGATCAGTGCGCGCGGCTTGGCCGCTTCCGCTACGATATCCTCCTGAAAGCCGCCGAAAGTCTCCAAGCTCGGCCCGCCGCCTCTCAGCACTTCGTGGCGCGTCACGCCGTGGCAAATGCGGCAATTCCGCTGGACGAATTTCTGTTCGCGCAGGTCCCGGGTTTCGAGCTCGCCGAAGGTCACTTCGGTGCGGTTCCCACAGGAGAAGCAACGGAGTCGCACGATGCGCACGGCTCCCCTCCAGCGTTCCGGGCCGGAAGGGGGCCCGCCTCCAGTCCTTTCCACAACTCAACGGAACGAAACCGGCTGCGAGGATCCCCCGGTGCGCGGGCGCAGCCTCCCGCGCAGACCACGGTTTCTCCGCTCGGCTACCGCGGCATTGCCGCGGCCGCTGCTCCTGTCCCCGCCGCAGCCGGAGGCTCTCCTCCGGTCCTGCGGTCGTGCTGCAGGCGCTGTTCGGCCGATTTCAGCAGATCATCAAGAGGCCGATCCTGTGTGTACCGCGCGGAGCCGATGGCGAAACGCAGATTGAACTCCGTCATTCCGCTCCGGCGGCTCCAATCGCCCAGAGATTCCTTCATGCGTGCGCTCAGAATCTGCACTCCGGCATCGTCCGTGTCCGGAAGGATCAACAGGAATTCATCGCCGCCGAACCGCACCACCAGATCCGAATTCCGCAGTTTGGACTGTAGAAGCTGCGCGATCTGCCGCAACACCACGTCGCCGCCGGTGTGTCCCAGGCTCTCGTTCACCCGGCGGAATCCCGTGATGTCCACCAGCATCACCGCCAGGCTCTTGCCCATGCGCTTCACACGGCTGATTTCCTTCGAAAGCATCACGCGAAGATAGCGGCGGTTGTAGACCTCCGTCACGGGATCCTGTAGCGCCAGCTCGCGGTTCAGTTCCGCCTCGATTTTCTGCTGCACCAACTCGTGCTGCAGGCCGCGAATCACCGCGTCTTTTTGCGCCAGGTAAAAATTCACAAGCACCAGCAGCGCGATCACCCCGAAGAGCATGGCCGGGATCAGCTGTGAAATCTCCTGAATCGACCAGGCAGTCGCCGGCGCGCGCAGCACCTCATACACCGCTATTCCGATTCCGAGAATTACAACTCCAAGTACTAGGAAGGACCAGAACTGCCACTCGCGGCGTTCCAGCCGTAATGGACGATCTTCCTTGGAAGGGTCAGGAGTCAGGTCAGGCATCGGTCGGGGGCTAGGTTCTCTCCTCTTTTGAGCGATGGTAGTCGACGCTACAGGGGCAGTCAAGGATTTGAGACTGAGCGCCGGATTCCTGCGCCCTCATACGACTTGCTCGGCATCCGCTGCGCACGGCCGGGTGCATTCTCCACCCGCCTCGTATAGAATTTACTCCCGCCAAACGCTGCCGGCCCTCCGGATGCCGGCGAATCGAGAGGCCAGCCATGAAAATCACTCTGCTCTCCGCCTCCCTGTTTGTACTCAGCGCAGTGACGCTTGCCGCGCCCGCCGCCCCGGCGCAGGACTGGGCCCGCGACCGGCTGGAAAAATCCCCCCGGCATCGCGAATGGGTCACGCTGAAACACGACAGCCGTTCCGTCGAAACTATGGTTGCGTATCCGGAATCGAAGGACAAGCGCCCCGTGGTCGTAGTGATTCACGAGATTTTCGGCTTCACGGACTGGTCCGCCCTCCTCGCAGACGAATTGGCGGCCGCCGGCTACATCGCCATCGAACCGGATCTGCTCTCGGGCATGGGCCCAAATGGCGGGCGGACCGATTCGTTCCCCGAGGGCAAAGCGTTTGAAGCGGTCAGCCATCTGGATCCGGACCAGGTGACCGCCGACCTCAACGCAGCGGCCGACTACGCCAAAAAAATTCCCGCGTGGAATGGGAAATTGTTCATCGCCGGATTCTGCTGGGGCGGCGGCCAATCCTTCCGCTTCGCCACCAACCGCTCCGACCTCTCCGCTGCCTTCGTCTTCTACGGTCCGCCGCCCGCCAAGGATGCCATGACCCGCATCAACGCGCCGGTCTTCGGCTTCTATGGCGGAAATGATGCTCGCATCGGCGCCACCGTGCCGGGAACGATTGCCGACATGAAAGCGCTCGGGAAAATCTACGAGCCAGTCACCTACGAAGGTGCCGGCCACGGATTCATGCGCGCCGGCGAAGCCCCCGACGCCACCGAAGGCAACAAGAAGGCGCGCGAAGACGCCTGGGTTCGCTGGAAGGAGCTGCTGAAAAAGCTCGGCTGATTCCGCAGGAGATGATCGCCGCTGCTCTGCCGGTGGACGGTTCGCGGCCTAGAACCAGTCGCTTCGGTAAGCCACCCACCAGCTCAACACTCCGACGGGAACCGTTGCCATCACTGCCCACCAGAATGGCAAGGCAAAATCCGCCAGTAGTCCCAGCAGGGTAAAGAGCGTCCAGAAGATTTTCTTCTGCATCGCCAGACTCTCGATCGACCCAGGGCTTCAACTCCGGCTACGGCTTTGCTACTTTGCCCGCGAGTTCCGGCGCGCCGGTCGTAGGCGGCACCGCGACCGGCAACCGGAAGATAAATTTCGTGCCCACGCCTACTCGGCTCTCCACCCAGATGGAACCGCGATGCTCGTCAATCAGCCCGCGCGTGATCGCCAAGCCGAGTCCCGTCCCGCCCCTCCGGCGGCCTTCCGAAAGCTGCTGGAATTTCCCGAAGATGCGGTGTAGGTCCTTCTCCGCGATTCCCACGCCCTGGTCGCTCACCGCGCATTGCACCCAATTCTCATCCGAAGAAAGTTCCACCACCACGTCACCCTTCGGCGGCGAGAACTTCACTGCATTCGAGAGCAGATTGGTAATGGCCTGCTCGATGCGGTCCGGGTCCGCTTCCACTATGGGCAGCGGCTGAGGCCGGTCCACTCGCAGTCGCACGTTGGATTTATCGGCCAGCGGCTTGACCGCACATATCGCGCGCACCGCGATTTCCGTCACGTCCAGCCTCTCCAGATTCAGCTTCAATTGTCCGGCCTCGATCTTGGAAAGGTCCAGGATGTCGTTCACCAGCCGCACCAGACGGTCGCAGCTCTTCTGGGCAATTTCCAGCAGCTCCTGCATCTCCGGGCTCGTCTCGCCGGCAAATCCAGAAAGAATCAGGTCCACGGACCCTTTGATCGAGGTCATGGGTGTCCGCAACTCGTGCGAGGCCACGGAGATGAATTCGGACTTCATCCGGTCCACTGCCTTTTCGTGGCTGACGTCGTGATAGGCGATCACTCGCCCGTTCCCCGCCGCCCGGCTTCCTTCTGCGACGAGTGGCGCCGAATCTTCCCGGAAGTAGCGCAGAGTTTCCGCGTCACGCCATTCGATGTCGCGCGAGCCAAACGAATCCGGCCATGCAAACCGGGGCGCTGCGAGCGGCTGCGCGAATCGTGCCATCACCACGGCCAGTTCTTCGGCATCCCGTCCCACCCACTCCTCGGGGGTCGCATGGAGCATTTCCGCCAGAACCCGGTTGAGAAACGACACCCGGTTCGCGCCGTCGAGCACCAGCAGGCCCGAACTGAGCGAATCCAGGATGTGCCGTTCCGCGGTCATTGCTTTGCGCTGGTTCCCTTCTCTTCTTTCCTGCCGGACGCCTCCGGGAACAGAGCCAGGATCTGGTCGTGGAGCGTCATGGGGTCGAACGGTTTCGTCAAATAACCCAGTGCGCCGAGCTTCATACCTCTTTCGCGGTCCGCCTTCTGCACCCGAGCCGTCAGAAAGACCACCGGAATCTCGCGCGTGGCCGGATTCTGCTTGATGCGCCGGCAGGTTTCGTATCCGTCCACGTGCGGCATCATCACGTCGAGCAGAATCACATCAGGGGTGAACCGCGCCAGGCGCTCGATGCACTCCGTTCCGCTGTCTACCACCACGATTTCGCCCACTCCGCGCATCTTCAGACTCATCCGGATCACCTTCTGGATGTCCGTGTCGTCCTCCACCACCATCACGCGCGTCAACTTCACCTGCCGCTCCTTCACCGCACCGTTGCCAGCGCTTTGCCCGACAGTTCCCGAAGGCGGTCGATGTCCAGCGGCTTCTCCATGCAGTAATCCGCGCCCAGCGCCAACGCCAGCCTCACATCCGGTCGCACCGATATGCAGATTACGGGAATGTGCCGCGATTCCTCCGCCGCGCGCAATTGCCGCAGCACTTCGAATCCGTCCAGGTCAGGAAGATTCAGGTCCAGCGTAATCAAGTCGGGCCGATGCCTCCGCGCCAGCTCCAGCGCCTCGTTCCCCGAATGCGCGCAGATTACCTGGTGTCCCTGCGTTTCGAAAATATAGGAGAGAATGCGCGTCACATCTTCATCGTTATCAATCACCAGCACCAATCGCGGCGCCCACGAAGCGTCTGCCATCGCGGGGGGCAGCGGCTCCGGGGCAAGCGTCGGCGAAATACTCAGTGGAAGTGTGAAGTGAAACGTGCTTCCCGCCCCTTCCTTGCTCTCCGCCCAGATCTTCCCTCCGTGAGCCTGCACGATGTGGCGCGAGATGGCCAGCCCCAGCCCCATCCCATGGTCCGTACGGGTGAGCGAGTCTTCGGCGTGCTCGAATTTGCTGAACACCCGTTCCAGGAATTCCTGGCTCATGCCGCAACCGGAATCCTGGACGGAGACGTGCGCGGAATCCGCCTCGGCGCGTGCCGCCACCACCACTTCCTGCCCCCGCGCCGAGTACTTGATGGCGTTCGACAGCAGGCTCACCAGCACCTGCTCCACGCGCCGCGAATCGCCCAGCACATGTGGCAGGTTCGCGGGTATCTGCAGCTGGATCGAAATTCCGGCGTCCTGCGCCGGCGCCGCCACGGCTCGCACCGCGCGCTCCACGCACGCATCAAGCGGCATCGGCACGGGGCGGATGAGTGCTTGGCCGCGCTCCAGCAGCATCATGTCCAGGATCTGGTTGATGATGCGCACCAGCCGGTCCGTGTTCGTCCGCGCTATGTCCAACAGCTCGCGCGCGTCGGCAGAAAACGTTCCCGCGGCTCCGCCGAGCACCAGGCCCAGCGAGCCTTTGATGGAGGTAAGCGGCGTGCGCAGTTCGTGCGAAATCGTGGACAGAAATTCCGTTTTCATTCGTTCGATTTCGCGCTCGCGTCCCAGGTCCAGCGACGTGGCGATACGCCCGATGATGTTTCCATCCGTCCCCCGCACGGGGACCGAGTAGAGCCGGATGGCCTGATGTCCCGGATCGTCTAGTTCCAGTGTCACCTCATCCACCAGGTTGGGCGCCTGCTTCAGCTCCCTTACCTTCTTTTCCACGAGGTCGGGGCGCAGCAGCCGGTGGCGAACCTGCTCGATCAGCAGGGCCAGATCGCATCCCTGCAGTCGCTCCACCGGCACTCCGAAAATTTCGCTCACGCGCCGGTTGGCCATCAGCACCTTGTTGTCGCTGTCCAGCACGATGACTCCGTCGCCGATGGCGGAGAGCACCGTGTCCAGCCGCTCGCGCTCCTGGTCCAACTCATGCGTAAGTTTCACCAGTTCGCTTTCCCTGTGCCCGGCCCAGGCGCGCAATTTCTCGTCGCGCGACCGTAGCGTGTCCACCGTCTCGTTGAAGCCGCGCACTGTTTCCGACAGTTCGTCCTGACCCTCTGCCAGCAGCCGTGGGTATCCGCCGCCGCGTACCTCCTCCATGCCCCGAAGGATCCGCCGCAGCCGCGGGAGGACCAGCCCCGCCTGCACCAGGCTCGCCGCAAGCACCAGAATCGATATCAGAACCGCGCAAATCCACACGAGCTGTTGCATGTCCGGGGGGTGTACCGATGGCTCGTTTGCCTGCCGGGCCAGCACAGCCGCGAGCAGGAAGACTCCGGCAATCACCACTCCGGAGACGGCCAGAAAACGTGTAGTGAGTCCTGGACGGCGCATCAGTCTTTGCGGGGAACTCGAATCCGCGGCCGGCGCGGAAGGGATGCCCTCCGGCACGCTAAGGGATTATAAGAAGCCCCAAAAACGCCCGGCAAGCACATTGTCCCCTGGTGCCGACTATCAAACACTTGGAGCGTACCAGCCGGCCGTTCCTCCGCCCTAGTACTTCCGTTCACCTGGGGGTACTAGCCGAATGAACCCTTGGTTTCATTGCCCCGGAAAGGGCCACGCGCTAATTTGGTGTCGTCAGGCTGGTCCCCGCCCGGGCCGACGGAAAGAAGCCGAGATGATGCATCTAAGCGATGCTGTCAGGACCCAAGCCACCGCGCCCCCCAAGCCAGTGCGGGAAGAGCCGAAGTGCCCCAAATGCTGCGGCCGGGAAATGACTATCCTGCTGCGGCGCGCGCTGTTGCACAGCGATGGAACTGTGGACTTTCAGACCGCGTGGGGATGCCGCTTCTGCGGCCGCCGGATTCTCTAGCTGAGTTTGGTATTCGCGAATTCCTGCCCGCTGCAAGGGCTGCCCAGCCCTTCCCAGCCCCCTCGAACTCCGGTGATCCCAACCCAGCCATCACCGCGAGTTTCGGCCGGCTAGCGGATGTCTACGTCAAACGGCATCCGCAGCTCCATCGTAGCCGATAGCCTCATCGCCAAGCTGTGCAGATGCGTCAGGATTTGCGCGCCGGAGGCCCGTTCCTCCGTGGACATCAGGTTTTCCAGAAGCGAGCGCTCGCGGGGATAGTAGACCAACTGCACCTTGCCGCCCGAGGGGATGTGGCTCAGTTCTCGCGCCATGGCAATCGCGCGGGTCAAGCCGCCAAGTTCATCCACTAGGCCGATCTCTTTCCCCTGCGCTCCAGTCCACACGCGCCCTCGGCCGATTTCGTCCACCCGTTCCACCTTCAAGTGCCGGCCGTTAGCCACTCCCTTGCAGAAATCCTGGTAAATCGAACGCATCATCGACTGGATTTTCTGGCTCTGCGCCGGCGTGAAATTCTGCTGCTCGGAGTAAATCGTCGCGTTCTCGCTCGTCTCTAAATGGTCGGTGGAAAGTCCCACCAGCTCATAAAGCCCCGAGATATTCAGTTTTCCCAGCACCACCCCGATCGATCCCGTCAGCGTATCTCCGTCCGCCACGATCTTTGTCCCCGACATCGCAATCCAATATCCGCCCGAGCCGGCCACGTCCGACATCGACACGACCACCGGCTTTGCCTTTGCCGCCAGCTGCACTTCCCGCCCGATGATGTCGCTCGCCACCGCGGATCCCCCCGGCGAATCCACCCGGAAGACGATGGCCTTGATCGAATCATCCTCGCGCGCGCTGCGCAGGTCTGCGGAGACGCTGTCCGATCCCATGATGAATCCGGTATTCGGTGTCCACTGGGAATCCCCCACGATGATTTCCCCGGTCGCATTCACCACGGCAATCTTGTACTCGCCCTCGTTGTGCAGCTGTTTCACGTAGCGGTCCAGTCTCACCGGATGCCAGCCGCTGGACTGGCTCCGGAAGAACTTTTGCACCTCGTCGTAATACGCCAGTTTGTCCACCAGCTTTCCGTCCAGCGCCTCCTGCGCGGTCAGCGGCCCCTCCGCCACGAGCGCCTCCGCCTTGGAACGGTCCAGCTTACGTCCTTCGGCAATGCCGTCCACGTACTGGTCGTAGGTGCTGCGCATCAGCGATTCCGCCATCTCCTTGTGCGCCGGAGTGTATTTCTTCTCCATGTAGATGTTGGCGGCGGTTTTGTACTCGGCAATGTGGTAAAACTCCGGCACGATCTTCAGCTTGTCGAAGACGCCGCGGTAGAACGTGGACTGCGTCATCAGCCCGGTCAGGCCCAGCGGCGCCGTCGGCACCAGCCAGATCTGCTGGCACCCCGTGGCCACGAAATAATCCCGGTTCGGGTTGAAGTCGCCGCCCAGCAGGCACAGGCTGGGTTTGCCGCTCGACCGAAATCCCAGCAGGTGCTGGCGGATCTCCTGCAGCTTTGCCCAGCGCGCCTCGGGGTTATAGACTTTCACCACCAATCCCGTTACGTGCGAGTCCGTTTTCGCCGCGTCCACCGCGTCCAGCACGTTGTGCAGCACAATCACGTCGCTTCCGAAAAATGCGGCTAGAAATCCCGTGGGCTTCTGTTCCTCCACCGGCCCGGTCAGATCGATCACCAGCACCGATCCTGCAGGCACGCGTCCTGTCCGGGCAAGATAAACGGTCACGCCCAGCACAATCAGAATGATGAAAAAGATCGAGAATTTCTTTCCCGCGCTCATCGTCACGTCCCTCCACAAATTGCCGCTCGAGGCCGCACACTAACACCACACCCGCTCATTTGCCATCTCGGTAGCGGTGCCAGGCACTTAGGAAATACGCGTCCGGGGCCGTAACTGTTTCCGGAAGCGATGCTCAGGAGACGGCGACGGCCGCCTCACGCAGGAACCGCGCTGCTTCTTCGGGCGGCGTGGGATTCAGGTAGAAGTCCGTGCCCCACTCGAAGCCGGCCACTTTCGTCAACCGCGGCATCATCTCGATGTGCCAGTGGTAGTGCTCGTTGGTTTCTTCTCCCACCGGCGACGTGTGGATCACGTAGTTGTACGCCGGCCGCTCCAGCGCCACATCCAGCCGGCGCAGCACGTCGCGCAGCAACGCCGCACAGCTCTGGTAGATCGCGGGCGTCGCATCCTCGAACGCGGAGCCGTGCCGCTTCGGGAGAACCCAGGTCTCAAACGGGAACCGCGGGGCGTACGGCGAGAAGCTGATGCAGTCCTCGTTCTCCGCGATCACCCGCACGCCCGAATCGCGCTCCTGCCTCAGAATGTCGCAGAATATACAGCGTTCTTTTTCGCCGTAATATTTTTTCGAGTTGTCCACTTCTTCGCGCACGCGTTTCGGCACGATGGGCAGCGCGATCAATTGCGAATGCGTGTGCTCGATCGTCGCTCCCGCCGCCTCGCCGTGGTTCTTGAAGATCAGGATGTACCGGAAGCGGCGGTCCCGCTTCAGGTCCAGGATGCGGTCGCGGTAGGCCCACAGCACTTCCTCCACCGAGTGCTCATCCATTCCCGCGAGCGTCTGCTGGTGATTCGGCGTTTCGATGATCACCTCGTGCGCGCCGATTCCGTTCATTTTGTCGAAGATTCCCTCGCCCTGCCGGTCGAGCGTCCCCTCGATCCCCAGCGCCGGGAATCTGTTCGGCACCACGCGGACGCTCCACCCCGACGTGTTCGGCGGCGCACCGTTGCGCCCGTAGGCCAGCACCTCTGGCGGTGTTTTGCCTTCGCCCCCGGGACAAAATGGGCAGTTCGCCACGCCGCGGATTTCCACGCTCTGGCGGAGAAAATCGGTGGGACGGTGGGCCCGGTCCGTGGAAATGATCACCCAGCGGCCCGTGATGATGTCTTTGCGAAGCTCAGGCAACGCGGCCTCGCAGCGGCGCTATAGGACCAAAGATGTGCACTCAGACTCCCCTGGCAGCACTAACTTATCACGATGCGCGTGGCGGCAGAAGCGCCGGCGTCGCCGCGTAGTGGAAGGTGTCCACTGCCGCGCGGTTATCGGCCTGGGCCCTTGCTCTGTCGCGTTTCTGGCAGTACTGCCGCAGCCATCGGCTATACTTCGGTGGGATGAAAAGCTCCAAGGAGAGACTTATGAATCCGAACCTCCTCAACCGGTGGATGGTCACAGCGGTCGCGTCCGCGTGCATCCTCGCCGGCGTCGCGTTTGCCCGGCCGCATTCCGCGGCTCTTCAGCACGGTCCTCAAGAACACTCGCAGGCCGCGAAGAGCGAGAATCCACACGAATTCCTCGCCAAACGCGCCGGCGAATGGACCCGCACGATCCGCTTCGTCGGCCAGCCCGGAGGCTCTGGCGAGCCCTTCACCGGCACCGCAAAGATGTCCGCCATCGACGGCGGCCGCTTTCTCCTCGAGGAATACCACGACGTGGTCTTCGGCAAGCCCATCACGGGGACCCGCCTGTTCGGCTACAACACCATCACCAATGAATACGAAGCTGCTTTCACCGGCACCACCTCTCCCGCGATTCTCATGTTGAAAGGCGCGAGTGCCGACGGGGGAAAAGTGGTGGACTATTCTGGAGAATCAGAATCCGCGCGGGGACAGAAATTCACCCTCAACGTTCGCGTCCGCCAGGAAGACGACGATCACATTGTCATGTCGTTTTCGATGACGGGCGCTGACGGCAAACCGAACACTTTCCAGGAGACTGCCTACACCCGAAAGAAGTAAGCCGCGCGGCGCCCCGCGTCGCTCATTACCTTCTTCTGGTCCCCGGCCCCGACTGTGGCAGCGCATCTTTGTGCAGCCGCACCACGGGCGGCTGGTTCGGCCGGTTCTCAATTGCCAGCAGATCGATCCTCCACGGAACGTCTTTCAACCTCCATTCGCTCAGAAACCGCCGCGCCATTCGTGCCATCGCCACCTGTTTGTTATAGGTCACATTTTCTTCGGGCAGGATGTCTCCCTCCTTTTCCATCCGCCGCGTTTTCACTTCCACAAATGCAAGCACACGCCCGTCATATCCCACCAGATCGATTTCGCCCTTCACGCCTGCGGCTCGATAATTCCGCGCGATTAGCGTGTAGCCGTGCCGCCGCAGATACCAGTAGGCATAGGTTTCTCCGCGCACCCCGGTCCGCTGCCGGACTTCCTGCCGCTTGGCAGCCGCAGGGCGCGCCACATCTCCCGCCGGCGCCTGGTACAGCCCCTTACGCGCCGCGAATTTCACCAGTCCGAAGATGATGCGAGAGAGCATGGGGAGCGGCTTACCGCGGGAAACGATAGCTCACTCGCGCGCAGCCTGTCATCCCGCTCGAGTGTCGCGTGGTACTTGCACAAAGAAAAAAGGGCCACGCCCGCGCGCGGCCCTTTCACGAGTGGACGCTGTCAGTTCTTCTCGACAGTGGTCAGGAGGGATTCCAGCGTGTCGAATGCGAAGTCCGTCTGCTCCTGGTCGATGAGCAGTGGCGGCGAAATGCGCAACGTGGTTTCTCCGGCGCCGAGCAGGATCAAGCCCTTCTGGAACGCCGTATTCACGATCTGGTCCCGCATTTCGGTGGCTTTCTCCTTCGTTTTCTGGTCGCGGACAATTTCGATGCCCATCATTAGCCCGCGGCCGCGGATGTCGCCCACATGGCGGAACCGCTGCTTCCAATCCGCCGTGCGCTTCATGATGTAGTCGCCCATGCGCGCGGCGTTTGCGATGTACTTCGTTTCCAGCAGCCGGATGGTGGCCAGCGACGCAGCGATGCATACCGGGTTGCCGCCGAACGTCGAACCATGCGCTCCTGGCGTCCAGTTCATTACGCTCGCCCGCGCGATGATTGCACCCAGTGGCATCCCCGACGCGATTCCCTTAGCCGTGCAGATAATGTCCGGCTCGATGCCAGCGTGCTCCGACGCCCAGAATTTTCCGGTGCGTCCCATGCCGCACTGCACCTCATCCGCAACCAGCAGGATTCCGTACTTCCGGCAAGTCTTCTCCAGGCCCTGCAGAAAATCCGCTGGCGCCGGCACGTAACCGCCTTCTCCCTGGATTGGCTCGATAAATATCGCCGCCACCTCCTCCGGATCTACCATCCGCCGGAAGAGTTCGTTCTCCAGGTATCCGAGGCAGTCCGCCGTCGCATTCTCCGGCCGGCCGCCGTGCGTCCCGTGGTACGCGTTGGGATACGGCATGTGGAACACCCCAGCCAGCAGCGTCCCGAACCCTTTCCGCTGTACCGCTCGGCTTGCCGTCAGCGAGAGCGCGCCCATCGTGCGCCCGTGGAAACATCCACGGAACGCGATCAGCTTGTCCCGTTTCGTATGATATTTCGCCAGTTTGATGGCCGCTTCCACCGCTTCCGTCCCCGAATTGCCGAAGTGCACGCGCTTCGGCTCCGAACCCGGCGCGATCGTCGCCAGTTTTTCCGCCAGCTCCACCATTCGGGCGTAATAAAAATCCGTGCCCGACATGTGGATCAGCTCGGCAGACTGCTTCTGGATTGCCGCCACCACCTCCGGATGGCAGTGTCCCGTGGCGCACACCGCGATGCCCGCGGCGAAATCCAGGAACACGTTTCCGTCCACGTCCTCCACCATCGCCCCGCGGCCAGTCTTCGCCACCAGCGGATAATCCCGCGTGTACGACGGCGAAACGTACTTCTGGTCCAGGCTCAGGATGCGCTTCGCCTCCGGGCCCGGCAGCGGCGTCACCAGGTGGGGTACCTTCGTATCCAATTTCGATTCGGTCTTTACGTCCAGCATGGCTCTCTCCGTTTTCTCTCGGTCCCGTCCCGCGTTGGGGCGGGAGCAATGTCCGGCAGGCGGACGGGTTGACAGGCCGGGAGCGGCGCTCGAAGAGAGGTTATAAATCGACCCCGAACAGGTTAGGACGCGCCACGCTGGGCTTGGGAGTGTGCATGGGGAGCTTCATTTGCGTTTCCAGCGGACAGCGCCGCCGCGCGTGTCTTCCAAAATGATACCACGATCCAGCAGTTGCTGGCGGATGCGGTCCGAAGCGGTAAAGTCCCTCCGCGCACGCGCGGCCTGCCGCTCCGCGATCAATTTCTCCACTTCCGCGTCGGGAATCTCCCCGCCCGCCGGCGCGTAGCCCAGCGCGCGCAGCCGCGCCGCGTCCTGGTCCTCGAGCACGACGAAGATGCGATCGCATTTTGCGAGCGCGGCCAGCACCGGCGCGGCATCTGCCGTGCGGAATTCCCCTCGGTCCATTGCCGTATTCGCGTCCCGCACCAGGTCGAAGACCGCGGCCAGCGCCTGCGCCGTGTTCAGGTCGTCAGCCAGGCC
>Ga0335085_10004828_pt1 | contig 22042 bp, 22 predicted proteins | sample Lox_Sample_45_FD_206712 | JGI IMG/M metagenome (GOLD analysis project Ga0335085, IMG submission 206712) | Soil microbial communities from Loxahatchee National Wildlife Refuge, Florida, United States - Lox_Sample_4.5 | ecosystem: Environmental > Terrestrial > Soil > Wetlands | place: USA...
GATCTCGTAGCGGCCGCCGGCGAGCGTCATCTCGAGGCTGCCACCGGAGGGGAACGTCCGCTCGGCCTTCACGGGCGTGTCGTCGGCCGTATCCGAGCTGCCGGGCATGTACGTGCAGGCGGCCGCGCCGAAGACCACGACCGCGAGCCACGGCGTCGCGACGCCCCTCATCGATGTGTCAACGCGAGGACCGCATAGGCGGTCGCCGCATCCGACATGAACTTGCCGATGTCTGAGTTCGGATCGCGATTCTTGTTCTGAGAGGAGGCGTACCACTGTCCCGTCTGCCGGTTCTGGTGCGCGCGCAGCCACGCGAGCCCCTTCGCCACGCGCGGGTCCGACGCCGGCACGCCGGCCGACTGGAGCGCCAGCGTCGCGAGTCCGGTCGCGAAGCCGTCGCTGACCGTGTCCTCCGGCGTGTTGTCGACGCGTGTCCACGACGCGAGCGACGAGGTCGCCCAGCCGCCATCGGCCTGCTGCTTCTGCAAGGCGTCGTCGATGGCCTTCTGCTGCTGCGTCTTCGTCATCAGCCCTTCGATCCTCGTCGAAGCCCACAGTCCCATCATGCGGTTGAAGAGCGACTGCTTGTCGGTTTCCTTCTCGAAATACCCGCGCAGGAGCTTCATGTTGTCCTGAATCGCCGGCGTCTTCGCGTAACCCTCTGGGGCCGTCGCGACGGCGATGGCCGCCATCGACGCGCCGAAGTACGGAGACTGCGGCGCTTCCCATGGCTCGTAGTGGAAGTTGATCCACGCCCAGGAGCCGGCGCCGTCGAGCGCCTTCAGCTGCAGCGCCCACATGTGTTCGAATGCGGCACGGGTGTCGTCCGACAGCTTGCCCTTCTGCGAATCGCGCAATGCGAGGACGAAGGCGTCGAACACCGACTCGGTGCCGCGCGACTCGGACGTCTTCGGAATGCCGCGCGTCTGATCCGGATACCACGGCTCGACGTCGCGCCACATCGTCACGCGCTTGACGACGTTCTCGATCAGCTTGCGCTCGGGCTCCGACGGTGCGGTTTCGCCGAGCGCGCCGCGCAACTGCGGACGCGCGATCGCATAGGGCATCGCCGAGTGGCACGACACACAGAACGTGTCGTGATCGCGCTGCGAGTTCTGCCACGTCTGCCACCACGCCTGACGGCTGTCCATGTACGCTGCCGCACCCTTTGCGTCGAACGCCGGGTCGTCGGCGCCGGCGAGGGCCGTTGCCGCCGTGCCGAGCGACAGCATCACGACCGTCAGAGCGACCATGCTCGTGCGCATCACACTCCTCCTCAACTCACCGTTGTCGTTGTCACTTCTTTCCCAGCGGCAGATCGTCGCGGTTGCCCCACTCTTCCCACGCGCCGTAATAGTTGCGCAGGTTGTCGTATCCGATGAGGCGCAGGGCGAAGAGATCGACCGAGGCGCGCATGCCGACCTGGCAATACACGATGACCTGCTGCGACGGCAGAATGCCGCGCGACCGGTACGCCTTCGCGATGTCATCGGCGGGCTTGAACGTCTTCGCCGTCGGGTCGAGCAGATCCTCCCAGTACACCGGCACGGACGAAGGCACGAAGCCACCGCGCTTGATGTTGCGCAGGTCGACGCCGTCGATCTCCTTCTGCGTGCGCGCGTCGACGATCCGCACGTCCGCTTTTCCGATCGCCTTCAGCACGTCGTCGGCCGTCGCCACCCATCGCGGCTGCGGTTTCGTGGTGAAGCGGCCGGCAACCGGCGTCACGGCATCCTTCGACGTCTCGCGGTGATCGGCGGTCCACTTTGTCCAGCCGCCGTCCATCAGCGCGACGTTCGTATGGCCGTAGTAGTTCAAGATCCACCAGAGCCTCGCCGCGTAGAGTCCGCCGCGCTCGTCGTATGCCACCACGCGCGTGGAGTCGGAGATGCCGAGCCTCGCCATCAGCTCTGCGAACGCTTCCGGTGTCGGCAGAAATGTCGGCGGGGCCTTCGCGTCGCGGACCGCGAGAGGCGACAGATAGACGGCTCCTGGAACATGACCATCGGCATAGCCGCTCTGCCGCATGTCGACGATACGGACGCCGGCGTCGGCGGCATGGCGCGCCACCCACTCGGTGTCGACGAGCTGTTCGGGGTGCGCGTAAGCCATTGCAGCCGCCAGGACGAGGGCAAACATGGTCAAAGTGTAGCCGCAAGCGGCACAATTAAGACATGGCTTCACTGTCCGGCGCGTCCGTGCTGGTCGCCGGCGCCGGACTCGCGGGACTGGCCGCTGCGCGCGACCTCGTCTCGATGGGCGCCGCCGTCACGGTGGTCGACGTCCGCGACCGCGTCGGTGGCCGCGTCTGGACGATCCGCGACGGCTTCAGCGAGCGACAGCACGCCGAAGCCGGCGGCGACATGATCGACGAGGCGCAGCACGAAATCCGTGATCTCGCGAAAGAGGTCGGCCTCACGCTGACCCGGATTCTGCGCGGCGGCTTCGGCATGGTCCGCCTTGACGAATCGGGACGCCCGCGCATCGTCTCGCGCAACGTATTGGGCGGATGGTCGCGAATCGAAGCGTCGCTCAAGCCGCTCCTGCGCGCCTACAAACTCGCCGAGCAGCGCTGGGACACGCCGATCGCGTCGGCGATCGCGCGCCGCTCGCTCGCGGGCTGGCTGGACGAGCACGCGCACGATCCCGAGTTACGCGCGACAGCCACCGGCATGCGCGGATTCTTCCTCGCCGATCCGGAGGAGCTGTCGCTGATTGCCGTCGTCGATCAGTTCGCGTCGAGTGAAGGGGACTACCTCTGGAACGCCTACCGGATCAACGGCGGGAACGACGCGCTGGCGACCGCACTGGCGCGGCCGCTCGGCGATCGGCTGAAGCTGCACACCGAGCTCGTCGCGGTCTCCCACCGTGGAAACGCAGTGCGAGCGACGGTCCGGAACGGCCGCTCAACGACGCAGATCGCGTGCGACTACCTGATCTTCGCGCTGCCTGCCACGCTCGTCCGTCGGATTCCGATCACGCCCGCGCTCCCGGCGCAGCAGCATGACGCCATCAGCCGGCTGAAGTACGGACGCGGCATGAAAACGCTGCTGCAGTTCTCGAATCGCTTCTGGCGCGCGACTGGCCGTCCGCGCGCGTTCGGCACCCCGCTGCCCTTCGGCGCGCTGTGGGAAGCCAACGAGGAGCAGCGCGGTCGAGCGGGTATCCTGGCGTTGTTGAGCGGCGGCAACGCGAGCGACCTGACGCAGGCCATCGTGGCGAAGGATGGCGTCGAGGGCCTGGCGCACCAGCTCGATTTCCTCGGCTCACGGCGAGCGGATCTGATCGCGTCGAAACCTATCGTGTGGGAGCAGGATCCGTACGCGCGCGGCGGGTACGCGTTTTTCGATCCCGCGTTCGATCCGGAGCTTCGCCCCTGGCTCTCCCGTCCGTGCGGACGGCTCTTCTTCGCCGGCGAGCACACCAGCATCCGCTGGCAGGGCTACATGAATGGCGCGGTCGAGAGCGGACGCCGGGCAGCCGCGGAAGTCGCGGCGGTCCACGACGCCTGACGCGCATCGCCGATTTCGATCAACCGCCGCAACGCGCGTTCTTCATCCTGCAGCGTTTCCTGCAGAAGGCGAACCTCGTCGGGTCGCTCGAGCCAGCGCGCGTACGATTGCGCGCAGCCGTACGCGGCCAGTTCGTAGTGCTCCATCCGCTGCGCCACGCTGACGATCGCCGCGTCGCGCGCTTCGGAGGTCGTCACCTGTGAAAGGCGATCGTCGGCTTCCTGTACGATGCCCGCCAGCGCTGCGCACGGCCGCTGCCGAGCGCGTTCGTTCCAGTGGGTGAAGATCAGCTCCAGCCGCTCGAGGTGAAGGCGCGTTTCTTCGCTGTGTTTCATCAACGCCGCGCGCAGGTCCACGTCGTGCGTCTGTTCGGCCAGTCGTGACAGGTGGCAGACCACCTGCGTCTCCGCATCGTACAGATCGCCAAGCTCGTCGAGGTACAGATCCTTGAGCGATGCAATGGCCATGCACGCGAGAAAGCAAGGCGAGTGCCGCAAATCGGTGCTAGGTGCGGGTGTGGGGTGCGGGGTTCAGGAGGATGTTACGGCCGACGTTCGTGGACGACCTTGCCGCCGGCTATCGTCGTGACGACCGTGATCGCGGCGATGCGATCGGGAGAAGCGCTCAAGACGTCGTCACTGAGGACGACCAGATCGGCGAGTGCGCCGCGGACGATGGTGCCTTTCGATCCGTCCTGAAATTCCGCGATCGCGCCGCCTGTGGTGTAGGCGCGAAGGGCATCGGCAACTGGAATCGATCGCGCAGCGGCTGCAATGCCGATCATCGGATTCAGTGACGCGGACGGCCAGTCCGTCGCCATCGCCAGGCGCACGTGACGATCGACGAGATGCCGAAGCAGACTCGCGTCCGCGGCCGCGGTCGGCCGGACCGACGCGACCATATGGAGCGCCGCGACGCGATCGACATCGCTGGCTGTGATGCATTCCGCGTGTTCGATTCGCATGCGACGATCGCGTTCCCCGTTCGCGCGCGCGACACTCGCCAGCAAGTCGATCGCGACGCTGGCGCCGCCACAGCTGGCATTGATGCCGAGCTGCAACCCGGCGTGATCGGCCGCCATCAGCCGCGTCAGCATTTCACTGCTGTCGCGGGCTGGCGCATCGCCCGAAACGCCGCCGAGCCTCAACCTCGACGAACCGAAGGCGCGCCGAATTCCCAGCTGAGCCTGCTCAAACCATCGCGACTCGGCCGGCATGGCGTAGATCCGCGTCGTCAGGGCGCCGCGTCCGTCCAGCTCGGCATAAATCGACACGTCCGCCGAATCGGGATCCATGTCCTGCACGCTCGTGACGCCGAACGAGGCCGCGTGGTCGAGGCCGCGCTCGATCGCCTGACGCCGCTCCTCGACCGTCGGCCTGGGAACGACGCGAGCGACGAGCTCAACTGCGGAGCCTTCGAGGAGCCCCGTTGGAAATCCGTTCGAGTCTCGGACGATGGATCCACCGATTGGCTCAGGCGTCCGCTCCGTGATGCCGGCGCGTCCCAGCGCGGCGGCATTCGCCAGCGCCGCGCGCCCATCGAACCGCGTCACCAGGACCGGAGTCCCATTGGTGCCGTCATCGATCAGCGTGCGTGACGGCGGTTGTGGAGGCGACCAGTGCCGCTCGTCCCATCGACCGCCAATCACCCACTCGCCGGGACGCGACCGTGCGCGCTCGACGATTCGGCGCGCGAACTCGTCAGCGGAACCGGCGTCGCGCAGATCGACGGTGACGAGCTGGCGGGCGCCGGCGCCGAAATGGACGTGCGCGTCGTTGAAGCCTGGAAGGACCCGGCGGCCACCAGCATCGAAGATTTCGCTTTGCGAGCCACGCCACAGATCGATGTCACTGGACGATCCGACGTCGACGATCCGATCGCCAATGATGGCCACGGCTTCGGCCTCGGGGCGCACCGCGTCGCCCGTCCAGACGCGCGCGTGCGTGACAATCAGATCGGCGGTGCCGCCAGCGGGTGTCGAGCAGCCGGCGGCACATGCCGCGGCAACGCACGCACTGGCGACAGCCGTTCTGATCAGCGGAGTGATTGGATGGCCTGCTCGAGTCGGTCGACGAGCCGATCGAGCTGGTCGACGACCGCTCGAACGGTTTCGGGCCGGCTCAAGTCGACGCCGGCGCTCTTCAAGAGCGTCATCGGATGATCGGAGCCGCCGGATTTGAGCAGCGTCAGATATCGATCGATCGCGGCGGCGCGATCGCGGTCGGGACCGCTCGTGAGCTGCTGCATCAGCTGCGCGCTCGACGCGAAGCATGTGGCGTACTGATAGACGTAGTACGGCGTGCTGTAGAAGTGCGGAATGCGCGCCCAGGTCCACCTGGCCAGCTCGTCGAACTCCACCGCGTCGCCGTGATAGGCCTTGAGCAGGTCGACGTAGATGGCGGACAGCGATTCCGCCGTGACCGGCTTCCCATCCTCGACCAGACGATGCGCCTGCAGCTCGAAGTCGGCGAACATCACCTGTGTGTAGAAGGTGCCGGCGATGTTGTCGATCGCATGCTGCAGGAGCACGATCCGTTCGCGATCGTCCTCGGCGCGCGCGAGCATGTAATCGAGGAAGAGGGCTTCGTTCAGCGTCGATGGCACCTCGGCGACAAAGATGGTGTAGGCCGAGTAGACGAACGGCTGATGGGCGTTCGAGAGCAGGGTGTGCATCGAATGGCCCATTTCGTGCGCCAGCGTGAAGACGGCGTCGAGCGTGTCGTTGTAATTCAGGAGCATGTACGGGTGCACGCCGTACACCGGCGCGGAATACGCGCCGCTGCGCTTCCCGCGATTCTCGTAGACATCGATCCAGTCGCCGAAGAGTACGTCGCGCAGTTGCGTGCGATACGCGTCGCCGAGCGGCGCGACGGAGGCGGGCAGCCAGTCGAGCACCTGCTCGTAGGGATACTTGCGATCGACGTCCACGAGCGGCACGGTCGAGTCGTAGGTGTGATACCGGTCCAGACCGAGCACCCGCTTGCGCAGCCTGTGATACCGCCGCAGCGGCTCCGTCCCGGCCTTCGTCGCCGCAATCAGATTCTCGACGACAGCGGGCGGGATGTTGTTGCCGTGGAGCGCCGCGTCGAGCGTCGTCTTGTAGCCGCGTGCCTGCGCGTGGAACCAGTCGCGTTCGAGCACCGCGTGGTAGAGCGACGCGTAGGTGTTGCCGTTCGCCTCGAACAGTCTGTGGTACTCGTGAAAGGCCGCGGCGCGATCGGCCTGATGACGGTTCGTCGCGAGAACCGCGCGGTACTGGCCGTACGTGAGCGTCACCGACGCACCCGAGACCGGCAGCGTCACGACTGGATTCTTGATGTCGGCAGTCGAGAGCGCTGCGTACGCATCGTACGGCGCCGTCGAAAAACGGCTCGAGAGCGAGAGCAGATGCTCGCCCTTGTCGTCGAGGACGTGTTCCTGCTGACGGTAGAGGTCTTCGATCGCGAACCGATACAGCGCGAGATCGCGTTCGTCGCGCATCCACTGCTGGACCGTCGCGAGCGGGATCTTCAACAGCTCGGGCTGGAACCACGCACTCGCCTGCGCGTACTTCGCGAAGAGAATCTGGACCTGCTGCCGGCGGGCATTGATGTCGTTGGCGCGCTGATCCTCGTCGTACTTCAGCGCGGCGAAGTACCAGACCTTGTACTCGAGCTGCCCGATCGTATCGCTCAGCTGGTACGCGGCGAGCAGCCGGTCGGCGCCCTGCGCCAACGTGCCTTGCAGCGACGCGAACACGGCGATCTTTCCGTCGAGCTGCTCATACGCCGATTGCCACGCGTTCCAGTCCGGGTAGATATGCGAGAGGTTCCACTTGTGTCGGTCATCGATCTCGGAGCGGTCGCGCAGCTGCGGAGCTGCGACGGCGTCAGCCGGCGCCAGAGGGTCCATGAGCTGATCATAACGCGGGTCTGCTTCTTGCTCTGTTTAGCGGCGGAGGGACAACCCTATGGATCACCCGCGTCCTGGCCTGCGCTATCTCACCGTGCACGATTTGGACGGTGACGGAGAAACGTTCGAAGACTTCACCGTGCACGATCCGAACGGCGACAATCTCGGCCTCCTCGAAGGCTTCATCATCAACGTCAACGACGGTCGTCCCTGTTACGTCGTCGTCGATGCCGGCGGCTGGTTTCGGGCCAAGCACTTCCTGCTGCCAATCGGACACGCCACGCTCGACAGCGAATCACGCAGCCTCGTGGCCGACCTCACGAAGGAGCACGTGAAACGGTTCCCCGGGTTCGATCTCGACGAGTTCAAGAAGATGTCGGACGAGGATCTCTACCGTGCGGCCCAGCAGATCGTCGCGTCGTGCTGCCCGGACGAAGCGATAGACGCCGACATGCCGGCCGAGGCGCGCTTCACCATCTGGGCGCACTATCGGACGCCGGCCTGGTGGGACGAGCGGTACTCGAAGCCCAGCCAGGAAAAGCGCGACGAAGTTCATCGCGGGTGATCACGCGCCACGCGCCGGGCTCGAGGCCGTCCAGCTCGAGCCCGCCGAGCCGGACGCGTTTGAGGCGTGTTACAGGACAGTCGATCGCGTCGAACATCCGACGGATCTCCCGATTGCGCCCCTGCTTCAGCTCCAGGGTCAGATGCGTTTCGCGCTGCGATCGCTTGCGGACGAGGACGGCAGCCGCCGGCAAACGCGCCGCCGCTGCCGGAGTCACCTCGCCGCGGACGGTGACGAGATATACGCGTGGCACCGCGTGATCCGGATCGGTGATCCAGTTCGCGAGCTGCGTGTCGGTGGTCAGGATCAGGAGTCCCGTCGACGCGAAGTCGAGCCGACCGACGGGGACCAGACCCTCGCCTGCCGCGCCGATCACGTCGTAGACGGTCCGTCGGCCTTCGGGATCGCGTCTGCTCGTAACGACACCGCGCGGTTTGTGCAGCAGGATCGTACGCCACGGGGCGCGCCGGCGCTGCTCGCCGTCGAGAACGATGCGAGCGTGTTCGGGGACGACCAGCCGGAGTGGATCACGCACGATCCGGCCGTCCACTCGCACGCGACCGGCGCGAATCGCTTCCGTCGCCTGCACGCGCGACAGAATGCCGAGCTTGGACAGTGCGCGTGCGAGCCCCACTTGCCCTGACCGACCCATCAGACGCTACCTACACTACCCGACCCACCAGACCTACCTGGTCTTCCCGGCGACGGCGACGAGCGTGCGATAGACGAGATCGGTTCCCTGCTCCGAGCGCGTCGACGTTGACGCGTGCGTCGTTGCCGTGCATGCGAGTCAACTCGTCTGCGGTGATCGGATACGGATAAATGCCGTAGACTGGAATCCCGCGCGACCGCCACGCCAGCGCGTCCGTCCCCGCCTGGAATAGATACGCCGTCACTTCGGCGCCCGGAAAAGTCGTCTGCGCCGCGCGCGTGAGGGCGCGAAACAGATCGCTGTTCTCCGTCGACGGCGCCAGTCCACCGAACGCCGGACCCGATAGCTTGAGGTCTACATTCGGATCGTCGACGACGCGCTGCATGTCGCGCACGAGCGCGTCGATGTCGGTGCCGGGTATGGTGCGCACGTTGATCGTCGCCTCGGGGGAGCCCGGAATGACGTTCGCGCGGAAGCCGCCGGTGATCAACACCGGCGCGATGGTGTTGCGCACGAGCGCATGCAACAACGGATCGCGGCTGATCTCGCGGTCGGCGCGCGCGAGCGCCGCCGCATCGCTGCTCGTCGCGATCGTCCGATAGTAGTCGGCCATCGGCGGCGCACTCGTCTTCGCCAGCGTCAGAAAAAACTGACGACTCGCCGGAATCAACTCGATCTTCGGATCGAATGCCGCCAGCTTCGTCAGCGCGCGCGACAGCGTGAAGATCGCGTTGTCGGGTCTCGGCATCGAGGAGTGTGTCGATGTGCCGTGCGCAGTGACGACCACGGCTGCGCCGCCTTTGTCGGCGGTCGAGATACTCACGTACGTCACGCGTCCGCTGTCGTCTTTGATGATCCAGCCGCCCTCGTTGAGCGCAAACTCGCAGTCCATCTGCGGCCAGTGCTGGCCGGCCAGCCACATCGTGCTGTACTGCGCGCCTTCCTCGTCGGCTTCCGAGAGAAAGATGACGTCGCGGGCGAGCGGGACGTGCTCTTCGGCAAGCCGCATCGCCGCGCGGGCAAAGACCGCGATGCCGCCTTTGAAATCGATGGCGCCGCGGCCGTACACACGACCGTCCTTGATGACGCCGGCGAACGGATCCACCGACCACTTGTCCCGCTCCACACCGACCACGTCGCCGTGCGCCGCGATCAGAATTGGACGTCGGGAACCGTCGCCTTTGAGGCGCGCGAAGAAATGGGACTTGCCGGCGTCGGGAGTCGGGACAATCTGGATGTCGAAGCCGAGCGGCTTCATGCGCGTTGCGAGCAATTCGCCGATGCGGGCGTTCTTGCCGGGCGGATTGCTGCTGTCGACCTTGATGATCTCGCCGAGCAGCTCCGCCGTGGCGGGCTTCGGTGGCGGATTTCGTGCCGGCGGCGCCTGTGGGCCCGTCACCAGCAGCGCGAGCGCCGCAGCCGCGATCGACCTCACTGGCTCGCCCGGCCTCCGCCGAGCAGGAACTGGCGTACGAGGCGATTGAACTCGTCTGCTTTCTCGAGCTGCGGCATGTGACCGCAGTCGTCGACGATCACCTTCTTCGATCCAGCAATCGCATGCTCGAGTCGATCGGCGCCGGCGGGATTCGCCAGCTCGTCGTACTTGCCCCAGAGAATCAGCGTCGGCGCCTTGACGCCGCGCACTTCGTCCTCGGTGAGCGCGCCGAGTCCCTTCTCGCCGGCCTCCTGCATTTTGCTGATCGCAAACGCGGACCGCAGCCGCATCGCGAGCTGATCGTCGACCATCGCGTCGGTGACGAGGCTCTTGTTGTGGAACAGAATCCGGAAGAACTCGCGGGTCTCGTCGCGCGTGACGCTGTTCTGCAGCTGCCGCCGCCGCGCCGCTTCCGCCGAATCCCTACCCGACCCACCTGACCCACCTGCCCGGTAGCCGCCGCCATCAGCCAGAACGATTCTGTCCACGGCCTGCGGAAAGTGCACGGCGGTGTAGAGTGCCACGCTCGCGCCCATCGAGTTGCCGACGAGCGACGCGCGGCCGACGTGCGCCGCCTTCAGAAAGTCGACGAGAAACTCCGCAAGCATGCCCGTGTGATAGTTCGCGAGCGGCTTGTCGGACTGGCCGAACCCGATCTCGTCCAGGGCGAAGACGTGGAAGTCGCGCGCAAGCGGCTCGAGGTTGGGCCGCCACCGCGACCCGTCGCCGCCGAGGCCGTGCAGCAGGACCACCGGCGCGCCGCGGCCCGCTTCGAGATAGTGCAGCTTGAACCCCAGCACCGTCACGTCTTTCGCGACGGCAGACGGCCGAGATTGCGCGCCCGCGACGGCCGCCAGCGCAATGACCGCGATTGGGACGAGAGATCGTTGCAGCATGCGGGGGATTCTATGGCATCTTGGCAGCATGGATCGCTCGGCCAAGGCCTTCGCGCGACAGCTTCGTACCCTGGCGTTGCTCCTGCCGCTCATCGCATGCAGCGCGTGTTTCGAATCGACGACCGTGCTGCGCGTCAACGGCGACGGCAGCGGCACGCTGCTCCAGCGGACGGTGATCAAGAAGGCCGCGCTCGCGCAGCTGCGCAGCTTTTCGGCGCTCGGCGGCGGCCGCGCGACGCTCGACCCGCTGTCTGAGGATCAGGCGCGATCGCTCGCGGCGTCGCTCGGGGAGGGCGTGACGCTCACGTCGACGTCGAAGATCAGCTCCGACGAAGGTGAAGGGCGCGAGTCGACGTATACATTCACCGACGTGACGAAACTCCACGTCAGCGAACAGCCGCCCACGCCTGGCGGCGTCAGCGTCAAAACGCAGGGTCTGAGCACCGACGCGCCCGACATCACACTCGGGCTCACGCACGATCCGAACGGCGACGCCGTGCTCCACATCCTGGTACCGCCGCCGGCGATTTTCGCCGGACCCGACGGCAGCGGCGGCATCAACCCGATCGTGATCACGCAGCTGCAGGCGTTGAAAGGAATGCTGGCGGGCGCTCACCTGCTGCTCGCCGCGGAACCGCAGGGTGCGCTCGTCAAGACCAGCAGCCCGTACGTCGACGGTACCCGCGTGACGCTGCTCGAAATCGATCTCGATCAACTGCTCGCCGACGAGACGTTCCTGGCGCGACTGCAGGCGGCCAGGACGCCGGACGAAGTCCGCGCGGTCGTCCGCGACGCACCGGGGCTGAAGATCAACCTCGATCCCGACATCACGGTGCAGTTCACACCGCGGCCTCAGAGATGAACAATCTCGGCGTCCACGCGGCCGTCTTCGACGGTCAATAACGCGACCGTCGGCCGCACATCGAAGCGTCGCGGTCCGGCCGCTCCGGGATTGATCGCCACGCGACCCATGATCGCCTTGATGAGCGGCTTGTGCGTGTGGCCGAAGACGACGACTTGCGCGTCGTAGCGCGCCAGGACCGATTGCCACGTCGGGCTGCCGAGTTCGTGGCCGTGGCTCAGATGGATCGTCGCGCCTTCGATCGTCACGAGCCGTTCCGACGCCAGCGAGGGATCGTGCGGATCGTCGACATTGCCGAAGACAGCGTCGGTTGGCGCCATCGCGCGCAGCGCCTTCAGTACGGCAGTACCTCCGACATCGCCGGCGTGCAGAATCAGATCGACGCCCGCGAAGACGTCCGCGATTTCGGGACGTACGAGCCCGTGGGTGTCGGAGATGAGCCCGACGCGCATCATTTTCGATAACGGCGCAACGCGGGCGTGGACGCCGCCACCCAGGCCGTCGCGAGCAGACAGCCGAGGCCGCCGCTGATCACGGAGAACGGCGCACCCAGCCAGTTCGCTACGGCGCCCGCTTCAAGCTCGCCGAGTTGCGGGCCGCCCATGAAGAAGACCATGTTGACGCCGGTCATGCGCCCGCGCAAGCGATCGGGTGTCTCGAGCTGGCGGATGACGTTTCTGATGATCATGCTGACGGTGTCGGTGGCGCCGGTCAGCGCGAGACAGAAGAACGTCAGCCAGAACGAGCGGGAGAGACCGAACACGACGGTGGCGAGGCCGTAGCCGCCGACGGCCCACAGCAACGTCGGCCCGCGCCGCTCGATGCGCTCCGTCATCGGCACCATGATCGCGCTCATCACGACCGCGCCGGCCGCGGGCGCCGCGTACAGCCAGCCGTATCCTTTCGCGCCGATCTGCAGAATGTCCTGCGCGAAGATTGGCAGCAGCGCCATCGCCGACGAGAAGAAGGTCGCGAAGAAATCGAGCAGCATCGTCGATCGGATGAGCGGCGCGCGGAAGACGAACCGCAGTCCCTCGAGCGCCGCATGCCACGACACGTCGTCTCGCGAGCCGGCCACGGACGGCTCGCGCGCCGGGACGTCGCGCATCATCAGCAGCGCGACGATGACGAAGAGGAACGACACCGCATTCGAGACGTAGGCCCAGCCGACGTTGCTCACGGCGATGACGATGCCGCCGAGCGACGGGCCGATGACCGACGCCGTCTGAAACATGATCGTGTTGAGGCTGATCGCGTTCGGCAGGTGCTCGCGCGGCACGAGTGTCGGGACCAGCGCGTTGCGCGCCGGCAGGTCGAATGCGCCCACGGCGGATCCGAGCGCCGCGAGGACGTAGATCATCCAGACGCGCTGCACGTCGGAGAACGCGATCGCGGCCAGCGCGATCGCCACGACGGTCGCCGCCGTCTGCGTGAACAGCATCAGCTTGCGGCGGTCCCACGCGTCGGCGACGACGCCGCTGATCATCGAAAAGACGACGACGGGAATGACCCTGACGAGACCGACCATGCCGAGCGCGAGCCCCTTGTGGGCGGGCTCGACGAGCAGCGACACATGCCACAACAGGGCGGCGTTCTGCATCATCGAGCCGGTAAACGAGACCAGCAGCCCGATCCAGATCAGCCGAAAGTTCCGGTGCTGCAGCGCGACGAAAGACTGGCGCGAGATCAACGGGGCGGGTGCCTCAGATGGCTGGAATCCCTGCGGTGCCTATGAATGCCCGAGAACGGCATGCGGCTGATACCGCTCCTCCAGAAACGTCATCTCGCTCGCGTCGAGCGTCAGCGTCGTCGCTGCGACGGCCTCGTCGAGATGATGCGGCTTCGACGCGCCCACGATGGGCGCCGTGACGCCGGGTTTGGCGAGTAACCAGGCAAGCGCGATCTGCGCGGGCGACACGCCGCGGCGTTTCGCGAGTTCCGCTGCCCGATCGGCGATGATGAAGTCGCTGTCCGCGTAATACAGTTGATGCGCGAACTCGTCGGTCTTGGCGCGAAGCGTCTCGCCCTTCGCCGCCTTACTGCGGTTGCCGGCGAGAAACCCGCGCGCCATCGGACTCCACGGAATCACGCCGACGCCCTCTTCGCGGCAGAGCGGCATCATCTCGCGCTCTTCTTCGCGGTAGACGAGGTTGTAGTGATTCTGCATCGAAACGAAGCGCGTCCACCCGTTCGCATCGGCGGTGCGCAGCATCTTCATGAACTGCCAGGCGAACATACTCGAGGCGCCGACGTAACGCGCCTTCCCCGCTTTGACGATGTCGTGCAGCGCTTCGACGGTTTCCTCGATCGGCGTCGTGTAATCGAAGCGATGGATCTGATACAGGTCGACGTAGTCCATCCCGAGCCGCTGCAGTGAATCGTCGATCGCCTGCATCAGATGCTTGCGCGACAGCCCGCGCGCATTCGGACCGTCCGTGACCGGGTAGAAGGCTTTGGTCGCGACGACTACCTCGTCACGCTTCGCACACTCGCCCAGCGCGCGGCCGAGGACGCGCTCGCTCTCGCCGCGGGAGTACATGTCGGCCGTGTCGAAAAAATTGATGCCGGCTTCGAGCGCGCGTTTGATGAACGGCCGGCTCTCCGGTTCGTCCAGCACCCACGGCCGCCATTTCGAAGTGCCGTAGGTCATCGCGCCGAGACACAGGCGCGACACCTCGAGGCCGGTTCGTCCGAGGCGGACGTAGTCCACGATCAGCGGACGTCCAGCAGCTCGACGTCGAACACGAGCGTTGCGTTAGGCGGGATGACGCCGCCGGCGCCGCGCGACCCGTATCCGAGCTCGGACGGAATCACCAGCGTGCGCGCGCCGCCGACCTTCATGCCGGCGACACCCTGGTCCCAGCCGCTGATGACCTGCCGGGCGCCGAGCTTGAACGAAAACGGCTCGCCGTGATCCTTCGAGCTGTCGAACTTCTTCCCGTGCTTGTCGGCAGCCTTCGGATCGTACAGCCAGCCGGTGTAGTGCACGGTGACCTGCTTGCCGGCGACCGCTTCGGTGCCGCTCCCGACCTTGGTGTCGCTTACCTGCAAGCTCGTGATGTTGTCCATGGAAACGGATCTTACATTGGGTAATTGGATAACCCTGACCCAATGACCCGATTACCCGATAGTCAGCACTATCTTCCCGATGTGTTGCGACGATTCCATCAGTGCGTGCGCGGCGGCCGCATCGCGCAGCGGGAACGTCTTGAAGATGATCGGCTTCACGGCGCCGGACTCGAGGAGCGGCCAGACCTGCGTGCGAACGGACGCCGCGATCACGCCCTTGTCCGCGATGGGACGCGCGCGCAGCGTCGACCCGGTGACCGTGAGGCGCCGTTGCATGATGGTCTGGATGTTGACCTCCGCCTTGACGCCGGCGAGCGTCGCGATTTCCACGAGGCGTCCCTCAAGGGCGAGCGCGTCGATGTTTCGCGCGAAGTACTCGCCGCCGATCATGTCGAGGATGACGTCGACACCGCGGCCCTCCGTCGCCTGCTTCACGACCGCAACGAAGTCCTCGGTGCGATAGTCGATCGCGCGCTCGGCGCCCAGGCGCTGGCAGGCGGCGCATTTTTCCGCCGACCCGGCGGTCGTGAAGACGCGCGCCCCGCGCGCGTGCGCGAGCTGAATCGCGGTCGTCCCGATGCCGCTCGATCCGCCATGCACGAGCAGCGACTCTCCGGCCTGCAGGCGTCCCCGCTCGAAGACGTTGTGCCACACGGTGAAGAAGGTTTCGGGAATCGCCGCCGCGGTGGTGAGATCCAGGCCGCGCGGAATGGGCAGGCATTGCGGTGCCGGTACGGTACAGAACGCGGCGTAGCCGCCGCCCGCAACCAGCGCGCACACCGCGTCGCCGACGCCGAAACCGTGCACGTGCGGTCCAATCCGCTCGATCGTGCCGGCGATTTCGAGACCGGGAATGTCGGTGACGCCGGGCGGTGGCGGATACCGTCCGCGGCGCTGAAAGATGTCCGGGCGATTGACGCCCGCGGCCGCGACCTTCACGAGCACTTCGCCGTCAGCCGGCTCGGGGATGGGCCGCTCGACGGGTACAAGAACATTCGGATCACCCGGCTCTCGAATCTCGATCGCGATCATCGGTCCTCTCCAAACGCCGCCGCGTCGGTCGCCGGCTCGAGCACGAGCGCGGCGAGCACGATCCCCAGCGCGAGCGCCACGGCCAGCACCGCCGGCAGCGCGCGCGTGGCGCTGACGAGCAGGCCATCGACGAACAGCATGCCGCCAATCAGCCAATCGACGATTCGCATCGCCTGCGACGTGCGGCGGCGTTCGACTTCGAGCCTCGGGCGGTTCATGCGCTCGGTGAACGACAGATGACCGCGCAGCATGCCGCCCACGGTGGCGGCCGCGCCGAGGGCGAGAAACAGGGCGACGGTGACCGGAGTTTCGCGCCATTCTTTGATCTGCCACGCAAGCACGGCGGCGGTCGCGTACACAGCGATCATCACCATCTGGTGCGTCCGCCACCAGCGCGCTCTTGCCACTGGTCTGGTCCGGCCAAGCGCATCCACGATGTCGGCGGCCGACGAGAATCGTTCTGCGGGCACTTCCCGCATGCATCGCGCGACGACGTCGCCGAGGACACCGGAAATGGCGTTCGGCCGTTCCGCTCGCAGCGGATGCACGCCGGTCGCGTACTCATAGATCAGCACGCCGAACGCAAAGACGTCGGCACGCGTATCAACCGATTCGTGACGCAACTGCTCCGGCGCCATGTACGCGGGGGTGCCGACCAGTACGCCGGTCCGCGTCAACGACCCGTGAAGGCTGGCGCCGGTGGACCCGTTGATCCGCGCAAGACCGAAGTCGAGGATCTTCAGCCGGCCGTCGACGGTCCGCATCACGTTTTCCGGTTTCAAATCGCGATGGACGATGCCCCGCGCGTGCGCGCTGGCCAGCGCGGCGGCGAGCTCGCGCGCCGTATGCAGAGCCGCGGCCGGATCGGTCGTGCGAGCGCCGATCTCGTCTCGCAGCGTCGCGCCATCGACGAACTCCGACGCGATCGCCAGCTCGCCGTCAATCTCCTCGAGCGCGTAGACCGTACAGATGCCGGGATGCGTCAACGCCGCGGCCGCGCGCGCCTCGCGGCGCAAGCGCTCGCGCTGCGCCGGGTCGCCGACAAGCGCCGGCGCGAGCACCTTCAACGCGACGGTGCGGCCAAGCCGATCGTCCCTCGCGAGGTAGACACGTCCCATGCCGCCGCGTCCGATCTCGCGCTCGATGACATAGGGCCCGACCAGAGCGCCCGCCGCATATGGCTCATCGTCGAGCAGCGCGGGGAACCGCTCGACCACCGGCTGGGACAGAAAATCGCCGGCGCGCGAATGATGCGCAAGCAGCGACAGGACTTCGGCTCTCACCGTGGAATCGTCGCGCGCTTCTCCTGCGACCCACGCGGCGGCGTCGGCCGGCTCGCGGTCCAGCGCCTGCTCGAACAGATCGCGGACACGACGTTGCTGTGACGAGGTCATGCAGCGCCGCCCAGATCGCGGTGCAGCCACGCCCGCGCGAGCGCCCACCGCCGCTTGACGGTCGCCGGCGAGAGCTGCATCGCGTCGGCCGTCTCTTCGATGCTGAAGCCGGCGAAAAACCGGAGTTCGACGAGGCGCGCGAGCTCGGCATCCACCTGCTCGAGTCGTGTGAGCGCCTCGTCCAGCGCCGGCAGCGCCGCGTCTTCATGGGCGGCGACCGCGAGCGCATCGGACAGCGTCACACGATCGAGCGCCGCCCAGCGCTTTTGAGCGCCACGGGCACGCGCACGTTCCACGAGGATCTGCCGCATCGATCGCGCGGCGATGCCGATGAAGTGGCGCTGGTCCTTCCATGGCGTCCCGGCGTCCGCGAGGCGCAGGTAGGCTTCGTGCACGAGCGCCGTCGCCTGCAGCGTCTGACCGGTTCGCTCGCGCCGCATGTAGGCGCCGGCCAGCCGCCGCAATTCCTGGTACACGAGCGGTGCGAGCGCGTCGGCGTCGAGCGCGGCGTCTCGATCGGTCATGTCGCGTCTACTGTACCCACAACCGCGATGGCAGCGCGAGGACCGGGTAGGCACGCCGGAGCGCGTCGACGCGGTGCCAGTATTCCTGCTTTGGGAACTCGCCCCGCATGTAGCGCTCCCGCAGCCGCCGAATCTCGTACTTGTAGAGATCGCGCACGTAGTCGCGCACGAGCTCCGGCCGGGTGTGCGGCGTGGGCTGGACGCCGTGACGCCAGAGCGCCTCGAGAATGTCCTGCCGGTACGAGTAGATCACGTCTGCTCACGACTCGAGAAGCGATCGAACCGCACCGAACGACGCCGGAATCCGGATGATGTGCCGCGGGCGCGCCAGCGCCTGGGCCAGCGCCGGCGGCTTCTCCACCGCGCGGCCGATGATCGGTTCGACGATCTCACCGAACTTCGCCGGATGCGCCGTGGCAAGGAACACCCCCACCTGACCCACCTGACCTACGCAACCCACCCGACCTGCCAGGCCCAGCCCTCTGAACGCGATCGCGCTGTGAGGATCGAGCAGGTACCCGCGGGTCTCATACACCTCGCGAATTGTCGCGCGAACATCATCGTCTGTGAACGCACAGCCGACCACGTCGCGGCGCATCGCCTCGCGGTCGCCGGCATACAGCCACGACATGCGCTCGAAGTTGCTCGGGTGACCGACGTCCATCGCGTTCGCCAGCGTCTGCACCGACGCCCGCGGCAAGAAGGTGCCGGTCTCGAGATACCTGGGCACGACGTCGTTGATGTTCGTCGCCGCGATGAACTGCTCGATCGGCAGCCCGGATCGCTTTGCGAAGAGCCCGGCCGTCAGATTGCCGAAGTTGCCGCTCGGCGTGCAGAACGTTACGGCGCCATCGCCTCGCGCCGCAATCTGCGCGACGGCGTGGAAGTAATACACCATTTGTGGCAACAGCCGGCCGACGTTGACCGAGTTCGCCGACGTCAGCCGCATACGCGATCGCAGCGCGCGATCGCCGAATGCCTCGCGCGTCAACCGGTGACAGTCGTCGAAGCTGCCCGCGACCGCGTATGCGCGCACGTTGCCGCGCTCGCCGTTGAACATCGTCAGCTGCGCTTCCTGAGTGGGGCTGACGCGGCCATCGGGATACAGCACGATGACGCGCGTGTTCGGCACGCGAAAGAATGCGTGCGCGACAGCGCTGCCCGTATCGCCGGAGGTGGCGGCAAGCACGGTGAGCGGTTCGGCTCCTTCGTGCAGCGCCGCCATCAGCCGCGCCATGACGCGCGCGCCGACGTCCTTGAACGCCAGCGTCGGTCCATGGAACAGCTCGAGCGCGAAGACACCTGGCGCGACTTCGACGATCGGCATTTCGAAATTGAGCGACTCGACGACGACCGCTTCGAGCACGGCGGGATCGAGGTCGCCGCGGGTGAACGGACGAAGAACGCGCAGTGCGATCTCGGTCAGCGTGCGCCGCGGCAGACGGGCCAGTTCGGCCTCGGACCATGGCTCGATCGACTCCGGCACGTAGAGGCCGCCGTCAGGAGCCAGTCCTTCGAACAACGCTGCGGTAAACGACGCCGGCGGTCCGCCGCGAGTGGTGGGAAAACGCATCGTCAACGTGCCGGGTTCTGGAGACTCGTCGACACCACGCGCGCGCCGTGCGGAGCAATCGATGACACCCAGGTGCGAGGCTCGCCGGGAATATGCTGCCGGACGACCCTCGTCATCGCGTCGGCGACGCGGCGCGCGATATCCAGTCCGCGGCAGAGCGCGAAGAGCGACGGACCGGATCCCGACAGGCTGCAGCCGAGCGCACCGGCATCCGCCGCTGCCTGTTTGATCGCGGCGAGCCCCGGCACGAGTGGCGCACGCCGGGGCTCGGCGATGGCGTCTTCGAGCGATCGCGACAGCAGATCGAAGTCGCCACGGTGCATCGCGTCGACGAACGCGCCGAGGTTCGCCCACTGACGAGTCGCATCGGCGATAGGGACGCTCGTGCCGAGCAGCGCGCGCGCCCGGGCGGTCTCAATCTCGAGGTCCGGATGCACCACCACCGACGCGAGGTTCTCCGGCACCGGCAGACGCACGATATCGGGCGGCTTCGCAGACCGAACGAGCACGAACCCGCCATACAAGCACGGCGCAATGTTGTCCGCGTGCGCCGAGCCGGCGCCGACCCGCTCGCCTTCGAACGCGCACGCCAGCAATGTGTCGAGCGGCAAGTGCGATCCGATCAGCGCGTCGACGGCAACGACCGCGCCGACGGCGCTGGCGGCGCTTCCGCCGAGGCCGCTCGAGAGCGGCAACCCCTTGCGGATCGTCAGCGCGACGCCGCGCCGCTCGCCGACGCGCGTCAGCAGCGCCTGCGCCGCGATGCCGGCCGTGTTCTTCGTCGCATCACGCGGCAACCGTCCGCCATCGTCGACGATCGCCTCGATGCACACGCCGGAAGGCGCCAGACGCGCAGTCACTGCATCGCCGGGCGTGTCGAGCGCAAATCCGAGCACGTCGAAACCGCAGGCGACGTTGGAGACAGTCGCGGGCGCAAACGCGGTGATCGAGTCCATCGGCGTCGACATCTTACTTGGCGTAGCGCTTCCGGATTGTGGGGATCAGGTAGTCCTCGAACGCGTGCGCGAAATCGTACCGCGGTGCGAATCCCCAGTCGGCTCGCGCGGCGGCGTCGTCCACGTCGGCCGGCCAGGAGTCGACGATGCTCTGACGCTTCTTGTCGACGGCGTAGTCGATGTGCGCACTTGGAAACGCGCGCAGCACGACGTCGCGAATCTCGGCGGCGGATCGGCTGAACGCGGTCAGGTTGTAGCTGCTGCGCGTCAGCCGATGGCGATCGGCGTGGGCCAGCGTGAGCAGCGCGTCGACGCCATCGGGCATCGCCATGAACGGAATCGTCGTATCGGGCCGAACGAAACACTCATACGCATCCCCTTTCGCCGCGGCGTGAATCATTTCCGGCGCATAGTCGGAGGTGCCGCCCGACGGAAGCGTGAGGGCCGAAATGAGTCCGGGAAACCGGACTGCGCGGAAATCGACGCGGGAGACGGCGTCCGCGGAGAGCTGCTTGTAATGGCGCGCGTAGTAGTCGCCGAGCTGTTCGCAGTACAGCTTGTTGCAGCCGTACATCGTCTGCGGATGGGCATACTCGTCTTCGCGGACGCGGCCCGCGCGCGCCTTCGCGTCGAGATTCCGCAGGCCGTAGGCGGCGATCGACGAGGGATACACGAACACGACCGGGCGGCCATGCGACTCGCCCTGACGCTGCGCAAATTCAAGCAGATTCAACGTCCCTTCGACGTTGACGTGATGCGCCGTGACAGGCGTGAACTCGGATCGCGTGGACAGCAGTGCGGCGAGATGGAACACGTGGTCGACTTCGAACTCCGCCAGGATGCGATCGAGCACCGACACGTCGGTGATCGATCCATGGAATTCGCGTGCGACGAGGGGCGCCAGCGTCGAATCGAGCGCGTTGACGTCGAGCGTGATGATCGACGAGCCCGAGCCGGCGAGACGCGTGACGAGCCCGTGGCCGATCTCGCCGCCAGCGCCGGTGATGAGCACGGAGGGTTTACGCACGAGTGTCCTTCGCAGTGGCGAGCATTTGCACGGAGGTGTAGATCACAACGAAAACGACCAGCCAGCGGACCGCGCCGATCGGCAGCGCCCAGAATACGTAGGCGGCCAGCAGCACGCCGGGCACCGCTCCGAGCGCGAGCCCGAGCGACGCCTGCCGCTGGTAGGTGGCCGTGCGTACGAAGCGCACGCTGCTGACCGGCATCAGGAACGCGCACGATCCCATCATGATCGGAAAGGCCGCGGTCGGGTTCATCCCGAGCATGCTGACAAGAATCATGCACGGCGCATAGAGGCCGATGCCGAGCATCATCAGGACGCCGAGCACGAAGTTGCCGGCCAGACCGGCCCACAGCCGCACGCCCGACAATCCCAGCGTCGCGCCACCGGCGGGAAACAGATTCAGCTGCTGCATCAGCAGCATGACGGCGGCGCCAAAGAGCGCGAGGCCCATGCCGATCTGAATCTTGCGACGCGGCCAGCGGACGACGACGCCGGCGCCGAGCCACGAGCCGGCGCAGGCCGCTGCGATCATCAGCACGAGCGTCTTCGGATCGACCGGCACGATCGTCGTGTAGATCAACGCCTGCGCAATCGTCGGCAGCGTATGGCCGACGTTCAATGTGCCCGGAATCAGTTTCACCGGCACCATGTTCC
>Ga0335085_10004829_pt1 | contig 22037 bp, 17 predicted proteins | sample Lox_Sample_45_FD_206712 | JGI IMG/M metagenome (GOLD analysis project Ga0335085, IMG submission 206712) | Soil microbial communities from Loxahatchee National Wildlife Refuge, Florida, United States - Lox_Sample_4.5 | ecosystem: Environmental > Terrestrial > Soil > Wetlands | place: USA...
GATAAGGACGCGCATCAGGCTGTACAGGAACTGCTGATTCTCCTTGGTCGGCGCGAGCGAAAATGGATTGATCTTGAAGTCCCGCTCCTCGCGGCCGACGTTCAGGTAGCTGCCGTTGAAAATATGCGTGAGCGCTTCGAAACTGCCGCCGATGTCGAAAATAAACGTCAGCGGCCCGTACTTCTGCGCATTTTGCAGGAGGAAATTGCATAGGTACGATTTTCCCGACCCCGTAGCGCCAAGAATCAGCGTGTGCGCCACATCGTTGCAGTGCAGGTTGAGGTAATAGGGCGTTTGATTGTCGGTTTCCATCACCGCAAGATACTCGGAGCCCAGGTACGCGTTGACCTTCTCACCGGGCAGGATTGTGAAGAGGAAACTCAGGTCGGCATAGTTCGTGTTGAGCAGGAGGAGCCTGCGGAGGTTGAAGGCGTAGTTGCCGGGCACGATGGCGAAGTATGCATTGAGCTGGTTGTAGGTTTCGGCGAAGAGAGTTCCGTCGGCGTTTGTAAAGATGCCGGCGAACTCGCCTACAATTGAATCGACCGCGCGACGTTCTTTCGTGTAGAGGACGATAGTCAGCGAGAACTCGCCAAGCTGCTGACCCTCGCCGAGAGCCCGCAGGCAATCGCCGAGGTTTTCGATGTCGGCCTGTTTTGACTCGTCTACAAGCACATCGCGAGGGTTGGTTTTGGCTGGGTCGTTGCCGAGCTGCGAAACAAATCCGGTTTTCGCAATGTTGAAGTGACGGCGCCGCTTGGTCACTTCCTTCCGCGCCGCGGCTGCGGAAAGCGGAACCCATTCGGAGATTGCAATAAAGTTTGCCGGGAGCTTGAGAAGAGCGTCCAATGACATCGGTCGAGTTTCGCTGACGGCCTCTTTCATCGTGAGAATGCGTACGAAATCATCGCCCACGCGAAGGTGGTCGCGTTCTGCCCGAATTTCAGAATTGTGGATCTGATCGCAAAGGAATTGCGAGCTGTCCGGCTCACCGGCAATGCGCCAGTCGTCGAAGTTCAGAAGACGCCGGAAGAGGCGAAATTGGCCTTTATAGTCCAGCACTTCGATGCGCACGAAGTCGGCGAGTTGGCGCACGAATGCCTGAACCTGGTTGTCCAGCCGCGCCAGATCGCGCGCGATCTCAGATTGCAGTAGAACCTTCATTCCGCGGTTCGAGAACTGCGCTTTCAATTCGTTCAAGCCTCCGGCCGGATCGTGCAAGAGCTGCCGGAACGCCGCGCTGATGCCGGTCTTCGATCGCGAGCCCTCAATCAGGATGCAGTAGTAGATCTCGACTTCGAATAGGTGGTCGGCTTTGCTCTCGAAGAGCTCGCGGCGGCGGTCCTGGCCCGTCTGTACGATGGGCTCGTCATATTCCGCGAACGGGATTTCGGGGTTGTTGGTTTTGAAAAGATATTGGTAAACGTGGAACCCAGGCCCGAAGTTCTTGAGCGCCGCTTCCAATCGCTTCACGGCATATTCCTGTTGGCCGTAGTCGAGGCTCTCATAATCGACGCCCCTGACGCTCAGTACCACGCCCAGGTCGCCGCTCTTGGTAAGGAGCGTTGTCTCGTTCCAGAAGCCGTAAAGATTGATAAAACCGCCGGTACCAGCGGCGTTCCTCCACGTCTTGAGGATTCTGTCGAGGCGCAGCATTACCGCACCTCCACGCGCGGGACGGTCTGTTTCGCTCCGTCGTAACGCGCCTTGCACCTCTCGGATCGAGCGAGAATCTTCAGGAAGGCCGGATCGGTATTCGTGACCCAGTGGCCGAAGGCGAATCCGCCGATGAAGACGGCGATTCCGGCCAGCAAACTGTTGAAGAGATTGAAAGCGCCTGCGGCTGCGACGCAGACAAAGAAAAACAACGTGCGTTCGACGCCCAGGTATGTAAGGGGCTTGTGCAGGCTTTTAAAAACCCTGTTCCTCCTTCGTGCTGTTGCGTTAGTCTGCATGGCGAACGCCTCACGCTTGATATGTATGAACGGTGGTGTGACTTTTTCGAAAGTGCAACGCCTACATGCCCCACAGCCAACTCAGAACGTTGGTAGCGAGGACGGCAATTCCAGTCCCAGCAACGATGCCTGCTAGCGCACGCTTGCTCCCCGGCTCACCATGGGCGAATTGATACCCGCCGACGACAATGGCGATCAGGCTGGCGACCTTGGCGACTGTCCCGGTGAAGAGGGTTTGGATCGCGGTGAAACCTGTGTCGAAAGGCGAGCCGCTCTGTGCGAGCGCCAGAGTGGGATAGATAACGAGGAAGAAACAAACAGTAACAGGTTTGCGTATCTTGCGGAGCCATCGCCGTGAAGCAAGCCGGCGACGTGGAGTGGGCAGGGGAAGAGCGAGCATCGGGTACCTCCTGCAGCCTGTTTCAGGCCGCGTTATATCGCAACTTTGCCTCGAATCGTTATTCCCGATCAAATGACGAGTACGCTTTCAGTGATGAATATTTTGCATCGCGGCACATAGCGCCATCGACCATGCGTACCAAAAGTGATACACTAGCATTCGATGTCAGAACCGAAGCGCCTGCCCGCCCGCTTCTACCGCTCCGATGCGGGACGGGAACCGGTGCGCGAATGGTTGAAGAGCCTTGATGTCAAAGACCGGAAGGTGATCGGCGAGGACATCAAGGATGTAGAGTTTTCGTGGCCTATAGGGCTGCCCTTGGTGCGTTCCCTTGGCAAGGAATTGTGGGAGGTCCGTAGCAGCTTGCCGCGAGGCCGCATCGCACGGGTGATTTTCTGCATCGCAGAGAAGCACGTTGTTCTGCTCCACGGTTTTATCAAGAAGACGCAAAAGACTCCGCAATCCGAAATTGACTTGGCGCTCAGACGCAAACGGGAGGGCACATGAAGAAGAAGAATATCGGATCGTCGTTCGATAGCTGGCTACGCGAGGAAGGCCTCTATGAAGAGGTGACAGCGACAGCTCTCAAGCGTGTCTTGGCCCGTCAGGTTGAAGCTGCCATGAAGGAGAAGCAGTTTTCAAAAGCTGAGATGGCGCGCCGAATGCACACGAGCCGCGCCGCTCTTGACCGGTTGCTCGATCCTGAATACGATGCCGTGACCCTGAGCACTCTGCGAAAAGCGGCTTTGGTCGTGGGCCGCCAGATCCGACTTGAGCTTGTTTAGATATCCGAATTGGATTGCGAGGTGAGCTTGCAATGACGGAAAGGAAGTGGCCTGCGCTGACGCCTGAGCAGCAGGATGCGACGATCAGCGAGTTCAAACGATCGATGGAGGAGGGTTTTTGCCAACCGAAGCTCGAACCTTCACTGCTCGGTTTGGATTGGGACTACTTCTCGACGCGAGAATTTCCCGAGTGTGCCCGGCGTCGAGATTGGATAGACCCGCCCGAATTCGTGCCGATCGCTTTCTCGATTCTGGACGCATATGGTGCGGCCATACTCTCAAGTGCGTTCGAGTTTGAACCTGAAGAATCAGTGAGCTTTCGTGGTAGGCTCACGCGTTTTATGCTTGATGGACCGACAAGAATAGAGCTCTAGATCAACGCGCAGCGCTGGCCGCTGGTCATGTTCGACAACACCAACGAAATTCACAATGCGTTTCGTGATTTCCTTGGTGCGCGAGGATTCGAAGAAGCGAAGACCCAGTTCTCGTGGATGGAGGGGCCGGGATGCTCGTTGACTATTTCCTATCCGGGGAGATTGGTATCACAGAAATCGCCTCTTCTTCGAGATAGGCCCGTCGGGGAATGGCCTTGCGCATCCCTCACGATTCGAGTGACGGAAGCACTTCGCAGTCGCGCGCGCGACGTGCTGGCGTTCATAAGGAGTTCCCCCAAGACCGATGCCGTCGCCAACTAAGGACGCTCGCGTGCAAATCCTTCTTGGTTGGCTGAGCGTGCTTCTTCTAAGCGTTGGTCCTTCTGAGCCTCGAAGAGTGGACGAAAGAGCAACGTAAGGAGTTGCAAATATGGAATTGGTTTCGAGTGGCCCCATACGCACGCCAGTTGCTCCGGCGTTCCCGCAAAGAATATTCAGTGCTGATGGCCAGGTCATTGAGTACCTTGTATCTTGCCCGATGCACACTATTGACACTTTGGATTGGCGGCCCATTAAGTTTGCATTAAACGGGATGGAGATAAATCTGCAGAGGCCCATTCATGTATCAACTCCCTATCATCCAGAGAACCGCGCTGGGAATGAGAATGCCGAAGCATTCTGCACCATTCTGCGCGTACAGACACCGCCTGCCGTTGATTTGAGCGCGCAAGATGGATGGAGTATTGTTGAACGACTGCTCGAATGGATTCGAATCAAATGTCGCCACTACTGGGTGTTCCACGGCTTCACTGGCTTTGGAGCTTTGTACCGTGGTACTGTCTTTACGAAAAGCGGTCACGACCTATCCGTGCAGAATGTTGCCTCCTATGCGCCCGGTGTGGTTGTGCGCCCGTTGACTGAGGCCATTTGGTTGAGCATTCGCGAGGAATTGGAAAACGAGACGGAAATCCCTGTTTCTGACGCCATTTTCTGTGATGCTCTACTCAGCGTCGCAGCACGGGATGAAATCAAGGCCTTGCTCGAAGCTGGCGTTGCGGTTGAGGTGGCAATGACACAACTCTTGAAGGAAGTCAGTTCTATTGCGCCAACCAGTTCCGCAAAAAAGAAATTCATAAGTCAAAAGGGAGAATGCGACCGGTTTGTGAAAAAGCTGACCGAATGGCCTCAGCTTCTTGGGTTGGAGCGTGCTTCTGATTTCAAGTGCCCAGAGATGCACAGCACGTGGGTTCAGTCGGTTCTGGAACTCTATCGGCTCCGAAATGCAGCCGCTCATTCTGGAACATTAAAGTCGACAACATCCACGACAGATGTAATGTCCTTAATGTTTGCTGCGAATACCCTGCTGGAGTATTGCCGCGTCCAACGCACACGGGTCGGCTTGAAGAACTACTCGATGCCAGATGGAAACACTCCTGTTCAGCAAATCCTTTCGTGTAATAGCGCCCTCATTTTCACAAATACAGGAGTGCTCAAAGGTCAGCTTTCCTGATGCTGGTTGCGTCAATGGTGTCTTTCCAGGCGGATCATTGATCTCTGCAACTTTGCTCTACTTGGTTTTGCTCGAAAGGCTGGAGAGCCACTTCTTGAATTCGACTGGTGAATCGAACGGATATTGCGAGACTATAATCCCCGCCGTACTCTTCGCGCTCCGATAGGTTTTGCGTTGTAGACCATCGTACCCAAATTGCCTGTCAGTCGCATCCGCCAGAGTGGAGATCCAATCGACAATCCAAAGAACGTCCCGTTCCAATTGCTGCGAGGTGATGTTCTGACCAGTTATTTGGCCATGGATCAGTTTGTTTCGGTATTTGCGAATCCGATCAATCTCTCCAGCAAGCTCAACGTAACGAGCACCGAGCAGCTCTGGCACAGTGGTAACACCAAGTTTCGCAATTCCTTCAATGAATGTTTGAGGATAGAGATCTCGCTTCTCCGCGAGAATTTCAATCACAGTTCGGATGTTATCGGGACCGATACGGGGATGCTGATAAATGAGAAAGCAGAAAAGACGCCTCAGTTGCTTCTCATATTTCGTCCAAGACAGAATAAGCGCATCGACTCTTCGTGTTTCGGCGGCAGAGTTCCAGAATCCTTCGATCGTCGCAAACTCTTGTTTGAGCCTGTCTGAAAGACTGAGCTTTCTCACGAGGTTCTCCTTGATTTCGTTTTGTTGTGGATTACATAAGAAGTCTAAGCGAAAGCGGGAACCTCGGAGCAGTCCTGATGAACGCGGTGTTCGTTTGATAAGAACATGATTGCCGGTCCTGGCATCCGCAATGACGAAGTGAACCGTCAAGTCACACGTAGGCGGCTAGGGTCGAGGATTCGATCCGCTCGCGGAGTTGGTCGAGCCGTAACGAATTGAGGTACTTCTCGGTGGTCGCGATGTTCTTATGACCGAGCATCACTTGCAGACTGCGAATATCGACAGACTGGAGGATGTTGGTGGCAAACGTGTGGCGGAATTTGTGCAGGTACCAGCTTTGGCAGCGCGGTGATGTGTCACATTTGTAGGCGCGCTTCACCTTCGCGGGCACACCCTTGCTGAGCGCATAGACAGTGTATTCGCCTTTGCAGTGCCCGCAGTTCAACCCGGCGCGGAGCGCGATCTCCTTGCACAACTCAAGCATGTGAGTGTTGGGACCGTCGCCTTTTCCGTAGTTCGGTCGCGTGGGATGGGGGAGGGTAGGGAATACAAGCTGCGAGTTGCTCGTCTTCTTGCGATCGCGCAGGACCGCGATCAGTGACATCGGAACGGGAACGGTTCGCTCCTCATAGCTTTTAGGCGTAAAGCCGAGATCCGGCTTGGCTGAGACTCCGAGCTTGCCTTCCTTCCAGTGAATGTCTGACCAGGCCAGTGTCGCCACTTCGCGTTCGCGAAACCCAGTGCATAGGAAAACCTGAAAGATTAGCCGTTCGTCCGGATTACAGACGGCAAAGAATGCCTTGAGTTCTTCGGGCTGGTAAATTTCGATTTTCTTGTCAATCGTCTTCGGCCAGTCGCCCTTCTTCATTTCAATCACCGCGCCCTGGCTGCGCATGGCGTTGAGCATGATGATGACGCGCCGGTTGATGGTTTTCTGATTCAGCGGCTTGCCGTCTACGATCTCTTTGCGTCCCACGACGAAGAGCCGCATGGCGTCGCTGCGATCAAGCTCGGCGATGTAGCGTTTGCGGCAGTTGCGGCGGAACCACTCGAGTTCCGCTCGGTACTGGCGGAAAGTCCTGATGCCCTTGGTTGCCTCCACCTCGGTCAGGAAGGAAGCGATTGCCTTGTCGATCGTCTGGCCGGCTTCGGGCGCGCCATCCGTTTCCGGATCGGACTCGATTTCCCCTTCGAGGATCGCCAGTTTCGCTCGCCAGGCATCCCGCGCCTCCCGGGCGGTGGTTCCGACGGCGGTCTGCCGACGTGTTCCGTTCTCCTTGTAATCGAGATAGAACGTGCCGCCCTTCGAGTTGACCGAGTGGCCGTTCAAGAGAATCAGCCGCGGGTCAGGGTCGCCGTTGGCGTCGCGGGCGACTGGGACAAATTGCCATTTTCCGTTCAGCTTGCGATACTGTTTAAGGTTTACCGGATGACGCTTCGTCTCCATTCCGTTCCCTCCTTGGGCCCTGCTGCTCTTGCTAGCAAGAGTGCTAGGAAGGGCAGTGCTGCGGGTGTTCTCGACGGAATGAATTCTAACATTAGTGCTAGTATGAGTGCTAGGAAGCCGGAAATCGTCTGTATGTAATTGAAAAAAATGGCGCTATCGTCTAGGGGTTAGGACGTGAGATTCTCAATCTTAAAACCCGGGTTCGATTCCCGGTAGCGCTACCAGATATTTGACGCTAAAGCCCGCTATGTCAGCGGGCTTTGCTATTGACCGGAAACTGGCTTGAAGCGCCCTAATCTTCAATAACGCCAAATCTGTGGCACATCCTGTGGCACAGGCCGAGAGGCGGACGACGGACCGGGTCTGGCAAAAAAAGCAGTGGAAACGAGTGTGGCCCAGAGGCCGGGACAGTCAGCGAGCTGCCGGTCTGACGTCGGACAACCGAATCCGCCGGTTTGGTGGACGGTCCGCGATCGACTCCGACAGATGTCAACGTGGACCGGACCGCGGTCGAAGAAGTGATCGAACAGGAGACCGGCTTCTGCCATGCCTACCCAGGCCTCAGAGTCAACGACGGCTTCTTCCAAACCAATCTCCTCACTTCGTCGAGTTCGTGTGTACGTCGGCAACGGGCGAATTCGCCGAGGCGCCACAGGTTCCCGAGTTCGAAGGACGCAATGATGGCCCTTGGCCCGGCGAAGGCGCGATGCTGCTTGATTTCAATGAATCGAGGAATTGGTAGGCACAGAGGCCAGTCGCAAGTGGCAAGCGCGGTGCCGACTGTGGGGTGTCTCCGCAGGACACGACCGAAAGCCATTAGTGAACGCTCTTGACCTTGGTCACTTCGAACTTCCGGATGTCAGGATCCCCTTCGGTGAACACAAAGCTGAACGTGATCTTTGCCGGCACGTTCGGCACCTCCACCTCGGAGTAATGTTCGTTGTGGTCCGGGGTTGAGATGAAGACGTGCCCCAGCTCCGACTGGTTGAAGGCCTCGAATTTGTCGAGGTAGCCTTCGACGGTCGCTGTCACCTGGGCGGTTCCCTCGCACAGGTAATCGCCGCTTTTTAGCTTCAAGAGTTCGGTGGCTTCGATCTCGGTTGGGTTTTCGACCATGGTGACGTACAGGGGCTCTTCGAGCGGCTCATCGCCAGCGTAGAAAGTTCCCTCCGGCTCCTGCGCTCCGAAGTTCCCGAGTTCCTCGGTAACTACATTCTCCAGCTTGAATGCTTTGTATTTTCCGCCCTGAATCCGCTTCAAGAGCTTTTTGGTTTTGGCTTCCTCTTCAGCGAGAGCCTTGAGGAGAGGCTTGACCACCTCATCGACCAGCTTCTGCGGTGCCGGGAACCACAGGGCTGCGCACTGCGGGTTCTTAGCTTTGATCTCGCCCTTCAACTCGGGATCGAGGTCGGATTTGTCCTGACTGCCAAAGTCGCTGCTATTGTTCGTCACCAGGATTGCATTGGTGGTATGGTTGTCGATCACTGCAAGAAAGCTAAGCCAGATCAGCGCATCGCGATATCCCTTTCCGTTGGCCGCAAAGGGCTTTTTCTCACCCAGATCCCGAGCCACGAGATCGGCGTGAGGCACTCCCGGGATCGGCAGCGCCGTGATTCCCAGCTCAGCCAGTCGGCAGCGAAAGCGCTTTTCAAAGGTCGGCACATCGTAGAGCGGAGACAGCGCCGGGATCTTGATCTCTTCGAGGAAGAGCTTGGCATAGCTCCCTAACCTGGCCTTAATCTTCGACTCGATCTGCGGAGCCTCTTTGGCGTAGTGGCGCACATGCTCCAGGATGGATATCTCGGAGAACGAGGCCTCGCATTCCCCCTTGGCGATCAGTTCTCCCAGGAGGGTGAAAGCCTCGCCTGTGGCCAGCCAGTTGTTCTGAAGAGCGTTGGTGTCCAGGCAGATCTTGATCATCTTTCGTGCCGGATCCATTATAGGCGCGGACGATCTTAGAGCAGTGGCGAGTGGCTAGTGACGCATGTCGAGGGCAGTGGCTACTGAGGGGTGACAAGTGCGGCGTCGCGAAATGCTATCGGTTCCGCTCGGTCCACACGCCATCAGCCGTGAAATTCGGAGACTCTTCCCGGCCGAACATCTGATGCACTTGGTCGCACAAGGGCCGGAGGATGCGATCGAATTGAACCAGGTCGTCAACCTCAAGGAATGGAAAGCGGTACTGACCGGCCGCAAGAGGCGGGGTGTGCTCTTCCCCAAGGCCGCCCATCCCCGGATACACGCCCGTCAATGCCCTTTGGATTCGTAGAGTGACGCCAAGAAGATACGGCGGTCCGATTCGCGCCGCCTCATAGACATGCGGCGCCTGTGTGATCACCTGGCGCAGGAGTCGATCAATTGCGGTCGGTCCGATCTGTGGCAGGCCGTCTCTCGGAATCAGTGGAATCTGCTGGCTTACGCGGAGCAGGCCGTTCCGCCGGAGTTGCACCAGATGGTCGAAGTGGTCGCCGCGGCGCTCGATCCCGTCGAAGCTGAAGGAGATGTTGCCCGGCTCGCCCCACCCTGTGCGCCCGAAGTTGCGCACGGCTTGCTGAATGTGGTGGTCGCGCAGATCGACGAGAAAATCCTCAAAGAACACGGGAAGGATTCCGACAATTACATATGGCTGATCCCCTGCGATGCTGGCCTGCCCGAACGCGTGACTGAGCGTCTCTTTCGAATGCTCGAGATGACTGGCGGTCCGCATTGTAAGCTCTTTGATCTCTCGCACGGACAACGCGTAGCGTTGCCGTTCGCGCCGCCCTGGGAAATAGATGTGCCCGTGGTAGCTTACCGCGTGGGGCTTGCGAACGCTGTCCGGCACCCGGATCGCGAGCACGTGACGGCCTTCTTCTATGCTGATGGCCGCCATCTCGAGCGGCAGTCGCTCTTCGATCGCCGCTGTGACCCGGGCGTCGTAGGCACCCAGCACCGCCTCCGGGTTCGGCAGATTGATCCCCAGAATTGCCGCAGGATCGGGCAAGCCGGTTGGTTGGCCCTGCTCATCGCGGCGTTCCGCCACTCCGATCAGGAGGACTCCGCCAGAGGTGTTGGCGAACATGCCGATATCCAGCAGAAACTCTCGATTTCCGCGGTCATTGTCATCGTACAGAGCGCTCTTGTACTCAAGCTGGAGATGCTCGCCAAGCTCGGTGTCCACAAGCCTGCGCACGTCGGCTTCGCCGATTTCACGGAGCTCCTTTCCGTCCCATAGCATACGGTCATTCTAGTGCAGTGGCCAGTGACGGGAAGAAAGTGGCTAGAGCGCCGCTCTTGACGTTCACAGTTTCGACCGCTACCGATGGTGCCGTTGCGGGAAATCAAGGATCGGGATGAGAATTGATGGAGCATGGCACAAGGCCCATCCCTCCTCTTCGACAAGTCAACGCTTGAAAGTTTGAGCGTGAATGAAGCGGTGTTGCTCGACAACTTCTACCGGGCGACCATCACCCCATTGTTTTTCGTCGAATGTCTGGCCGACCTCGAACGCGAGATGGTGCGGATGAGGGGCACGCCCGAGCAACTGGTGGGATCGCTGGCGGAACGCACCCCGGATTCGCAATCGGTGATGAACGTCCACCACATGAACATTCTGAAAGGGGAACTCTCGGGACAGGTCTATATGGACACGGTGCTGCTCCGGCCCATGGTTGCCGGCGGCAAGCGAGTCGAACTCGGCGACTCGAAAGGGGTCTTGTTTCAGGAGAGCGAGGAGGAAGAGGCCCTTCAACGGTGGGCGCGTTACGACTTTCTTGGCGTGGAACGGCAATTCGCGAAACGGTGGCGCAAGATGATCGAGCAGATTGACATTCAAGCCATGTCCAGATCCGTGTGTGCTGCCATTGGCCCCTGGAGAACGCCTAAATCCCTCGAAGATGCCCGGGCAATGACGGATGTGATCATCGACAACCTCGACCCGGAGTGGCTGTTGCGGTTCGGACTCGAACTCCTCGGGGTTCCCGAAGGCACAGAATACGTGATCGGGCAATGGAAGGCTGGCCGCAGGAAACCCTTGCGAACCTGCCTGCCCTACTTCATCCACATGCTCTCGATCAACATCTTCTTCGCCCTCGTGATGCCCACACAGTTGCTCAAAAATGTCAAGGCGAGTCACCAGATCGACCTCGCCTACCTTTATTACCTCCCCTTTTGCGCGGTGTTTTCGTCGCGGGACAATTTTCATGTGCAGGTGGCGCCGCTTTTCCTCCAGGCGGCCCAGCAATTCGTGCATGGGGACGACCTGAAGGCCGATCTCAAGAAGCTCGACGAGCTGTATAAGAAGCTTCCCCCGGGGACGCTTGAGAAGGGGCTCTACTCCTTTGCGCCCGTTCCGCCCGATGACGATACTTATCTCACTACGCGACTCTGGGACGCCTATCTTCCCTACTGGCGCAAGGATTCGGGACACCGGACGGAGGTACCGGAGCAGATCAAGAAGGCACTGAAAGCAATGCTCGAGAAGGCCCGCAGTGCCGCGCCACTTCAAAACGAGGCTCTGGTCGAGAGCGATGAGGTTGGGTTCGCGGAGATGTCGCGCCAGATCAAGCCGGTCAAGGGCGACTACTTCCGAGTTGCCAAGGAGATTCTCCTCCAGAATCAAGAGAAAGAGCCGGAAGCCAAAGTGCAGGTACGTCCGCCGGGAACTGCATTTTCTTCGCTGGTTGAGTCGCTTGGGAGATTGTTCGAGGATTCCAAATGCTCAAATATCGAAGTCTTCTTTCTAAGCAACAAACTCGATGAGCAGGGCAAGAAGGTCGTGCATGAGAAAATGCATGTCGCGGAGATCCATCAGTTCGCCATTCATGTCTTTAACGACCAGACTTGTCAGGCACTCAAGTGCGAGTATGACAAAGCGCCGGTCCTCGGCATTCTCACACTCTGGACTCGGTACGGCACCGGAAAACTCGGCATCCAGAAACTCAGACCGGTGTCTAAGGTTGACTCAAGCGAAGATCCAGGGGATTACGAGGAGTGGGAGGCCAAGGCCATCACCGCCTACCTCGACCGGCATAATCTGTAACGGCGTGCGATCGCTCGTAGAATATGAATGTGCTGACACGTCGCATTTTTCCCAAGCTGCAGGCGCTCCATCAGAAGTTCGAGCGCGATTGTGGTGTGTCCGTTTTCGCTCGATTGGCGGGCATTTCCGAAGATCAACTTCGCGCCGAACTTCCGGACGCCCATCTAGGCAAGGTCTCGGTTGATGAGTGGCAGGCGTGGCTCGAGACCAAAGGATTCCTCGTCACGCGACGGAAGGGTTGCCCGGATGACATGGTTCCGTGCGCCCACCTGGTCGCGCACGCCCTGTTCACGATCGAGGACGCGCATTGGGTCTACCGCGATGAAGAAGGCGACGTGCTCGATCCGAACCCGGTCAATATGTTCATGCCCGCTGACGATCCGCGAATGAGGCGGCTCGATCTTTATTCGGAGAAGATCCTCACGCTCTCTGTGTCGCGCTGATGGCCGTCGCTTGGCCAAGCGGCCGTTGAAGCAATGAGTTTCGCCGACTGCGTGAGCGACGGGAATCGCCACGTTACAGAGTGATGGCGAGAGAAGCAAAGGAATTAGCAGTATCTGTTCCGGCGAAGGGGTCCAAGTCAAAAGCCCATAAGGGACATTTCCGTTGAGCCTTGAGTCCTGCAATCTTGCGTTTGATTTCCTACTCGTGGATCTTTGTTTTCGGGTCCGAGAAAGGTTAACTGTGCATGCCAAAATACTCCTGCACGGTTCGATGCACAAATGAAATCCCGTCCTCCTGCACGCGCAGGAGCCCCAGTCCGAGCATGTCGTTCAGGAAATCATCCACGGGTCGCGAATCCGCGTGGGCTCGCATCACTTGGCTGGCCAATTGACTCCAGGCTTCCCGATTCAACACATGCTGATCTTGATATCTCATCGAGGTGCCCAACAATCGCAAAAATTCTTCGATCTCGTGAGCCGGAGAATTTGTGTTTCCCATCTCGATCGTGAGAACGATCAACTCTACAATCGAATTTGGCAATGTTCCCGTTTGTTCAAAAAACTTCATGAACATGACGAGGTATCGAGGATTTCTCCATTCTGTAAAGGGCAATCGCTTGAGTTGTTCCAGGAACTCACGCGCCGTCGAGCGATCGGAAAAACGCCTTTCGACAATCACCTGGATGGCAGCATCTGAGAAAGGTTCAATCTTGAAGACGGTCTCTACTGATTCATCTAATTTGCTTTTGTAGCCTATAATTCGGCTGGAGACGAAGAACAGGCAAGTCGGGAACCTCTCCATCAGAGCCTTGATCTCATCCACCCTGTAGGATTGTTTTGACGGGATTTCGTCAAGCCCGTCCAGGAGAAACGCCACCCTGCCACGGCGTGCCAATTCGCTAAACAACAAGCCGCCTTTAGCGATCCCATACTTCGCCATGGTGTCGGCAGCGACTTCTACCAGCGTCCGCGCTTCCGCTGGCTGTGCAAGCCGTATATAGACCGGAGCATAGTCGATTCCGTTTCGCTTTAGTGAAGCTAGTTTCAGCGCAGTATTGATGAGGGCGGTGGTTTTGCCAGATCCAAGAGGTCCCAGAATCAGGACCCTCGAATATTGATCCAACACGGATTCAATCGATACCATCGTACCCGGATTCCCTCTCAGCGTGCCCTCCACTGGAAAATAGATGTCCTTAATCCGAGTTCCCTCGCTGGTAAGACCTTCAAGTTGGCGGGCGAGAGCTTTTCGATACGTGCGCAGCGGCCGGAGTAGGCTGTAGAACCGATCGAATATCCAATGGATGATCAACGCTGCGAAAATGAAAAACACAGTCTGCGTTAGCCGTGGACTTTCCGCGTCGATCCAGTGCTCAATCGTGAAGCGGGCTTGCCAAAGATATGCCAGGTAGGTCTGGCTGCGAAAACGCTCCACCGATGCAAAGGTCAACAAACCGATCAGCGCAAACAGAATTCCCACCAGCAGGCTGATGGTCTTTTGCATACTCGACTTGATCGACCGAATAGCGATGATTCCAGAGAGAATCAAGGCACCACAGGGGATCAACGCCAAAGTTTTGCCTTGGCTGAGAAAGAGCACCCAAAGGACACCGAGAACGATGGGCCCCATTAACCACACCACGAACACGGAAAATGGGTAGAGAAATGGGACCGTATAGACGGCCCGTACACCTGACCTCGCAAACTGGTCCTGATCGTTGCGATTCTCGGCGTGGCGCCTGTCCTCGAGCGCCATCAAGAAGAACCATGGAAACAGGAGGTCGCGAATGAGATGTTCCGGAATCACCACGCGCGCGCAGAATTCATGCAAACGTGCAAATCGCCCGCGGAGTTCCTGAATGTAAACCTGCAAGTAGATATAGATTGCCAGAATCACAAGCGGCGACAGCGTGAAGAATGTATCTCCAGGCAATTCATTGCCGACAAACGGTAGCTTAATGGATTTGTCGTTCTCCGGAGACATTGCGGCAACCAGCACAAAGGCGCAGGCGGTTGTCAGCACCACCAGGATCGACCGAGCCTGTTTGGTTACTTCTTCGATGCCCTTCAGAAAAAAAGCAAGGTCGTCCTTGGTGGAGCGTCGGTACGCGGACAACTCATCCGATCGGGACGATTCAACATCGGCGATAATTTCGGCGCTCGTCATTCTCAAAGCCGCTCAAATGATTTCGAGCAAAATGGTATCAGACGGAGAATGGTCTATGTTTTAGATGGAACTCCAGAATGTCGACAGGAGGCGCCGACTCATTCAATAATCTCGGAAAGAGTCGTCGATCACTAGGTTAATGAGTCTGGTGCATCAACCTCCAGGCGCAGATCCATCATAGGACGGTGAAGAGCGTCATGGGCGAGTTGCGCTATATCTTTCACCAGCCCGATGGGACGACTGTTCCCGAGATGCTCGCCAACTACCGCGCGGTGTGACGGCGCCTGTCTGAGTTCAAGATGAGTGCCGGGAGCGAGTCGCTCTTCGAGGCTTCAATCTTCCATGACTTGACGGTCGCCGTCCTAGTCGAGCGGGAGAGGTTGATTAATGAACGAGTCTAGCTTATCTTCCAGTTCAGAGTGGTGAGGGGTCAGTCGCCATCGACATCCTAATGCCCCAAGAACTGAGGATTCGCTCTATGACGATGGTTTTCATCCGGGGGTCCCGTCGTGACTCCTAAAAGGAACAAGCGGCTCACAAGTGGCACACGTGGTCGCCGCTCAAAGTTCGATTTTATGGGTGAGTCGGGAATGGAAGACTGACGGGGTTTCAGCACCCGCTGTTTGCTCGAAGAGCTGCGTCTTGACCTGGCAGTCGGGCTCACAACGCGCCCACTAGACCGAGCAGATCGGGTTTTGTCGCGGTTCAAGGTGGGGTCATTAATCGTGCTACATAGTGGCTTGTGCCGGCAGATAGCTACGGCGTGGAATGGTAGCGATAAGCCGACTTATCGGGACTGATTCGGTGTCGATGAGTGCATTGGTGAATTAGAGTTATTCTTAGATGGTTCCTGACGAAAAGCGCGTTTGCCGCGAGTAATCGCCTAAACTCGGGAGCATGCTTGACCGACTAATGATTTTCCCCGAGTTTGGTGTTGGCGGTGTGCCTTGGCGTCTTTCCGGTATCGTGCCCCAAAGACCGACGACGAGTTCGAAGAGTTTTGTCTCGCGTTGTACAAGTTGCACTTTGCCCTACCGGGACTAACCCGCTATGGCAGACGTGGCCAGCGCCAGTATGGCATCGACCTCATAGACCTCGAATCTCAGCCGCCCCTTGTCGCCATCCAGTGCAAAGCGGAAGGGATCGAAGCAGTCTACCCCGAAAAACGACTGCGCTCCGAAGTGGACAAGGCCCTAACCGCGCCGTTCAAGCTTAAGCGCTTCATCGTCCTCTCAACGTCCAGGACATCGACGGAATTGCAGGTGGCCATCTCGCAGATCAACGCGGCCCACATAGAAATCGGCCATTTCATCGTTGAGTTCAAGGGCTGGGACGAGATCGAGCGCATTCTTGACGACTATCCAGAGGTCGCGCAAGACAAGCTCTCCATTGTCACCAACACACAACTGACGCTAGTCAACGAGAATCTTGCCAACGTGACAACCGATCTTGCTGAGATCAGGAGCGCGGTTTCTAACAATGAGTTCGACGCGGAGATTTCAGCGGCAAAGGAAGAGATCGAGCGCCGCGACTTCCCGCTTGCCAAGCAGCGCCTTTCAAGACTTCGCCGCGACAAGTGGGACAGGCTAGCCGACGAGCAGCGCTTCCTGGTACTTGCCAACCTTGGCCACATCGAAGCCGCCAAGAACCTGCTCAAGCAGGGATCGGCTCTTATGTTAGAGGCGATCCTTTACGCGAAAGGTACGCTCAAAAACCGTGAGGTAGAAGCCCACGCCTACTCCCTCCGAAACGACCATCAGAAAACATACGAACTGGCGTCGGCGCTGAAGACTGAGCATCCAGAGTCGTGGAAGGCGACGATGCTGCTGATCCATAGCGCGCCTTACTCTGAGAAGTTTGACGACCTGTTAGCCCGTACTACGGCCCAGGACTTGCTGCGCCAGGAAGTCCTTCTCGCGCTGGCGTATCGGGCGCTAAGCACAGGGCTCTATGAGATCGGCCGCGAATATGCGACGAAAGCGGTTGATGCCACGGATACACCATGGCCCATTACCAAGCTAACACTCGCTCAATGCATTTCGCATAACGTTCTCCTGGGAAGCGGCGCGAAACCCGTCGAAGGGTTTTCCGAGGACGATAAGAACCTGCTGAAAAAGGCCGACGATATCTTCAAGGAGGCCGTTATCGGAGCGAAGGAGCGACATGAGGGTTACATTGCCGCTCAGGCGCTAGTCGAACGTGCTGGCATCGCGGAACGGCTGGGCGACGAAAAATCTGCCCGCCCACTTGTAGAGGAAGCATATCGTCTTGCACCTGACGATCCGATTGCAAAAGGGGCATTTGCGACACTTCTCCAGCGCATGGGTGACACTGACCGTGCCATTGCCATCGTTGAACAAGCGCTGCTTGAGCCAATCGGCGGGGGCGGATTTAAGCGACAACTGGCGGAGCTTCTACTGAGCAGGTCGCGGGGAGACGATGAACACAGGGCTGCAAACCTGTTGAAAGAAAACAGTCTTACAAATGATCCACTGACGCCTCACTTCCGATACAGCACATTCATAGAAACGCTCGGTGTACTGGCAAAAGTCGGGCGCATTTCTGAGGGACAGGCTCTAATCGATGCGGCGACCGCTGAAATGCTCAGCCCCGTTGCGCGCCTAGCCATCACTGCCCGAATGTTCTGGTTGATGAAAGATGCGGTGTCGGCTAAGTCCTGCCTTGATGCCGCTCAGGATCAGCTAACGGAGGATTCTGTCGATACGGAACTCGAGATGATCGCGGCGACCCTTTCCGCCATCGGTGAATACCGAGATGCATTGGCCCTCTGGCGTCGTATTTCAGGGGTTCATAACCCACTCGCAATCCATCAAGCAATGGTGTGCGCACGGCGGTTAGGCGACAACGCCACAACCCTTGAACTGTGCAGGGCGATGCGGGAAGCCGGGATTGACAATGAAGAGTCAGTTCAGATTGAGGCGGACTTGCTTTTGGATGATGACTTCGAGGGAGCGATAGCGATCCTGAAATCCTTTCTTGACCGGCATCCAGATAACTCCGTCATTCGGCTAAGAATTTCATACGTGGCTATTGAGCGCGGTCGGGCAGACCTTCTCCAACGACCGTCCGACGCCCTTCCTGACGTTGAAACCGTTACCCCCTATTTTGCACGCGCCGTAACCTATTTCCTCAAATACACGCATCGGCAGGAAGAGGCTCTTCGATACGGCTACGACGTACTTCATCGATACTTCGACGATGTGGATGCTCACCGCGCTTACATGCTGCTCTTCGTTCCGCTCGGTCCGCCCATAGAGTTTGAAACGCCGGATAGAGTTTTTCCGGGAACTGCTGTTGAGTACCTTGAGGACGCGACTGATATGCCACGCTGGCACGTGATCGAGGATGTCCTGAAGCCAGACTCGAAGCTCAACGAATATCCGCCAGACCACCCAGTTTCAAAGGCTTTGCTCGGCAAATCGGTGGGCGATATTGTTGCTCTTGCACCAGGCAAGATTTCAGAGCGCCCGGCCACCATAAAGCAAGTTCTGAGTAAGTATGTCTACCGTTACCAGTGCTGCATGAACGAAATGCAGATTCGCTTTCCGGAAGCTACAGAGCTTCAGTCGATGCATCTCCCGCGCCGTGCAGACGGCGAGCTAGATGTAAGCGGGCTGCAAGCGACCTTGGAGAAGCAGCTTTCCGGTAGACGGCAAGCGATAGAGGGATACTCAGCCCAACCGTTGCCACTGCATTTTGTCGCGGAAATCCTTGGGAAAAGCACATTCGAGGCCGTACTTCACCTCGCGCATGACTCTAAATCGATTGTCAGGTGCGCTCCCGGAAACCAACAACAGAGACAGTCTGCGGCAATTGGGCTGACTACGGCGGCGGAAATCATCCTTGATCTATCGGCCATCGCGACGCTCTTCCTTTGCGGCGCGCTGGACCTGATACCCAAGCTGAACCTGCCCATAATCATCTCGCAGGGGTGTGCCGAAGAACTCGACAGGATCATGGGCAAGACGCACGATGGCTCACCGCGCGCTAGCCTTCATTTTGCTTTGCAAGACGAGAAGGTTGTCGGCATTCAAGTCACCGAGCAGCTTCAGGCCGAAAGGGATGAATACTTCGCAAAGCAGCTGGAGAAAATACGCGCAATAGCTATAGTAGAGCCGTGTCGTGAGCTTTCCTCTATGGACGAGGAAACGAAGAAGCCTCTAATCGCGATATTTGGCCGACACGGCACCCAATCCATTCTGCTTGCGAAGAAACCAGGGCGGGTTCTATGGTCAGACGATTTCGTTCAGTCCAGCATCGCCGTGAAGGAATACGGAGTGCGCGTCGCATGGACTGAGCTTGTTGTGGCTAACCTGGAAACCAAAGGCCTGGTAACACGTAAAGAAGCCGTCGCTGCGGTCACAACATTGCTGGGATATCGCTACGAAGTTTTAATCATTACCCCCGCGATCTTCGTCGAGGCTGCCCGCCGCGCAGGTTGGGATAAACGAACTTCGCCCTTTAGCGAAGCACTCGCACCCTTCGTCAATCTGCGTGTCACCGAGAACATCTTTGCCATTATTGGCGGAATTGCATCAGAGGCCATTCGTGAGGTCCCAGACAATAAAGAACGTGCTCTCATCATTCGTGGCTTTCTAGAAACGATTGCAGCGCGGCGTGACGGGATCAGAGTCCTCGGTCTCATTTCGCGGGTCTTTCAGGGTATACAGTTGCCATGGCGGGATGAGTGGGTCCCGATTATCAACGATGTCATAACGAGCATGGCGATCGATTTTATTAACAAGGTCAACCCGTGATCTTCAACCGCCTGTAGCAACCACTTCTCTCCTTCCTCGCAAACGGAATGTGCTATCCGTGTCCTCCAGCGCCCGTATAAAGCTCCAGACAACTCGATTCTTAGATATCGCTTTCGGACTGGAGTTCCGAGAGAAGCAAACGCCGCAGTGTGGAGGATCCGCAGAGCAGACCAGGGAATTCGGGTCGTCCACTCGATATTCACGACAGGACACAAAGTTGTGCTCCATCAAGTTTGGGACCGCCGGCATTCGTTTGTCGTGGACGGGCCGAAAGAGGTCGGGTCAATTACCCCCAAAAGCTTCGATTTACCGTCGCCATCTGGTTCTATTCACAAGCCTGAAACCGCAATGTTATCTTGCATTTGACCGAGATAGTTGGGGATTACATGTCAGCTAAATGGAAATCCACCGCCTTCCCGCCTCGCTGTGAGCTGTAAGAATTGAGAAGGTTACCAAAAAGGGGCACATGACCACAAATCAGCCCGACGTTCCGGAAATCCCAGGCCTCGCCTCGTTGAAGCGCCTGTTTGCAATGGCATTGGCCGGTGTAAAAGCAAACACTGCAGGCAAAGCCTATCTAGAGATCGAGAAAGCCGCCCGAGCGAGCGATAAGTCGAACATCATCGAAACACAATTCGTAGCTTGGCTGCAGGGATCCGTGTCTGAGATCAAGGAATTCTTCCCTCAGTACGTTGAGTTGGGATGTAAATACCAATTCTCGCTGAATTCCGACCCCGTTGAATGGGCTATAGAAAGGACTTGGAGATCTCTTTGGGGTCAGTGCGGGGTCAACAAGCTCAGTGAATGCGACAGCCATGGCTTCGATTCAATGAGGTGGTGGCTCTCGGTTGCGACTGAGAACAATCCAGCAGTGAATCTCCAACGGGCTAAGGATTGGCGCGTGCCGCCGTGGCTTACGAAATCGAGAAGCATGGCGGCGACAAATCAGGTACTCCAAAATCTCCTGTATCGACTCAGTCTGACGTTCTTCAAAGTTCTGGACAAGGAGAAAGAACTTGCCCACGTAAGAGTGGCTCTGAAAAGTGCTTCATCTATAGAGCCGCAACTGATAGTGGCGCCGGCCTCCCTGGGCCGGAAACCCAGGAAAAACGGAAGAGAAAAAGTGCTCACGAGGGCTGAGGTCCAAAGACGCAAAGTGATCTTCGGTGCGATTCAAGCGGGCGACGAAGGTATGGGCTACTGCAAGACTCTCGATGATCGAAAACTGCGCGTTCCTACAGCCTGGACGGAAGGCGGATGCCCTTCGAACTACCTAGACGCATACAGGGCCTCTCCGAAATGGCGAAAGAGGATCCAGGACGAGAAAAGCCGATATCAAAGGAAATACAACCAAATCTCTCCGCAGGGACGCGAGCAGCTGCTCTAGCACCGCGATCCAACTCGTCCGAACTCGTCGCACTCGTCACAGACGAGTAAAAGTGGATGTCGTTCCAACCGCATCGACAGCGGACAAGACTTCAATTTCACACGTCACAATGAGGCGGCAGTAGCCACACGCTTGCCTGATCGCGGATACCTACTTCAACGCTGCGTCAGCGGCAGCTAGGAGGGGGTAGCATCCCTGATTGACGAACAGAATGCGCTCACACCCGTTCAGGCAGCGAAGTATTTGGGTGTCAGCAAAGATGTGCTGAGGCTTTGGCGGGCACAAGACAAAGGGCCTCGATACTTTAGGCCGGGCGAGAAGTTGATTCGCTATCGACGAATTGATCTGGATGCTTGGATTGAAGCGCGCATGAGCGCGCCGGCGGAACCCCAGGAGCCGCGCCGATGAGAAAGAAGGATGGCGACATTCCGCGCACTGATTATCAAGAGAGGAACAAAACTGGCTCGGAAGTACCTTCGCATCCCGAACCGTCTCTCTTCGACGAGCCTTCTGTCGTTGCGGCAGAGGCGGCAGATGTGTCAACTGAGCGCCTGGAAATACGAAGCGTCGAGAACTTCAAGCCACATCCAGCGCTAGAGCGACTCGGTCTGCTGTTGCCCCTCGATCAGGTATTGACACTGGAGAAGATCGGCGATCCGTTTCCCGACAGATTGCTCCTGATCACGCAGGACAATCTGATCATTGATGGTCTTGAGTTCCTGCAAATTGCTCAGCGTCGGGGACGTAAGACGCTGCTCTGCCGAGTGCTTAAGGCGAACGAGGAGGAGGCGCTGCTCCTATTCCTGCAGTATCAGCATCGTCCCGTGTGGTTGAACGGCTTCAGCCGCTTACGGCTGGTGCTTGAACTTGAACCGTGGCTGCGCGAGCGAGCATTGGCAAATCAGATTGCGGGAGGGGAAGGGAAGGCTTTGGCAAAATTGTCCGAAGCTAATACGGTCAACTGTCGCTCCGAGCTTTCAAGATTATCGGGTGAATGTGAGGGGAACGTGGACAAAGTGAGGACGATTCTGAAGAATTCAATTCCGCAACTGATGGCTGCGGCCCAGTCAGGGGAAGTGAGTATTCACCGTGCCTGGAAGCTTAGTAAGCTGGCCCG